>Ga0207708_10003501_pt1 | contig 11577 bp, 9 predicted proteins | sample KBSK5101metaG_FD_184340 | JGI IMG/M metagenome (GOLD analysis project Ga0207708, IMG submission 184340) | Corn, switchgrass and miscanthus rhizosphere microbial communities from Kellogg Biological Station, Michigan, USA - KBS K5-10-1 metaG... | ecosystem: Host-associated > Plants > Roots >...
ATCCCGGCGCCCACTACCAACCCGTCGCGCTCGGCGTCGCGCGCGTGACCTTCAGCGACCCCAAGCTGAAGATCAACGAGACGCGCGACATCGTCGCGGCAGTCCCGATCACCGACGCCGCCGTCCCCGTGGACTGGGAGAACGCCGAGATCCTCGACGTGGCGCCTGGCGACCTCGCCACGTCCCCGGTTGCCGGGGGCACGTTCGATCCCCTCCCGAAAGCGGCCGCGCAGAAGAAGAACTACGCGGCGTGGCAGAAGGCGTTCACGTCGTGGCTGGCCTCCTCCCAGACGCTGGATCTGCACCGGCATGCCGGGCTGAAGATGACCTCCGCGGCGGCGGAGTCGGAGCGGGACTTCAAGATCCGCGTGCAGGGCGCGCAGCGTGAAGCGCGTGACGCCGCGGTCGAAGCGGTGCGGCGCAAGTTCGCCGAAAAGCGGGCCCGGCTCGAAGAGAGAGCGCGGCGCGCCGAACAGGGGGTCCAGCGCGAGCAGGAACAGGCGTCCCAGGCGAAGCTGCAGACCGGCATCTCGGTCGGCGCCGCGATCCTCGGCGGCTTGAGCGGCCTCCTCGGCGGCCGCAAGTCGATCACCGCCACCACGCTCGGCCGCGCGACGACGGCCGCGCGCGGGGTGAGCCGAGCGTCGAAGGAGCAGGACGACGTGAAGCGGGCGCAGGAGAACGTGGACGTCGCGAAGCAGGCGCTCGAGGAGCTCGACGCGCAGATCGCGGAGGAGACGGCCGCGATCGCGGCGCGGTTCGACGCCGATGCGTCGGCCGTCGAGAAGGCGTCGGTCGCGCCGAAGCGCGGCGGCGTCCTGGTCCAGTTCGTCGCGCTGGGGTGGCGTCCGGCCTAGGACGGGCAGGGGCCGGCCGAGGCGATCTCGTCGACCTTCGCCAGGAACACACGGGTCCAGGCCTGCGGGTTGCGCGCTTCGGCGAGCACGTGCGGGAACGTGCTGAAGCCGGACGACTCGAACAGCGCGTCCAGCTGCGACTCCGAGAGCATCCGCAGCAGTTTCACCGCCAGCGTCCGCCCGGCTTCGGAGATCTGCACGTCCGCGAAGGTGCTGCCGTGGTAGGGAAGCGACGCCATCGTCGCGCGGCAGCTCCGCGCGTCGGCCCAGATCGGCGCCTGCTTCCAGTTCTGGAGGTCCGCCTTGAGCGGACCGAACGTCGCGCCGAGGTCGTGGACGACCGCGAAGGGCGTCCGGCACGCGCCGTTCGCGCCGCCCGCGCCCGGCGGGCAGACCAGGCGCTGGTTGCCCGCCTTGTTGTCCCAGTGCGCGAGCAGCACCGCCACGAGCCGCAGCGCGTCGACGTGCGCCCGCGGCGATCCGCCGGCCTTCTGATCGACGCGGTCCAGTTCGAACCAGGCCCAGCCTTCGTCGTCGCCGGCGTCGATGTCCTCGCCGTCGAAGGGGCGTTCGATCATGACGCGGTCGAAGGTCCGCACCGTCTCGGGCGAGGATCCCTGGAGGCACAGCGCCGTGGCGCCGGACTTCTGCACGCACTGGAGCGCCTGCGCGGGAAACGGCGGACACCCGCGGCATCGCACGCTCTTGACGAGCATCATGCGGTCGACGAAGAAGCCGAGCGCGCTCAGCAGCCGCGAGGCGGCGACCTCTGCGGGGACTTCGGGGTTGGCGTCGCCGTATTTCACCTTGACGACGTCGCCGTCGGCGAGCTTGCAGTAGAACTTCGGCGACGTCCCGCCGATCGGCTTGACGACGAACTCGCAGTCCACGACCGCGGCGGCATCGAGCGCCCCGGATCCCGGCGTGTTCGCGGTGAAGTCGACCCTGGCGGGCGGCACCCGCGGCGCCGCCCAGACCGTCGCCCTGGTCAGGGCGCTGAGGCGGGGATTCGTCGCGCTGCTGGCGGCGGTGGTGGCGGTGGTCTCGGGGACGCGATCCCGACACGCCGCGACCGCCGCGGCGAGAACCATTGCACCGATCGCCGCCCTCCCCCTCACGCCCCCCACCCGAGCAAGCCCCGCGCCATTGGGGGTCAGGTCTGCAAAACGTCCCTTGCGGTGCCAGGCCTGCGGCGTGTTCCCGGGGTCAGGTCTGCAGAACGGCCTTTCCTGGTGCCAGGGTCGGCATTTATTGCCTTCCCGGCGATCGGCCTGGCACTCGAACGGACTGTTTGCAGACCTGACCCCCGGTCTCGGCGCGGGCCTGGCACCTCGTCGAGTCGTTTTGCAGACCTGACCCCAAGCCCTGGGTGAGAGGATCGGCGCGGTCGCGCGTTTACGGAGCAGGAGGCGGGGTGGAGCGGGAGCTGGTCGAGGCCCTGTTTGCGCGGTATCGGGAACCGGTTTACCGGTTCCTGTGCCGGCTGATCGGTGACGCCGCGGCGGCGGAGGACCTGACCCAGGAAGTGTTCCTCCGCGCCCTCGGCGCCGCCTACGCCGCCGGCGAACACGAACGCGCCTGGGTGTTCCAGGTCGCGCGCAACCTCGCCCGCGATCACGCGAGGCGGATGGCGCACCGCGGGCCGGTCAGCGAGCCGCCGGACGGCGCGTCGCCGTTCACCGATCGCGCGGTCGCGCTGGCGGTGCACGCGGCGATCGGACGGCTGGCGGACCAGGACCGCGAGGTGTTCCTGATGCGCGAAGTCGCGGGGCTGACCTACGACGAGATCGCGCTCGCCTGCGACGTCACCGTCGATGCCGTGCGCAACCGGCTGCACCGCGCCCGGCTCGCGCTCCGCCAGGCGCTCGCGCCGGCAGTCGTTCCCCTGAATCGAGCACGCCCATGACCGAGATACACACGGCACTTCTCTCCGCCTTCTGCGACGGCCAGATCGTGGACCCCGATCAACTCGCCGACGCGCTCGCCGATCCCCGCGCGCGCGATGCGCTGGTCGACTTCGCCCGACTCCGGGCGGCGGTGACCTCCTCCCATCCGCTGCCCGCGTCGCTGACACGGCTGCGGCCGGTTCCAGTGCGCCGGCCGCAGCTCTGGGCGGCGATGGCCGGCGCCGCCGCGATGCTGGTCCTCATCGCCCTCACCTTCGCGCTGCTGCCGCGGACCTGGACCAACCGCGACGGCGCAGACGGACCGCCGTCACCCACCCGCGTGATGCGCTATGTGCCGGGCGTGGACTGGCAGCCCGTGGCCGGTAGCCAGTAGCCGGTTGCCAGTGGCCAGTTGCCAGCAACCTCTCGGAAAGGAGATACATCAGATGCGTGGTTTCATTCGTGCCACCGCGTTTCTCGTCCCCCTCGCGTGCGGCGCGGCGCCGACGGCATCCGCGCAGGATCGGCCCGACGCGGGCCCGACCATCGAGGCGCGCGTGCAGACCTTCAAGCGGACCGGCGGTGTCAGCATCACCGCCTGGGGCAACACCGTATCGGTGCCAGGCACCCCGGCGACATTCTTTCTGACCGCTGGCAGCGCCAACCCACCCGAGATGACGGTCTGCGGCGGCGGCTTCGGCGAAAGCGGCACCGTCGCCGACAAGCTGTCGCGGAACTCGTTCGTGTGGGAGCTGAAGTTGCTCCCGGTGAAGAACGAGAACGGCAGTTCGACCTTCAATCTCGAATGGGCTCGCTACCAGGCGGACGGCGGTGGCCGCCCCGCCGCCGAGGGCAAGTCGACGCTGACGCTTCGTGAAGGCGAGCGTCAGACGATCGATCTCGTACGCGGCGCCGAGGGCTCCCGGTGCACCGACGAATCCGCCATCGTCGACGTTGCCGCCGGCTACAAGGAAGCGCAACCGGTCGCGCAGGCGATGCTGCAATACGACATCTGGCTGAAGCACCAGCCGGCGGCCGGCGATGCGGTGCTCCGCAAGTTCACGGCGATGGGAGCGCAGGGTTCCGACATCAAGTTCGGCTTCGTACCGCTCGCGTTCACGGTGCCGCAGGTGGCGCCGGGCCAGGGGGCTTACGACGTGCTGACGACGGTGCAGGGTGTCGTGAAGGGACGGCTGCAGTCGAACGGGCGCATCGCGCTCGTCGTCGACACGACACGCCGCGACGGCCTCGGCCTGCGCGGCGCCGGCGCGACCGGCGGCAGCAGCGGAAACTCCGGACGCAAGACCCTCGACGTCGGCCCCGACGAGACGATCGAGATCGAACTGCCGCTGCCCGGCGGCCATTCGTCGGCGTCGGCCACGGGCGGCGCGATGGCTACGCCGCGCGGCGCGGCGCCGCGGACCGCGCCGAAGGAGGCGGTCTCGATGGTGGACGGACGCCTCGTCGTCGAAAACGCGCTCTTCTTCCAGGGACAGCGCACGTCACTCATCGTGCAGGTCAAGCCGGTACGTCAGTAGCGCTGAGTCGGTGACCAGCTCGTCCAAAACTCGTCGAGTATCATCGGCGAGGAGAGGATCGATGCTGTTGAACGACCTCCGGGACGCCATCCGCGGCATGCGGCGGCGTCCTGTCTCGGCGCTCGTCTCCATCGCGACGCTCACGCTCGGCGTCGGCGCGATGCTCGCCATCTTCTCCCTCGCCAACGTCCTGCTGCTCCGGCCGATGCCCGGCGTGCGCGCGCCGGGCGAGCTGGTGCGCGTCATGCGCATGTCGCGCAGCGGCGATGGCTTCTATCCCATGTCGTATCCGCTCTACGAAGCGGTTCGCGACGCGACGCCGGCGTTCTCCGGCGTCGCCACGCGCAGTCAAACCACGATCGACCTGGCCTTCGATCGGGTGGCGCCTCCGCGCCGTGCCGCGACGGAGCTCGTGTCGGGCAACTATTTCGACGTGCTCGGCGTGGCGGTGAGCGAAGGCCGCGCCATCACCGCGAGGGACGTGGACGAAGGCGTCACCGTCGCGGTCGTCACGCCCGGCGCGTGCCGGATGGCGGCTGCCGACGATCGCTGCCTGGGAACGACGATCCTGGCCAATGGCGTTCGCTACGAAATCGTCGGCGTCGTGAACGGCCGCTTCCGCGGCGTCGGCGTCCCCGCGACCGCCGACCTGTGGCTGCCGATGTCGTCAACGCTGACGTCCGGACGGAACGATCCCGCCGCGCTCGAGAACCGCGGCACGTCGTTCCTCGTCGAGTTGATCGGACGGCTGCGCGACGGGGCCACGCTCGCGGCGGCGCAGTCGCAGCTCGACGCCGTGTCAGCCCGGGCCGCGTCGTGGTCGCCCGCCGAGGCGCGGAGCGACAGGGAGCGCCGACTGACCGCGATCGCCGGTATTACGCTGCCGCCGGGACGTCTCGAGCGCGTCCGCGCCATCCTCGCGCAGTTGAGCGCCGTGGCCGCATCGCTGCTGCTGCTCACGTGCCTGAACCTGGCCGCGCTGTGGCGGGCGCGCGGGCTGGAACTCAGGCGCGACGTCGCCATTCGGCGCGCGCTTGGCGCCAGCAGCGGACAGATCGTCCGGCGCCAGCTCGCCGAGTGCCTCGTCATCGCCCTCGTCGGCTCGCTCGCGGCGATCGCGTGCTGCGCGGCGCTCGCCGCACAGCTGGGCACCGTGCGGCTGCTGCCGTTCATGCCGCCGCTCGGCGCCGTGCCGCCCGACTGGCGAGTCCTGACTGCCGCGCTCGTACTGGCCAGTGCAGCTGGACTGGCAGCGGGCATCGTCCCCTCGACCCTGGCCGCGCGACGCGATGCGATGGCCGACCTCCGATCGACGACCAGCACGCGTCCGCGCCGCGGTCTGCGCGGAGTGATCAGCGTACAGCTCGCGCTCTCGTTTGCGCTGCTGGTGTGCTCTGCCGTCCTGTCGGCATCCGTGCGGAACCTGCTGGCCGTCGATCTCGGCTACCAGCCGGCGGGCGTGGTCATGGCGACGGTCAGCCCGTCAAGCCACGGCTACAGCGTGGATCGCCGCCGTGCGTTCTTCGTGCAGCTCGAACAGGCGATGCGGACCGAATCCGGAGTCGAGGACGTGACGCTCGCCTGGGTCGCACCCTTCCAGGGATTCTCGTCACGCGTTTCCCTCTACCGCGCGGCCGGCGAGACGCAACCGCTCGCCGCGGTCAGCCAGAACCTGGTCGGCACCGGCTACTTCTCGACGATGAGGATTCCGCTGATTGCGGGACGCGCGTTCGCGCCTGAAGAGATCTTCGCCCCGGCGGAGCCCGACGTCGTGATTCTGAGCAGGCAGCTGGCGCGGCAAATCTTCGGCGACGAGGCAGGTGCGCTCGGAAAGACGATCGTGACGCAACGGACGCCGCAGCGGCCGCTGCGCGTGATCGGTGTGGCGGAAGACGTCCGCATGCGCGATGTGCGCGGCGCGGTCGAGCCGCAGGTGTACGAGCCTCTGGGGCAACCGCGCGTGCCAGAATTCGCGTTTGTACTGGTTCGATCCAGGGCACCACTGCGCGAGGTGCGGACGGCCATCGAACGCCGCGTCGCCGCGCTCGATCCATCGTTGTCGGTCCTGAATGTCGGCACCGTCTCCGAGGCCGTCGAGACGTCGGTGTCGGAGGAGCGACTGCTGGCGCGGCTGTCGACCGTGCTCGCGGCGCTGGCGATCGTACTGGCCAGCGTCGGGCTGTTCGGCGTGATGACCTACGGCGTCACGGCGCGCGCCCGCGAGTTCGCCATTCGCGTAGCGCTGGGCTCGCCGTCGGCCCGGCTCGTTCGTCTCGTGCTTCACGACGCGCTGGGCGTGGCGGTTGCCGGTGTCGTGGCTGGAGCCGCCATCGCCGCGCTGCTCTCGCGCGTGATCGCCAGCCGCCTGTTCGGGATCGGCGCCTACGATCCATGGGTATTCGGCGGGGGAGCCGCGGCGCTGGTCCTCATGGCGGTTGCGACGGCCGTCGTCCCGGCCCGGCGCGCGGCCGGCGTGGATCCATTGGACGCCTTGAAGGCCGAATGAAGGCCGTGCGGTCCGGGCCGATTCGCGCTCGCCGGCGTCCAAATGCCGTGCGGGCCCCAATGGCGTTAGTCGCGCTCGTCCTCGCCTTGGGGTTGTTCCCCCAGCGCGCGGACGCATGCAGCTGTATGTCGAGCGGGCCGCCCTGTCAGGCATTCTTCCGGGACGACGTCGTATTCATCGGGACGGTCGTCAGTATCTCGTCCGCCGAAAGGACGGGCGATAATCCGTTCGCGCGGCGTCGCGTTCGCCTTTCCGTCGAGAAGGCCGTGCGCGGCATCCAGGCCGCCTCTGTCGAGATCGCGACGGGTTCCGGCGGTGGAGATTGCGGCTATGACTTCAAGGCCGACCGCCGCTACGTCGTCTACGGTTCGCGCCATCCTGACGGGACGATCACCACCGGCATCTGCTCTCGCACCAGACCGATCGAAGACGCGAGTGAAGACCTGCAATTCTTCGCGGCGCTCCCAGCGCTCCAGAACTCCGGCGCGCGCGTCTTCGGTGCCGTCACGCATCTCGACTTCGACGGGACCAGGACGCGACGCGAGCCGATTGCCGGCGTCCAGCTGCTGCTTCGCGGCGCGAACGGCGCGTTCTCCGCGATGACCGGCGAGACGGGCGCTTACGAAATCCTCTCCGTCCCGCCAGGAACTTACGAGCTCGAAGCGTTTCCACAGGCGCCATACAGCACCGGGCATCAGCAGCAGAAGGTCGAGCTCAACGACGGGCGCGGCTGCTTCTCGGCTGATTTCTTCCTCAGCTACGACGGCCGCATCACCGGCGCCATCGTCGACGTCACCGGCCGTCCCGGCGCCGGAGCGATGGTCCAGCTGTTTCGCGCCTCGGAGCTCGGTCGTCCGCTGCAGCCCTACGGCGGTCAGCGCGTCCGCGCCGATGACAACGGCCGCTACGAGCTGACCGACGTCCAGCCGGGCGACTACGTGCTTGGCGTCAACCTCACGCGCGAAATGGATCCCGCGGTCGTTTATCCCTCCACGTTTCATCCCGGAACATCTGCCGGTCGTGATGCCACTGCCATCGCGATCGGCCGCGGCACTCACATCGATCTCGACCCGCTGCGCGTGCCAGCCGCGCTGGAGCGCTACGAACTCGAGGGGGTCGTCGTCGGGCTCGACGGCCAGCCGGTCGCGAAGGCGACAGTCTTCATGCACGATCGCCCGCGCGGAACGCAAGTCGCGATGGGCATCCAGACGGATCGGGACGGACGGTTCACGTTCCGGGTCTTCGCCGGCCTGCCCTACTTCCTCAGCGCCACGTATACCGTCGGAACCGGCACCGCGTCGCAACGGTTCGAAGCGGGCGCGGCGGTGAATACGTCGGCCGGCGCGCCGCCGCCCGTGCGGCTCGTGCTCGCTCAAGCCCGATGACACGCGCCGACGTGCTATCGTAAGCGCCTCGATGGCGATCCGTGCGCGCGCGGCGCTCTGCGCGCTGATCCTGCTCACCGCCTGTTCTCCGAAACAGATGGCGCTCAACCGGATGGCGTCGGCGCTGGCCGACGCCAGCTCGGTGTACGAGACCGACAACGATCCCGAGTTCGTCAGGCTGGCCGCGCCGTCGACGCTGAAGACGGTCGAGATGCTGCTGTCGCAGTCGCCCGATCAGCAGCAACTGCTGCTGACCGCCTGCAGCGGCTTCACGCAGTACTCGTACGGCTTCCTGCACGTCGAGGCCGAGCTGAAAGCCGCGGACGAGGCAGCCGCGAAAGATCTCAAAACACGGGCGGGAAAAATGTACCTGCGGGCCCGCGGCTACTGCCTGCGAGGGCTGGAACGGCGCCATCCGGAACTGACGCTGAAGTCACTGGGCGACGACCCCACGAGCGCGCTGCGAGCGGCGACGAAAGAGGACGTGCCCTGGCTGTACTGGACGGCGGCGTCGTGGGGCGCCGAGCTGTCACTCGCTCCGGCGCCGGGGCAATTGATGAGGATTCCCGAGCTCGCCAGCGTGCGTGCGCTGCTCAACCGCGCCAAGGCGCTCGACGACACGTGGCAGAGCGGCGCCATTTACGAAGCGCTGATCGCCTTCGACGGACTGCCGCCGCTCCTCGGCGGATCCGCGGCGGCGGCGCGCGCCGACTTCGACAAGGCGATGGAGCTGACGGGAAAGAAATCGGTGTTCGCCTACGTGGCGCTGGCATCCACGATCACGGATGCGGCCGAGAAGAAGAGACTCCTGCAGGAAGCGGCGGCCATCGACGTCGCGTCGATTCAGACGCGGCGGCTCACCAACCTGATTGCTCAGCGCTATGCAAAGGCGATGTTGAACGCCGCTCGCTGAGCGAGACCGCGCGGCCGTTCACGCTCTCGTAGTCGTAGACCACCTGCATCTGCGCGGCCCCGACGAACTTCACCTTGGCCGTGGTCTCGGTCGCCACCGGCACGCGCACGCCGCCGATGCGCGCGTAGCGCCGGACGATGTTGACCAGGCTGGTCCAGAAGGACGGGTTCTTCGACAGCTTGCCTTCGACGCGGACCAGTTCGCCCCCTTCGTCGAGCACGGCGTGGCCGTCGACCAGCAGGACGTCGCTGCGTTTCGGCTTGATCTGCACGACCTGACGGCCCGCGCTGTCACGGCTCGCCTCGCCGAACTCGTAGTTGGCCGACGTGAGATCGGCCTTCTGGCTGTCGCCGTTGTTGACCAGCTCCTGCTCGCGCTCCAGCGTGGCACGCAGCACCTTGCAGCGAACAGTGTCAGACCCGCGCTCGGAGATGACGTCGTAGCTGAAGCGGCCGTCCTTCAGTTCCGTCCACGCTTCGAGCCACGCCTCGTGGCCGCCCTTGTCAGCCGCGGCGTGCATGCGGCGCAGGGCGCGGTACTGCTTGAGCGGTTGCTCGTTCCTGGAGAAGAAGTTGCCAATGGGACTGGCGAGGGGAGAGGCCTCGCGCGCCGGAAGAATGGTTGAGCCGGCGAGAAGTGTGAAGGCGGCGACCCACAGTGCCACGAAACGGCTCAATCCTGCCGTCCGCTTGCCTGCCGCCGCTGTCGAGCCTTGCATCACGTTCCTCGGCGCGGAACATCGCAAGATCCATGCTCAGACTCACCTGATCAACTTCGTCAGCCCCTCCAGGCTGTCCGCTTCCCCCGCCGGCTTGTCTCGGCGCCACCGCAGCATCCGCGGGAAACGCACTGCGATCCCGCTGCGATGACGGGTCGACGGGGCAATCGCCTCGAACCCCAACTCGAAGACCTGCACGGGATCCACCGCGCGCACCGGGCCGTGCCGCTCGCGGGTGTGGCGCCGGATCCACTTGTCGAGCTCCTCGATTTCCGCATTCGAGAGCCCCGAGTAGGCCTTGGCGACCGGAACAAGTTCTCCCTCGTGCCAGACGCCGAATGTGTAATCGGTGAGAAGCGCGGCGCGGCGGCCGTTTCCCGGCTGCGCGTAGATCAGTACCGCGTCCACGGTCAGCGGATCGATCTTCCACTTCCACCACGCGCCCTTGCGGCGGCCGACGCCGTACTCGGAGCCGCGGCGCTTGAGGATGAACCCTTCGACGCCGCGCTCGCGAGACTCGAGGCGCAGCGCGGCCAGCGCGTCCCACGTCGGCGCGGCGACTTCTTCCGAGAGCCGCAGCACGCCCCCCTGAGCCCCCTGAGTGTTGAGCGCGCGCGTCACGAGCGCGGCCAGCGACCCGCGCCGCGCGTCGAGCGGCTCGGTCCGGATGTCCGCGCCGTCACGCTCGAGGATGTCGTAGGTGACGAAGACCACCGGCACCGATCGCATGATCTGCGCGACCTGCTTCTGCCGGCCGATGCGCTGCTGCAGCGCGGAGAACGGCATCGGCCGGTCGTCCTTGAAGGCGAGCACTTCACCATCGAGGACGGTGCCGTCTGGCAAGTGGGTGGCGGCGGCGGCGATCTCAGGGAAGCGATGCGTGATCAGCTCTTCGCCGCGCGACCACAGCCAGGTCTGGCCGCGGCGGCGAATGAGCTGCGCGCGAATGCCGTCCCACTTCCACTCGACCAGCCAGTCGGCGCGATCGCCGAGCCCGTCCGGCGTGCCCTCGAGCGGCGAGGCGAGGAAGAACGGGTACGGCTGCGAAGGATCGGCCGCCGCGGGCTCGGCGGTGACGATCGACTGAAACCATTCCGCCGACGGCGTCCAGTCGCCCATGACGCGCGCCGCCACGATCGTCGGCTCGACGCCGGCGGCGATCGCCAGCGCGCGGACGACCAGCGTCTGCGCCACGCCGACGCGGAACTCGCCGGTCAGCAGCTTGTTCAGCAGGAACCGCTCGGCGCGCGGCAGCCCGAGCCACCACCCGATCACCATCGTCCGCTGCGTCGCCAGGTCGGCCTGCTGCAGGGGGATGACCCGCTGCTCGACCCACTCGGCGAGCGACAGATCCGGCTGCGGAGGGCCGGGCGTCACGGTGTCGAGCGCCAGCGCGATGAGCTCGCCGAAATCTCCCGCCGCCGAATAGCATTCGCGGAGCAGCCAGTCGGGCAGCCCCGTCACTTCCTGCGACCACGCCGCCAGCCCCGCCGAGGGGACGACGCGTTTGAGGCGGCGGCCCGTGAGAAAGAACGTGGCCCATGCCGCGTCGCCGGGCGGCGCGTCGCGGAAGTAGGCGGCGAGCGCCGCGACCTTCTCGTTGGTGGACGTCGTGCGGTCGAGCGCTTCGTAGAGCGCGGAGAAGCGCTTCATGTCCGAGGTTCGACGTCAGAGGCCGCAGCGTCTGCGGCTTCTCGCAATTCCCCGATTTCTCCCTCGTACTGCGTGCGGATCGTGCCCGTCTCCAGGCCGCGCGTTTCCGCGAGATAGCGGG
>Ga0207708_10003502_pt1 | contig 11576 bp, 11 predicted proteins | sample KBSK5101metaG_FD_184340 | JGI IMG/M metagenome (GOLD analysis project Ga0207708, IMG submission 184340) | Corn, switchgrass and miscanthus rhizosphere microbial communities from Kellogg Biological Station, Michigan, USA - KBS K5-10-1 metaG... | ecosystem: Host-associated > Plants > Roots >...
CGGAGGGCGTGAGCATGAGCTCGTGCGTGTAGGCGCGCGGCTGCTGTCCGGCGAGGAACTCGACGGCGTCGGCGATCAGCTTCATGTCGGCGAGCGCCTCGCGCGGCGTGTCGCGCGTGAACGCCTCCGTCTTCGGGGATTCGATCGTCGCGTCGACGATCAGCAGCGCCACGTGGATCCCCTCGGCGCGCACCTCCTGAGCCGCGGCGTGCGTAAGCGCGCGCGAAGCCTGGGCGCCGGCTGACCAGATGCCGCGTCCCGGCATGGCGCGGCGCGCCGAGCCGCCCGTCACCTGGATGAGGGTGCCGCCGGCGCCGCCCTCCCTCAGCGTGCGGATGCCTGTCGACAGGAACACGAACGCCTGCTCCGCCACCGCCGCGGCCCATCCGCGGAAGCCCGCGATCGTTGCGTCGCCGATCGGGCCGCCGCCGAAGCCGCTGTCGTCCGCGGGCGGGCGCGCCGCGCTAACCGAGTTGACGATGAGCGCGGGCGGGCCCAGCTCTTCGCGCACGCGCGCGAGCGCCTCGCCGAGTGAGGTCGGGTCGCTCGCGTCGGCGACCAGTCCGAGCGCGCCGCGCTCCTTGACCGCGGCGGCCGTCTCCTCGCTGCGCGCGATGGCCGCGCAGCTCCAGCCGGTCCCGGCGAGGTGGTCCACGAAGGCGCCGCCGAGGTTGCGCGCGCCAAGAACCACCGCCACGCGGGCGCCGTTCACAGCAGCCACACGATGATGAGGACTATCAGCGCGACGCCGAGTCCGATGCCCGTGATCGACAGCGGCGTCCGGTTCTCGGCCCAGAAGCCCGGGTTTGCGCGTGAGGCGCTATGGCGACCCTCCGGGGGCGTGCCGACCCAGTCGTCGTCATCCCACGAGCTCATGCCCTGACGGTACCGGGCGGGGATGTTCCACACCCAACCAACCGGGTACGCGAACTTAGTAACCCCCTAAGGAGGAAACGAATCGATGGCGGATCCGAACGCCAGGGACACGAAGTTGATCCAGTACCTCAACGAGGCGTACGGCAAGGAGAAGGAGCTGGAGACGGCTCTTCAAGCCCACATCGCCATGACAACGAAGGCGCCGTACAAGAAGCGCCTGCAGGAGCACCTCAAGGAGACGAAAGGACACGCCCGTGAGGTGCAGCGTCGCATCAAACAGCTCGGCGGCAAGGCCGAGGCCGGGCCGATCAGCGCACCGGTCGTCGGGGACGCAGCGACAGGGCTGACCTCGGTCGCAAGCAAGGCCGTGGCCGCCGCCCAGGGGCCGCTGCACGCCCTGCGCGGCACGGGCGACGCCGAGAGGATGCTGAAGAACGCCCGGACCGAGTTCCACAACGAGTTCGCGGAGATCGGCTTCTACGCCGGCATCGAGTCGTTCGCGGACTCGGTGGGCGACAAGGACACCGCGAAGCTCGCGCGCGGCATCCGGCGCGAGGAGGAGCGGATGGCCAAGTTCCTCGAGCGGCAGATCCAGCAGCTCGCGAAGGCGGTCGCTCGCGAGGAGGTCCCCGCGGCCGAGCGAAATGGCGGCGGCCGGCGCTCCCCGAGCCGGCGACGCTCGTCGAGCAGCTCGCGCAGCTCGTCGAACGGGCGCGGGGCCAGCGCGTCGTCGTCGGGCTCACGGGCGAGCTCGTCGCGCAAGACGGCGTCGACGCGCGCGAGCGGGTCGCGGTCGACCGGGTCGCGCTCGGCCGGTTCGCGCTCGAGCTCGTCGCGCAAGACGGCGTCGACGCGCGCGAGCGGCTCGCGCTCGAGCTCGTCGCGCAAGACCGCGGCGTCGCGCTCCAAGTAGTTTCCCGGGCCCGTCCGCCGCTGATGGCGGGCGGGCCCGTTTCTTTCCGCATGGACGCCTCCGCGAGCGAACAGGACCCCAGCCGTCGGGAATCCGAGAAGGAGCGGCTGGACCGCAACCTCGAGGAGCTGCTCCAGGAGCTCCGCGTCGCGCTGCCGGGCGTCCAGGTCCTGTTCGCGTTCCTGCTGGTCGTCCCGTTCAACCAGCGCTTCGGGGAGATCACGTCGTTTCAGCGCAGCCTCTACTTCGTAACGCTGCTGCTGGCGACCTCGGCCGCGGTCTGCCTGATCGCGCCCACCGCGCATCACCGCATCGAGTTCCGCGAGGGCGACAAGAGGCACATCGTGTTCAGCGGCACCAAGCTGGCCGTCGCCGGCCTGGCGCTGCTCGCGGCTGCGATGACAGGCTCGGTGATCCTCGTCACCGACTTCCTCTACCACCGGACCACGGTCGTGATCGTGGCCATCGTGGTGGGGCTCATGTTCACGCTGATCTGGTTCGCGTGGCCCGTTATGCGCCTGCTCCACAACCGCTAGCGAAGCGAGCGCGCCAGCTCGACCGCCCGCTCGCGGTCGAACGCTCCCTCGAGCCTCACGAGCAGGCGGCCGTCCTCCAGCAGCAGCACGTTCTGCGCGATGCGGAGACGCTCCTCTCTGAACGGCTGGTCCGGGGCGCGGTAGAAGAAGAAGTGCGGCGCGCCCTCGAGCCACAGCGCGCGGTGCCCATCGACGGTCAGGCGCTCGACCCTCGTCGCCTGGCCGGCGATCTTCCCCGCGTATTCGGGCATCAGGTCGCCGCGGAACTCGGTGACGAGGAGGCCGAGGCCCGTGCTCTTCGCCTCGGGCAGGCCCGCGCGCGCCCGGTAGGCGAGCGAGAGCAGGCCGCCGGGCACGGCCCTCTCCACGTATACGCCGTCGGGCGGCTCGGCGGCCTCGGGCACGAGCGGGTCGAACGCGAGCGAGTCGCGCGCCGCCGCGAGCGTGGTGCGCTGGCCGAGCGTCAGCGGCCCCGGCGGAGGCGCGGGCGGCAGCTCCTGGCGCCGCTCGACTGTCGCCCCCTGAAGGCCGAAGAAGTCGAGCACGGAATCGCGCACGTTCGGCACGGCGGCGAAGACGCCGCCGGCCAGCACGAGGAGGGCGACCACGGCGATCGCCAGCGAGCGCCGGAAGCCGGCCGGCGGAAGCAGGCGGCGGCGATGCCGGCGGGGAGCGGGTGCAGGGGACTCCGCCTCGGGCGCGGGGGCCTCCGCCTCGCGGATGCGCCGCGCCACCACTGGAGCGAGCTCCGGGGTCGCGGGCCAGTCGAGCTCCCGCCCGAGCTGCGTCAGCCGGCTCTCGAGCTCGCTCACGCCTGCACCTCCTCACCGAGCTCCACCCGCAGCCTGTCGAGGGCACGCGAGAGGCGCGACTTCACGGTCCCGCGCGGACAGTCGAGCGCTGCTGCCGTCTCCTCCTCCGAGAGATCGAGCAGGTAGCGACAGGCGACCGCCTCCCGGGCGGGGTCGGGCAGGCGCTCGATCGCGGCTCGCAGCCGCTCGCGCCGCTCGGAGTCGAGGAGCGCCGCCTCGGGCGACGGGACCGCGTCGTCCGGGCGGCGCTCCTCGGCCACGCGCAGTGCGAGGCCGGTACGGCGGCCGGCGGAGCGCAGGCGGTTGCGCGCCTCGTTGGCGACGATCGCCAGCAGCCAGGGCCGGAACGGCGCGCCCTCGCGAAACCGGCCCAGCGCGGCATGCGCCTTAACGAACGCGTCCTGCGCGGCCTCCTCCGCGTCCGGCTCGTTGCGCGTGATCACCCACGCAGTCCGGAACGCGATCGTCTGATGCATTCTCACGATCTCCTCGTACGCACCCACCTCGCCGCGCTTCGCGCGAGCCAGCAGCTCCGCTTCCTGTGGTGGCCGGTCCTCCACCGTGCCCCTACTACAACGCCTGCCGCGGACCGGTTCCAGCCGGCCCGTGCGCCGCCGCAAGGGCTCCTGCGTGGCGGATCGGCTTCCTTCCTTACGATTGCCGGCGTGACGGAAGTGTCCGACGCCATCCCGGCGGTCGCAATCGACCGTGTCTCGAAGACGTTCCAGATTCCCCAGGAGCGCGTCTCGACCCTCAAGGAACGCGCCCTGCATCCGTTCAAGCGCACCGGCTACGACCGCTTCGACGCGCTCGACGACGTGTCGTTCGCGGTCGAGCGCGGGGAGTTCTTCGGGATCGTCGGCCGCAACGGCTCGGGCAAGAGCACGCTCCTGAAGTGCATGGCGGGCATCTACCGCACCGACGCGGGTGCGATCTACGTCAACGGGCGCCTCTCGACGTTCATCGAGCTGGGCGTGGGCTTCAACCCGGACCTCGCGGCCCGCGACAACGTCCTGATGAACGGCGTGATGCTCGGCCTCTCGCCCAGCGAGGCGCGCGCACGCTACGACCACATCATCGACTTCGCCGAGCTGCGGGAGTTCGAGGAGCTGAAGCTGAAGAACTACTCGTCGGGCATGCAGGTGCGCCTCGCGTTCTCCGTCATGGTCCAGGTGGACGCCGACATCCTGCTGATCGACGAGGTGCTGGCGGTCGGCGACGTGAGCTTCCAGCAGAAGTGCTTCGACGTGTTCAACCGCCTGCGCGACGAGGGCAAGACGATCCTCTTCGTGACACATGACATGAGCGCGGTGCGCCGCTTCTGCCACCGCGCCGCCCTCATCGACCGCGGCCGCATCGTCATGATCGGCGACCCGACCGAGGTGTCGAACTCGTATGTCGACGTGAGCTTCGGGGCGTCCACGAGCGCCGACCCCGGGCCCGAGGGCGAACGCAGCGGCGACGGCACCGCCGAGCTGCTGGAGGCCTGGTGGACCGACGAGCGCGGCGAGCGCCAGACGGTCCTGCAGCAGGGCCGCCCGTGCACCTTCCACGCACGGGCGCGCTTCAACGAGCCGATCGAGAATCCCGCGATCGCGACGGTGCTCGAGAACGAGAGCCACCTCCCCCTCATGGCGACCTCGACGGACTGGACCGAGTCCGCCACGGGCTCCTTCGGAGCGGGCGACGAGGCGGAGTTCGTGGTCCAGTTCGAGATGGCATTCGCGCCCGGCCGCATCTACGCGTCGCCGTGGGTCGCACACCAGGGCACGCGCGTGATGGACCGGCGGCCGCGCATGTCCTCCGTGGTGGTGACCGGGGCGCACCAGTCGGGCGGGCTGGTGGACCTGCCGCACGACGTGCGGCTCGAGGCCGCGGGCAGGGTCCTGACCGGGCAGGGTGGAGCATGACCACCGCCGGCGCGGCGCTCGGGCGCCCGATCAAGGGCCCGTCCGCACTCGGCGGCGACGCCCGACGCCTGCTTCACCTCTCGGTGACGCTCGCGGTGATGGAGTTCAAGCTCCGCTTCTTCGGCTCCGTGCTGGGCTACCTGTGGCAGCTGATGCGCCCGCTGCTGCTGTTCGGGGTGCTGTACGCGGTCTTCACGCAGTTCGTGAAGCTGGGCGCCGGCATCCAGTTCTACCCCGCGATCCTGCTCACCGGGATCGTGCTGTTCACCTTCTTCTCGGACGCCACGGCCCGCTCGGTCACCGCCGTGCTCGACCGGGAGAACCTGGTGCGAAAGATCGAGTTCCCGCGCCTCGTCGTCCCGATCGCCGTGATCCTGCTCGCGTACTTCAACCTGGTCCTGAACCTGCTGGCGGTGCTCGTCTTCGTGCTCCTGACCGGAGTGGACGTGCGGGTCGAGTGGCTCGCGCTCCCGCTGCTCCTGATCCCGCTCGGCATGCTCGCCAGCGGCCTGTCCATGCTGCTGTCGGCGCTCTATGTGCGCTTCCGCGACGTGCAGCCGATCTGGGAGGTCGTGCTCCAGGTCGCCTTCTACGGCTCCCCCATCCTGTACGTGATCGAGCAGCTGCCGGAGAACCTGCAGAAGCCGATGGTGCTGTTCAACCCGCTCTCGACCATCCTGGTCCAGTCGCGGCACTGGCTGATCGACCAGAGCGCTCCGACGGCGGCGGACGTCGCGGGCGGCGCGGAGTACCTGCTCATCCCGGCCGCGATCATCCTCGGGGTGTTCGCTCTCGGCTTCTGGGTCTTCAACCGCGAGGCGCCGCGGATCGCGGAGGAGCTGTGAGCGAGCCGAGCGTCGACGCCGAGGAGCGCGCCCGGCGAGCGGAGGCCGAGCTGGTGGAGGCCGTCGAGGAGCGCAACCGGCTCTGGGCGGAGCTCCAGGAGAAGAACGCCACGAAGGAAGAGGCTGACTACTGGCGCAAGCGCGCCTCCGACATCGAGCGCTCGCGCTGGTGGAAGGCCGGCTTCCCGCTCCGCTACCTGAGGCGCTTCAGAGACGACCCGGCCGGGATGCTCGAGGGCCGTGCCGCGGCGATCCGCCGGCGCCGGCGCGACGGGTGAGCACGGTCACCGTCGCCATCCCGGTGCTGAACGGCGCCCGCTACCTCGACGAGGTGCTGGCGGCCGTCCGCGCCCAGCGGGTCGACCGCGACGTGGAGATCCTGATCGTCGACTCCGGCTCGACCGACGGCTCGCTGGAGATCGCTCGCCGCCACGGCGCCGTGGTCCACGAGATCGACAAGAGCGAGTTCTCGCACGGCGGCACGCGCAACTGGATGATGGGCGCCGCGCGAGGCGACCACGTGGCGTTCCTGACCCAGGACGCCACCCCCGCTCACGACCGCTGGCTGGCGGCGCTCCTCGAGGGGTTCGACCAGGCAGGGGACGTCGCCGCCGTGTTCGGCCCGCACGACGCGCGGCCGGACGCTAGCCACATGATCAAGTCGGAGATGGAGCGCCACTTCGCCGGGTGGGGCGACGGCGGGACGCGGATCGAGGTGCAGCGGCTCGACCCGTCGCCGGAGGGCATCGAGGCCTATCGCAAGTTCCCCGGCCAGCTCACCTTCCTGTCGGACGTGAACTGCGCCATCGCGCGCTGGGCGTGGGAGCGCGTCCCGTACCGAGAGGTCCCGTACGCGGAGGACCAGCTCCTCGGCCGCGAGCTGATCGAGGCCGGCTTCGCGAAGGTGTTCCACCCCGATGCGCGCGTGCTCCACTCGCACGACTACCCGCCGCTCGCGTTCTTCCGGCGCTACTTCGACGAGTTCCGCTCGCTGCGCGAGGTGCTCGGCTTCCGGCAGCCGTGGGGACCGCGCCAGACGCTGCGCGACGTGCGCGGCCTCGTGGGCGCAGACAGGCGCTGGCTGCGGGCGCAGGGCGTGGACGGCGGGGCGCTCGTGAAGCCGCTGGTCGTCTCGGGCCGTCACCATGCCGGGCGTATGGCCGGATCGATCATCGGCACGCGAGCCGACCGCCTCCCGGCGGCCGTGCGGCGGAGGCTGTCGCTGGAGGGACGCGAGACCTTCACGCCGCACGATGTTCCGGGGAGCCTGCTCGAGCGCGGCGAGACGAACGTCGATGGGGAATGGGAGTGGGAGTTCGTCCGCAGCGCGTATCCGCGCAGGCCGCTCGTGGTGGAGCCCCACAGCGGCGACGCCAGGGGCCCGTTCACGATCGCCTGGGTCGTGCCGTCGTGGAGCGTCGGCTCCGGAGGCCACACGACGATCTTCCGGCTGATCAGGGAGATGGAGCGGCGCGGGCACCGCTGCTCGATCCATCTCTTCGACCCCGACGGGCGCGAGCCACGCTCAGGAGGCCAGCTCCGCGAGGAGATCCGGCGCGACTTCATCGAGGTCGAGGCTCCCGTGTTCCGCGGTCTGGGCGGCTTCAGTGGCGCCGACATCGCCATCGCCACGGAGTGGCGCACCGCGTTTCCGCTCCGGGACCTCCCCGGCTGCCGCGAGAAGGTCTACCTGGTCCAGGACGACGAGCCCCAGTTCTACGCGACCTCCTCGGAGTCGATCTGGGCCGAGGAGAGCTACCGCATGGGCTACCGCTGCATCGCCTACACGCCGTGGATGGCGGACATCCTGCGCAACCAGTGGGGCCTCGAGGCGCACTACTTCGAGTGCGGCACCGACACCGCCATATACGAGTTCGCGGGCGAGGAGCAGCGGGAGCCCGAGCTGGTCGTCGTGTACGCGCGCAGCGAGAGCGGCCGGCGCGGGGTCGAGCTGGCGCTGGCCGGGCTCGCGACGGCCTTCGAGCGCCGGCCGCGGCTACGCGTGGTCGCCTTCGGCTCGAACTTCCCCGTCCCGGCGCCGTTCCCGCTCGAGGACGTGGGCGTTCGGCCGCCCGCTGAGCTCGCGGAGCTCTACCGCAGAGCGAGCGTCGGCGTCGTGTTCTCGCTGACCACGCACTCGCTCGTGGCGCACGAGATGATGGCCTCGGGGCTCCCCGTCGTGGAGCTCGAGGGCGAGAACGTGAGCTCCGCGCTCGGCCCCTCCGGTGAGCTGGTCGAGCTCGCGGAGCACGCCCCGGACTCGATCGCCGACGCCGTCGAGCGCCTGCTCGACGACCGGGACCGAGCTGCCGCGATGGCCGCGCGCGCGCGGACGTTTGTCGAGGAGCGCACCTGGGAGCGTGCCGGCGAGCAGGTCGAGGCGGCGCTCCGCGACTACATGTCGCGACCGCGCTCAGCCGCCGGCGACGAGGCGCTGCAGGCGGAGATCCTCGGCGAGGCGCGCGTACACGACTGACGCGCGCTGCTGCTCGGCCTTCAGCCTCGCCCACGACACGACTCGGCCGAACGTGTCCGGGGCAGCGGCGAACGCCCTCACGGCGTCCACCGCCTCGTCGGGCGCGGCGAACTCGAGGTGGTCGAGGCCGTCCTCGAGGCCGAACGTGGTCTCGAGCCGCGGGGTGATCAGGAGCCGCCCGGCCGCGAGCACGGCGAAGGCGCGCGCGGGGAGGGCGCCGCCAGGGCTCTCGGCCATGACGATGCAGTCCGCGCTGCCCAGCCTGGCGGCGTCGAGCCGCTCGGCCTGTTGGAGGGCGACTCCGCGCTCCGCGGCGCGCGCGGCCACGGCTTCGCGCAGGCCGCGCTCGGCGCCCACGAGCAGGGCCGGGGCAGGCGGGGCAGCGCCGCCGGCGGCCGCCTGCAGGTCGAACAGCGCGTCGGCAGCGGGCCACGGGGCTCGCCGCCAGAGGCCCTCCCCGGCTGGCGCGATCATGAGCTTTGACTCGCCGTCGTCCGGCCGTGTCGGCCGGTCGAGCCAGCGCACGAGCGGCCGGCTGCCGTCGCTGCTCACATCGCCGAGCGCCACCACCGGGCCGTCGCCGCTCGTCCCAGGCGCGCCGGCGAGCTCGGCGTCGGCCGAGTCCTCGAGCAGCTCGATCGCGAGGCTCATCCGCGGCCGCGCGGCGTGGTCGCACGCTTCACCGCCGCGCCCAGGCGGTACGCGCGCGTGCTCCGGATGCGCTCCAGCTCCGCCTTCGACTCCTCGAGGCGCTCGGCACACTCGTCGCGGCTGTCGCTCAGCTCGCGCACCAGCGCCTCCGCTCTGGTGAGCGCGTGCTCCGTGGCGACCTGCCGGCGGGTGAGGCGCGCCCGGCCGAGCGTCGTGCCCAGTGCGAGCGTCCGCATCAAGAGCTGCTCGTCCACGGCAGGTGGCGGCCCGTCGGCGATCTCGACGAGCGCCTCGTGCAGCAGGCGCGTCGAGGCGTCCTGGCTCGGCCAGCCCTCGGCCGTCCTCCGGGCTCCGTCCGAGAGCGTTCCGAGGAGCTCGCGGTCCCGCGCCAGGGCGTCGAGCCACCCGGCGGTGCCCTCCACGTCGTCGAAGCCGACCACGATTCCGTTTTCACCGTGGCGTACGTATTCCTGGTGGCCGGTGAACGGCGCGACCACGCACGGGAGTCCGCAGTGGAAGCCCTCCAGGGGCGCGAGGCCGAGCCCCTCGACGCGCGACAGCTTCAGCATCACGTCGCTCTGCCGGTAGAGCTCGGCCATCGACGCGGCGTCGAGGCCGCCGACCAGCCGGTCGACCTGCGCGTCCGCCGCGGCATCCGGATCCAGCGCCACGAGCGTCGTGCGGACCGGCTCGCGCATCGCACGCACGGCGGCCATGGCCTCCCGAACGCCCTTGAAGGCCAGCGTGGGCTGGCCCTCGATCAGCACCTCGAGCGGGCCGTCGCGGGCCGGCTGCTCGGTCCAGGTGAACACCCCCTTGTCGATCCCCGGCTGCACGACGTGGCAGCGGGCGTCCGGGCGCAGGAGCAGGAGCGCGTCCCGCAGCCAGTGGGACACGGCGATGTAGTCGAGCGGCAGCGCCAGGGTCGTCTCCGCGGAGACCTGCTCGAGCGGCGCGTCGCGGTCGTAGAAGCGCTGCTCGAAGCTCTGGAACAGGAGCGCGCGGCGCGCGGCGTCGAGTTGCCACAGCGCGGGGACGGTCTCCCACCAGGTGGCGATGGCCACGTCGTACGGACCCCCCGCCTCGTCGAGCGCGTCGAGCGTGACCAGCTCGGCCTCGACTCCGTGGTCGCGGCTCAGCCCGCGCGCATGGGCCGACGCGACGGCGGCGCCCCCGGAGGGGCTCCGATCGGGCAGCACGAAGCAGACCTTCACGGCGCTGAGCGTATGCCGCCGGCCTCCACGGCGCTCGGCACGGGGGTGGCGGCCGGGCGCTGAGCCGGGGCGACCTCGGGCTCCGGCACCGTCCAAGCCGATGCCGCGATCTGCAGCAGATGGGCGAGGCCGACCCCGCCCACGAACACGACACCGAGGACGATCCGCGCACCCGAGCGCTGCTCGAACCCGCCGATGTCCTGGATCGGCGTCACCCAGTACACGTACGCGACGCTGAGGTACGCAAGGAACCCGGCGACCAGGTAGAACGCCGCGACGGTTCGCTCGCGCCCGACGACCACCATCGTCACCGCGCAGACGAGGAAGGCCGGTACGAGCAGGCTCCACTCGCCGGTGTTCATGAGCTGGACGAGCACCTGCCCGAGGCCGCGCCAGAGGTTGTCGAGCCGGTCGGTCAGGTAGCTCGGATCGTCGATCACCTGCCAGGGGGACGGCGTGTTGCGGGTTGCCGCCTCGTGGCCGCCGACCCATATCTGCCAGGGCAGGACCGAGATGAGCACAAGCCCTGCCGCGAATGCCAGGTCACGCCAGCGCCCGGGCCGGCGTCCAATGGCCGCCGCCGCGACCAGCGCGACCCCCACCGCGGTGCCGAGGACGAGGCCCTCGTTCTTGACGTTCGCGGCCCCCGCCAAGAGCACTCCTCCGAGCAGCGCGTAGGGGAGCCCCCCGCGATGGAGCCAGATCCCGAACGAGAGCGTCGCGCATCCGACCAGCGCGGCCATTAGCACGTCCGCGTCGCCCAGCTGGATGTTCGCGATGACGACCCCCGACAGAGCGAGGGTCGCGAGCACCACCGTCCACGGCCAGCGCGGGCCGAGCGGGGCGAGGAGCCAGGCCATCGTCCAGATCGCCAGCGCCATCAGCACCCACAGCTCGAAGTGCCAGAAGCGGAGGTCGATCGAGCCAAGGGCGTGGAAGAAGGTGGCCTCCGTCATCGGCTGGAGAAGTGGGTAGTCGAGGTGGACGCCCGAGAGCGCGGGATTGTTCGAGAGCCCGTCCACGAGCGTGCCCTGGTGGTACAGCCCGAGCGCCTTGAGCGACCAGATGTTGGCGTCGTCCCAGAGCGTCTCGAGATTCCGGAACGTGGGCGCGGCGACCAGCAGGTAGAGCACCGTGCCCCCGAGCACGACCCGCTCCGCCACGAACTCCACGAGCGTTCCCGGCGGCCCGGTTGCCACCAGCGGCACCGGACGGCGCTCGCGGGTGCCCGCGGCGACGAGCACCAGCACGAGCGTCACGACTGCCGTCACGGCGAGCGCGGCGGCGAGGCCAACCGATACGCCGACCACCATGAGCGTGATCAGCGGTATGCCCACCAGCAC
>Ga0207708_10003504_pt1 | contig 11573 bp, 5 predicted proteins | sample KBSK5101metaG_FD_184340 | JGI IMG/M metagenome (GOLD analysis project Ga0207708, IMG submission 184340) | Corn, switchgrass and miscanthus rhizosphere microbial communities from Kellogg Biological Station, Michigan, USA - KBS K5-10-1 metaG... | ecosystem: Host-associated > Plants > Roots >...
GTGCGGTCCGCTTCGCGCAAAAACGAGCACGAACCAGGCGTGTGACCGGGCGTGTGCAGAATACGCAGGCTACCTGACTCAAACTCGAGCTCACCCTCGTCCCACAACGAAGTATATTCGTCGTCGCCAAACGAATCCGCGTACCGGCGCATGTACTCATACAGCCCGCGCATCCGCTCGATCTCCGCGTCGGGAACACCGGCGCGCACGAGCAACGTGCGATGCTCTTCATACTCGAGGCGACTGTGACGGTGCCCCGTCTCCCAGCTATGAACAAAGACTTCAGCGTTCTTTGCTTCGTCACGTAAAGAGCGGGCGAGTCCACAATGATCTTCGTGAGCGTGCGTGAGGACGATGCGACGCAGATCGGAAACGAGAAACCCGGCTTTGCGCAATCCCGCACGCAACGCCTCGATCGTTTCCTTCGTCTTTGGTCCAGTGTCGATGATCGTCAACGGATCTTCGGCAATGAGATAGACGTTTACCGGACCAATGTAGAAAGGTGTTGGCAGTGAGATCGGAACGACGCGCATCAAGCTAATAGTTCCACTTGTTCGCGGCGATGAGATCATTGGCGATGCGTTGACGCGCGGCAATCGTGTTCATCGGCTGCAACTTCGTAAAGCGCCGCAACGCCGCCAACAGCGTCCGCAGCTCATCACCTTCCGACATGCCCGCGAGCGTGCTCTTCGCCTTCGATTCGATGCGCTGGACAGCGTCGTTACAGAACACGCACGTCATGTCGAGGTAACGCTCGGCGGCGTTCTCGCCCTGCGATGCAGTGAGCTTGCGTGCACGCAGGATTGCCGTTTCCATCGCGTACGTGTCCATGATGATGTCAGCGATTCCCATCAGGATCTCCTGCTGATCGCCGAGCTTCATCATGTACTTCTGCGCCGCTGTGCCGAGTGTCATGAGCGCGACTTTCTTCGCGTTGGTCGTCAGCTTCTGCTCGGCGGCAAGCAACGAATCGTCGTCATCAAAACCCGCCATCTGCGGCGACAACACCTCATCCATCAACGCCTGGGCCGCCGGAAGCAAAGCCAGGTTTCCGCTGAGTGCAGCTTTCATCAACCGCCCCGGAATCAACATGCGATTGATCTCGTTCGTGCCTTCGAAGATGCGGTTAATACGTGAATCACGATACGCACGCTCAGCCGGATAGTCAGCAGAATACCCGTAGCCGCCATAGATTTGAACCATCTCATCAGCAACAAAATCGCAGTACTCAGAAAGCGCAACCTTGATGATCGAACACTCCGCAGCGTACTCCTCGATCGCACGCAGACGCGCATCCATGTCCTTGGAATCAACCGCGCCGACGCGGGCTTCGATCATACCGAGCGTGCGATAGATCATCGACTCGCCGACCCACGTACGAATCGCCTGCTCCGCAAGCTTCGCCTTGATCGCGCCAAACGACGAAATCGATTTGCCAAACTGGTGACGCTCGTTCGCGTAACGCACCGACTCATGGACCATCAACTTCATGCCGCCGCAGCACATCGCGCCGAGTTTGAACCGACCAATGTTCAGCACGTTGAAAGCGATCTTGTGACCTTTGCCGACTTCGCCGAGCAGGTTCTCGACCGGCGTGCGCACGTCGGAAAGCACGAGCGCCGTCGTGCTCGATCCCTTGATGCCCATCTTGTGCTCTTCCGCGCCTGACGTCAGACCCGGCTGGCGCTCGACGATGAACGCGCTGAACTTGTCGCCGTCAACTTTCGCAAACACGATGAAGATGTCAGCGAAGCCACCGTTCGTGATCCACATCTTCTCGCCGTTGAGAATGTATTCCTTGCCATCGTCACTCAAACGCGCCGTCGCCTTCGCGGCCATCGCGTCGGAACCCGAGCCCGCTTCGGTCAACGCGTAAGCAGTGATCAACTCGCCGGCGGCGATTTTCGGCAGGTACTTTTGTTTCGCCGCATCGGTTGCGAAGTAAACGATCGGCAACAGACCGATACCACTTTCCGCGCCGAGTGTGGTGGCGAACGAAGCAGAGCGCCCGATGTTCTCGCCGATGAGTGCGCCGCTCGTTTGATCGAGACCGAGTCCGCCGTACTCTTCGGGGATGTTGGCTCCGATTAATCCGAGGTCAGCCGCTTTGACGACGAGCTCGCGCGACAGTTTCCAGTCGTGTTTTTCGAGCTCGTCAATGCGCGTCACCACTTCGTTATCGACAAACTGCCGCGTGGTGTCGGCGATCATGCGGTGCTCTTCGGTGAAATCTTCCGGCGTGAAGATCTCCTCCGGCGTCCGCTCCTCGATCAGGAAGGCGCCACCTTTGATAAGCTTTTTCTGTTCGGCTACGGCTGACATTGATTCGATCCTCCTTCAAACCATCCACAGAAATCTGTGGATTATATTCTTTCCAGAATTCCTGCGGCGCCCATTCCACCGCCGACACACATCGTCACCATTCCATATCGCCCGTTGCGGCGCTCCAGCTCGCGCAGAATGCTCGCAGTCAACTTCGCGCCCGTGCAACCGAGCGGATGGCCCAACGCGATCGCGCCACCGTTGACGTTCACTTTATCCGGATCCAGTCCCAACGTCTTGATGACAGCGAGCGACTGCGCGGCAAACGCTTCGTTCAACTCGATCACATCAATATCGTTGAGCGTCAGTCCAGCGAGTTTCAAAGCCTTCGGAATCGCGAACACTGGTCCAATGCCCATCTCTTCCGGCGGGCAGCCTGCAGTCGCATAAGCAATAAAGCGCGCCAAAGGCTTCGCGCCCAGCGCACGCGCGCGCGAGTCAGACATCACGATGGCCGCCGCAGCGCCGTCAGACATCTGCGACGCGTTGCCGGCCGTGATCGTCCCCTTCACGTGAAATGCAGGCTTGAGCTTCCCAAGACCTTCGGCCGACGTATCGCGCCTGACACCTTCGTCTTTATCAAACACGACCTCGCGCCGTTGCTTCTTGCCGTTTTCATCCATGTCTTCGAGCACGACGTGCAACGGCACGACTTCATCCTTGAACTTGTCGGCATCCAGCGCCGCCGTCGCACGCGTGTGCGAGCGCAGCGCAAACTCATCCTGCTCCTCGCGCGTCACTTCATACTTGCGCGCAACGTTCTCCGTCGCGAGTCCCATGCTTAGATAAAAGTCAGGATAGTGTTCGACGAGATACGGGTTCGGACGAATGATGTGACCGCCCATCGGAATCATCGACATCGTCTCCAAACCACCGGCGACGATCACTTCCGCGCCACCACTCTTGATCCGATCGGCCGCCATCGCGATCGACTGCAACCCCGACGAACAAAAACGATTGATCGTCATCGCGCTCGTCTCGACCGGCAATCCCGCGCGAATCGCAGCCGCGCGCGCGACGTTCATTCCCTGCTCCGCCTCAGGCATCGCGCAGCCCATGATCACGTCTTCAATCTCTGACGTCTCCAGCCCCGGAACACGCGCGAGTGCTTCCTTGATGACAGTCCCTCCCATCTCATCCGGACGCGTCGTGCGCAACGTTCCTTTCGGCGCTTTCCCAACCGCCGTCCGAACCGCCGAAACGATTACTGCATCTCTCATATTTTATTTCCTTAGTTTCTTAGTGGCTTGCCCGTCTTCAACATGTGCGCGAGCCGCTCCTGCGTTTTGCGCATACCCACCAACTTGAGGAACGCTTCACGCTCGAGATCCAAAAGATATTGCTCCGAAACACGTGTCGGATGATTCAACTCGCCGCCTGTCAGAATCCGCGCGAGCTGCGTTCCGATCTCAGCATCGTGATCCGAAATATACCCGGCGCGCTTCATCTGGTGAATGCCGAGTTTCAATGTCGCGAGCGCGGGATCGCCCAGCGCAAGAATGTCTTTGCGTTGCTGCGGTTGAACATATCCACTCGCCGCGAGCGCCAGCACTTCCTTCTTCGCGTCTGCGATCAAGCGATCGGCATTCATCGAGATCGAATCATCAGCCGCGAGGAAGCCCAGCGCTCTCGCTTCCTCCGCTGACGTCGCAACCTTCGCGAGCGCGATCGTCTCGAACGCTCGCTTCACGAACGGAAACGGATCCGCATCGTTGACGCCCTTCGGAATCGAGTCCATCACGCGCAGCAGCATCTCTTTCGTGCCGCCGCCCGCCGGAATGATTCCGACACCGACCTCGACGAGTCCTATATATGTCTCGGCAGCCGCTCTCACTCGATCGCCATGCAAGACCATCTCGCAACCGCCGCCGAACACCATCTGAAACGGAGCAACGACGACCGGCTTGGGCGAGTAGCGCAAACTCATCGTCGCGTTCTGGAAAACGCGGCCCATCATGTCGAGCTCTTCCCAGTTTTCCTCCTGCGCTTCCATCAGCATCAACATGATGTTTGCGCCGACGCAGAAGTTCACGCCCTGATTGCCAACCACGAGTCCGACGAAGTTTTTCTCGACTTCGCCAAGTGCAAACTTCAACATCTGAAGCGTGTCGCCGCCAATCGCGTTCATCTTTGAGTGAAACTCGAGACACGCAACACCGTCGCCGATGTCGATCAGCGACGCGCCTGAGTTCTTCTTGATGACGCCCGTGCGTTCCTTGATCGACTTCAGTATCAAAACGCCGGGCTGATCGGTGAGCGGAACGTACTTGCCACCCGCGAAGTCGAAGTAAGACTGCTGTCCGTTTTCTTTTTTGTAGAAAGAGGTCGCGCCGGACGCGAGCATTTGCTCAACATTCGCCGGCACTGCGAGTCCGTCTTCTTTCATCCGCGCCACAGACTTCTCGACGCCGAGCGCATCCCAAACCTCGAACGGTCCGAGCTCCCAGCCAAAGCCCCAGCGCATCGCGCGATCGACTTCGACGACGTTGTCTGCGATTTCGGGAATTCGTTTCGCAGCGTAAACGAGCGTGCGTGAGAGCGTCTTCCAAAGGAACGCGCCCGCGCGATCTTCGCCCCACGTCAGTGTCTTGATTCGCTCAGGCAGATCCTCGATGTTCTTCGCCATGTCGAGCGAAGGAAGTTTGACCTTTTCGGACGGACGGTAGTCGAGGGTGGCGGTGTCGAGCGCCCAGATCTCGCGTTTGTCGCCTTCGCCTTTCTGCTTTTTATAGAAGCCGGCTTTGGTCTTATTGCCGAGAAGGCCGCGTTGGACCATCGTAGCGAGCACGTCGGGGACGACAAACATCTCGCGCTCTTCGTCTTCCGGCAGTGCTTCGTAAAGGTTCTTGATGACGTGAGTGAAGACATCCAGTCCGACCAGATCAAAGGTCCGGAACGTTGCTGACTTCGGACGCCCGACTGCCGGACCAGTCATCTTGTCGACTTCTTCGATCGAGTAGCCATCGTCGAGCATCGTCTTGATCGTGAAGAGCGCGCCGAACGTTCCGATGCGATTCGCGATGAAGTTTGGACGATCCTTAGCCGGCACCACGCCCTTGCCGAGCCGTTGATCGAGAAACCCGTAAACGAAACAGGAGACTTCAGGCTTGGTCCACTCAGTGCGAATAATCTCGACGAGGTGCAGGTAACGCGGCGGATTGAAGAAGTGTACGCCGAGAAAGTGTTGCTTGAAATCGTCGGACCGACCTTCGGCGAGCAAGTGAATCGGAATGCCACTCGTATTCGAGGCAACAATAGATCCCGGTCTTCTATATTGCTCAACCCGCTCGAACAACGACCGCTTGATCTGCAAGTTCTCGACGACCGCCTCAATGATCAGATCACAATCTTTTATTTTCGGCAGATCATCTTCGAAGTTCCCGGCCGTAACCAACGCAGCAACCTCTGGCGTGAAAAACGCAGCGGGCTTCGCCTTCACCGCAGCCTCGAGCCCACCCCGCGCAATCCTATTTTTCACTACCGGATTATCGAGCTTCAACCCCTTCGCCTGCTCCTCCGGCGTCAACTCACGCGGCGGTATATCTAACAGCAGCGTCGGCACACCCGCATTCGCCAGATGCGCGGCAATCTGCGCCCCCATAGTCCCACTGCCCAACACCGCCGCCTTCTCAACGCGCATATCCCTCCTCCGACACTCCCGCCAAATTAACAGTCCTGCATAATACTGAATGAACGCTCATTCAGCAAGCTTTGTCATATTGTTTTTTTAGTAAATGACAGTACTTGTGAGTTCGGTCATAAAGTGAAATTTGTCGGTCATAAAATGAAATTTGTCGGTCATAAAATGAAATTTGCGCGCACGATCTCATACGAACCGAGCGGCAGCAAGAACGTAAACCCATGATTTCGGTCGGCTTTGCGCGCGTTAGCAAAAAACGCCCGTGTCGGATTTGTGGCAAACCCAACTACGCGAAGTCTGGTGTAGAGAAAGGTGTGGGAAGAGTCGATCTGATCCTTCAAATAATAGTGGCCCTGCAACAACAACTGTCGCGCAAGTTGCTCCGGATCGTTGGCTGCCTGCCAGGCTTTGAAGAGCCTAAGAGGATAGAAAGCAAACCAGATCTGCGTTGCCGATTTATCTACGTCATGGATTGAACGCAGCAGGGTAGTAACGGCACCTAGCCACGCCTCTCGTCATGCTCATTCAAAAAGTTTCAAGGGGGCAGTCCACTCGTCTTCATTATGGGTGTGCTCACAGTATTGTAACGATTGTTCAGGTATTTGAATTAAAAGGATGTACTTTGTCAGCCATTCCCGGTAGCTTCAAAGGCCCCCACTGATCACTTGAAGAAAAAGGCGGGCGCTTCATTTAGAAACGACCCGCCCCTTCTCATCTTTGAGTTCCAGTCGGAGGCTTAGAGCCAGATAGTAATTGACTGGTGGTAATCCTGATAGTGCAAGTAACCGTAGCCGTTAATCACCCTGTCCCACACTCCAAGATAAAACGTGTGCGCACAGCGAGTCGATGTCGGATCACCGGCCACAGTTGCATGCCATGGTGGCGCGGGTACGGTGGTGGAAATAATCCCGGGCCACTGGCGCGTCGGCGAGATATGACTGCTGTAACTATCTCCACCGACAGTGGCTGATTTATTGTCTCCCCAGAGCGCAGAAAGACTCCAACTAAGCAGATGTCCTTGCGGATCATTTGCAGTGATGCGGAACGTGAACTGATCGGTACCGCTGTTGACGATTTGACAGACTGGGATCTCGATGCCGTCATGAAGGATCTTCTCTATTTTGGCAACCGGCCACTGGTTATCGATCTTGACTCGCCGACTGTGAATGCTGGTGACCGGTATCTCGACTCGAGCAGCGTTATAAAGCTTGATGTCGATCACGCATAGGCCATTAGTGAGAATACTGGTGTCGAGCATATACCCCAACAGCGGGTTGTACCAGATCTGAGTTGGTAGCCGAACGGGATAGAATCCGCCGGGGTCCGGACCGGTAGACTGAGGAACAAAACTGCTGCTGGCCGAGCTCCACAAATAGTCGCTGAAGCTTTGTCGCGGTTCCATAGGAGCTGTGGGTGCGGGTGTCACTTGATTGACGAACAATTTGTAATAGCGGGCCCCAGCCAGCAGCGCAGCGTTATGATTGATCATGATCGCCAGCGTGCCCCCGAACGGTGCATCCTTCACTTTAAAGATATAGGCTGGGTTGTCAGTGGTATCAGCGTAGCCGTCCGTGTTGTTGTTGCCGGTGTTGATGATGTGATCGACGGGCACTAAACCGATGCCCATAAACAGAGGCCCTGCTAAAGAGAAGAGTGGTCCCAACAGATCGAACTGATCGATCTCTGCATCCGAGCAAACTATCATGGTGGCCGGATTAATTAGCACGAGACTCGAGGGGCGGCTGGGAACACCGGTCAGCAGGTGCGACACCCCAATTGGCGTCGCCGAGAGATCAAGCATGGTAATGCGATTGACCGGGTCACGTTCCGGCAGGATGATGCGGCTCTCATCTTCGTCGGCCCACTCCATGAAGAATGGATTGGTGACAGCCGTGGTAAGGATTTCGCGTTGCGCCGTTGCCAGATTAATCCGGGCAACTCGATTAGCCCCAGGGACCTGCTCGGCGACATAGGCAAAGCGAAGGTCTTTCGTGATCAACAGACCGGTGCAGCCTTGCAGTCCGGTAAAGACTGCGCTCTTCGAGCCCCCAGACAGGTCGACACGCCAGATTATGCCCGTCGCACCGCCTGTAAACTCTGCCACGTAGGCCTGGCCATGGGCTTCATCAAGCGCGATCTGATGTGGCGCGGTCATCCCGGCCGTGACAACTGTGGCAGCAGCCCGATTGGCGTTCGTCAGATCGACGCGCAGGAAGTTGCCATTGCGTTCCGTAACATAGGCATATCTTCCACCCGCGGTCACTTTGATGTCCTCGGGCTGTGTGTACCCGGTGCCGAGGACGCGATAACGGGGGCCTACTCTGTAGGTTACCCATTGAACCTTTATGTCGCGGCCATACTGTAGGACTTTTATTTTCGTATAGTTTCCGACGTTGGTCTGAACGGCAAAAACGTCACCATTAACCAGTTGGTTAGACGCATCGTTGTTGCCGATAATTGGAGTTGTTCCGTAAAGAAGATTTTGGAGTTCGACATGCGTGAGAGCATCGAAATTCACTAAACCGAGGTTGAGAACTTTAGCATTGTTCTGTGGCACCATCAGCCGTCTGACTGCATCGATTTGTTCCCACCAGATATCGCCGGCTGTGCCGACACCTCCGAGAGCACCAGTCTCACAATCAAAAACAAACGTCCCCGTGATCACGGTCGTGCCTTGCGCCACGATGCCAACCAGGGGTCGCACTAAATTGAGGACGGAAAGTTTGCCGTTAAATTCGACAAAATAAAGTTGATTGCCGCTCCTCACAAAGTCGGAGCCAATTGCGCCCCCGAGCCCAGTGGCGAGCTTTATTGGTGTTGCCATGAGATTTCCTTTCTTGAGCTTCCATTATAGATGTATAGGAAATACGTTTCATTTCGCGCGGGAAAGCCTAGGTGCTTAATGCTGACGCTACTGGTTGGGTTGGCAGGCAGTGAATGGATTAGTTCTTCAGGTAAATCCCCGACCTCCTCACTTCGAAATTTTCTTTTAGAACGTCTTCCTCAACTTACTTCAGTCTATCTCCGAAGCGATTGCGGCTGTAGTCGTGATAGCCGGCGCGCTGCGTCGGCGATGAACTCGCTGCATCGGTTCCGTAAGGATGATACGTGCCGCTGGTGAGCGCGGTGTTGTTCGGGCTCGTCGTAAGCGTGTCGTTGGACTCTACGCCAGCCGCTCGCCTTATCAGTTAGACGTGAACGACTCTCACGACCTCCACAAACACGCGTCCCTCAGCTTGTTGGCCTCGATTACAAGACAGCCGAAACCACACTTCACAACTCGAAGCTCAACATCCGTGTCCTGGCCCATCGTTACGATCCCCCGGTTGAACCTGACAGGGTTCTCTTTCAAACGCCCCAAGCTGGTGAATCTGTAGACTGCGGAACAGTCGTCGGAGTAACGATAAGCAGCGAAGATCCTTTCAAGAAGAAGTCATCACCATAAATGTAATGTTTATTGTGGTGTTGTGCGAGATTACCAATATCAATCAAAATACCTCCTGCTGGCACGCGGAAGGAACGTGTTCTCGGAGCTTCGTTCCTGGATCACATCCTCGTGTTTTTTTAGCTGTCTATTGTGAGGTGGAGTTTCGATGCCGTTACCTGGTGGCCCCGCAGATAAGTTTGGCAATTCTTTTGAAGGACGTTGGACTGTATGGCAAATGATTGACCTCATGGCCGAGCGGGCCGACTCGATCCGTTTGGAGCCGCCCGGTGATGAAGGGCAGGGCATTGAGTTTTGGGTCCGTCGCGGGTCAGACCGCGAGTATCACCAAATAAAACGACGAGAAAGACTACGTGCGGAGATAATGAAGCTCGGCATCGCGCTATTCGTAGCGCTTGTCGCTCTTATTGGCGGTGCTCAGGATCAGCTTGCCAAGCTGGATGTGCTCCAGGGGTTACTGGCTGTTTTCGTAATGGGATTTGGCGCAAACGTGGTCAAGGATTTGATCACACAAAAATCTCAACCAGTAAAAGAAACACCATAACAACTCGTAGCCACAAAAAGGCACAAAAGGCGCAAAAAGCAGATCTATTTTGCGCTTTTTTGTGGCTACGCCAGGCACGTAATCAATCGGCGGCGTAGTGACAGACGATGAAGACGTCTTCAATTGCGTCTGCATTCAAGCGCTGATGCGTCGCTGTCTCGCGTCGCAATCCTTGCGCTATCCGTCTAATATCATCATCGCTTGCCATTAACGTCAGTGTTGCCGGCAACGTGAGCGGTGCTCTACCAGGCAGTGACACGTGCGGCAGGCCACCAAAGATCTCGGGAGCGCTGATTAGCTCCCCGGTCTCGGCGGCTCCTCCCGGCCGAGTCAGAGAAATACGCAGGGCGTCGCCGCTCGAGTATTCCTGACTGTAGGTCTGAACTGACGTCGACGCAGGATCTCTTCCGTCTTTCAGATTCAAGAATAGCTCTACCTGATTAACCGTAATTCTCTGGCCCTGGAAGTGGAAGGGAAACTGTTCGGGTTTTAGATCGAGAGTTAAAGTCTGGCCCCTTGCCGCTTCATCCGGATGCAGAAAACGGTGCCACTCATTAACGAACTCGTGTCGCGCGCTGAACAACCGTGTGCCCGTTCGCGGGCGAGGTGGCGTCGGATTAATGATCGCCAACTTCGCCTGGCGCTTCAACTCCTCGCCGCCGTCTCTAGCCGTGTACTTCAAATGCATAACCACGTCAGAGATCGTGTTGAAGTCAAACCGATTACATTCCCTGGGCATCTCGATACGCCAATGGCTGATGGCGCCCCAGCACTCGAATGGCAGGTAGCGCTCGTCGCGAAAGTTCAAGTCAAACACACCACTGTCGTTTTGCGCGTGACTAATGGCGATTGACTGTTCCGCCGGAAAACCGGCCACAAAACGATCGTCTTCTTCCCTCTCAGCATAGGGCGAGGCCGGCTCCCTCCAGATGCGAGTCTTACTACTGACGAGCGTCAACGTGCAGTTAATGCCGCTATATGGCCCGACCACGCAAGGGATGGTCAGGCTCACGGACTTAATCCGTCGCATGTATTGACCCGGATAATCGATGTCAAATAACTCTTCCGACAAATTGAACTCCGCGGCGCCCGTTTCTCGCAATCGGAGCAGCGCCAGTGGATCCAGCGTTAGCAGCGAAATGTTCCTGGTGATCTCATACTCGCGTTTGTTCTGATCGAGATAAGCCATCTCCAATCTCGTCAGGTCGAGATGTAAGCGCTCACCCGCAAGCAGGCCCTTCTTGAGACTGTCCCAGTAGCCAAACTGGATAAAGCTCGAGGCGGTTAACCCGCGTTCGAATTGATAGGTGCGCTCCGCGCGTTTGGCGATGTCATAAGCCATTTGATACGACTGGAAGTAAAGCGCTGAGATTTGTGAAGACATCCAGTCGTAGAGCTCGCGGTTCGTGAACTTCGAGCGCATGTATTCATCCACCGCTTTGGCATTCTCAATCTGAAGTTCGTGGATTTCCAACTCTCGCTTCGCAATGTCTCTTCGAATAGTAGCGGCGGCGATCTGTTTCGCGATCTGATCGAGTTCCTTGTTGGCGAGATTCTCCTGATGTTTCCATTCCTCCCAGCGCCGGTTGTAGCCTCCTACGATGGAGGCCATGGTGGCGTCG
>Ga0207708_10003507_pt1 | contig 11567 bp, 10 predicted proteins | sample KBSK5101metaG_FD_184340 | JGI IMG/M metagenome (GOLD analysis project Ga0207708, IMG submission 184340) | Corn, switchgrass and miscanthus rhizosphere microbial communities from Kellogg Biological Station, Michigan, USA - KBS K5-10-1 metaG... | ecosystem: Host-associated > Plants > Roots >...
CCACCACGCGCCCCTTGCGCCGGTCGATCAGCTCGACCGCGTCGAGAAATTTCTGGTCGATGCGCGCGATCAGCCCGCGCACCGCGTCGGCCTCGATCTCGAGCACGCGGCGCGCCAGATCGAGCAGCGAGCTCGAAGGCATTTTCCGCACGTTGCGGGCCGCCTTTATCATGCGGGGGAGTATAGCCCATGGACCCCAGCCGAATCGGCACGGCGCTGCTACCGGTGCTCGTGCTGCTTGCCTCCAGCGTGCTCGCAGTCGCGCTGTGCCGCAGCCTGCGCATTCCGCCGATCATCGGTTACCTGGTGACCGGCCTCGCGCTCGGGCCGCACGCGCTCGGCGTGGTGTCCGAGCGCGAGGAGACCAACCGCCTCGCCGAGCTCGGCGTGGTGTTCCTCATGTTCTCGATCGGCCTGGAGTTCAGCCTGACCAAGCTGAAGACCATGCGCCGCCTGGTGTTCGGCCTCGGCGGCGCGCAGGTCGCCGCCACCATCGCGCTTACCGTCGCCATCGCCGTGCTGATCGGCGCGCCGTGGCAGGCCGGGCTCGCGCTCGGCGGCATCCTCGCCATGTCGTCGACCGCGATCGTGTCGAAGCTGCTGGTCGAGCGCGGCGAGCTCGACAGCGCGCATGGCCGCGAGGTGATCGCGCTGCTGCTGTTCCAGGACCTCGCGGTGGTACCGCTGCTCGTGCTGATCCCGGTGCTGGGGCAGCCGGCGGACGCCATCGGCCTCGCCATGGCAGCGGCGCTCGCCAAGGCGACCGCGGCGCTGGTGCTGGTGATCGTCGGCGGGCCGCGCCCGATGCGCCTCTGGCTGCGCGCGGTGGCGCGGCGGCGCTCGAACGAGCTGTTCGTGCTCAACGTGCTGCTGATCACGCTGGTGGCGGCGTTCATCACCGCCGCCGCCGGGCTGTCGCTGGTGCTGGGCGCGTTTCTCGCCGGCATGCTGATCTCCGAGACCGAGTACCGCTTCCAGGTCGAGCAGGACATCAAGCCGTTCCGCGACGTGCTGCTCGGCTTGTTCTTCATCACGGTGGGCATGCTGCTCGACCTCAGGCTGGTGGCGGCGCAGTTCTGGCTGGTGCTCGCCTTCCTCGCAGTCCTGCTGCTCGCGAAGAGCGCGCTGATCGGCGCGCTGTCGCGCGCGTTCGGCGCCGCGACCGGCACCGCGCTGCGCGTCGGCCTCGCGCTCGCGCAGGGCGGCGAGTTCGGCTTCGTGCTGCTGCCGCTCGCCGGCATCGCCGGCATCCTGCCCGACGAGCTGATGCAGCCGCTGCTCGCGGCCATGATCCTGTCGATGCTCGCCACCCCGTTCGTGATCGCGGCCAGCGACAAGATCGTGTTGCGCCTGTCGCGCTCGGAGTGGATGCTGCGCTCGCTCGAGCTGCACCGCGTCGCGGTGCAGTCGCTCGAAGCCGAGCGCCACGTGGTCATCGTCGGCTACGGCCGCAACGGGCAGCGCCTGGCGCGCATGCTCGAATCCGAGGGCGTGCGCTACGTCGCGCTCGACCTCGATCCCGAGCGCGTGCGCGAAGCCGCCGCGGCGGGCGATACCGTGGTGTTCGCCGACGGCATGCGCGCCGAAGCCCTGGTCGCCGCGGGCATTTCGCGCGCCGCGGCGGTGGTGCTGACCTTCGCCGACGCCCGCGCCGCAGTGCGGGTGCTCGCGCACCTGCATGAGCTCAATCCGACCGTGCCGGTGATCGTACGGGCGCGCGACGAAGCGGACATCGGGCCGCTCACCGCGGCGGGCGCGTCCGAGGTGGTGCCCGAGGCGTTCGAGTCAGGGCTGATGCTCGCCTCGCATACGTTGGTGCTGGTCGGAGTGCCGTTCAGCCGCGTCATGCGCCGCGTGAGCCAGGTCCGCGGCGAGCGCTACGGGCTGCTGCGCGGCCTGTTCCAGGGCCGCGACGAGCACCAGGCGGGCGTGCGGCTGCACTCGGTCAGCCTCGAGGCCGGCATGCGCGTGCTCGGCCGGCGCGTCGGCGACCTCGGGCTCGACGCGCTCGGCGTCGAAATCACCGCGGTGCGTCGTCCCGGCGCGAAGGGCAAGCTCGAGCCCGAAGCGGCGGGCGAGCTGCAGGCGGGCGACGTGGTGGTGCTGCTCGGCGCGCCGGAGGCGCTCGCCGCGGCCGAGGAGCGCTTGGCCGCGCGCTAAGCGCCGCGCTTAAAGCAGGCGCGCTGAAAGACTAGCGACTTCTTACAACGCTCGGCAGAGCGTGTAGATGTTGGTGCTGGTCTCCGCATACGCCGCCGTCGCCACCTGCGTGGCGCCGATCGCCGGGTTGGGCGCGGTCTGCAGCAGCGCGCGCACCGTGCCGAGGTTCGACGCGCCGTCGTCCATCTGCGTGTCGACCGCAATCGCGATCTTGTCGGGCAGGTTGGCCGAGCACATGATCAGGCCGACGAAGCCGTTGCCGCCGCCCGCGTTGAGCATAGTCGGGCCGACCGTGGCTCCCCCGTCGCCGGTCTGCACCCCGATCAGGCCGGTGAGCGCATTGAAGGGTTGCTGGGTGCCGTTGCCGGACACGAAGCCGGCGCGGCGCAGGTGATCCCACCAGAGGCGCGACTCGTCGGTCGCGGTGGCGCTGTTGTAGGCGCCGGCGACCACGCCGTTGCCGTTGCCGGCGGTCGCGGCCGGAGCCACTGCCCAGCGCGTCGCGGCGTTCGGGTCGTCGCCCGGAATCGCGCGATAGCGGTCCTGGTAGCCGTGATACGCCGCCGAGACGCCGGAGAAGTCGGCGATCACGTTCTTGATCTTCGCCTGGGTGATCATTTCCTGGCCCTTCAGGATGCCGCCGAGCAGCAGCCCGATGATGACCAGCACGATCGCGATCTCGACCAGCGTGAAGCCTGCTTGCCTTGCTTTCATGACCTCTCCCCGTTGGAGACAGCTAGTAGCAGCTGTTACGCAACCCCTGTGCCAGGATTGTCAACGTTTGAAAACAAGGGTTTAACTTGTTGGCAGCGCTGCCGAGCGTCGAGATGCCGACAGGCGCGTCGGCCGCTCGACACTAGCGGCGGGTCTCGAGCGCTTCCAGTCGCTGCTTGAGGAAGGCGGCCTCGGCCGGGTCGGTGATCTTGCCGCTCGCCAGCAGCCCGCCGAGCATGATGCGCGCAGCCTGCAGCTCGTTCATGTCTTCGAGGATGAAGATCTCCATCTGCCGCGCCCAGAGCGGCACGTCCGCCGCGGTGGTGTGGCGGTCGATCGCCGCGGCGTAGCGGCGCGCGAGCGGCAGATCGTGCAGCCGGTGCTTGGCGAGCAGCGCCGCGTGCGCGAGCCACGGCCAACGCCGGTTGGGGTCGAACAGGAATTGCTCGTGCACGAACTCCAGCATGAGCCGGCTGCGCGCGGCGTCGGGAACTTCCGCATAGACGCGCGCGGCGGTGAACAGCGGGTACTGTCCGCGCGGGTCGAGCTCCAGGAGCGCGCGCAGCCAGGCGGTGAGGCGTGCGTAGTCCAGCGTTCGCAAGTCGAAGGCTTGCAGATACAGCATGCTCAGCCGCGACGCGGCCGGTGCTTCGCCGAACGACGCGAGCCGCAAGACGCTCGCGCTGGGGGCGGGCGGCAGCGTGTCCGCAGCGAGGCGCGCCGGGCCGGCCGCGCCATGCCACGCGAGCTGCGCGGCCAACATGGCAACGACGAAGCCAGAGATCCAGACCGGCGCCGCGCGCGTCATACGTTGCGCCGATGGAAATCGAACAGGCCCGCGGCGACGAGCAGCACGCCGTAGAGCACGAGGCCGGCGATTGCCGCGGCATATGCACCGGCCGCCGGCGCGTCGTACACCAGCCATTCGGTTCGCGTGGCGGCGTCCACCCGCGGCAGCAGAAAGGCGATCGCATCCACGGCGCCGCGCGCGAGCCGTCCTGCCCAGTTTTCTTCCGGCAGCGGCGTCGCGGCGATGGCCTGGATCGCGGGCATCGCGCGCGCGAGCAGATACAGGCCGAGTGTGGCGGCGATCGCGCTCACCAGGCTGGGCAGCGTCATCGCGAAGAACAGCGCCGCGGCGGCGACCAGCGCGGCCTCGAGCGCCAGCGACACGCCCCAGAGGATCGCCGGGAGCGGCGCCGCCCAGGGTAGCAACGCCGCGGAGAAGAGGGCGGCCAGAGCAACGCCGCACGCGGCGAAGCCCGCCAGCCGGCCGAGGTAGTGCGTGGTGCGCGACAACGGCAGCGACAGCATGAGCTCCAGGCCCTTGTCCTGGATTTCGCGCAAGGTCGCGGCGGTGACCTGCGCGGCGATCAGAAACACCGCGCACGCGCGCAGCAGCGCGGCGAGCACCGCGAGCTGCAGCGCGGCGCCATCGGTGAGCGCGACCTGCGAGAGAAAGGCGGCGGCGCCGAGGCCGACGGCGAGGCTGGCTGCGGCGAGCCACGGCAGCCCGCCGCGGCGGGCTTCGAGCAGGACCGAGCGGGCGAGCGTGGCGACGGGCATGTCGGGTTTGTGTTCTAGACTAGTCGCGGGGGAACGCCAGTGCAAATCCGCTCGTGCAACTGACCACGGCCCAGCCGTCACTGCTGACGCGCGTTGCCAACCTGGCCTGGAGCTTCAGCCAGCGCTATTGGCGCGTGATCGTGGTGGCGATGCTCGCGCTGCTGCACATCGCGGTGTTCCGCGGCGTGGCCGACCCGTGGGCGCGCGCGTTGCTGCTAGCGCACCTCGGGCTGCTGCTGCTGTGGCAGCCGTTCCTGCGCGGCGAGCAGCGCATCTCGCTCATGCAGGGCGTGATCCTCGCGCTGGTGGCCTCGGCGGTGATGCTGCAGCTCAACTGGTGGTTCCTCGCCTTCTGGGTGGTGGTGCTCGCCGGCCTGGTCGGCGGCAAGGTCTACCAGCAGCATGCGCGCTGGCAGCGGCGCGCCTACCTCGTGGTGCTCGCCTACCTGCTGGCGCTGCTCGCGATCGCGATCCTGCCGGAGATCGCGCCGCGCCGCGAGATCGAAGCCGACATCCGCGCCTACGCCGAGTACGTGCTGCCGGTCGCCTTCGTGCTGATTGCGCTTTTTCCCTCGGAGCCGGACTCGGCCGACGCGCCGCACATCATCGATTTCTTCTACAGCGTGTTCGTGATGCTGCTCATCGTGGTGGTGATCCTCGGCAGCTTCACCTTCATGACCGTGACCGGCACGCCGTACCTCGAGGCGCTTACCGCCACCATCTTCTTCGCCGCCGCCGGCATGCTGCTGGTCGCGCTGGCGTGGAACCCGCGCAGCGGCGGCGGCCTCGACGTGTTCTTCTCGAGGTATCTCTTCTCCATCGGCCTGCCGGTGGAGAAGTGGCTGCACGTGCTGGCCGAGCTGCTGCAGGTCGAAGCGCGCCCCGAGCGCTTCCTCTCGGAGGCCGTGGCGGCGCTGCTGCGCGTGCCCTCGGTGGCCGGGGTGCGCTGGCGCACGGGCGACACCACCGACGAGCAGGGCAGCCGCACCCCCTACGAGGTCGAATACGCATCGAGCGAGCTCGCGCTCACCATCTATTCGCGCTACCGGCTCGGGCCGACCCTGCGCTGGCACCTGCACCTGCTCGGCCAGCTGCTGGGCGAGTTCTACGTCGCCAAGCTGGGCGAGGAAAAGCTGCGCCAGTCGAGCTATCTGCAGGCGGTGCACGAGACCGGCGCGCGCATGACGCACGACATCAAGAACCTGCTGCAGTCGCTGTCGGTGCTCACCTCGGTGGCGGCGCGCGACCACGGCCGGGACCAGGAGCAGCTGCAGGCGCTGCTGCGCCGCCAGCTGCCGCTGATCGAGCGCCGCCTGTCCGAGACGCTGGGAAAGCTGCAGCGCCCGCAGGAGAGCGGAGAGATCTACGTGGCCGCGCGCCTGTGGTGGGAGTCGCTCGCGCGCCAGTACCGCGGCGAGGGCGTCGAGTTCGACTCGCCCACGCCGCCGCCGGGCCTGCGCCTGCCGCGCTCGCTGTTCGACAGCGTGGCCGACAACCTGATCCGCAACGCGCTCGCCAAGCGCGTCGACGACGAGGGCCTGCGCGTGCGCGTGCTGCTCGACTGCGGCGAGCACCTTGCGCTGCGCGTCTGCGACAGCGGCTCGGCGGTGCCGGCCGAAATCGCGGCCAACCTGCTGCGCGCGCCGGTCAGCTCGCGCAGCGGCCTGGGCATCGGCTTGTATCAGGCGGCGCGCCAGGCAGAGGCGAGCGGCTACCGCCTGATGCTGGAATCGAACCGCGAGGGAGAAGTCTGCTTTGTGCTGACTGGAACTGCGGCTTAGGGCAGCACGCCGGCGGCGATCATCCGGCCGTAGAACTGCCCAACCGGAATCCACAGCAGCAGGTCGTCGTATTCGCCGCCGGTCGCGCCCACCGGGCGCGGATCGTGCCAGACGAAGGTCGGGTTGTTGTTGAGCGGCGCCGGCAGGCGCTGCTTGTTGTTGATCTGCTCGTCGACGTTGCCGGCCGGCATCGTCGCCCAGTTCTTTCCCTGCGACCACACCACCGCCGCCACCACCGCCTGGTTGGTAACCGTATTGTTGTTCGCGGCGGGACCGCAGGTCGGTGTCGCCGCGTTGAAGCCCGCGGCGGTGGAGGAGGCGCAGATCAGCAGATCGGTGGGCGTGGTGGTGATGCCGTTGGTCTTCAGGTTCGCCGCGTTGGTGAAGTGGTTGGGCTGCGCGCCCGAGCTGGTCTGCGCCACCGCGTAGCGGATGCGGTTGTTCCAGGCGTCGAGCGCGTAGCCCGCGGGATCGACCGGCTGGAAGCCGAGCGTACGCCCCGGCAGATAGCCGGCGTAGCCGTCGGTGCACGCGCCGCCGCCCGCCGGCTGCTCGTCGCCGCCATCGCCGCCGGCATTGCACGCGGGCGCGTTGGAGCAGCGCGCCGGGCACGGCAGCCGCCCGTTGACGATCGCGAAGCTGAGCAGCAGCTCCTTCGACTGCTCCAGCCGCCGCAGCGTCTCGTCGCGGTTGCGGCCCTCGGTCTGCGCCGACAGCGTCCACATCAGGCTCGACAGCAGGATCGCGACGATGGTGAGCACCACCGCGAGCTCGGTCAGCGTGAAGCCGGACGCGGTTCGCCGCCTCATGGATCGATCACCGCGATGCGGTCGTTGAAGGTGCGCCGGATCATCTTGGTCGGGTCGCGCACCGCGTAGGTCACGTCGCCGCCCGGGTTGGTGCCTTCGAGCCAGTCAGCCGAGGTGGTGGCGGCGTCCGGCCAATTCCTCCCGGTCAGGTTGCGGCCGGCGATCAAGATCAGGCCGCGCTGGCCGGCGCTCGGATTGCGGAAATTCACCGTCAGGCAATTGGCGCCGCAGGCGCGCGGACCGCTCGGCGCGATGTCCGGCGCGACGACGTAGTAAGACACCTGGTGCCAGTTGTTGCGAAAGAACCAGTTGTAGGTGGCGTCGGTCGGATCGAGCACCGGATGGTCGGCGAGCAGGCCGATCGGCACCGAGATCGTTTCCTGCTTGCAGACATTCAGCAAGGCGAGCACGCCGCACAGCAGGTCGCCGAGCGCGCCGGCGAATCCCACGCCGGCGCTCACGCTCGCCTCGGCGTCGAGCGTGACGGTGCCCGAGCCGTTCGCGTTGAGCACGCCGCTCGAGCTGCGCGGCGCCGCATTGACATTGGTCATCGCCACGCCGTCGTTGAGCTGGCGCAACGCCATGCCGACATTCGACGCGGTGGCGGTAAGGGTGAACGGCATGTTGGCGGCGGGGCAGATGATCAGGCAGCGCCGGTAAAACGTGCAGTCGACCGTGGTCGCGGTGGTCGTGCAGCTCGCGGAGTTGATCGAGGCGCCGGCGAGCGTGGCGCTTTGCCAGGCGACGAACGTCGGATCGCAGCGCGGGCCGGCCGTAGCCGGGTTGCAGGCGACTCCCGAGCCGTTGCTGGTCTCGGAGAAACTGACCGGGAGAAGGCCGTTGAAGGTGGCCGCCGCCCCTTTGAAGGTGGCGGTGGAAGGATCCGCAAAGGTCGCGGCGAACGGCAGCGCCGGGTTCGCCGGCCACGAGCCGGTGGAATACGCGGTACGGATCTGCGGCGCGAACTGGCGCTCGAAGCGCGAGGCGATCGCGGCTTCGATCCCCGGCAGGATTTCGGCGCCGGTGATGGAGAGCACCTGGTCGTTGAACGAGTCGGCAGGACCGGTGCTGACGAACGCTGCGTCCGCGGGCAGCGTCGCGTTTTCGCAGTCGAGATAGTCGCGCAAGTCGATCGTCGGCGACGGTGTGGTGCGGCGCTGTACGCGCGCGGTGCAGCCGGCCGATGCGCTGATCTGCAGCGGCCGGCCGGGCGCGATGATCAGCGCCACCACGTCGGCGGTGCCATCGAGCGTGAGCTGGCCTGTGCTGTTGGAGTTGATATACGTGGTGAGCGGAGGCACGGTGGAGTTGCTAAGCGCCCATGCCGGAGAGACGACATACCAGAGCGGTTCACCAGAGGCATCACGCCACTTGTCGAGTCCCAAAGTGCGCCACGGCAGCCTGCCCACCGCGGGCAGCGTGCAGTTTCCGTTCGCTTTGCCTTCGTTGACCCCACCAATGGCGCCAAAGGCTTCCGGGCAAGGAAGCCGGCCGGGATCGTCCTCGCCCGTCATCGCCGCGGTGTGCGCGACGTAGCCGATGAGCGCGCTCTTCGCTTCCTGCAGGATGCGCGCGTTATGGACGCGCTCGGACGCGGTGCGATCGACCGGCGTGCTGAGCGCGGTCACTGCCCACCAGGCGGCGCCGAGGATCAGGATCGCGAGCATGACCATCAGCGCCGCACCTCGCTGTCGGGCGCGCGAGTTCACGGCCACTCATTTTCCTTTCGTCGCCCGGCCGCCTTCGCCGAGCACGTCGCGCACCTGGCCGGTGTCGCGGTCGAGCGTTTCGCCGGGGCGCAGCTCGATGCGCTGGCCGCCCTCGCCCGTGGTGACCGGCACGCGCCCGCCACGGCGCTCGGGATCGACCACCGGCGCGTCCGCGGTGCCCTCGAGCACCGCGTCGCCGTTGACGAACACCGTCGAGCGGCCGCCCTGGCGCTTCACGTAGCCATCGAGGCGCGTGGTCGGCGAGACCGTGGTGGTGACGTTCGGCCGGTCGGGCACGCGCGCCTTGCGCCGCGCGTCGAGCGCCGCGCGCTGCTCCGGCGTGAAGAACAGGCGGCCGAGATCCTCGGCGTACCCAACACCGGGGGATCCCAGAAAGATCAAAACCATGAGGAGGCGCTTCATCCTGCCGTTTATCCTTTGGCCGCCCGGTCGACGATGGTGATGAGGTCGATCTCGCATTCGCCGCGCAGGCGCGGCGAGATCTGGACGCCGGACGGCGGCTGCGCGATGCGCGTGAGCGAGCAGCGGCGCGCCGCGTAGTAGGCGTTGCCGGAGTCGCGCAGGTCGCCGAGGAAGCGCAGCAGGTCTTCCTCGTGCAGGAGCGCGAGCTGCACGCGCATCGTGCTGGCGAAGAAGTCGACATTGGCCGGCTTGCCCGGCGCAGAGACCAGCAGGCGCTGGCGGTCGACGCGGTAGGAGAGATCGAGCAGCTCGCGCTGCGTGCGGATGCGGGTGATGGCGTCGGCCCATTCCAGCCGCCGCTCGTCGCCGAGGATGTTGAGCTGCCGGAGGCGCTTGTACACGCCGAGCTTCTCGATCACCTCGCGCTCTTCCTCGGAGATGCGCGCCAGGCGCTCGGTCGCCTGGCGGCGCTCGGCCTGCGCCGCCGTCGCCTGCTCGTTGGCGGCCCGCAGCGTGGCGTCGGCGCCCCAGATCATGCCGGCGCCCGCGGCGAGCAGCACCGCCGCGATCAGCGCCGGCAGCGTGAGCTTGCGCAGCTCTTCCGGCGTGAATTTCACGGCAGCCTCCGGCTCAGGGTGATGGTGAAGCGCGGCGCTTCGGTCGACTCGCCGGCGCCGATGTCGCCGGTGAGCGTGCCCTCGGAGGTAATGTCGAACGGCAGCTGGGTGCGCTGCAGCTCATAGCCGTTGCTCGCCAGCGCCTCGGCGAAGCGCTGCACCTGAGCGGTGATGCCGCGGTAATCATTGCGCTGCGTCGCGTTGACGCGGCCGGAAAGGGCGAACTGGACGATGGCTTCTTCGCCTTGTGCGGGCGGTTTCGCTTCCGCGGGAGCGGGTTTCGCGCCGCGCTGCTCGCCCGGCCTGCCGACCGTCCAGTTGATCGCCTCGAGCTCCATCTGCGGGAAGCGGTCCAGCACGCGCGCGGCATGGACGAATGCCGCTTCGGGCGAGGCGCTGCGCTCGGCGATGCGGCGAAACTCGACCACCGCGGCGCGCAGGTTCTCCGTGGTGGTCTGCGTGACCGGGAAGGTGGCGGTGATGCGCTCGTACTGCTGGGTGGCGATGCGCGCCTCGCGCGTCTGGATCTCGGCGCGCTCGGCTGCGCCCATCGCCTCGACCCAGCGCGCGCCGCTGAACAGCGCGCACGCGGTGAAGCCCGCCACGCCGGCCGCGACCAGCCCGCGCTGCAGTTGCCAGACGAAGTAGCTGCGCCGGTCGGCGCTGCTCGCGAACTGCTCGCGCGGCGGCTTGCGCGCGGCGAGCTGCAAGTAGAGCGCCTCGGCGCCGGTGCCTTCCGGAATCGCGCGCAGCCGCAGTGCCTGAAGCGCGTCGGCGCCGTCGACGGTATGAAACGCGACGCGCGCGTCCGAGACCAGCGCCTGCTCGAACTGCGCACGCTCGCCGGGCGGCGTGACGACCACCGCGTGCAGCGGCGCCCCGTCGCGCGGCAGCGCGCGCAGCGTGACGAGGTACTGGACGAGGCGCAGCGTCTCCGAGCGCACGAACGCGGCGAGCGCCTGCGGCACCATGTCGACGGTGCGCTCCAGGCGCGCGAAGCGCAGCTTGCCGTTCTCGACGAAGCACTGGCGCAGACCCGCGCGGTCCGCGGTGACCACCAGGGCGCGCGCGCCGCGCGCGCCGAGGCGCGCCGCGAGCGCCGGCGCGAGCAGCGGCACCGAGTACACGCCGGCGAGGCGCGCGCCGGCTTCCTCGAGCGCGTCGAGCCACGGCGCGAACTGCTGTGTGTTGGTGAACGAGGTGAGCAGCAGGCGCTCGTTGCGCCGCTGGCCGGTGTTGACCGTGCCGAGCGAAAGCGCGGCGGCGAGCCGCGTGTCGCGGTAGCGTTGGGCGAGCCGCCGTTGGATGACGGCCTGGCGATCCGCGCCGCGCAGCCGCGGCACCTGGTCCTCGTGGAAGTCCTCGCCCGCGAGATCGGCGAGCAGCGCGAACAGCGCGCCCTCGCGCCCGCGCAGGAAATCGCGGAATGCGCCCACACCGAGGTCGTCGCCGGAGAACTTCGCCTCCAGCTCGAGCTTGCCGTGCGCCGCCGTGTAGAGGTAGTGGTCCTCGGCGGTAAAGTAGAGGAGGTGTCGCGCTGGCATGTCAGAACTTCATTTTGGAGATGGCGTCGTACACCGGCCCGAGCACCGAGAGCATCACCCAGCCGAGGATCGCGCCCAGCACCACGGTGAGCAGCGGCTCGATCATCGCCTGCACCCTGGCGATCGACTCGCGCACCTCGCGGTTGTAGAAGTAGCTGACGTTGAGCAGCGCGGTGTCGAGCTTGCCGGTGCCTTCGCCGATGCGCATCATGCGGATCACCAGCGGCGGGAACAGCGACAGGTC
>Ga0207708_10003508_pt1 | contig 11564 bp, 11 predicted proteins | sample KBSK5101metaG_FD_184340 | JGI IMG/M metagenome (GOLD analysis project Ga0207708, IMG submission 184340) | Corn, switchgrass and miscanthus rhizosphere microbial communities from Kellogg Biological Station, Michigan, USA - KBS K5-10-1 metaG... | ecosystem: Host-associated > Plants > Roots >...
GGCTTCGCGGGCACGCTGTTCGCGGACGTCGCGGCGATCGGAACGTGCGAGAGCCACGGCCTGTCGCGCGACCGCGTCTACTTCGACGTGGGCTACAGCTTCCGCGTCCTGCACGACGCGTTCGGACTCCACCAGCAACTGCTGTCGATCGATTTCGCCGTGCCGCTCAACCGGCACGACCCCTACGCGAGCTGCCTGAACATTCCCCGCGCCGCCGCCGACCGCCCACCCTTCGTCGTCCTGGTCAGCTTCTTCCCGAGCTTCTGAGGACTGACTACCGCCGGGGCGGTTCCCACATCTGACGCACGACCGTCGCCGCGTGCGTTTCTTCGGGTCGCGGCTTGCGGCCGTACGCGCCCAGCACGAAGAAGAACACCGCCGCGATCCCGATCGCCATGGCCAGATGCGCGGCGATGCGCCGCGGTCGCGGATCGTCGCCCGCCGCGACCAGCGACACCGCGGCCAGCGCGACGATCGCAAGCGGCGCCAGCGCCCACCGGCCCGGCAGGTGCAGCAGCCACCCGAGGCCGTACGGCGCGTACCCCTCGCCGATCAGCGGGAACGCCAGATCGAAGGCGGGATTGTCGAGCTGCTCGGGATAGTGCGGGTAAAGCCCGCCGGCGACCAGGTTCAGCACCACCGACGGAATCAGCAGGCCGACGGCGAGCGCGGTCACCCACCATCGCTCCGCCGCGCGCGGCCACCCCCGCAGCATCGGCAGCATCAGGAACGGCGCGACGGTCGCGATGTAGCGCGGGCCCGCGCACCAGCCGGCGCGCCAGTTGCTCATCCCCGCCAGGAACAGGAACATCAGCACGCACACCGCGGTCACCAGCGTGGCGTCGCGGCGCGCGGCGGGCTTCCGCTGCCGGTAGAGCAGGACGATCCCGACGATCCCGAGCACCAGCACCGGCGAGAACGCGAACAGACCGTACGCCGGCGAGAACAGGAACGACGGAAACGCCGTTCCGTGCGGCAGCGACAGGCCGTGGAACCCGGCGGCGTGCGCGGTTTTCGCGAAGTTCGGATTCTCGACGTTGCCGAACGGGAACAACCACGGGCGTCCGAACAGCGCCGTGTGGAAGATGCCCAGCGCGACCGCGGGCGGCACCGCGCCCGCGACGAACGTGAAGAAGGCGCTCGGGCGGCCCCGGTTGCGCACCGCCGCGTAGACCGCCAGCGCGGCCGCCACCAGCGCGGCCTGGTACTCGAACATGACCGTCAATCCCGCCAGCAACCCCGCCACCAGCATGCGCGCGGCGATCGCCCGCAGCGGCACATCCTCAGGTGCTTCATCCAGAAGGATGAACGCGCTGAACGCCATCGCCGCCGCCAGCGCGTGCCCGACGAACAGGTTGCCGTACGGGTACAGCATCGTCCCCATGCCCAGCGCGATCACCGCGGCATCGCGCGCCCACGCCGATTCAGTCTGGCGGCCGGCGTAGCGCGCGAACAGCAGCAGGAAGGCGCACATCGGCAGCTTCACGACGAACAGCCGCAGCCAGAACGTCGTCGCCTGCTTGCTGGGCGGCGACAAGCGGAAGAGCTGGCGCAGCTTCGTGTGCACCCACAGCACCGGGACGCCGGCGAAGCTCGCCCCGGGCGCCTTGCCCGAGTAGACGTGGTGCGCGTTCTTGGCCTTGTCGTTGACCCAACCCCACTCGCGTTCCTGCTCGTCGATGTTCAGCACGCCCCGCGTGACGACGGCGCGCGTGGCCCAGACGCGGACGTTCTCGTTCGGGTTGTTGAGGCGTTCGAAATACGGCGCGGCGATCAGATACGCCGCGCAACATAGACCCCAAGCGACATGGCGCCGGAACGGCGACTCGCCCTCCATGGGAGGGCGAACCTATCAGACCGATCAAACGCGGCGAAGGGTCTTGCGCGGGCCGAGCCGTTCTTCCAGCCGGCCCAGCTCGGATTCGAACAGGCCCAGCGTGAACGGGAACAGGGTAACGTTGGCAGCGCCCGCCATCAGCGCCGGCTTCTCGACCCCGTCGGTCACGGTCGCGGTGCCGGCGATGACCCGGCAGCGGCGTTGCGCCCGCGTCGACAGGCTGGACAGCACGTGGCACGCGTCGAACGCCTGCACGTTGGCCAGCCCGAGATCGATGAACACCAGCTCCGGACGGTAGCGCTCGGCCAGGCACAGCCCCATCGAAAGGTTGCCGGACACCATGCCGCCGACGTCGACGTGCCGGCTGAGCGCGTCGCCCAGCTCGGACCGGCCCTCGCCGTTCGAAGAGATGAGCAGGACGACGCCCCGCCCGCCGTCGAACTTGCTCGCGTCGAGCGCGAACAGGGACGCGTCCGAAGCGAGCTCGAGCGGCTCGGCCCGGTTCGTCCCACGGCGGCGCTTGCCGTCTACGTCCTTGGCGGCCCCGCCGATCTGACGTTGCGCTTGCTCCACGGTGAGGGTCCCGGAGGCCATCGCGACCATCAGCATCGGCTCGACGTCCAGGGCATCGGCGAGACGGACCAGGTACTCGGCCCGGTCGACGTACATCTGGCCCTCCTTCCAGCGGACGGCACGCGAGTGCTCGAAGCCGAGGATGTTTGCGAGGTCCCGTTCGCGCGTGTCCGGTCCACGAAGCTCGCGCAGCCGGTCCATGCAGAACTTCCAAAGCTCCTTGGAAGGTGGATGTCTGAGTGTTTTCATGGGTTTTTACTCGTTGCGCCAGGGACACTCTAGGGAAGCACGCAACGATTGCAAACGAGGTGAGGCAGCACGCGAATTCCTCGGAGAAATCGTCCAAGTGAGCGAAACTTCAGTAGCTATTTGTCGCATATTGGACACTCGTGGCCGCGCGGATTGCCCCGGGGAGTAAGGGGTTGCTCGCATGGGATCGTGCGTCGGCATCAGCTCGCGGCGCAAGCGAACCTCAGCCGTGTTGTACAACTCCCCATGCCAGCTGAACCCTCGGGTATTGCCGTAAAATCTGGGTCCGGGTCTTGGCGCCCGCCAGGCCTTTTGCGCACATTTTGCAAGCCCGTCCGGTGAGTTAACGGACGAACCCTGTAAAGTCCCCACCCAAATGTCTCTGGGTAAGTCGATTGGGTGGCTGGCCGCCGGGGTGGCGGGCCTTTCGGTCGCGTGCAGCATCGCCATCCAGCGCGACCTTTCCACGGTCCCGCCCGGCCAGGTCGGGTTCGACGACATGTGCGGGCTGCAGGAGTACTTCGACGCGCTCGAGATCAAGACGTCGCCGCCGCCGCGTGTGGTCAATGCCCGGGAGATGGACGGGCAGATCCAGGGGAAGCGCGTGCGCGGCGGCCAGGAACGGTTCGCGTTCGAGAACGACTTCCTGCTGCAGCATCTGCGTCGCGTGCTCAACGAGAACTGGCGGCGTCTGCCCGAATCGGTCGCGACCGCCGACACGATCGAGATCGCCGTGCAGTGGAGCGAGAAGGCTGGCGCGAAGCGGGTGGTCACCGACCGCGAGGCCGAGATGATCATCGGCGGCGAGTCGTACCCGCTGCCCTACCACATCTGCCTGTCCGAGCTGCTCTACGGAGAGCCGCTCTACCGCCAGCGGCGGGTGATGTGGAACCTGCCGCTGCCGACCATGCCGCGCGCGGCCCCGGACGGCGGCAGCGACGCGCGCGATGGGGGCGCAGCGGAGGCGCCCGCTCCGCCGCCGCCGCCCGCTACTCTGCCCCCGCCATCAGCGCGACCAGACGCGGCCCGATGAAGACCCACAGCAGCGCGGCCGCGGCCAGGAACGGACCGAACGGGATCTCGGTGTAGCGCAAAGGTTGGGGCTCGGTCGCGGGGTCGGTCGCGGGCTGCCCGCGGCGCGCCCACAGGATGATCGGCAAGCTGATCAGCGATCCCAGGAATCCGCCGACGCCCAGCACGAACACCAGCGCCCGCCATCCCAGCAGCGCGCCGATGACCGCGAGCAACTTGGCATCGCCCAGGCCCAGCGCTTCGCGCTTCAGCACGTAGTAGTAGAAGTCGGCGACGATGCGCAGGACCAGGTAACCGGCGGCGGCGCCGATCAAACGATGCAACCACGGCACGTGGTGCGTGGCGAACCCCGACAGGAAGAAGATCGGGATCGCCGGCAACGTGATCACGTCCGGCAGGCGCTTGGTCTGGAGGTCGATGACCGACAGCACCAGCAGCACGCCGGAAAAAGCGAAATAGACGGCGAAGCGCGCGACGCGGATGGCCGGCACCTCGCCCGGATCCCCGGACACGAACGTGAGCCACAGCGCCGTCGCGATCACCGCGGCCAGCGCCTCCACCACGGGATAGCGGGCCGAGAACGGCTGCTTGCACGCGCGGCAGCGCCCGCGCAGCAGGAAGTACGACAGCAGCGGGATGTTGTCAGCCGCGCGGATCGGCGTGCCGCAGCTGGCGCAGCGCGAGCCGGGACGGACGATCGACAAGCCCGCGGGGATGCGTGCGATGCAGACGTTGAAGAAGCTGCCCCACACCGCGCCGAACGCGGCCGCCACCGCCGTCATGACGGGCGATGACAGAAGTGCGCCGACCTCATCCATGGGACTCAGGAGTAATGCTAAGGTTACGCCCGCTTTGAAGCGAGTTTGGGTGCTTGGTTTCGCGATCTCCGCCGTGCTCGCGGCCGCCGGCTGCAAGCGCGACCGAAACCCGGGATCGGTCCCGGCGCGGAAAATGACCGTGCTCGCCGATGCGTTGCGGCCGGACGCGTTCGCGGCGGCGTTGAAGCGCGTCGGCGGCGCACACTTTCACGCCACGGCGCGCTTCACCGTCGGGCCGTCGGGGGGAACCCCCAACGTCGTCACGACAACGACCGACGTGTGGGTCGATCGCTCGGGCAATTACCGCTTTCGCGAGCAGAACGATCGCGACGGCGGCCGTGAGGTGGTGCTGTACGGGCGCGAGCTGTCCGTTGCGCTACGCTATGGGAAGATGATCCGCCGCGTCGCCGAGGAGCCCGAACCCAGCCGCTTGCTGGAAGAGGCGCTGGGCGCGCCGTTCGCGGTGTTCGATCTGGTGGCGCGCAAGGCGCTGGTGGCGCGCGCCGGGAACGAGCTGGTGGGCGGCGCGCGCGCGACGGTGTTCGAGCTGAAGCCGGGCGACGGCCGCAAGTCGGACCCCGCTCCCTCGCGCGAGGGCCTGCAGAAATGGCGCAACGACGCGTCCATCGATTCGCTGCAGGGGCGCGTGCTGGTCGATGACGCGACCGGCGCGTTGCTGCGCTGCGATCTGACCGCGAAGTTCACGACGCCGGCTGATCCGAAGCCCGTGCAGGGGACCGTCGAGGTGAGCACGTTGCTGTCGGAGGTCGCCAGCACGGCGCCGATCGAACGGCCGAGCGCCGAGGATCTGGCGATGCGCCAGCGCACCCTCCCCGAGCAGCGCGAGCTGCTGCGCGGCCTCGGGCAGGCGCGCGCGGCCGCCGAGCCGCCGCGGCCCGGCGGACGTCCCAAGGTCGTGGTGCGTCCGGCCGCGCCCAGCGGCGCCGCGCCGGCGCCCGCCGGCAAGCCCGCCGGCAAGAAGGGCCCATGAGCGACGGCGAGCGGGACCGGCCCGAGCTGGTGGTCACGACGCGGGTCGCGGCCGACGGTTCAGACCGCGGCGTTCCGCACCTCGCCGACAACCGTCGCTTGATCGTCAAGCGCGCTCTGCTGGCGACGGCGGTGGGCGGCGTCATTCCGATTCCCGTGCTGGACGACTACTTCGCTGGTCGCGTGCGCGCCGGGATGCTGATCAAGATCGCCGAACGGCGCCACGTCGATCTGGCGCCCGGATCCGCGGACCTGCTGGGCGACCCGCGCGAGGGGACCACGGTGCGGAACGTGACGCTGTTCGCCGCGACGATGATCGCGGTCAAGCTGGCGTGGCGGAAGGTCTTCGCGCTGCTGGCGATCGGCCGGCGCGCGGAAGACATGACGACCAGCTATCAGCTGGGCATGGTGTTCGATCATTACTGCACCAAGCTGCACGTCGGCGGCGCCGTCGATCGCACGCAGGCGATGTTGCTGCGGGAGGCGATCTTCGCCGCGCTGTCGGACACGGAAAAGCACGCGTTCGTGGCGGCGTTCCGCGAGGGTGGCCGCGTGCTCGGGCGGTCGTTCATGGAAGCGCCGAACTGGCTGAGCGAGCGGATTCGCCTGTCGGCCGAGCGCTGGGCCGAGAGCGGCGGAAAAAGCACCGATCCCGATGAGGTGGCCGAGATCGGCGACGCTGCCGAAGAGGGGCGCTGGCTCGATCGCGCTGCGGCGGCGGTGGAATCCCACATCGGACGCGCCGAACAGGGCTATCTGTCGGGACTTGTGCAGGCGTTCGAGCGTCGCTGGCGCGAGGTCCAGGCACGCAAGAACAACGCGGCCGAGCCGCCGCCGCCCGCTGCCCCGTAACCTTGTTGAAACAGAAACAACAGACCGACACAGAGGAGCTGTGCGGCGCGATCATAGAAATGGCCTGCCGCGGGCTGCTTTGCTAGATTGGAACTAGGTGAAGAAGCCTCGACGCGGGTCGATCGGTAAACGAAAGGTCCAACGCAAGCAGGGCGGTTCACGGCCCGCGCAAGGATCGAGCGGGGGAGGCCGGATCCCGGTACGGGGCGCGCGGCGGTCGCAGGTCAAACCACGAGCGGCCGTCGAAGCGGCGCCACGCGCTGCACGGCCGGCGGCCGAGCTGGCGCAGACGCGCGCGCTCGCGGTCGCGGCGATGGAAGCGGCTCTGGACAAGCGGGCGCTCGAGCCGGTGCTGATCGATGTCTCGTCCATGGGCAGCTACACGGACTTCATCGGCATCGTCAGCGGGCGCAGCGATCGGCAGGTCGACGCGATCGCCGACGGCGTCTGCCAGGTTTTGAAGGCGCGCGGGCTGTACCCGCTGGGTCAGGAAGGGACCGGCAGCGGGCGCTGGACGCTGCTCGATTTCGGCGCGTTCGTGATTCACATCTTCTATCACCCGGTGCGCGAGTTCTATGACCTCGAGAGCCTGTGGATCGAGGCGCCGCGCGTGAAGCTCGACGTGCCGCCCGAAGCGACGCTGCAGCAGCCCGACGCGCTCTACGGCGCGCTTTAACGGGTGAAAGTCGTCGTCCTCGCGGTCGGCAAGCTGCGCGATCGCAGCTTCGCCGCGCTGTGCGATGACTACGTGACGCGGGCGCGCCGCCATCTGAACGTCGAGGTCGTCGAGGTGGAGGACGACGCGGCGCTCGCGCGCAAGTGGCCGGCCCAGGGCGAGACGATCGCGCTGGACGTCGGCGGCGAGGCGTGGACGACCGAACGTTTCGCGCGCCACCTGGGCGACCGCATGCTGCACGGCGGCCGCGCGCTGACGTTCGCGATCGGCGGCGCCGACGGGTTGCCGCCGGCGCTGGTGGCGCGCGCCAACCTGCGCCTGTCGCTGTCGGCGATGACACTGCCGCACCGGATGGCTCGTCTCGTCCTGTTGGAACAGATCTACAGGGCGCTCACGATCATCCGCGGCGAGCCTTACCATCATTGAGGCCGTGATAAGTTACCGCGCATGAGTATCGCGCCCCGCGTCGTTCTTGTCGTTCTCGACGGCTTCGGCGAGCGTCCCGAAACCGACGGGAACGCCATTCGCCTCGCGCGCATGCCGACGTTCGCCGGGCTCTACGAGCGCTACCCGCACGTCTTGATCGGCGCGTCCGGTAACGACGTCGGGCTGCCGGACGGGCAGATGGGCAACAGCGAGGTCGGCCACCTCAACCTCGGCGCGGGGCGCATCGTCTATCAGGACATCGTGCGCATCGACAAGGGAATCGCGGACGGCTCGTTCTTCGCCAACGAGACCCTGATCGCGACGATCGAAGCCGCCAAGGCCAGCGGCGGCACGCTGCACCTGTTCGGCCTCACCAGCCCGGGCAACGTGCACGCCTCGCTGGATCACGCGTACGCCGTCTGCGAGCTGGCCAAGCGGCGGGGCCTGACGCGCGTCGCGTGGCACGCGTTCCTGGACGGCCGCGACACGCCGCCCGCGTCCGCGGCAGGGTACCTGCGCGACGTCGGCAAGCGGCTCGCGGAGATCGGCGTCGGCGAGCTGGCGTCGGCGGTCGGCCGTTACTACGCGATGGATCGCGACAAGCGCTGGGACCGGCTGGAGGTCGCCTGGAAGATGCTGACGCGCGGCGAGGGCACCCTCGTCGACGACCTGGCCGACGCGGTCGAACGCGGCTACGCGGCCGCGAAGCCGCTGACCGACGAGTTCGTCATGCCGCTGGTGCGCAAGGGACCGAGCGGTCCGCGCGCGGTCATCAAGAACGGCGACGCGTGCTTCTTCTTCAACTTCCGCGCCGACCGGGCGCGCCAGCTGACGCTGGCGCTGCACGCCTCCGACGCCGACTTCCCGCACTTCGATCGCGGGCCACGGCCGAAGCTGGCGGCGTTCGCGACCATGACCCGTTACGACGCGAAGATCGACGTGCCCGCCGCGTTCCCGCCCCAGAGCCTGGCGAAGATCCTGGGCGAGGTTCTGTCGGATCGCGGCGTGTCGCAGCTGCGCACCGCCGAGACAGAGAAGTACGCGCACGTGACCTACTTCTTCAACGGCGGGGTCGAGCAGGCATTTCCGGGCGAAGAGCGGCGCCTGGTGCCGTCGAACCGCGACGTCGCGACGTACGACCTCGCGCCCGAGATGTCGGCGGCGCCTGTCACCGACGGTGTCGTCGACGCGCTGAAGCCGGGCGGTTCGCAGTTCATCCTGGTCAACTACGCGAACCCCGACATGGTCGGGCACACCGGCAAGCTGACGCCCGCGGTCAACGCGCTCGAGACCATCGACGCGTGCATCGGGCGTATCATCACTGCGGCGGCTGCCGCGAAGGCCACGGTGTTCATCACGGCCGATCACGGCAACTGCGAAACGATGATCGATCCCGAGACCGGCCAGCCCCACACGGCGCACACGACGAATCCGATTCCCTTCATCGCCATCGCCGACGATCTGACGGGGCGCAAGCTGCGCACCGGCGGGCGCCTGGCCGACGTCGCGCCGACGATCCTCGATCGGATGGGGATCCCACAGCCGCCCGACATGGACGGTCGGAGCCTGTTCGCATGAGCATCAGCAAGCGGCTGATCGATCTCGCGCGCTCGGAGCTGAATTCGCTGCTGGAACGCGCCGGGCGCGAGGAGGACGAAGACGATCGCGAGAACGCGCGCCCGTCCGGGCGCGGTGGCGGCGGCGCCAGCGGCGACGTCTCTCAGATGTCGGACGAGGAGTTGATGGCGGAGATCGAGCGCCGCCGGCGCGCGCGCGAGGAGGTGGACGAGGCGCTTCACGGCAAGCGGCGGCCGCCGCCGCCCCGGTCCGCGCCGCCACCGCGCTCGTCGCCGCCGCGCACGGCCGCGGGCGACGACGCCATCCGCAAGGCCTACGCCGCGCTGGAGGTGCCGGCCGGCTCCGACTTCGAGACGGTGAAGAAGTCGTACCGGCGCCTCATGCGCAAGTACCACCCGGATCTGCACGCCGGCGCCCCGGAGAAAGCGCGCGCAGCCACCGACCTCACGCAGCGACTGACCCAGGCGTACAAGACGCTCGAGAAGCACCTGCGCCGCTAGCCGATCCCGCGCGAAGCGCGGGATATCGGCTACCTGAAAAAACAGTAGTCGCACACCGCGCCTGTGGCGCGGAGCGACTAGGCCGGGCCGTCAGAACGCGCGCTTGTTGCCGATCGGCGGCATGGGCTTGCCGTCCTGCCAGCGCTGCATGAGGCCGGGGAAATCCTGCATCGTCACGCCCGGCGGGCGCGGCGAGACGCCGTCCCAGTTGGTGGGGCGCTGGCGATCGGCCGCCGTCGGCACGACCAGCGATCCGACGTAGTCGGCCTTCGCGTAGACGTTCTTGATCTGCGTCCGCAGGCTCTTCACGTCGGCGGCGGCGAGCACGCCGTTCGACGTCGCCTGGTAGAACTGCACGGTCACGCGCACCGGGAAGCGCGGGTCGCGTTCGATGGTGAGGCCGTCGAGCTCCGTGTACGGGCCCAGCTCCGGGCCGTGGCCGAGCACCGCGGCCTCGACGTCCGATCGCCGGGACGGCGCCGGCTGCGCGGGAGGCGCCGGAGCGGGCGCGCCCGCCGGCCCGCCGCCGTCTCCGCCGTACGCGAGCGAATCCATCATCGGCGCGGCCATCTTGTGCGCGACGGGGGCGCGGAACTTGAGCGGCACCTGGATGATCATGAGCAGGTTCGCGTCGCCGCCCAGCGATTGCGCCGATTCGCCGTTCATCGTCACGCCCGACGCCTTGACGTCGGAGATGCGCTCGGCGGTCAGCGGCGCGCGCTGCCCGCTCTTGTTGAAGAACAGCCGCTGACCCCACGACTCCGCGCCCAGCGTGTCGCGCGTGTTGTCGACGATGGTCATGCTGGTTCCCTGACGTGTCACCAGCAGCGTCAGCACGGCCGGGTTCTTGCGCGACGACTGGTAATTGAAGATCACCGGCCAGAACGTCGCCTGGCCCTGCTGCGGGATCGGCAGGAACGTCGCCTGCGCGCTCACCAGCGCGTGCCGATCGCGCGGCGCCAGCAGCGAGCCGCCCTTGATCTTTCCCTTCGCGGGCAAGGTCATGAACTGCGTCGGCGCCGCCAGGAAGGTGCGCAGGCTGACGTAGGCGAGGTCGCCGTCCTTGCCGTGATTGCCGACCGGGATCATGAACTTGTCCAGCGCGACGTCGCCCGTCTTGTCGGAGAAGTTCTCGTACCGCATCACCGGCATCAGCGCGGTGCGCGTTCCGCCGCGCGCGTCGTCCATCTGCACCTCGATGGTGACGTCGCTGATGTTCGGACCCAGCGCCGATCCCTCCCACCGGCCGGTGTCCTCCCACAGCACGTTCAGCAGCTGGAGTCCCGTCCGGTTCACGAGGTTGGTGGCCTGTGAATCTTCGGGCATGGCCGCGACCTTCTGCACGACGCGTGCGTACGCGCTGCGCGCGCGGGCCGCGCGCGGGATGCTGCCGTCGACGTACGACCGCGGCGGCAAGCTCCACGCGGCGGCGGTCGACGCCTGCAACAGTCCGAGAAGCCCCAGTCCCCATCCGAGCTGCAACGTACGCGAGCGGTTCGACATCGTTCGATCCTCCGGGCCCGGTACGACGCGCGTGGGCCGCCGTGGATCTGGGACGGCGCGATATCGGACATCGAAAGCCCGGTCGCGCCGGAAAACTGAGGGCCGGTCGGCGTCAGACCCGCGACACGCGGGCCGATTCCGCGTTCCGATCTGGAACCCATGTTGCTTGCACGGGGCGGCATGAAGAACGCCGTGGGCTTCCTGGTGGTCGCGATGGCGGTCGCGTTCGCGGCCTGCGGCGGCAAGGGTTCGAGCGCGGACGGTGGCCGCGGCGGCGCGGCCGGCGGCGGCGCGGGGCGGGGGGGCGTGACGGGCGGCGCCGGGACGACGGGAACGGCGGGTACGACGGGCGCTGCCGGTGTCACGGGCGGCGCCGGGACGACGGGAACCGCCGGGACGACGGGCGCCGCCGGGACGACGGGCGCTGCCGGCACCGGCGGTACGACCGGACGCGGCGGCACGACCGGAGTGGGCGGCGGTGGTACGACGGGCTCGGCAGGAATCGGGGGAACCAGCGCGACAGGCACGGC
>Ga0207708_10003520_pt1 | contig 11542 bp, 11 predicted proteins | sample KBSK5101metaG_FD_184340 | JGI IMG/M metagenome (GOLD analysis project Ga0207708, IMG submission 184340) | Corn, switchgrass and miscanthus rhizosphere microbial communities from Kellogg Biological Station, Michigan, USA - KBS K5-10-1 metaG... | ecosystem: Host-associated > Plants > Roots >...
GGTCACGCACAGGACGGCGTTGCGGCCGGCGTTGGCGCGAAACTCGCCGAGCGCGGGGCGATTCACGAAATACAAGATGATGCCTACGGCGAGCGGCGCCATCAGCAGGTTGCCGACCATGGCAAGAATCGCTTTGAGCAGCGCCGGCAACTGCCAGAACGGCGCGACCAGCGCTGGAATCGCGATCCATGTCGCGAAGACGATCTTGAACGCCTGGTTGTCGTTGGTGAATCGCCAGTTCCGCCGCGTGATGTCGAGACAGAAATAGGTCATCGTCAGCGACACGGAAATCAGAGTCGTGAAGGCGGCGGCAATCAGGCCCATCGAAAAGAACCGCGGCGCGAGGAATCCGAGCGCGCCCGGAAACGCGGGCCCGAGGACCTGACCGGCGACCGCAATGCTTTCGATTTGCGAGTAATGCCGCACGCCAAGATGCGTCGGGCCGGCTCCGGTGTAGACGTCGTGAAGCGCGGTCGCACCCGCGACGATGACCATCACGGAGAACAGGCCCCACACGACACCGAGATTCGTCACCGTCTTCCAGAACGCGCGCTTGACATCGGCGGCGCCATATCCGGAGTTCGCGGAAAGGTATCCATACGACAGCAGTACTGCCGGCGGCAACGCCTGCCCGGCAATCGCCATGATTTGCCTGAAGGCATTGCGCGTCTGATCGGGATGATCGACAACGGGAATGCTGTCCGGGATCTTCGGCACCAGACCGGCGGCGAGCGCGGGCCAGGTCTGCCAGTCGAGCAATCCTTTGATCGCGACGACGATGAAGCACACCAGAATCACGACGAGCAGCGCCGTCATGATTTTCTCCATACGCCGGTAGCCGCCGAGCACGGCCGCGATCACCGTCGTCCCCGTCAGCACGATCGTGACAATGAACAAACCGGTCGTGGCCTCGCCGTTGGCCGGCGGCAGCATGCCGAGGGCGCCGTAAAAGCCCTCGACCATCGCCGACATCTGGCTCATGTTGACGACCACGTTGACGAGCGCCATCGGCAGGAACACACCCCAGGCGAGCCACGCGCCGATGTCGGCGCGGATCATCTCGATCAGCCCGCGTCCGCCGGACGTGACGCCGATTCGCGACGCGGAGTCGAGCGTGAAGATCACCATCGGAATGACGATCAGCGCGACCCACAGCAAGTCGAATCCAAACCATGCCCCGGCGAGCAGCCGCGTCGCGACCGCGCCGGCGCCGATCATCCCCGCGGCGGTCAGGGCCGCCGGGCCGACGAATCGCGAGAACACGGTCGTGGCACGCTGCAACATTCAGCGGCCCATCCATCCGCCGTCCACGACCAGCACGTGGCCGTGCACGTAATCGGATGCCTTCGAGGCCAGAAACACCGCCGCGCCCGCCACATCGTCCGGCGTGCCCCATCGTCCAGCGGGAATGCGCTCGGTGATCTGGCGATTGCGCTGCGGATCCTCGCGCAGCGCCCTGGTGTTGTCGGTCTGCATGTAGCCGGGCGCAATGGCGTTGACGTTGATGCCGTGCGCGGCCCATTCGTTGGCGAGCGCCTTGGTGAGCTGCACGATGCCGCCCTTCGCCGCGGCGTAGCCGGGCACGGTGATGCCGCCCTGGAACGACAACAACGATGCGACGTTGATGATCTTGCCGGGACGGCCGCTGTCGATCAGGTGCTTCCCCATCGCGCGGCACAACCGGAAGGCGTTCGACAGGTTGACCTCGATCACCGCATCCCAGTCCTCGTCGGAATGTTGCGCCGCGGCCTTGCGCCGGATGATGCCGGCGTTGTTGACGAGAATGTCGATCCTGCCGAAGGCCGCGATGGTGTCGGCGAACAACTTGTCCGCGGCAGCACGGTCCGCGAGATCGGCGGTGAACAGTTCCGTGCGGCGGCCGCTCTCGTTGCAGATGCGCTCGGCGGTCTGGGTGGCCGGCTGCTCGTTGCTATGGAGCGCTACGGCGGCGCCGGCCGCGGCGAGGCCTGCGGCGGTCGCGGCGCCAAGGCCGCGCGAGGCGCCCGTCACGAGCGCCACTTTCCCGTCGAGTGCGAACGCGTCAAGGGCCATGTCGATCAGCTCTTGGCCTTCAGAAAGTCCTCGCGCGGCGGCGAGAAGATGTCGATCAGCACGACCTCTTCGTCGAGCATGGTCGCACCGTGCTGAATCCCGGACGGGAACAGCAGCACGTCGCCGGCGCTGGCGGTCTGCTTTCGTCCTTCCACGAAAAAGTCCGCTCGCCCGCGCTCGACGAGCGTCATCTGCTCGTGGACGTGCGAATGTATTGGCGTCACGGTTCGCGCCGCCAGCGTCAGCCGGCACACCATCAGCCGATCACCGGCGATCAGTTGCCGCGTGATTCCGTCGGCGATTTTTTCGACCGGAATCGCGGACCAGTCGAGATGCTGGAACACGGCCAGCGCATTAGGCGGCGTCATTTTTTCCCCTTGTCGAGGCCGGAACCAAGATTGGCAAAGTCTGGTTGCACGTTGACGACGCCGTATTGCCGATCGTCGTCTTCGCGCACCGCCGCCATCATCCAGAGGAAATTGATCGGTCCTCCGGGCGCGGCGACATTGGGGTGATAGCCCTGCGGCATCATCACGACGTCGCCTTCGCGGACGATCGTGGCCAGCTCGGGCTCGCGCGGGTTGGTGTAGACGAGTTGAATGCCGAACGCGGGCGCCGGCATGTCGATGTAGAGATACGCTTCCTCGAGCATCGCCGCGTGCTCGTGCGGCGGCCACGACGTCCAGTTGCCCTGCTCGCTGAACGTCACGCCGGCCATGATGCGGCCGGCCGCGACGTTCTTGCCGATGAGGATGTTGAGGTCGCGCTTCGTCGAGGGACCGCCGGGGGTGAAGTGCAATCCGGGATCGGCCTGCACCTCCGCGAAGCGCACGTGCTGGACCGGATGCCGCTTCGTGACCGGCGCCGAGATCTCCGCGAGATCGCATCCCGAAGCACCCGGCGCGATGGTGACGCTCGCATCGCGCGGCACATACAGCGCGTCGTAGCGATCGATGGTGTGGGTCGTGCCGTCGATGGTCGCCGTGGCCGATCCCTTCAGTCCGATGAAGCCGGTCTCGCGATCGCCGGTGTCGATGCGCATCGGCGCATCGCCGGGCCGGAGGATCACGCGGCCATAGTGCAGATGGCGCGACGCCGCGGTGGTGCCCGGCGCAATCGCCACCGTGCGTCCGGGCCGCGAGGCCGTATCGCGAATGATGCAGGTTTGCGGAGTAATCGAATGCAGGTTCATCGCAGTCTCGTTCACGCGACCACCGGCGCGGCAAACGCCGGCGCCGCCACGAGCGCGGCGGCGCCGCGCAGGCGCGGGTATTCGGTTGAGGCCACGGGACGGATGTCCGTCTCGGCGGCCGCCGGGGTGAGCGCGCGCTCGGCGAGCGCGGCGCGCACGGTGGATTCGATCAGGTCCCACGCCAGCGTGATCTCGCCGCCCACGTAGACGCGCGCGGGATCGAGGACGTTGATCACCGAGGCCAGGCCCAGCCCGAGATACCGGGCAGTGCTGTCGAGCGCGGCGGACGCCTTGGCATCGCGCGCGCGAACGCGCGCAATCAGGTCCTCAACGGTGAAGTGACGTTGCTCGGCCGGCATCGGCCCGCGCTGATCGGAGGGGCGCCCGAAGTAGCGCGACAACGTGGCCGGATTGGAGACGTACGCTTCCCAACAACCGTTCGATCCGCACGAGCATCGCGGCCCATCCAGCGACAGCGGCAGGTGGCCAAACTCGCCGGCAATGTTGTGACGCCCGCGGAGGACTTCGCCATGAATCATCACGCCGACGCCGACGCCGTCGGAGATGCTCACGAAGACGAGGTCGCCGGCGAGCCCGCCGAGATCCTCGCGCATGGCCCAGGCCTGCGCCAGCGCGCAGGCGCGGCCGGAGTTTTCGATCTGCACCGGCAGGCCCGTCGCCGCCGCCAGGCCCTCGCGCAAATCGACATTGCGCCAGCCGAGCGTCGGCGCGTGCAGCACGCGCATGGTGGAGTGCTCGACCATGCCGGGCACGACGACGCCGATGCCTTCGCAGGCGTCGACTTCGGGATGATCGGCGAGCAGCGCCTTCACGCGCGCAGCCAGCGCCTGGATCTGCTTCTTCGGATCGCGGACGGTCGGGAAACTGATCGCCCCGGTCATGGGGGTGCCCAGCAGATCGGCGAGCATCACGAACGTCTCGCTGGCCCGAATGTCGGCCGCCACCACGGCGCGCCGCCGCGAATCGATGTAGAGAAACGTCGGCTTCCTGCCGCGCACGGTTTCGCCCGTCGCGCCTTCGAAGATGAGACCTTCCCGCAGCAGGTCGTTGACGATCAGCGTGACCGCGCCCCGCCGCACGTCCATGACGCGGGCGAGGTCGGCGCGCGAGATCGGCTGGCGCGCCCGCACGAGATTCAGCACGATGCTGCGATTGATCTCGCGCGACGTGCCGCGGGTGGCGACGGTGAAGCGCGAGGGGTTAATACGCCTCATTTGTATGTCTAAAAGACTAAATAGCCGTTAATCAGGGCGATGAATCAAGCAATTGCGCCAAAATGGCCCTAATTTCGAGTGAGCGGGTTGGGCCAAACGAGGAACGAACCTCTATTAATCTTACGGTTGGACAAGATATGCCTGTCCCATGCGGGTGTCAACAAAAAGATCTCGCGACTAGGGCCGGTCCATCTCCACCACGAATTCGGCGAGATCGTCACCGGACTGGCCGGCCGGAATCACCGCGCCACCGGTCTGCAGGTCGCGCCAGCTTAGCGCGCCGTCCACGCCGAAGAGCGCCAACACCACGCGATTACGCGATCGCTCGACGCGCACTTCCAGGAAGCTCTGAAAGAACGGCGCGCGGTTGAAGTCAAAGACCGCCGAGAGCGCCTCGACCGAGAATGGCCACGCGCCGTTGTGGCGGATCCACCACCACGCCGGCCACTTCCATGCCGGGGTCTCGTGATCGAGCTTCGTGGACACCGCATCGGTCCGCGGATAAAACGCGTGGTCGGCGAGCGGCGTGCGCGCTGGCCAATCCAGCGCGGTGCCGATGCTCAAATAGGCGCCGCCGCCGCCATCGACGACATAGTGCGTCCGATCGTCGCGGTAGTACTCGAAATCGTGCGTGTCGCCCGCCAGCATGACACGCACACCGTGCCCGCGCAGCAGATCGTGCAGCTCCTTGAACGATCCGCCCTCGCCGATCTGCGATCGTCCTGCGGCGTAGAACGGATGACCGACAATCGCCATGATGAACGTGCCTTTGGATCGCTCGAGCGCCGCGGTGAGCCATGCCAGCTGCTTGCGATCGATCTGTTTCTCGATGCCGGTGTCGATCGCGAGCAGCGAAAACCCGCCGGTATGCAGCTCGAAGAACGGTGCGTGTTGAAGCCCCACCCCAAGTCGATAGAGCGATCGCAGCCTCGCCGCCGACTCGATCAAGCGATCGACCCGATCGTCGGTGGTGCTCGACAGGTTGAGGTCCTCTTTGACGCGCGCCTCGATCGCGGCCCGCGCCGTGTCGGCAGACATCAGGTTGGCGGCAAAACCTTCGAGCGCATTGAACCAGTCATGATTGCCGGGGATCGCCAGAATCGGCTTGTCCACGCCCATCAGCGGCAGGTAGAAATTCGCTTCGTAGTCCCGCATTTCGCCGTTCGGGTAGATCACATCCGACGCGATGACGATGAACTTCACCGCGTCGCGTCCCGCCGCGCGCAGCACCTGGTTGCGGAGCGCGTGTTGTGATGGATCGCCCTCACCGGGATCGCCGATGACGACGAACGAAAAATCACCGTCGCCAATGCCGCCGGGCGCCACGTCGAAGACCCCCGGCGCCGTCTCGCTGGACGCGCCGCGGACGCGCACCGCCGCATCGATCATCGCTTCGCGCCAGTTGTCGATGCGCGACTCGGCGATCTTCTGCCACGCCGCCGTGGCCCAGTTCTCGCTGTTGAAATACCAGCTGAAGCCCCAGACCGGATTGACGGCGATCAACACCGCCGTCATCGGCAGCCCCGCGCGGATCAGCTGTCGCACCGCGCCGATCAGCGTATCGTTCTCGAGGTCGCGCGCCACCGAGCGGCGCAGGCGTTGCTCGGCCCAGTAGCGCACGAGACGCTCACTCCACCGCTGCTCCGAGTCCGGAGCCGAATCGCTCAGCGTGCGCATCCACACGGCCCGCTCGACCGGCCGGCTCGCGCGCCGAACGATCAATTCGAGCGGCAGCAACACGACCAGCGACAGCACCAGCGCCGCCACCACGTCACCCGCGGTCGCCACCGCGGGCGTCAACAGCCCGAGCAGCGTCCATTCAGCGTCGACGCGGCCGACATGAATGGCAAAGAACACCGCGACGAAGATCAGGCTCCAATAGAAATCGGTCGGCGTTCGCGACGCGGCTTGCACGATCGCGTCGCGATGGATGAAGCCGATGATCTGGTGCGGCGGCAGGCCGAGCGCCCGGTTGGGATGTTCGTCATCGGGCCTCGTGAACTCGTCGGCGTCGATGCGGGGACGCGCCACCAGCGTCTGCCAGCCCGACGCCGCCATGCGCAGACCGAGAAAGAAACCAAATCCCAGCACGCCGATCGTGTCGCGCAGCCACCACACGATCAGCGCCAGCACGATGTTCGCGAGACCGTTGAAGAAATCCCAGAGCCGGCTGCCGTGACTCGAGCCGCGCACGGCGCGCACGACGTTGGTGCCGCCATCGGCAAGCAGGACCAGGCTCGTGACGACCATCAGGCCGCTGAACGCAAACGCCGATTGCATGGCGATCAGCGCGCCGGCCACGACCGAAAACACGCCGCTGCTGTAATGCAGACGGCTGCGGTCCGAGTTCCACGCTTCGGCGAGCTCGATCACGCCGGCGAGAAAAATCGCGCCGCCCACGAACGCGACGCCCCAGACCGACGAGAAGAGCGGCGCGATCATGGCGATCGCGCCGAGCAGTATAAGGAGCGTGCCGTTCAGCCTCGCGTTGAGCGACACCTAGTGCGATCCTTGCCGGGCGTCCGGTGACATCCGGTCATCCTACCGCGACTGGCTCAGCTGGACCGCCATGCCGATCGGCCGCCCCGCGCGAGTGCGTGAGCGCTACGTTTTGGTGCGGCCTTGCGACTTGCGGCGCTTGTTCACGGTTGCGGCAGCGATCTGTTTCGACCGCTTCATGCTGCGGCCTTCCTTCCTTTCGCTGTCCTTGATGTGCTCGTACTGACGTTCGTCCTTCGCGCTCCAGGCTTTTGGCATGAGTTCTCCTCCGCCGGGAGCCGATGCAGGAAATATTCCAGCGCCCTGCATTCAGCGCTTGACCTGATGCGTGGACCGGAACACCATTCGCGTCGGAGGACGGGTAATGTCGAAGACCAGCGACGCCGGCCGTAATGAGCTCTGCCCCTGCGGCAGCGGCAAGAAATACAAGAAGTGCTGCGCGCTCAAGCAGCGATCGAGCCGGGGCAACTCGCTCATGCTCCTCATCGTCGGCCTACTGATCGCGGGCGTGATTGCGGGCATCTCGTCGTTCACCAGCGATCGCCCCGCCGGCAACGCGGGCCAGGTCTGGTCGCCTGAACACGGCCACTGGCATTGATAGGGTGCCTCAGGTGCCTGGGTGCCTCAGGTGCCTAAGGTGCTGCCCGTGCATTGCGGTCTCCGATTCATGCGGCGTTTGACGATCGCGGCGATCGCGCTTAGTACCGCATGCGGCGGATCGAGCGCGACGCCGGACACGCCAACGACTCCAACCACATCGGCCCCGCCACAGGTGGCGGCGCCAGCTCCGGCACCGACGGCGCCCACGTCGACACTCGTCCAGCTCAATGACAATCTTGCGGGTCGGGCGCTCTTTCCGTCCGACAACTGGTGGAACCAGGAGATCTCGAGCGCGCCGATCGATCCGCAGTCGAATGCCTTCATCGACTTCATCGGCCGCACGCGGACGCTGCATCCCGACTTCGGCCCGCCGCCGTACGGCATTCCGTATGTCGGCGTCGGCGGCGGCGAGCCTCGCGTGCCGATTGCGTTCGTCGATTATGGCGACGAAAGCGACTCCGGTTTCGGATCGGAACGCGGCTACCCCGTGCCTGATGCGGCGAAGACGCAGCCCAACTTCATCGAGGGCGGCGTCGCCGGGGGCGGATCCGACGGCGATCGCCATGTGCTGATCGTCGATCGCGATCGCTGGCTGCTGTTCGAGTTGTTCGCCACGCGATGGACGGGCCAGCGGTGGGAAGCCGGATCGGGAGCGGTGTTCGATCTCGCCGCGAACGGCCGGCGTCCCGAAGGCTGGACCTCGGCGGATGCCGCCGGCCTGGCGATCCTGCCGGGCCTGGTCCGCTTCGACGAAGCGATGCGCGGACCGGTTCGCCACGCCCTGAGGGTCACGGTGCGGAGCAGTAATGGCTATGTGTGGCCCGCGTCGCATCGCGCGGGTAACAATGCCGCCGCGCTGCCGTTCGGCGCGCGGCTGCGATTGAAATCATCGAAAGATCTGTCGCGCCATCCTGCCTACATCCAGAACATCTTTCGCGGCATGCAGAGCCACGGGTTGATCGTCGCGGACAACGGCAGCGACATGTTCATCAGCGGCGCGATGGATCCGCGGTGGAACAACGACGAGCTGAACCCCGCGTTTCGCGCGCTGACCGCGTCGGATTTCGAAGTCGTGCGATTAGGCTGGCGCTGACTTCAGGTCGGCCATCAGCTTCATCATCTCGATGTCGCGGGCGGCGCGCTGGCCGCTTTCCACCGCACCGTTCATGTAGCCCTGCCACTGGCGACTGGTGTGATCGCCGGCAAACGCGATGCGGCCGAACGATCGCGCGAGCTCGGCGCGCCATTCCGGCTTGAAGTCCGTGCCGAACACGGCATAGCCGCCGCGCGCGTACGGATCGAGCTCCCAGCTGATGCTGCGGAAATCGCGTGCGTCTTCCGTCTCTCCCAGCCACGCCAACCTGCGGATCACGCGCTGCGGTCCGCCCTCCTCGAGCAGGTCGCGCAGCGCACGACTGCTGCGGCCGCCGGCCAGGAGCGTGAGACCCGCAGGGCCGCTTGCCGAGGTCTCCCAGATTGCGCCGGTGTCGAGATTGGTCCCCCACGCGCGCGGTCTTCCCGATCTGCGCCACCAGGCCTTGTCGAAACGCACATGCGCCTTGGTGGCCGGACCGGATTCGAGCGCCTGCCACGCGCGCCGCAGCGTCGCGGGCACCGCGGGCGCGAATTCGAGCGTGCGGGCGATCGCCGGCGGCGTGGTCAGCACCACATAATTTCCGGTGACGAGCGTGCCCTTCTTGCTGCCGTCGGCGACGTGGACGCGGACTCCGGTGTCGTGCTGCTCGATCTTGTTGACGACGGCTGCGGTCGTGATCGTCAGGCCCTTCTGCTTTGCCAGCGCCAGCACGAGCCGCTCGTTTCCGCCCTTGATCCTCGACACCTGGACCCTGGCGAGATCCGGCAGCATGACCTGCTCCACGCCGACGAGCGCCGACAGTTGATCGGCGTCGGCCAGAAAAAATCCGCGCAGGCCTTCGGCAAAGGCGATCACCTCGCGCGACGCGCCGCGCGCGCCGAGCAGGGCGCGGAGCGAATGCGGCGCGATCGACTGCGCGATCGTCGAGCTCCAATCGCCATCCACGGCCTTGAATGCCTCGCCTTCGCGCCTGAGCACCTGCTTGAACTCGCTCCACAGCGGACCCATCTGGTTGAAGAGCTGCACCCGACCGTTGACGTCGAGCGCGACGCCGAAGCCGTCTTTCAATACCGGCTGCAGCGTGAGCTTGAGCTCGCGGCAGAGCGCGCGAATCGCCTCGTGCCCGTTGTCGATGAACTCGCCGCCCAGTTCGAGCGGCGTGTCGCAGAATTCCTTGTCGTGGATCGTCCAGACGCGGCCGCCGAGCCGCTCGCGGGCCTCGAGGAGATGCACGGCGGCGCCGCGGGCGATCAAATCGCGGGCCGCGGAGAGGCCGGCGAGTCCGCCGCCGATGACGAGGACGCGCTGACCCTTCAGCGAAGGCGTCAGCGGTTTGGGCACGATGCGTTCAGCAACCGGTACGATTCGACGTCGAGGATCGGCGGCGACGGGCCCGGGTCGACGGGCACCCGGCCATTCGGACTCGGCATGACCGGCGTCACACGCACGCGGCCGCCGGCGAGTCCCACGCCGGGTTGGACCACATCGGACTGCTTCATCAGCCCGGTGATCTCGACCATCGACCCTTCGTGCTTCTTGACCTCGGCGAGGACTTTCTTGTCGCCTTCGAGGCGGACCTTCGTGCCGAGCTCCATCACGAAGCTCGTCTCGTGCTCAGGATCGCGGCCGACGGTGAACACCCGGCCGCGGGCGCAGCCGGAGATCGACAACCGCGTCGAGTCCTTTGGCACCGGACGCTCCTGCTGCGCTGAGAGAAGGCTCGATGATGCCGCGGCGAGCGCGAGGACGAGGACGGTCTTCTTCATGTCCCCAGCTTACCGCCACACGCGTTTTCGGATCGAGTTTCGGCGGGCGCGGTCCGCGCGGACGGACGCCGGCGACCAACGGCCCGTATTCGAGCTCCTCGCCGCTGGCCGCGCTTCTCAACAACAGGCCGCCGCGGCTCATGTCGCCGCGGCCGACGAAGGCCACCGGATAGCGCAACCGCTCGCCCAGAATCGGCAGCAGCACATCCACGTACTTCCCGCTCGCGACGCTGCCCAGCAGGACGACCCGGGCCCTGGCGCCGATGCGCGCGGCGAGCGTCGTGACGTCCTGTTCGAGCGCCGAACGGTATTCGGGATTATCGAGGCTGACGTCGCCAACCGCGAATTCGCGCAGCAGGGCCAGCGAGCACGGCAGCCCGGGATCCTGCAGCCCTCGCGTCGGCGTGATCACCAGCACTTCGCCGAATCGCTGCGCGTAGGCCAGCTTGCCGCGAAAGTACAAGCCGCTCATGAACGCGAACGCGCTTCCCAGCGACAACCGGCCCGCGCGCAGCTCTCGCGTCGTCACGGCCTCGGACTTCGGATTCAGCAGGATCGAGGCGCGGCGGCCGCCACAATATGCGGGAGAGAGCAGAAAAACGGTCTTCACGTGCTGGAACGATTGTATCCATTTCCACCCGCCCTGCCGCCCGCACGCCGCGGTGAAGTTTTACGATTTCCTGAGGAGCCCCATTGACACTTCGTCGAGCCGGTCGTAGCTGGTGGCGGCGCCCTTCTCCATGCCGGTGCTGAGCACCATGTCGCGCACCTGTTTCGAAGGATATTTCGACGTCGCGTTGAGCCGCGTCTTGCCGTTCTCGTCGGTCAGCGTCGCGGTCACCACCGATTCGGCATCCGGGAACGGCGCGTAGATCTCGGTGAAGACGATGCGCCCCGGCGGGTTCACCTCGCGATACACGCCGTAGAATTCCGCGTCGCCCTTCGGATGGCGATTGACGAAGCGCCACTTGCCGCCGACGCGCAGGTCCACCTCGCACACCGGCACCGAATAGCCGGCGCCAAGGTTGCCCCACCAGCGCCTGATGTGCTCGGGCCTGCTCATCGCCTCGAACACCAGGTGGCGCGGCGCATCGAACAGGCG
>Ga0207708_10003522_pt1 | contig 11538 bp, 12 predicted proteins | sample KBSK5101metaG_FD_184340 | JGI IMG/M metagenome (GOLD analysis project Ga0207708, IMG submission 184340) | Corn, switchgrass and miscanthus rhizosphere microbial communities from Kellogg Biological Station, Michigan, USA - KBS K5-10-1 metaG... | ecosystem: Host-associated > Plants > Roots >...
ACGACCCGCCCGCCCTCGACGTCCCCCAACCCGTCGACCACCCACTGGCGCAGCTTCGTCTCGAACTCCCGCGCGTCGGCCGGGGTGTCCCAGCGCCAGCGCACGATCAGCGCCGCGTCGCGGCGGCTCTCGCCGGCGCCGCGGCGCCAGAGCTCGTAGCGATCCCCGCCCCAGCCCGCCGCGGCGACCGCGGACCCGCCGCCGCCCGCGCGGGCGAGCAGCTCGCGCGTCTGGAACTCGCCGAGCACGCCGCCCGCCGCGCGCTCCCAGCCGTCCCCGAGCGCCTCGCCGGCGCGCACGCGCACGGGTACGGGCGGCTCGACCCGGACCCACTTCTCCGGGTGCATGATCTGCTCGGTCGAGGCCGGCGGGCGCGTGCGCTCCGCGAGGTCCACGAGCGTCCAGCGGCCGCCCGCGCGCTCGCGCAGGGCGCCGACGAACTCCGCCCCGCCGGTGTAGGGGAACACGAGCTGGGCCTGCAGGAAGGCCGGGAGCGAGCCGGTCGGAGCGAACGCGCTCCCGAGCACCCCGCCGAGCGTCTCCTCGGCCGTGAAGTGGCGCCGCGCGTAGGCGTACATCAGGTCCGACGCGCTGCCCTCGACGAGCGCGAGCCGCGCCAGCGCCGCGTCGTCGCTGCCGCCCTGGTCCTCGAGGCCGAGCCCGTAGCGCTGGTCCTCGAGCGCGTGCGTGAGCTCGTGGGCGAGCACCATCTCGGCCAGGACCTTCGTGCCCGTGGCGGCGCCGCGCACGGTGCGCATCCGCTTCGTGCGCGGGTCGTAGTAGCCCGCGACGCCCTCGGAGAACACGGACGCGGAGACGTCGCGCAGGTCCACCGAGGCGTCGATCAGCCCGAGCAGCTTGAGCACCTGCTCGTCGGCGCGACGGCGCGCCTCGGGATAGGAGCGGTCGAGGTCCTCCAGCCCCTCGCGCCGCGCCTGCTCCGGGGTCACCTCGACCGGGCGCGGCAGCGACTCGAAGCGCAGCCCGCGCAGGGCCTCGACGCGCTTCGCGATCACGTCGACGGGCGCCACCTCCTCCGGCGCCGGCGCCGACTCGGCGCGCCCGTCGGTCAGCCACCACACGCCCATCAGCAGCGCCGCCAGCACGGCCATGATCGTCAGCGGGGCGCGCGTCACGCGTCTCAGGGTAGGTTCCGGCGATGCCCAACCGCGCAGCGATCATCACCGGAGCCTCGAGCGGGATCGGCCTCGCCATCGCCAAGATGCTCGGCGAGGAGGGCCACGCGCTGACGCTGGCCGCCCGCCGCCCCGAGAAGCTCACCGCCGCCGCCGACGAGCTGCGCGACGCCGGATTCGACGTCCAGGAGGTCGCCGGCAACATGGCCGACGAGGACACGATCAAGTCCGTCGTCGCCGCCCACCGCGACCGCTACGGCCGCCTCGACGTGCTCGTCAACAACGCCGGCGTCGGCGTCGGCGCCCCGGCCGGCGAGCACGAGACCAAGCGGATCGACCTCCAGCTGTCCGTGAACCTGCGCGCGATCTTCCTCTTCTACCGCGAGGCGATGGAGCTGCTGCGCGCCGCCGGCAGCGAGCACCGCAACGCGCTCGTGGTCAACACGTCCTCGATCTCCGGCAAGTCCGGCCAGCCCTGGCTGTCGGTCTACTCGGCCACCAAGGCGGGCGTCGTCGGCTACACGCAGGCGATGAACAAGGAGCTCAACGGCGACGGCATCAAGAGCGTCGCGCTGTGCCCCGGATTCGTCGAGACGCCGATGACGGAGTTCGTGCGCGAACACGTGCCCGCCGAGGACATGATCCGCGTCGAGGACGTCGCGGAGGCCGTGCGCTTCGTGCTGAGGACCTCGCCGAACTGCGTGATCCCGGAGATCGTCTTCCAGCGGCCCGGTGAAGCGTTGTGAGCAACCGCACGAATTAGCGCAAGCTTCGTCCCGCAGCGCCGTTTTGCGGCTCAGTACGCTTGCACATTCCCTGGACGGAGACCGTGCCGTGAGCCCCATCACTGGAGAGGACACCGTCGCCAGCCTCCGGGCCCGCCTGGAGCAGACTGAGCGCCAGACCAACGCGCGACAGCGACAGCTGGAGCGGTACGCCGCCGACCTGAGAGAGGTCTTCAAGCAGGAGCGCGCCCGCGCCCAGGAGCTGCGCCGCTCCTACATCTCGACGGTCCGCGCGCTCTCCAACGCGGTCGAGGCGCGCGACGCCTACACCGGCAAGCACGCCGAGCGCGTCGCCGCCTACGGCATGGAGCTCGCGCGCGCGGCGGGCATCGAGATCGAGGACTCGCCCCAGATCGAGTTCGGCTTCCTGCTGCACGACGTCGGCAAGGTCGCCGTGCCCGACGCGATCCTGTTCAAGAGCAGCTCGCTGACCGAGGAGGAGTACTCGCTCGTGCGCCGCCATCCCGTGATCGGGACGGAGATCCTGCGCGACGTCGACTTCCTCGGCGAGGGCAAGCTGGTCGTGCGCCACCACCACGAGCGCTGGGACGGCCGCGGCTATCCGGACGGGCTCGCCGGCGAGGCGATCCCGCTCGCCGCCCGCGTGTTCGCGGTCGCCGACGCGCTCGACGCCCTGACCACCGACCGCCCATACCGGCCCGCGTCCTCGTTCGCCGCCGCGCGCGAGGTGGTCTGCAAGGAGTCCGGCCGGCAGTTCGACCCGGCCGTCGTGGCCGCCTACCGGCAGATCCCCGACAGCACGTTCGAGGCGTTGCGCGACGCGCTGTGATGAACCGGACGATCCTCATCGTCGACGACGACGACGGCATCCGGCGGCTGATCGCCACCACGCTGGAGGACGTCTCGGGCTACCGCATGTCGGAGGCCGCCGACGGTGAGCAGGCGGTGCAGCGCGCCCGCGAGGTGCAGCCGTCGATCGTCTTCCTCGACATCGACATGCCGCGCCTGGACGGAATCGAGACCTGCCGCCGGCTGAAGTCCGAGCCCACGACCGCCGACGCGACGATCGTGATGCTCACCGGCGACAGCGATCAGGACGCGGAGCTCGAAGCCCGCCGCGCCGGCGCCGACCTCTTCCTCACGAAGCCGTTCTCGCCGCTGCACCTGCTGCGACTGGTGGATCGGCTGGCCGATCTTCCGCCGCAGCCGGGCTGACCCGCCGGAGCCGGCGGGCGATGATCTCCGTCGGGCGCGAGCGCCTCAGCGACGCCTTGTGCGCGGCGATCGCCGCCGCCAGGTCCGAGGCGCCGTCGAGGTCCTCCGCGAGCGAGGCGACGAGCAGGTCGTCGAGCACCTGAAGCTCGCGCGGCGTGGCCGGGCGGACCGCGTCGGCCCGCGCGAACGCGTCCCACGCCCGGGCGAAGGAGAGGAAGCTCGTGCGGCCGCCGTTGCGGTGCGCGGCCAGCATCGGGCAGACCCCGCCGCGGCCGTCCGTGTAGGCCCCGACGACGATCGTGTTGGCCCGCACGCCGTCGAGCATCGCCCGTCGCGTGGGCTCCGGGAGGCAGTCGATTGCGGTCTGCAACCGGGTGATAGGGTCGCGCGCCCTGCGCCGCATGGATCCGCAGGCTAGGCGACGACGGCGCAGGAGCGAAGTCATGAAACTCGGCGTGCACATCGGCTACTGGGGCCTCGGCCTGACCGCGGACGAGCAGCTGAAGCTCGTGCGCGAGGCGGAGAAGCTGGGCTACGACTCGGTCTGGACGGCGGAGGCCTACGGCTCCGACGCCGCCACGATCCTGGGCTGGCTGGCGCAGGCCACCGAGACGATCAAGCTCGGCTCGGCGATCTTCCAGATGCCCGGCCGCTCGGCCGCGATGACGGCGATGACCGCCGCCACGCTGGACCAGCTCTCGGGCGGGCGGATGCTGCTCGGGATCGGCTCCTCCGGCCCGCAGGTCGCCGAGGGCTGGCACGGCCAGCGCTTCGCCAAGCAGCTGCTGCGCACGCGTGAGTACATCGCCGTGGTGCGCAAGGCGCTCGCGCGCGAGCGCCTGGAGTTCAAGGGCGAGTCGATCGAGCTGCCGCTGCCCGACGGGCCCGGCAAGGCGCTGAAGCTCACGATCGCGCCCGTGCAGGAGCGGATCCCGATCTACCTCGCCGCGATCGGCCCGAAGAACACGACGCTGGCGGCCGAGGTCGCCGACGGCTGGATCCCGACGCTGTTCTCGCCCGAGCACGTCGGCGAGTTCCGGCCGCTGCTCGAGGAGGGCTTCGCGGCCTCCGGCAACGGCAAGGGCTTCGACGACTTCGACATCGCCCCGTCGGTCAACGTCTTCGTCTCCGACGACCGCGACTCCGCGCGCGACGCGATGCGCCACTACATCGCGCTCTACGTCGGCGGCATGGGCTCGCGCAAGCAGAACTTCTACAACTCGCTCGTCCAGCGCTACGGCTTCGAGGACGCCGCGCGCGAGGTCCAGGACCTCTACCTGGAGGGCAAGAAGGACGAGGCCGCGGCCGCGCTGCCGGGCGAGCTGATCGACACCGTCACGCTCTGCGGGCCGGCCGACGTGGTGCGGGAGCGCATCGGGATCTACCGCGACGCCGGCGTCGGGACGCTGATGATCGCCCCGATGGCGTGGACGTTCGAGGACCGCATGGCGCAGCTGCGCCACGTGGCCGAACTCGCGTCTTGAAGGTCTTCCTCGGCGCCTTCGGGGACGCGGGCCACGCGTTCCCGATGCTCGCGCTGGGGACGGAGCTCGTCGCGCGCGGGCACGAGGTCCACTTCGAGACCTGGAAGCGCTGGCGCCCGCATGCCGAGGCGGCCGGGATCCGGTTCGCGGACGCGCCGGAGTACCAGGTCTTCCCCACCCCGTCCACGAAGCACCTCAAGCCCTATGCCGCGGCGGTCAAGGCCGCGCGCGAGACGGGCGAGATGGTGGCCCGGATCGCCCCCGACGTGGCGGTCGCGGACATCATGACCCCGGCGGCGTCGCTGGCGGCGGAGATGGCCGGCGTGCCGGTGGCGACGCTGGTGCCGCACGTCCATCCGCACATGGCGCCGGGCTTCCCGATCTACTCGATCGGCGCGCGGCTGCCGCGCACGGCGCTCGGCGCGCGCTTCTGGACGCGCATGAACGCGCGCTTCGTCGAGCCCGCGCTCGAGCAGGGGCGCGACCAGCTCAACGAGTCGCGGCGGCGGCTCGGGCTGCCGCCGCGGCCGTACGTGCACACGATGCTCTCGCGCGAGCTGACGCTGATCGCGACGCTGCCGCAGCTCGAGTACCCGCGCGCCTGGCCGCCGTGGGCGCGGGTCGTCGGGCCGCTGATGTGGGAGCCGCCGGGCGAGAAGGTCGATCCGCCGCCCGGCGACGGGCCGGTCGTGCTCGTGGCGCCCTCGACCGCGCAGGACCGCGAGCACCGGCTGCTGCGCGCGGCGCTGGAGGGCCTGGCGGGCGAACCGGTGCGCGTGATCGCCACCTGGAACGGGCGCGAGCCCGGCCCGCCGATCGACGTGCCGCCCAACGCCGTGCTCGTCCCGTGGCTGTCCTACTCGCAGACGATGCCGCTCTGCGACGTGGTCGTCTGCCACGGCGGGCACGGCACGCTCGTGCGCGCGCTCGCCAACGGCTGCCCGGTCGTCGTGTGCCCGGCGGTCGGCGACATGGCCGAGAACGCCTCGCGCGTCGATTGGGCCGGGCTCGGCGTGCGGCTGCCCCGTCGCTTCGCGACCCCGCGCGGCGTGCGCGCGGCGGTCTCCCGCGCGCTCGGCGAGCCGCGGCTGCGCGAGCGCGCGCGGGCGGTCGCCGCCTGGGTGGCGGCCAACGACGGGCGCGCCCGCGCCGCGGCGGAGCTGGAAGCATGGGCCGATGGGAGAGCTCACGCCGCACGCGAGGCACAACCGGGACTACTGGACGAGCCAGGCCGCTGACTACGTCGGGCCGGCGCGGCGCCACTGGGCCTCCGACGAGCCGACCTGGGGCATCTGGGAGATCCCGGAGGCCGACGTCGGCGTCGTGCCGGACGTCGACGGCCTCGACGTGATCGAGCTCGGCTGCGGGACCGCCTACTGGAGCGCCTGGCTGGCCCGCCGGGGCGCGCGGCCGGTCGGCGTCGACGTCACGCCGGCGCAGCTCGAGACGGCGCGGGCGCTGCAGGCCGAGCACGGGCTGGAGTTCCCGCTGCTGGAGGCCGGCGCGGAGGCCGTGCCGCTCCCGGACGCGAGCTTCGACCTCGCCTTCTCGGAGTACGGCGCGTCGCTCTGGTGCGAGCCCGCGGCGTGGATCGGCGAGGCCGCGCGGCTGCTGCGCCCGGGCGGGCGGCTGATCTTCCTCACCAACTCGCCGCTGCTGATGCTCTGCACGCCCGAGAGCGGCGAGCGCGCGAGCGAGCGCCTGGAGCGCGACCAGTTCGGGATGTACCGCTTCGAGTGGCCCGACGAGGAGGGGATCGAGTTCCATCTCCCCCACGGCGAGCTGATCCGCGTGCTCGGCGAGCACGGCTTCGCCGTCGAGGCGCTGCACGAGCTGCAGCGGCCCGAGGGCTCGCGGGACACCCGCTACGACTTCGTCACGCCCGAGTGGTCGCGGCGCTGGCCGTGCGAGGAGATCTGGCGGGCCAGGAAGGCCTAGTGCGAGACCCAGGCGTCGGGCGACTCGGTGAGCGCCCGGACGCTGGCCGGCAGCTCGCCGGCGGCGACGTCGGCCAGCGTGACCTGCTCGAGCACGCTGCGCAGCGAGGCGCGCACGGCGACCCAGACCTCGCGCAGCGGCTCGGACTTGCCCTTGAAGTCCAGCGTCTCCGGGCGCTGGCCCGACACGCCCGCCAGCGGGCCGTCGATCGCCCGGATCACGTCGGCCAGGGTGATCTCCTCGGGCGGCTTGGCGAGCTTGTAGCCGCCGTCGGCGCCGCGGCGGCTCTCGATCAGCCCGGCGTGGCGCATCTGGAGCAGGATGTTCTCGAGGAAGCGCAGCGGGATCGACTGGCTCGTGGCCAGGCGCTCGCCCTTCACCGGCGTGCCGTCGCCCGCGGCGGCGGCGAGCTCCACCGCCGCCCTGAGGGCGTAGTCCGTCTTGGCCGAGACCCGCATGTCGCGCGTAGCCTACGCGGAGGGGCTGACGACAGGCTCGATGCGCACGTGGACGATCTGGCCCTCGGCGAGCTCGAGCAGGTCGGCCTCCGCCCGCGAGAGCTGCGCGGACAGGGCGTCGCCCTCCCCCAGCTGGAGCTCCGCGCGCACCTCGAAGCCCAGTCGCGCGAGCCGGATCACCTCGGCGGGCTGGGTGCCCTCGCCGGGATGCTCGAAGACCTGGACGTCGTGCGGGCGCACGAGCCGGTCGCCGACCTTCGTCACGGGCCCGACGAAGCCCATCACGAACTCGTTGGCCGGGTTGTCGTAGACCTCCTGGGGCGCGGCGGACTGCTCCACGCGGCCCTCGTTGATCACGACGACCTGCTCGGAGATCTCCAGCGCCTCCTCCTGGTCGTGCGTGACGAAGATCGTCGTGACGTGGACCTCGTCGTGGAGGCGGCGCAGCCAGGCGCGCAGCTCCTCGCGCACGCGGGCGTCGAGCGCGCCGAACGGCTCGTCGAGCAGCAGCACCTGGGGCTCGACGGCGAGCGCGCGGGCGAGCGCCATGCGCTGGCGCTGGCCGCCGGAGAGCTGGTTCGGGTAGCGCTTGCCGAGGTGCGAGAGCCCGACGAGGTCCAGCAGCTCCTGGACCTTCTTCGTGATCTCGGACTTCGGGCGCTTCTTGACCGCCAGGCCGAAGCCGACGTTGTCGGCGACGCTCATGTGCTTGAAGGCGGCGTAGTGCTGGAAGACGAAGCCGACCTCGCGCCGCTGCGGCGGGTGGTTGGTGACCTCCTCGTCGCCGATGATCACCGTGCCGTCGTCGGGCTCCTCGAGGCCGGCGATCACGCGCAGCAGCGTCGACTTGCCGCCGCCCGAGGGGCCGAGCAGCGCCGTCAGCGAGCCGTCGCGGACGGCCACGCTCACGTCGTCGAGCGCGAGGAACTCGCCGTAGCGCTTGGTCACGTTGCGGGCTTCGATACCCATCAGTGGTCCTTGTACTTTCGCTGGAGGATGGTCATCAGGGCGAGCACCGCGACGGCGATCAGCGCGAGCACGAGCGCGGCGGCGTAGGCGCCGGCGAGGTCGAGCGACTGGAAGCGGTCCTCGACGAACAGGGTCAGGGTCTCGGTGCGGCCGGAGATCTTGCCGGACACGATCGCGACGGCGCCGAACTCCCCGAGCGCGCGGGCGGTCGAGAGGATGATCCCGTAGGTCAGGCCCCAGCGGATCGTCGGCAGCGTGATCCGCCGCAGGATCTGGAACGTGTTGGCGCCGAGCGTGGCGGCGGCCTGCTCCTGGTCGATGCCCTCCTCGCGCAGCACGGGCTCCACCTCGCGCACCACGAACGGCAGCGAGACGAAGATCGTGGCCAGGATCATGCCCGGCACCGAGAAGATCACCGAGGTCGAGGCGAACCAGCCCTCGCGGCCCCAGACGAGGATCAGCGCGAGGCCGACCACGACCGGCGAGATCGCGAACGGCAGATCGATGATCGTGTCCAGCAGCCGCTTGCCGCGGAACTCGTAGCGGGCCAGCAGCCACGCACAGGCGATGCCGAAGATCGCGTTCAGCGGGACCGCGATCAGCGCGATCATGCAGGTCAGGTAGAAGGCGTGCTGGGCGGGCGGCGTGGTCACGGCGTCCCAGGCGGGGCCGATGCCGTTCTCCAGCGCGCGGTAGAAGACCATCCCGATCGGGACGAGCAGCAGCAGCCCGAGGTAGCCGAGCGCGACGACGCGCAGCGAGAGGCGGCCGGCGGTCATGCCTTCTCCGCCCTGCGCGCCCAGTAGGAGATGCCGAACAGCATCACGAACGAGATCGCCATCAGGACCACGCTCACCGCGGCGGCGGACGTGGTCGCGTCGCTCTCGATGCGGGAGAACACGAACACGGACGCGACCTCCGTCTTGAAGGGCAGGTTGCCGCTGATCAGCACGATCGCGCCGAACTCGCCGACCGCGCGGCCGAACGCGAGCGCGACGCCGGCGAGGATCGCGGGCCGCAGCGCGGGCAGGACGATCCGCCGGAACGCGTAGATCGGGCCGGCGCCGAGCGAGGCGGCGGCCTGCTCGGCCTCGCGGTCGAGGCTCATCAGCACGGGCTGTACCGCGCGCACCACGAAGGGCAGCGTCACGAACAGCAGCGCCAGCGCGACGCCGGCCTGCGTGTAGGCGACGTTGATCCCGACCGGGCTCTTGTTGCCGTAGAGCGCCAGCAGCGTGAGGCCGGCGACGATCGTCGGCAGCGCGAACGGCAGGTCGATCAGGCCGTTGACCAGCGACTTGCCGTGGAACTCGTCACGCACGAGCACCCAGGCGATCAGCACGCCCATCACCGCGTCGATCGCCGCCACGACGATCGAGACGATCAGCGTGAACCGCATGGCGGCGACGGCCTGCGGGTTGGTGACCGCGTTCCAGAACTCGTCGACGCCGCCCTCGAACGACCGCACGACGACGGCCGCGAGCGGGATCAGCACGATCAGCGTCAGCCAGGCGACGCTGAAGCCGCCCACGATGAGCGGCCCGCTCCTGATGCGACGAGCGCCCGCCGGCTTGGCCGGGCGGGCGCTCGAATCGGTCGAGACCGGAGCCTCGATCACGCTGACGTCACTTGGCGGTGGAGACACCGAGATCCTGCTCGATCTTGGCGACGGAGCCGCCCTCCGGATCGAAGAACTCGTCGTTCACCTTGTCCCATCCGCCGAACTTATCGATCTTGAAGAGCTTCTCCGGATCCGGGTAGGTCGACTTGTCGACCAGGTCCGGCGTGATGCTGCGGTAGCCCTTGGAGGCGTAGATCTTCTGCGCCTCGGGGGTCTTGAGGAAGTCCAGGAACGCCTTCGCCTTCTCGGGCGACTTGGCCTCCTTGGTGACGGCGGCCGGGTTCTGGATCAGGATCGTCTCGTCCGGGATCACGTAGTCGAGGTCGACGTCGGCCTTCTGCGCGGTGATCGCCTCGTTCTCGTAGGAGATCAGCACGTCGCCCTTGCCGCCGGAGAAGGTGGCCAGCGCCTCGCGGGCCGACTTGTCCTGGACCGGCGTGTTCTGCAGGAGCTTCTTGAGGTAGGCGAGCGCCTCCTCCTCGGACTTGCCCTGCTCGATCTGGGCGCCGTAGGCGGCCATCAGGTTCCACTTCGCGCCGCCCGAGGTGAACGGGTTGGGCGTGATGACCTCGACGCCCTTCTTGATCAGGTCGTCCCAGGTCTTGATGTTCTTCGGGTTGCCCTTGCGGACGGCGAACACCACGACGGAGTTGGTGACGAAGCCCTCGGTGTCGTTGTCGGCCCAGTCGTCGGCGACGATGCCGGGCTCGATCAGCTTGTCGACGTCGGGCGCGAGGCTCAGCGCGACGATGTCGGCGGGCAGGCCGGACTCGACCGCGCGCGCCTGGTCGCCCGAGGCGCCGTAGGACTGCGTGAACTTCACGCCCTTGCCCTCGGACGTCTTGTTGAAGGCCGGGATCAGCTCCCCGTAGGCCTCCTTGGGCGTCGAGTACGCGACGAGCGAGATCTCGCCGCCGCTGCCATCGCCGCCGGAGGCCTCGCCCTCCGCGGCAGGCCCGCCGCAGCCGCTCAGGACCGCGAGGCCGAGCACGGCGAGCAGGAGCCCCAGCACGGGCTTCAGAAGTCGGGGCACAAGTTTCTCCATTAGATCGGTCGACATGATGCGACCGGCATTATGCATCAAGCCGATCGGGAATAGAGATTTCTTTGTGTTAGGAAGCCTCTAGGCCCGACACAGAGCCAAAGAACGAGAAGAGGCGCCCAGTGGGCGCCTCGTGTGCGGTCAAGCTCCGGGGGTGGGACTCGAACCCACAACCCTTCGGTTAACAGCCGAATGCTCTGCCGATTGAGCTACCCCGGATCGGCGGCGCTCGTCGCGCCGCCGCTCCATAGTAGGCGCTACGGAGGCGACACGATCCCTGCTTCGACCTCAGCGTGGCAGTTCGAACACAGCAGGACGCACTTCGCCGCCTCGTCGCGGGCCGCGGCGAGCGAGATCGTCATGCCGCGACCTGACAGGGCGAACGCCTTCTCGGTCGGCTCGAGGTGGTGGAAGTGCAGCCCGGCCATCGCGCGGTCGTAGCCGCACAGCGCGCAGCAACCGCCGGCCTCGGCCACCAGCACGCGCTTCACCTCCTTGCGCCGGCGGTCGACCGCGCCGCTGCGGCACAGGCGGCAGCGGAAGCCATCCTCGCCTCGGCGGACGAACAACGTCGTGCCGTGCACCGGGCAGGTGGCCTGGACCGTGTCCGCACCGGCGGCACGAGCGGGCGCGGTCTCGGCCAGCCGCACGCCGCGCGGCGTCGCCAGCCCGTGCTGCTTGAGCCAGTGCCGGACCGTGGTGTAGCTGCGATCCAGGCGTGCGGCCATCGCGCGGACCGTGAGCCCCTCGGCGAGCAGCGCCTCGAGAACCTCGCGTTCGATCGGGCCGCGTGCGGCGTGCCGTGGCGCGTGGGTCGACGAGAGGGCGTGCTTGTTGACCCAGTAGGCGACGGTGGACGGGTGCTTGCCGGCCTCGCGGGCGATCGACTCGATCGAGCGGCCCGACTCCAGTCGTGATCTGAGCCATTC
>Ga0207708_10003523_pt1 | contig 11535 bp, 13 predicted proteins | sample KBSK5101metaG_FD_184340 | JGI IMG/M metagenome (GOLD analysis project Ga0207708, IMG submission 184340) | Corn, switchgrass and miscanthus rhizosphere microbial communities from Kellogg Biological Station, Michigan, USA - KBS K5-10-1 metaG... | ecosystem: Host-associated > Plants > Roots >...
AGCGCCGCCAGCGTCGCGGGCGTCAGGTCTGCCGTGCCCCGCTGCCCGTTTCGGCACGGACCGCAAAGGGCGACCGCAACCGGACCTGCTCGCCCGACGCGACCGATGTGGATGTGCGCGGCGATCGCCCTACCGGTCAGTCTCGAGAACCGGAGTCGCCACGCGACCGTCCCGCCTTCGCCCAGCTTCGCGATGGTCGCCGTGAAGCTGCCCGTCGCGCGCTTGACGTTGCCCTTCGGCTTCGGCACCTCCTGGCGCGACGTGAGTCGGGTGGCGACGGTCGCCGTCGTCGCGAGCTGGCCCCGAATCTCGCCGCCCTTGTTCGTGACGGTATGCACGTTCACGTACGCGGTACCCGCCTGAATGGCGTCGACGACTGCCTGGGGCACCGTGCCGGTGCCGCTCGCCGGGCTCGAGCACGGCCCGCACAGCGCGAGCACGACCGGCCCGGGCGATCCGATCGCCCCCGTGTGGATGTGCGCTGCGATGGCGTCTCCGGTGAGACCGGTGAACGACAGCTGCCACGAGACGGACGCCCCCGTGTCCGACTTGGTGACGGTGGCGGAGAACGTGCCTCCCGCGTTCGCCACGGCGCCGGTGGGCGCCGGCACCTCCTGTGCCGCGTTCAGGACCGTCCGGATCTGGATGCTCGTCGCCTGCGGCCTGGCGGATGCGCCCACAGTGGCGACGAGGGCGCCCGCGAGCGCGAGCGCTGGAACAACTGCACGAAGTCTCATACGAACCCTCCTTCCGATGCGTCTGACTGCCTCTTGGGGGGTCGTACGCGCAAGTCGGCGCGACGGTTTGCCGCGGCGCTAGGAGAGCTCGAGCGTCATGCCCTCGGAGGCAGCGACGGGGGCGTCTTCGGACGAGTCGCCCCACAGCTCCTGCGCCCGCTCCACGAGCACGTCGACGCCGTCGTCGGACCGGTTCGGATCGTGGTGGAACATGACGAGACGGCGGGCATCGGCCCGCCGCGCGAACGCGACGGCGTGCGCCACGCTCGAGTGTCCCCAACCGACCCTCGACGGGTATTCGCCCTCGCTGAACTGGCAGTCGTGGAGGAGGACGTCGACGTCCTCCGCGAGCGCATGACCGGAGATCCATTCCGGCTCGAGGTCGGCCAGCTCGATTCCGAGAACGGGCTCGTGGTCGGGGATGTACGCCATCGACGTCCCGTTCGACGAGATCCTGTACCCGAGCGTCGGCCCCGGGTGCGACACGGTCTGGGCCTCGATCCGAACCCCTTCGAGCTCCCAGGGCTCGCGCGGCACGTCGTGGAACGTCACCTTCGCCGGCGTGTCGGAGATCTCGATCGGGAAGAGCGGCGGCGAGAACGCACGCGTGATGCGCTCCTCGAGGGTGTGTACCGGCGACGGTGGGCCCCAGATGTGAAGCTCCCGCTCGGGATGCCAGAACGGGGCGAAGAACCGCAGGCCCTCGACGTGGTCGAGGTGGAGGTGGGTGACGAGGAGATGCACGGGGCAGTCCGTGTCGAGCTGCTCGCCGAGCTGGCGGAGCCCGGTCCCGGCATCGAGGATGAGCAGACCGCCGTTCGGCGTCCGGACCTCGACGCACGGCGTGTTCCCGCCGAAGCGCACCGTTGCCTCGCCGGGTGTTGGTATCGACCCTCGGCACCCCCAGACCTTCAGCCGGAGCGGCACGTCAGGGGTCGTCCGGAGTCGACTGCCAGAACAGGGCGATCATGCCCACGACCTCGGTCTCGGAGGCGAAGAGCGGCACGGCCGTGACGGCGAGCAACCTGCGCTGACCGTCGAGGCCCGTCATCCAGAGCTTCCCGTGCGCGGGCCGCTGCTCCATGAGCGCGATGCCGGCCGGCATGCGCTCGAGAGACATGGGTGTCCCGTCGAGCTCCTCGAGGCGGAACTGCGACGTCCACCCTTCGGCCGCCATCGTCCCTGCCTCGGCGAAGGTCTTGCCGAGAATCTCCTCTGCTGCCTCGTTGTAGAAGACGAGCCGACCCTGCGCGTCGGCGATGAACATCGCGGTCGCGAGCTGTGTCGCCAACTCGCGCGCGATGATGAGCGCGAGGTGCTTCTGTGGCGGCCTGCCTTCCATCGGCCCAAACCCTAGTACGGGTCCTCACGGACCACAGTGCTTAGTGCTCGGGCTGCTCCCGGGCGCCGGGCTCCGCGTCGTCGGCCCGTCCCGATGAGTTTCGTTGGCCCCGTCCGTCTTTGGGGCAGAGCGAAACGAGGAGGAGTCCGATGACGAAGGTCCTCGCAGGTATCACGACATCCGTGGACGGGTACGTCGCCGGCCCCGACGACCGAGCGGGACAGGGTCTCGGCGTCGGCGGCGAGCGGCTCCACTACTGGGTCTTCGGCGGCCCGTGGACGTACGACCACGAACCCCAGGGCGGGGCGAACGGCGAGGACGCTGCTTGGCTGGAGGAGACGATGTCCAGGCTCGGTGCCGTCGTCAGTGGGCGCTGGACGTACGAGGCGGCCGACCACTGGGGAGGCGAGAACCCGTGGGACATGCCGCTCTTCATCGTGACCCACCGCCCGGAAGAGCAGCCCGAGGGCGCAGGTTTCACGTTCGTCTCGGGAGTCGAGGAAGCGGTGGCCCGCGCGAAGGAGGCCGCCGGCGGCAAGGACGTCCACATCATGGGCGGCGCAGACGTCATCAGGCAGGCGCTCGAGGCCGGCCTCGTCGAGGAGCTCACGATCATCGTCGCCCCGGTCGTGCTCGGCGGCGGCAAGAGGCTCTTCGACGGCTTCTCGCAGTCGCTCGAGCTCGAGCACATCGGCCTGAGGCAGTCGCCCAACGCCACCTTCATCGACTACCGCGTGAAGCGGTAGGACTACGCCGGCTGCGGCGACCTCACGTAGTCGATGTACCCGCGCACGTCCGCCACGGGCTCGGAGTAGGCGTCACCGAGCGCCGCTTCCATGCGCGCGAGGTAGTCGTCCGCCCACGCGGGGAAGTCGTAGTCGATCGCTCGCAGGAACTCGAGTGTGGCCGCCCAGCGCATGTCCGCAATCGAGGGCTGATCCCCACCGACGAACGGCCTGCCCGCGAGGAACCACGAGTTGAACGCCTCGAGTGGAGCGGCGAGGGCGGTCTCGGCGTCCTGGCGCGCCTGCTCCTTGAGCTCGTCGGACACGTCCGCCGTCGCCACCTCTCCGGCGTACTGCCCGAAGCGAAGCGCAGGATATGTCGCTCGCGCGAGCAGCGGATAGAACGTGCCGATCAAGTAGAACATCGCGCTGTCGACCATCGCGCGCTCGCCCGGATCGGTGGGATAGAAGCGGTCGAGCCCGTGCTTGTTGCACAGGTACTGCATGATCGCGCAGCTCTCCCACAGGGAGCCCTTGGGCAGGCCCTCCTCCTCGAGCAGCGGCGTGAGGTCGGCGGGATCCTTCGCGAGGAAGTCCGGCGTCGACTTCTTGCCCCAGACGTCGACCTCCTCGAAATCGAGTCCGGCCGCCCGCACGAAGATGCGGACCGTCAGGTTGTTGACGCTCGGCTTGAGGATGTTCAGCGTGTGCGTGGCCATGTTTCCTCCTTCAGTACGGGTTCTTGGGTGAGCGATCGTCCGAGAGGGATGCCTGCGAGCGCGTGACGAGCCGCTCGATGGCGTCCGCGAGGTGGACGCGGTCGATGTTCGGGTCCTCGCGCTCGACGCGCAGCTTGTGCGCCTCGAGCAGCACGTCGGTGTGCGTGTGGCCGACCGGCGGCTCGAAGCGATACGAGGCGAGCTCGACGAGGAGCCCGAGCGGGTCCTCGAAGTAGATGGAGTCCATGAAGCCGCGGTCCTTGACTCCCGAGTGCTGGATGTTGCGCTCGTCGAGGCGCTCGACGGCCTGGGCGAATGTCGCCTGAGACAGCGAGAACGCGAGGTGATGCACGATGCCGGGCTCGCGCGGCGCCGACTTCTGCTCGGGAACGCGTGCCTCGTTCGTGAAGACGGTGATCAGGCGACCGTCGCCGGGATCGAAGTACAGGTGGCTCTCGCCGGCGTTGTCGAGATTCGGCTGCTCGAAGACGAACGGCATTCCGAGCACGCCCTCCCAGAAGTCGATCGACGTCTGACGGTTCGCGCCGTTGATCGTGATGTGGTGGACGCCCTGGGTCTGAAGCTTGCGCATCGTCAACGCTCTACGAGTTCGCCCTTGTACTCGGATCGCTCGAGACTTCCCCAGGGCACGAGCTCGACCCGTGTGGAGACGACGAGCACCGCACGGATTCTCTCACGGATCGTCTCTGCGAGAGCCTCGTCGGGCTCGACTCCTTCGGCGAGCTCGACCGCGACCGGCAACGGCGGCTCCTGCTTCACGCCGTCCGCGGTCGGCCGCAGGCGGATGTGGCCGCTGACCCGAGGCGCGAAGGCGCCGACCACGTCACGGACTGCGGTCGGGAAGACGTTCACGCCGCGCACGATCAGCATGTCGTCCGTCCGCCCGACACAGCGCACACGCGGGCTCGTTCGTCCGCAGGGACAGACGCTCGTCCGCACGTGGACGTGGTCGCGCGTCCGGAACCGCAGGAGCGGCGCCGCCTGGTGGCGGAGATGGGTCAGGACGAGCTCGCCGGAAGCGCCGTCGTCCAGCGGGATGCTCTCACCGGTCGCGGGATCGATGAGCTCGGGATGGACGAAGCCGCGCGCGCCGAGATGCATGCCGTGCTGCTCCTCGCACTCGCCCCACAGCGAGATTCCGATGTCGCCGATACCCATCGCCTCGGTGACGCGCGCTCCCCATCCCTCCTCGAGCCGAGCGCGGAGTGCCGGCTCGCCGCCGCCGGGCTCGCCGGCGACGAGGACGCGCTCGACGCTCGACCCTCGCAGGTCGACGCCGCGCTCGCCGGTCCACTCGACGAGATACGCCGCATACGAGGGCGTGAGAACAGCCGCTTCCGGTCGGAGGAGCTCGATGGCACGAACGAGGCGCTCGGTGTTCCCGGTCCCGACCGGGATGTGGCAGAGCCCGATCGCGTCGAAGGACGCGAGGGCCGCTCCGGCCACGAACGGCCCCGCGTTGTAGGTGGAGACGATCCGCTGGCCGGCCGTGATCCCCGACGCGGAGTAGCTCCGTGCCGACCCGGTGATCCAGTCGTCGAGGTCGCGCGCCGTGAGCGGGATGTAGCTGGGTGTCCCGGTCGTGCCGCTCGTCGAGTAGATACGGACGATCTCGGAGCGCTCCGCGCACAGGTGCGCACCGACCGGGTTCTCGGGGGTCGCGGTCGCCTTGAGCTCGTGTTTCTCCGTCAGCGGGAGCGCGGCCACGTGGGCGAGCCCGCCTGCTTCCTCTGCTGTCGCGAGACCGAGCTTCTCCCGGTAGAACGCCGAGCGGTCGAGCAGGTACGCGAGCTGGGCGCGATAGGACGCGTCGTCGAGCGCGAGTTGCTCCTCCCACGGACGCGTCTCGACGACCGGCTCGAGCATCACCCGGCCTGCGGCGGTTCGTAGGCGACGGCCTCCTCGGCCTTGCCTGCGAGGAAGAAGCCGAGCGGGTTCTCCTGCTCTTCGGCGAGGTGTGCGAGGAGACCGGCGGTGCGGGCGAGGATCGGGACCGCTTTCACTGTCGACACGGGGTAGCCGAGGTCGAGCATCACGGCCGCGATCGGCAGCGAGACGTTCATCGGCAGCGGCTTCCCCCACTCCTCCGCGACCGCGTCGCGAAGCAGGCGCGCCAGGCCGACGTTGACCGCGCTAACGCCGCGCTCGTCGGCCAGCTCGAGGATCCGCTCCGCACGCGGGTCGACCCGCCGATGCACCGGATGCCCGAGTCCCGGGACCCGCTCGCCGGCGTCGCGCGCCGCTCGCGCGACGTCCGCGACGACGTCCTCGGGCCGTTCCCCGGCCGCGACGCGTCCACCGGCAGCGAAGAGCAGCCGAGCGCACTCCTCCGACGTCCCGAGCACGACCGGTCCCGCTCCGAGGATGCCGGCCGCCACGGCCGCCTGCAGCGCGCCCGGGTCGGCCGCAAGCGTCATCCGCGCGGCGACGCTCGTCGGCATCATCCCGTGCTCGGCGATCGCGACGAGCAGCAGGTCGAGGAAGAAGCGTTGATCCTCGGTCGGCTCGTCTCCCGTCAGCAGCAGATGCACGTACTCCGTGAAAGTCAGGCGGCCCATGAGGTCGCCCGTCAGGTCGCGGCCGCGAACCTCGACACGGTCCGGGTACGCCTGCGAGATACCGCTCACCGGGCGGCTCGGCTCCTTCCCGATCGGCATCAGCCGTGCAGCTCGGCGTCGACCAGACGCGCGCCCTCGACCATCGCCCTGAGCTTCGCGAAGGCGAGCTCGCGCGGCAGGTACTTCATCCCGCAGTCAGGGGCGACGACGAGCCGCTCCGGCGGGAGCACGGTGAGCGCCCGGCGGATGCGTCCCGCCACGACCTCCGGCGTCTCGGCCTTCGGATCACCGAGATCGAGGACGCCCAGCACGATGACCTTGTCCGGGACGTCACGGAGCACCTCCGGGTCGAGATCCGGCTGCGCGGCCTCGAGCGAGAGGTGCGTCGCCGCGCAACCCTGGAGCTCGCGCAGGAACGGGTAGCCCGGAAGGCGGTCGTGGACGATGTGGGCGTACCCGAAGCACGTGTGCAGGACCGTGTCGCCATCCACGCCGTCGAGCGCGCGGTTGATCGCCTCGAGGGCGTACTCGCGGGCAGGCTCGGGGCGTGCCTGCAGATAGGGCTCGTCGATCTGGACGACGTCTGCCCCTGCCGCCTTGAGGTCGCGCAGCTCCTCGTTGACGGCCTCGGCATAGCCGAGCGCGAGCATTCGAGGGTCGTCGTAGTGGTCGTTCTGTGCCTGCTGCGTCATCGTGAACGGGCCTGGGACCGTGATCTTGATGCGCCGGTCCGTGATCGAGCGCAGGAACTCGACGTCCCTCACCTCGACCGGTCGCGTGCGCCGGATCGGGCCGACCACGCGAGGGACGGGGTTGGGATGACCGGTGCGGTCGAGCGCGACCCCGGGGGTATCGAGATCGACGCCCTCGAGTGCGGTCGCGAAGCGGTTCGAGTAGCTCTCGCGCCGCATCTCGCCGTCGGTGACGATGTCGACGCCGGCCCGCTCCATGTCGGAGACTGCGACCCGCGTGGCGTCGTCCTGCGCCTCCTCGAGATGCTCCTCCGTGATGCGCCAGAGCTCGCGTGCGCGGACCCTCGGCGGCAACCGCGACCCGAGCCGCTCCCGATCGATGAGCCAGTCGGGCTGCGGGTAGCTCCCGACGACGGTGGTGACGAGCGCCATGGCGCGGAACATAGCCGTGCGGCGACCCGGGCAGCCACCGCGATAGGCTCGGGGCTCTGGGCATCTTTCGCGGAGGGAGGCAGGCGATGTCGGTCGCAAAGGTCATCGAGGTGTCGGCGACGTCGACGGAGAGCTTCGACGATGCCGTGAAGGTGGGAATTCAGAAGAGCGGCGAGACGCTCCGGAACATCAAGGGCGCATGGGTGTCCGAGCAGAAGGTCGACGTGGAGGACGGCAGGATCGTCGCCTACCGCGTCACGCTGCGGATCACGTTCATCCTCGAGTAACGGCTCTGGACGGCGATGAGCGAGGAGCTCGCTCCCCGGCAGACCAAGGAGGGCCCGGACTGGGGTCGTCGCGTCGTCTGGGCCGTCGGGCTCCTCGCCGTTCTCGTCCTCGTCCTTCTCGTCGCGTCGGCGACCGTCCCGCGCTGGTGGGCACACCGGATCGGCGACCAGGTGGACGGAAGCATCACGCAGGGAACGCTGCTCGGGCTCTTCTACGGCTTCGTCTTCACCCTCGTGCCGATTGCCCTCGTGATCCTGATCCTCCGCTGGCGCCGTACGTGGAAGACCATCGCGGTCGCGCTCTTCATCGCGATCTTCTTTGCGCTCCCGAACCTCATGACCCTGAGCATCGTCCTCGGTCGCGGGAACGCTGCTCACGCGGGCGACCGCACGCTCGACGTCGATGCGCCGGCGTTTCGTGGTGGCTCCCTCGCAGGCGCGCTCCTCGCCTGCACCGTGCTCGGTCTGATCGCCTACCTGATCGTCTCGCGCAACCGCGCGAGAGCGATCGCTACACGCGACCCTTGAACGTGTCGCAGCTCTGAGGGCCCGAGCCCTCGACGCCGCGCACGAACCAGCTCTGCCGCTGCTCGGAGGAGCCGTGCGTGAACGACTCTGGGACGACGCGGCCTTGGGTGCGTTGCTGGATGCGGTCGTCTCCCACAGCCGCTGCCGCGTCGAGGGCGTCTGCGACGTCCTGGCGCGTGATGTCCTCGACGAAGCCCGTGTCGAGAGCGTGCCCGACCCAGAGCCCGGCGTAGCAGTCGGCCTGCAGCTCGACACGCACCTGTCCGCCTTGCGGCCCGGTGTCGCGGTCGGCGCTGTCGAGGACTCCGGTCAGGTCCTGGACGTGGTGACCGTACTCGTGCGCGAGCACGTACGCCTCGGCCAGCGGCCCGCCCCGCGCGCCGAGCTGCGACTGCATCTGGTCGAAGAAGCCGAGATCGATGTAGACGTAGCGGTCGCGGGGGCAGTAGAACGGGCCTGTCGCCGACGAGGCCGAGCCGCACCCCGTCTGGATCCCGTCCTGGAAGAAGCGCGTCTTCGCGGGCTCGTAGTTGCGAACCGTGCGACCCCAGTACGTCTGCACGCTGTTGACGACGGCGACGATCCGGCAGTCCTCGCGCTCGTTCGCGTCCTGGCCGGTCTGACAGTTCTGTGCGATCTCGCCGGACGGCTGGCCGGTCGGCCCGACAGTCTGGCCCGCGAGCGACCCGAGGTCGCCAAGACCGCCGCCACCGCCCAGAAAGAGAAAGGCGAGCAGGACGATGATCCCGATCACGCCACCTCCTCCGCCGAGCGTGACGGGCATCCCGCCCGGGATCCCCGTTCGCTGTCCGCGGTAGTCCTCGACCTGCGAGGTGTCGAGGCGCGCGCCTTTCCGGAACCGCATTTCCCGAACGTACCCCTCAAGGGGGTATCCGGAACCCGCCCGCGAAGGGCGGGTTCCGGACGTGAGTCAGGCGATCAGGCTGCCGCCTCGAGCGCCGGCTCGGGAGCGCGCGACTCCTGCTCCTGCCGGAGGTCGCGACCCCGCACGAGGAAGATCGACACGAGCAGGCCCGCGAACGAGATCGCCGCCCCGGCCCAGAACGCTGCCGCGAAGCCGTCGGTCAGGGCCACCGACTGTGACGCGCCGGTCGCGAACGCGTCGTCGGTGTGAGAGACGGCGATCGTCGTGAGGATCGCGATCCCGACAGCGCCGCCGATCTGCTGCGAGGTGTTGATGAGGCCCGAGGCGAGACCCGCCTCCTGCGGCTTCGTGCCCGCGACGGCGGCGATCGTGATCGACACGTACGCGAACGGCATCCCGAGGCCGATGATCAGGAAGCCCGGGAAGAGGTCGGTCCAGTACGACCCGTCAGGCGACACCTGCGTGAAGTACAGAAGCCCGACCGTGAACAGCGCCATGCCGAACACGAGTGCGGGCTTGACCCCGACGCGGGTGACTGCGGCCGCCGCGACGTTCGCCCAGATGATCGCCGTACCCGCGACGGCGAGGTAGCCGACGCCCGTCTCGAGCGGCGAGAGTTCGAGCACCTGCTGCATGTAGAGCGAGAGCATCAGGAACATCGCGAACAGCGCGGTTCCCAGGATGAATCCGACGATGTTCGCCGCCGTCAGGGTCTGCAACCGGAAGATCGAGAACGGGACGAGCGGGTGCTTCACGCGATTCTCCCAGACGATGAAGCCGAGGAGGAGCACCGCGGACACCGCGAACACGCCGATCGTCTTGGCGGAGTCCCAACCCCAGCTGTGCCCCTGCGTGATGCCGAGGACGAGGGTCGACAGGCCTGAGGTCACGAGCACCGCGCCGGGGATGTCGAACCCCTGCCCGTGCTTGTCCAGACTCTCCGAGAGGAGGAACGGGCTGAGGATCAGCGCTGCGATGCCGACGGGGACGTTCACGAAGAAGATCCACGGCCACGACAGGAAGTCGACGAGGATCCCTCCGAAGAGGACGCCGAACGCTGCACCGACTCCGCCGACCGCGCCCCAGCCGCCGAGCGCGATGTTGCGCTCGCGGCCTTCCGCGAAGGTCGCGACGAGGATGGACAGCGCTGCCGGAGTGATGGTCGCCGCTCCGAGCCCCTGGAAGGCGCGGAAGGCGATCAGGGACTGCTCGCTCCACGCGAGCCCGCAGAGGAGCGACCCGAGCGTGAAGACGAACGTCCCGAACATGAACACGCGCCGGCGCCCGAGGAGGTCCGCCGAGCGCCCGCCGAGCAGCAGGAAGCCGCCGAAGACGAGCGCGTAGGCACTGATCACCCACTGGAGGTTCTCCTGCGAGAACCCGAGGTCGCTCTGGATGGACGACAGCGCGACGTTGACGATCGCGATGTCGAGGATGGTCATGAACTGCACCGCGAGTATGAGTCCGAGCGCAAACCACTTTCTGTTGTCGGATCCGACCATGGGGAACCCCCGTTTCGAGTTTCGCTTCGTCTCGTAGACGAACGGGACCCTACAGGAATCGACTTGCGTTTTGCAAGCTGAATCTTCCATTTCGCAAGTTAAGCCGCTACACTCCCCTCGTGGCCAAGTGCTACGACCAGTACTGCCCCATCGCCCACGCCCTCGACGTCGTCGGGGAGCGCTGGTCGCTGCTCGTCGTCCGGGAGTTGCTCCACGAGGGGCCTCTCCGCTACTCGGACCTCCACGCGCGGCTCGAAGGCTGCGGCACGAACATCCTCGCCGCCCGCCTGAAGACACTCGAGCAGGGCGGCGTCGTCCGGCGAAGGCGCCTCGATCCTCCCGCAGCCTCGTGGGTCTACGAGCTCACGGAGTACGGCGAGGGGCTGCGTGAGGTGCTGCACGTGCTCGCGCACTGGGGCGCCCGCTCGCTCGGGCCGCCCGTTGCGCGTGACGATCTCGAGGCGGGCTGGCTCCACGGTGCTCTCCGGATCGCGCTTCCGGCCAACTGCGGCGGCGGGCGCCTCGAGTTCCGCATCGGCGACGAGGTCGCGTCCTTCGCCAGCGGAAAGGTGGTCGAGGGCGGCATCGAGAACCCCGACGCCGTGATCGTCTCCGACCCGCCCGGCTTCTTCCGGCTGATGGTCGACCGCGACCTGGACGCCGTTTCGATCGAGGGTGAGGTCGACGCAGTCCGCGGCATGCTCTCAGCCCTCCCCCTTCCCCAGGAGTCCGCGACCGCGACGGCCGCGTAGCGATCAGGTGCCGGGCGGTAGGTCGATCGCGAAGATGTCGTTGCTCGAGAGGCCGAACGCCGAGCCGTCGAAGTAGAGGCTCGGGCTGAAGGTGCCACTCGTGGTCGCCCCGAGCGTCGTCGGCGTGAAGACGAAGACGTCCTCGTCGGCTCCGCTCGCGCCCGTCACGGAGAAGTTGCCCGTGGTCGACAGGTAGATGCGGCCTGCGGCGTCGACCGCGGCGGCGTCGACGTTCTCGTTGGAGGTCGAGAGGCCGACGTCGGAGCCGTCGAAGTACATGGCGAACGCGCCGCTCGTCGTATCCCCGAGCGCGCTCGGCGTGAAGGCGAGGAGATCCTCCTCCGCTCCAGCGAC
>Ga0207708_10003526_pt1 | contig 11527 bp, 10 predicted proteins | sample KBSK5101metaG_FD_184340 | JGI IMG/M metagenome (GOLD analysis project Ga0207708, IMG submission 184340) | Corn, switchgrass and miscanthus rhizosphere microbial communities from Kellogg Biological Station, Michigan, USA - KBS K5-10-1 metaG... | ecosystem: Host-associated > Plants > Roots >...
GGGCAAGCGCGCGTGCTTTTGCACGACGCCGGCCGCGCGCCACCTGCCGTCGAACGCGTTGAGCGAGATCATCGGCACGTTCGTGCTCGTGTTCGTCGCGGCGGCGATCTCGTCGGATAATCTCTCGCCGAACGGCCTCGCGCCGGGTTTTGGGCCTTTTCTCGTCGGGCTGCTCGTCTGGGGCATCGGCCTGTCGCTCGGCGGTGTCACGGGCTATGCGATCAACCCGGCGCGCGACCTGGGGCCGCGCATCGCGCACGCGCTGCTGCCGATCGCCGGTAAGGGCAGCTCGGGCTGGGACTACGCGCCGATCCCGATCGTGGGCCCGATCATCGGCGCCGTGCTCGCGGGGCTCGCGGTGGCGACGATCGATATTTGACGCAACGAATCCCCAATAACACGCCGCGCGAACGGCCGCCGGTGCGTGTGTGATTTTTCCGCGTCGGGCAGGAGCTTCCGCGGCGTACGGCGGTTGCTCGACGAGATCGCGCGCGGTTCGTGAGACCTCTCGTCACGCGGCTATGACAGCGTAGATGCTGAAGCTCCGGCCGGGGACGCGCAGCGCGTCCCCGGCCGGCTCGCGCTATTTTTTCTCGATGAGCTTCAGGGCCCTGTCCGTCAATTCGGGATTGCCCTGAATCGCGTTGCTGACGTTGTTGAATCTCTCCGGTGTCCAACCGCGCTCCGCGATCTTGGCGAGGCTCTCCGTCTGAGCCCGGCCTTGGATCTCGCGAGCTTGCTCCTCCGTTTGTGCCAGGTTCAGCTCCGCCTCGAACTTGTCGGCGGTGTCGAGCAAGTCGGCGTAGATCGTCGCAAACGTCTCGAGCTCGGCGTCTGAAACCGTGACCGTTTCCACCGACGGCGGCCTTGCGTTCGGCGGCTCCGGCGCTCGCTGAGCAAACGACATCTGTGCCACAGCAAGCGCGAAGGTGGCCGAAATAGCCAGTCCTGAGGTTCTCATCCTTGCGTCCTCCTAGATTCCAGGTTCTGCAAAACGCGGCTCGAATCGGCGAACGACTCGACCTCCGAGGCAGCCGCGCGTCTCCAAAGCACCGCTTAGGTTGGCCGCGCGGGACGTCTGCAACATGCGTGCCGCTTGCTGGCTCGGTGGTCCGTCGAGCAGCACGAAGCGAGCGCTAGTTGAGCTGCGAAACCGAATGTCCTCGGCCGCAATTGCCCCGTGTGCAAGCGCTCCGTTACGCTGACGTCCGTGTCGCGGAGCCGCTGCGACGGGCAAGGGGGATTCGTGACTTCGTACAGGATCGTCATCTGCGTTGCGCTCGTCGTACCTGCGCTGATTCTCGAGGCGCAACAAGCGGAGCCCCGCCGCATCGCAACGGCGCCCGCATTCAACGCGCGGCAGCTGACGTCGCACCCGACGAAGGACTGGATCACGAACGGCGGCAACGTCTTCAACCAGCGCTACTCGCCGCTGACCTTGCTCGACCGCGACAACGTCAAGGACTTGAAGGCGCTGTGGCGCACGGGCATGGGTACGGGCGCTGCGCCGAACAACTCGGGCCAAGCGCAGATCCTGCATCATGAAGGCACGCTGTTCGTCATCAACGGCGCGAACGACGTGTTCGCGCTCGACGTCGACACCGGCGCAATCCTCTGGACGTATCGCGGGCAACCCGACCCGCGCGCCGGCGTGCCGATGGGCCGCTCGAGCCGCGGCGTCGCGATGGGCGAAGGTAAGATCTTCGTCGGCCTCAACGACGCGCGGCTCGTCGCGCTCGATCAACGCACGGGCGAAGTCGTCTGGTCCGTCGAGGCCGAGCCTTGGGCTAGCGGCTTCTCGATCACGAGCGCGCCGCTCTATTTCGACGGCATGGTCATCACCGGCTTCTCGGGCGGCGAAATGGCGAGCCGCGGCAAGGTCAAGGCGTTCAGCGCACGCGACGGCAAGGTCGTCTGGACGTTCAACACGATCCCGGGCCCCGGCGAGGTCGGTCACGACTCGTGGCCCGCGGACAGCACCGCGTGGCAATTCGGCGGCGCGCCCGTGTGGCAGACACCGGCGGTAGATCCCGCCCTCGGGCTCGTGTATTTCTCGACGGGCAATCCGGGGCCCGACTTGCACGGCGGCGTGCGGCCCGGCGACAACTTGTTCAGCGTCTCGATCGTCGCCGTCGACGCGCACACCGGGAAATATCGCTGGCACTTCCAGCAGGTGCATCACGACATCTGGGATTACGACTCGCCGAATCCTGTCGTGCTGTTCGACGCTCCGGTCAACGGCCGGATGCGCCACGGCCTCGTGCAGGTCTCGAAGACGGGTTGGGCTTACATCCTGGATCGCGAGACCGGTAAACCGCTGATCGGTATCGAGGAGCGCGCGGTGCCGCAGGAGCCGCGCCAAGCGACGGCCGCGACTCAGCCGTACCCCGTCGGCGACGCGATCGTGCCGCAGTCGATCGACATTCCGCCCGAGGGCTCGAGCGTGCTGCCGAACGGCGCCGCGCTCGTCAATGACGGCAAGATCTTCACGCCGTTCTGGACGGATCCGATCGCGATGAAGCCCGGAACGATGGGCGGCGCGAACTGGCCGCCGAGCTCGTACGACCCCGATACACATCTTCTATATGTCTGCGCGAGCGACCGCATCAACTCGTTCTCCGTGCAGGACCAGTTGCCCAACCCGTCCGCGAATCAGGTCTACATGGGCGGGCGGTTCACGCAGGCCGATGCCGACGATCGCGGCATCCTCGCGGCGCTCGACTTGACGACGAACAAGCTCGCCTGGCGGCAGCAGTGGCGCGAGATCTGTTACAGCGGCTCCGTCGTCACGGCGGGCGGCTTGCTGTTCGTCGGCCGCAACGACGGCCGGCTCACAGCGCTCGACAAGACGAACGGCAAATCGCTGTGGGAGTTCCAGACGGACGCGGGCGTCAACACGACGGTCACGACGTTCGAGTGGAACGGCGATCAGCGCGTCGTCGTCCACGCGGGCGGCGGCGTGTTCGCGGGCGCGACGCGTGGCGACGGCATCTGGATGTTCTCGCGCAACGGCACGATGAAGTCGTTGCCGGTGGCCGCCGCACCGGGAGGCGGCGGTGGGGGCGGCGGTTTCGGGCCGCGGCCGGCGGCGCCGGCACAACCGCGCGCAGTCGACGTCGAGCACGGCAAGCGCCTCTACGCCGAAGCGTGCGTCGCTTGTCACGGCGAGCAGGGCGACGGCGGCCACGGGGGCGGGCCGACGCTCGTCGGCGGCTTACCGGTCGAGACGATCCTCGCGGTGTCGCAAGCGGGCCGCAACAACATGCCGGCGTTCGGCCGCGCCTACGGCGAGGCGGATCTCCGCGACGTCGCCGCCTACATTGTCGAGGTGCTGGCGAAGTAACCGCGATTGCCGTCGGAGTCCGGCCGGCGTAGATTCCTCTCGGGCTGGAGAAGACCGGAGGTCTGCAATGGACCGCGCGGCTCCGACGTTGCCGACCGAGCGCATCGTGACGCTCGACATCATTCGTGGCTTCGCTCTACTCGGCATTCTCGTCGTCAACATGGCGAGCTTCAGCGGCATGGGGCCCGAACGGCCGACTGCGCTACCCGACCAAGCCGCCGCCTTCATCGTCAACGTGCTTTTCAGCGGCAAGTTCAACAGCTTGTTCGGCATGCTGTTCGCGATCGGTTTCACGATTCAGCTCGCGAGACTCGAGCAGCGAGGCGAAAGCGATGCGCGCTGGATCTACGTGCGCCGTCTGCTCGTGCTGTTCGGGATCGGAATCGCACACGCCATTCTTTTGTGGGACGGCGACGTGCTGCACATGTACGCGTTGCTCGGTTTCGTGTTGCTGTTCATGAGAAACGTGTCCGACCGGACTGTAGTCGTGCTCATCGCGGCGCTATTGCTCGTTCCGGCTGCGCGTAGTCTGTTCCTGCTCCTGTTTGCGAGCCCCGAGTGGACCGCGGCCCGCGTCGCGTTTCAGCAGGAGTACTTCACGACGGCCACCGCGGCGCTCGGCTCCGGCAGCTACGCCGATGCCGTGGCGCATAACTTTTGGTCGCTCCGGCGGGTTTATTTCAGCGCTCCGGGGCTCGACGCCGTCATACTGCTCGGCTATGCGCTGTTTCTCGTCACGATCCTGCTTGGCTTGTTAGCAGGCCGGCACCGTTGGATCCAGCGCGCCGGAGAGAACCCGTCGCTGCTGCGGCGCGTTCAGTGGTGGGCGCTTGTCATCGGCATTGCGTTCGGCGTTGCACAAGCCATCGCAAGCCGGTATATCGAGCCGTCCGTCCCGTCGGTCTGGTTCATCGTGCTGCGCACTGGATACAGTGTTTCGCGCGTGGCGTTGATGGTCTTCTACGTCGCGATCATCGTGCGGCTCGCGAACCATGCGCGCTGGCGGTCATGGCTGTTGCCGCTTGCCGCGGCCGGCCGCATGCCGCTCACGAACTATCTGCTCCAGTCAGTGCTGTGCACGGCGATCTTCTACGGCTGGGGACTTGGGTACTGGGGGCAGGCCGGCGCGGCGCTGCAGCTCGGGCTCGCGTTCGCGATCTTCTTCGTTGTCCAGGTCCCGCTGAGCCTGTGGTGGTTCCGGCACTTCGCGTACGGGCCGATGGAATATCTGTGGCGCCTCGCAAGCTATGGGCACCGGCCGCAGGCCGCGGTCGCGCAGGCGGCAACCGGCTGAACCGGCCTAGAGCCAGCCGAATCCGCGCGCCAGTGTGCCGAATAGACCGCCGGCGAGCGCGATGTAGAGCACGAGCGCCCAGATCTTGGCTGCGGCCAGCGACTCCACGAGTCGATCGATTCTGTCGCGCACCGAGCGGAGATCCGTCTTGAGCTCCGCTACGTCGCTGCGTACGTGCGCCACATCGGACTCCAATCGTGCGACTCGCGCTTCCATTCCGCCGGGCTCCTTGGATGCGATTCCACGAAGCAACACCCTCTGATCTTAACGGCCCCGATACGTCGCGAGTCAATTGCAGCAGGGCCGCGGCGCGGGGGAAATGCGCGTTTCCGGCCGCAATCATGCATTTTCGAGGTCGCCGGGAATCGGCGTACACTTACGGGCATTCGATAAGAGGGGCTGCCACATGACCGTCGATTTCAGGGGTCATCCGATGTTTCAGCCGGGCTTCAACAGCCCGACGCGCTTCGAAGCGGACGTCTACGACTGCGAGGTCTGGGGACAAATCCCGAGCGACATCGAAGGCACGTTCTATCGCGTGCAGTGCGATTTCCAATATCGGCCGCCGATGAACGAGTGGCCGACGGGCTTCAACGGTGACGGCCACGTGAGCGCGTTCCGCTTCGCGAACGGCTCCGTCGACTTCAAGTCGCGCTACGTGAAGACCGAGCGCCTGATGACCGAGCGTAAAGCGCGCAAGCGGCTGTGGGGCGTCTACCGCAATCCGTACACGGACGACCCGAGCGTCGCGAACATCGATCGCGGCGCGGCGAACACTCACATCTACTGGCACGGCGGCAAGATGCTCGTGCTCAAAGAGGACTCGCTGCCGTACTACATCGATCCGGATTCATTGGAGACGCTGGGCCGCTGGGACTTCTACGGCAAGTGGAAGGCCACGAGCATGTCGGCGCACCCGAAGATCGACCCGATGACGGGCGAGATGATCGCCTACGGATATCAGGCGAAGGGCATTCTGTCGAAGGACATCGCGGTCTACACGATCAACCCGCAGGGTCACATCGTCAAAGAAGTGTGGCTCCAGTCGCCGTACCTCGGAATCATCCACGACATCGCGATCACGCAGAAGCACGTCATCATCCCCGTGATCTCGCGCACGACGAGCGAGGCGCGCTTGAAGAGCGGCGAGCCGATGTGGGAATGGCAAGGAGACTTGCCCACGATGGTCGGCATCTTGCCGCGCGACGGCGAAGCGCGCGACGTGCGCTGGTTCAAAGGCCCGGCGCGCAACACGTTGCACTTCTTGAACGCGTCCGACGGCGCGAACAACACGGTCACGATGGAGCTGCCGGTCTCCGACGAGGAGCGCTCTCCGTCGCAGATCAAGCGCTGGACGTTCAACATGAACTCGAAGAGCGACGCGTTCGGCGAGGAAGTCATCTCGCGCTCGAACGGCGTGCTCGCTCGCATGGACGACCGGTACTTGTCGCTGCCGTACCGCTATGGCTACGTCGGTCACAACGATCCCGAGAAGCCGTACGACACGGCCGCCGGCGGCAACCGCGCGGGCCGCGTCACGAACTGCTACAAGCGGTTCGACCTTGCCAACCCGACGGCGCCCGAGAGCACGTTCTTCGTCGGCAACGTGCAAAGCCTGCAAGAGTCCGGGTTCATCCCGCGCAAAGGCAGCACGGCAGAAGGCGACGGCTACGTCGTCGGCATCGCGAGCAACTACGCCGAGATGGCGAGCGAGCTGCACATCGTCGACGCGCAGCGCATGGAACAGGGCGCCGTCGCAGTCGTGAAGCTGCCGTTCCGCTTGCGCGGCGGCACGCACGTCAACTGGTTCAGCGCCGACGACCTCGCCGCGCAGAGGGCGGACACCGTATGAGTGACACGACGTTCGATCGGCGCGACTTCATCGTCGGCGTCGGCGCTGTTGCCGTGACGGCGTGCTTGCCCGTCGCGCTCGCGGTAGCCGAGCCCGCGATCGGCGACGTGACGCCGCGCGCGACGCTGACCGATTGGCACGTCGACGACATGTGGGGCGTGTACCCGCGGCCGCACGAAGCGATCGGCTATGGCCGGCCGCGCGGCGACGGCGAGCTCGTCGCGTCCGTAGCCCCCGCCGACGCGCAGTGGCTCTGCGCCTGAGCTCCGCCTCTAGGCGGTCAGGGTTTGATCGCCCCTGATCGCACGCGGCGTCGCACGACCGCGTGCAGCGCCACCGTCTGGAGCGCCGAGAACGTGTTCGACGTGGCCCAGTAGATCGCGAGCGCAGACGAGAACTGCAACGCCGCCACGATCGCGATGACGCTCGGGAGCAAGATCATCAGCAGGCGCACCTGCTCGGGCAGGTCCGGGTTGACGGACATCATGAACGCCGTCGTGAGCCCCGCGATGACCGCGAGCAGCACGTCGGGCCGTGAGAGACTCGATACCCAGAGAAAACGCGCTCCGGCACCCGTGTCGCGCAGCGCCTGGAACATGCCGAGAAACACGGGAAGCTGGACGAGCGAGCCGAGAACGCCTTTCAGGTCGACGAGCGCGAGGCCGTGTTTCTCGTAGAGCTCCTTCGTCTTCTTCAGATAGGCCTCGGGGTTGTCCCCGAAGCGGTCGCGCAGCGCTTTGAGCTCGGGTTGTAGCTCGCGCATCTTCCGCTGCCGTACGCACGCGCGATACGCGACCGGCCATGCGAGCGGCAGCAGCAGTGTCCGCAGCAGTAACGTGACGACGACGATCGCGAGCCCGACGCCGAGCCCCCCGTCGGCCGAAGTCATGATGACCGTGCGAATCGCATCGAGCCACAGCGCCCAAATATCCATCGTTTGCTCCTTCCGAGAGTCCGTTACGAAGTCTGCGCCAACAGCGGCACGTATTCGCGCCTATGCTGCCAGAGGAAGTACGCGTTGATCAGCAGCATGATGTTGCCGAGCACGGCCCCCGCCGTAAGCAAGCCGCCGTCGAGGAACGCGTGGAACGCGATGACGTTGACGGTGATCGGCAGGATCAGCAGTGCCGCGAGCCCGGTGCGTCGCGTCCACAGGCAGCAGAGCGCCACGACGTGCACGACGGCCATGATGATCGAGATGTACCGTCCTTCCATCATCATCTGAATGAAAGCGAACGCTTCGGGCGTGTTATAGAGATCCTGCGTCGGCGGCGGGAACAGCCCGGTGAGCCCCAAGATCGGCGTCACGAGGATCAAGCTCAACACGATCTTCAGAGCGATGTCGACCCATTTCTTCATTGCGCTCCCCCAGGTTGCGGCTCGCAGCGATTATACGTGCGAGTGCTAACGTTGCGACGCCATGTTCCTAGCGAAGCTCTTTGCGGACGACGAGCTTCAGCCCGGACCACACGTCGTCGACGGCGCACACTTTGATGTCGACGAAGCCGAGCGGAAGTGCAACCTCTCGCACGACGTCCTCCGTGATGTCGGTGGGTACCTTCGCGGATTTCTTCGGCCACGACACCCAAACCGCGGCGCTTGGATCCAGCTTCTTTCGATACCTTTCAAGCGTACTCGCCAGCTCGGCCTTCTCCGTGCTGAAGACGTGCACGATGTCGGTCGTCTTGTCGACCTTCGACGCGAAGCGCACGGCGGCGGGGAGCGGCTCGAGCAGCGTCCAATACGCCTTCGGCGCGCCGACGGCGACGACCCTCGTTTGCTCCTTGATGCCGAGCTTTTTCGCGAGCGGTGTTCCCGAGTACCCTGCCATGTTGGTCCCCTCTTCGTGATTCTTCGGTCGTTATCCGAACCGGAGCGTCTGCGCATGATCCGCCCACCGGGTAAACTTGCGCGACCCATTCTCGGAACCTCGCAATGAGCTACGCAAGCGGTCGTCACTTCCTTCAAATCCCCGGCCCGACGAACGTGCCCGACCGCGTGCTGCGCGCGATGGCCGCGCCGACGATCGACCATCGCGGCCCGGAGTTCGGCGAGCTTGGGCGAGAAGTGCTCGCCGAGCTCAAGCCGATCTTCAAGACGCGCAATCCCGTCATCATCTATCCGGCCTCGGGCACGGGCGCCTGGGAAGCCGCGCTCGTGAACACGCTGTCGCCCGGCGACGCGGTACTGATGAGCGAGACGGGCTGGTTCGCCTCGCTGTGGCAGCAGATGGCGAAGAGGCTCGGGCTCGAGCCCGAGCTTCTGCCGACCGATTGGCGCCACGGCGCCGATCCCGCTGCTATCGAGAGCCGGCTCGAGCAGGATCGCGCGCACGCGATCAAGGCCGTCTGCGTCGTGCACAACGAGACGTCGACGGGCGTCGTGAGCCGCATCGGCGAGGTGCGAAGGGCGATCGACCGCGCGCGTCATCCGGCGCTGTTGCTCGTCGACACGATCTCGTCGCTCGCGTCCGTCGACTTCCGCATGGACGAGTGGGGCGTCGACGTCACGGTCGCGGGCTCGCAGAAGGGGCTCATGCTGCCGCCGGGCCTGTCGTTCAACGCCGTCTCGACGCGCGCGCTCGCCGCGAGCAAGTCGGCGAAGCTGCCGAGGGCGTTCTGGGGCTGGGACGAGATGCTCCAGCACAACAAGAACGGCTACTTCCCCTACACGCCGGCGACGAACCTGCTTTACGGTCTGCGCGAGGCGCTGAAGATGTTGAACGAGGAGGGCCTCGAGAACGTGTTCGCGCGTCACACGCGGCACGGCGAGGCGACGCGGCGCGCCGTGCGCGCCTGGGGGCTCGACGTGCTCTGCGCCAACCCGGCCGAGTACAGCGGCTCGCTGACGGCCGTCGTGATGCCGGAAGGGCACAGCGCGGATCGGCTGCGCAAAACCATTCTAGAGGCGTTCGACATGTCGCTCGGCACGGGCTTGGGCCGCCTCGCCGACAAGGTCTTTCGCATCGGGCACCTCGGCCACTTCAACGACCTCACGCTCGCGGGCACGCTCTCCGGGGTCGAAATGGGGCTCAAGCTAGCGGGTGTGCCGCACACGCGCGGCGGCGTTCAAGCGGCGCTCGAGGTCCTCGCGGACAAGCCGGCCTAGAAGAGATCGGCCTGCCGCCGATCGCCGATCGCGCGTTCGAAGTCCAGGCCGAGCGTCTCGAGCACGGGCTCCGCGACGGGCCGCACTTGCTTGACGACGTAATGCTCTCGGTCCAACGGATGTTGGAGATTGTCGAGCGGCTCCGCGCCTGCGGTCGTCATCACGTAGCTGATGAGCCGGCCTTGTGGCTTCGTCGATTTGCGGGCCGCGGCGACATGCGGCGGAGTCGCGGCGGTGTAGTCGTCGGCCGACTTGCGCAGGTTCTTGCGATAGACGAGCGCGTCGTCGAGCGCGCCGCTTCGGACCTGCCGCACGATCTCCGCGAGGTAGGCGTCGACGGGCTCGTTCGCGAACAGGCGCCGATAGAGCTCGCGTTGCACTTGCTTCGCGAGCGCCGTCCAATCGCGGCGGACGACTTCCATCCCGATGAACTCGACGTCGTCGTTGCCGCAGACGAGCCCCGCATAGCGCTTGCTCGCGCCGCGTTCGCTGCCGCGCGCATGCGGCAGAAAGAGCTTGACGTAGAGCTTCTCGAACTCGAGCTCGAGCTGGCTTTCGACCCGCCAGCGGTCGGCGATCTCGCGCTCGAGCTCGGCATTGAGCGCGTCCGCGAGCTCGCGGGCCCCCGACTGCGCCGCAACAGGATCGTCGTTTCCTGAGTGGACGAACAGGCTGTCCGTGTCGCCATAGAGCACTCTGAACCCGCGGCCCTCGAACCAACGCTTCGACCAAAGCAACAGCTCGCGGCCGAGGCCCGTGATCGAGTTCGCCAGCGCGGGGTTCGAGAAACGACAGGCAGGTGTGCCGAGCACGCCGTAGAACGAGTTCATGAGGATCTTGATCGCTTGTGACGCGACGGCGTCGCCGGCGCGCTTCGCCGCCTCGCGGCGCGGGAAAAGCTCGTCGAGAAGGCGCGGCAGGATCGCCGGCTCACGGCGAAACGAGCCGCCCGGTGTCTCGATGAGGTCGTCGCCCTTCTGCGGCGCCGCGACGTATGCGAGCGGATCGATGTTGAACGTGCGGATGATGCTGGGATACAGGCTCTTGAAATCGAACACCCAGACGTTCTCGTGCAACCCCGTGACGGGCTCGAGCACGTGGCCGCCTTGCTGCGCCGCGTGCACGCGCGAGTCGTCGGAGCGAACGGTCGGCGCGACGATCTTTAGGCGCTCGAGCTCGGAGAGATACAAAAAGTCGAACGACGCGATGCTCGCCGCGACGCGATCGGGTGTCATGCCGGTCAACGCGCTGCGCGCGAACGCCAGCGGCACGAGGTTGAGCTTCGCGACGATCTCGTACGCCAGCCGCGCATCCGTTCGCGCATAGAGCGCGAACGACGGTAAATCGTGCGCGTAGTTGTGCTGGATCTCCGCGATGCGATCGCGAACGTCGCCCGCGACCGCCTTGCCTTCGCCGAGCACCTCGCGCGCGACTGCGTCGAGCGAGTAGTCGTCCATGCGCACGAACGCGCCGCGCAGGAGGTCGATGCCGTCGAGCACGAGCCGCCCCGGCACGTTCGCTTGGCCGCTGCCGAAATAGCCTTCGGCCTTGCGAAGCTTCATGCTTCCTGAATCCCGCCCGAGCTCGAACGGATGACGGACGCGCGCCGCGATTCGTTGCAGCACCGTCAGGTCGAAGTCGATCGTGTTCCAGCCCGTCAACACGTCGGGATCGAGCGTGCGGACGCGTTCGCAGAAGAGATCGAGCGCAGCTTTCTCGTCGGCGCAGCGCACGGCGCGTTCCGGCATCGGGCGATTCGCGGGGTCGACGATCAGCACTTCGTCGAGACCGCGCGCGTAGAGCGAGATCGCGAGCAGCGTGCGCCCCGACGGGTCCGTCTCGATGTCGAACGAAAGCACGCGCGGCTCGATCTCGACGCTTGCCGGCTTCAACGTCGGATTGTCGATGTGCCACGCGATGCGCTCGCCGC
>Ga0207708_10003531_pt1 | contig 11517 bp, 11 predicted proteins | sample KBSK5101metaG_FD_184340 | JGI IMG/M metagenome (GOLD analysis project Ga0207708, IMG submission 184340) | Corn, switchgrass and miscanthus rhizosphere microbial communities from Kellogg Biological Station, Michigan, USA - KBS K5-10-1 metaG... | ecosystem: Host-associated > Plants > Roots >...
GAACTCGCGCTCCGCGCTGGACACGTCGAGTAGCGTCTGCCCGGGCTCGGGGTTCGGGTGGAAGACGACGAAGTAGACCGGGTGGCCGGCGTGGAGCGCGACGCCGACCTGCGAGTCGTCCTTGAAGCCGCCGATGCCGGGGCCGTGGCCACCGCGCGGATCGATGATGACGTAAGGACGCTTGCGCTCGTCGACGGTGACGCCCGCCGGCGGGATGATTCGCAGCAGCGCGTAGTTGACCGGGCGCTCGAGCGAGCGGCCATCCATCACCACTTCGTACTCGAAGCGCAGCACTGGCGGAAGGCCTTGGCGCTCGTGCTCGAGGAAGTTGTTGCCGCGCTGGCGCAGCGTGTCCAGGAGCAGGATCGAGCGCTGGGCAGCATCGACCGCGTAGCGCGCGCCGCTCAGCCACGGTTGCCACGGCGCGACCGGCGCTTTCGGCATCAGATCGGTCGTCGCTCGCTCGGTGGCCCCCCGGACGCGGTCGCCATAGCGCTGGATCGCCGTCTTCGTTCGGGTCTGCAGCATCTGCGTCACCTTTGCCGACACGTCGTGGCTTTCGGACAGGGCCTTCGCGGGAGCGTTCATCGCTATTCCTTTCGTGATTCGCAGCGCGCCCGATCGAAACGCCGCGAAAGGCGGGCGTCGAGAGCGTCGAAGCGACCACGTTAGCGACGGGTCCGACCGAAGTCGTCAGCGTGCGGTCGCGGTTCGGTCGCGATTCGCCTGCCCGCGACGTGTCGCGAACGCAGCCGCCGAAGACCGGTGCGTCGGGTTCGTGCGATCCGGACCGAACAGCGACCGCTCGCTGACGACTTCAGGGGACATCGTTCCTACGATGACCGCGGTCGGAGCACTCGATGCGACGACTCGAACGATCGCACATGGACCTCAAGCTCAACCCCGGACGCCTGTACGGCGCAGCGATCGTCGCTCTGTCGATCTGGTTCCTGCACGGCTTCCTGCAGGGCCTGCTCGCGGCGAGCGTCGCCGCGATCGCCAGCTGGTCCCTCTACCACCGCTTCGCGGCGCGCGTGGGCAAGCACGTCGGCAGGCCCATGACGGCCTTCGTCTTCACGGCGCTGATCACGGTGTTCGTGTTGGCGCCGATGGCCTTCGCGCTCTGGGCGCTGCTCAGCGAAAGCCACGCCTTGCTCGGCGAGATCGCCGCCGCCGACCAGAGAGGCTTCGTCTTTCCGGGGTGGTTGCAGGGCATGCCGTTGCCCGGACGCCTGCTGACCGAACTTGCGTCGCCCGGCGCCTTGCGCGGCTGGGCGGAGCGGACCAACGCGACGGCGTTCCTCGGCCTCGCGCAATCGCTCGGGCAGTTCGCTGCCAGGCACCTGCTGATCCTCCTGTTCACGATCCTGCTGCTGTTCTTCCTGTACGACCAGGGCGAATTCCTGGCACGTGACTTCAGGCGATGGCTTCGCCAGGGCATCGGCGAGCGGGCGGAACGCCACATCGACGTCGTCACGCGCGCGGTGCGTGCGTGCGTGAACAGCATGATGGCGCTCGGGCTGTTCGACGGCTTCGCGATCGGGCTGGCGTATGCGACGGCCGGCGTCCCGCGCGCGGCGGTCTGGGGGGCGATCATCGGCTCGATCGCGATCGTTCCGTTCCTCGGCTATGCAGTCGTCGCCGCCGTGGCGCTGCGGATCGCCATCGAGGGCCAGGCCACGCTCGCGGTCGCCTCGCTCGCGCTCGGCTGGGCAGTCCTTCTGGCCGGCGACAAGGTCGTGCGGCCCCTGGTGACGCGCGGCGGCATCCGCCTGCCCTTCGTCTGGATCCTGATGGCCTGTCTGGGCGGCTTCGAGGTGCTCGGGCTGGTCGGGCTGGTCATCGGGCCCGTCGTGCTCGCGCTGGCGAGGGAGCTGTGGGATCAGCGCGTCCGCGAGCTGCAGCGCGCCGAGGCCGCTGTCGCATCAGCCTCGACTCAATCCGACGAAAGCCCGTCATGCACGACACCCCTTCCGGACTCCGCGACATGCGAACCGAGCTGACTTCCACGGCATGGTCCGAGCCGCCCGGGTTCGCCGTGCGCCGCACCGACGTGCCTGCTCCCGGCCAGGGACAGGTCCTCGTGCGCGTCGAAGCGACATCCGTCAATCCGATCGACGTCAAGCGTGCCGCGGGGTACGGCCGGCGCCTGCTCGGTTTGAAGGGCGCGGCGACGCTTCCCGTCGTCCTCGGCAACGACGTCGCTGGCACGGTGCAGGAAGTCGGCCCGGGCGTCTCGGCGTGGTCGAAAGGTCAGGCGGTGTTCGGCCTGGTCGGTACGGGTCGCGCGCCGGGGGCACACGCCTCGCACGTCGTCGTTCCGCAGGATCAGCTCGTCGCCGCACCGAAGAGCGCATCGTCGTCGGCATTGGCGGTGCTTCCGTATTCGTTCACGACGATGTGGCTGGCGATCATGTCGACCGGGCTGCGCCGATCCAACGCCACGGGCGCGAGGGTTCTCGTCAACGGGGCCAACGGCGGCCTCGGCCGAATGGCGTTGCACCTGCTACGGCGCTGGGGCAGCCGGGTCACTGCGATCTGCGCCCACGGAAGTCGCAAGGACTGCGTGGCGCTCGGTGCTGAGCTCGCGCTCGAACGCGCTCCCGGATGCATCGAATCGTTGCCGTCCGACTACCGCATCGTCCTCAACTTCGGGAGCTGGGAGGACGACGCATCACTGGCCTCGCGTCTCGGTGCCGACGCGTTGGGACATGCGACCACCGTTCATCCGCTGCTCTCGAATTTCGATCGCCTCGGCTGGCTGCGCGGCGCGCTGGCGAGCCGGAGCGACTGGACGCGAGTGCGATCGCGGGTCGCCGAGCGCGCGCCGCTCGCGCGCTACGCCTGGGCGATGTTCAAGCCCGACCGCGGCGCGCTCGATGCGCTCGCCGAGGGCGTGCGCGATCACGGCCTGTCGCTGCCGGTGAGCGTGGCCGTGCCGTTCGGCAACGCGACCACGGCGTTCGCGCACGTGGCTTCGGGACAGGCTGGTCGCGCGATTCTTCTTCCCAACCACTGACGCCTCGTTGCGAGGCTTCACCAACAAAGGACGGATTGATCATGGCGAAGTTCCTGGACTTCCTCAGAACACTGGTCCCCTTCATGCGCTCGCAGCGCGAGCGCGATGAAACCTACCTCGCCGAAGCGATGGACCTCTACGACCTCGAACGGCGGATTCGTCGAGTCGAAGCAAGAGGCCGCGAAGCCAGGAGCGACGTCCCCCTCGGCCTTGGCCTTTGGTAGCGGACCGGCCAGGCATGGGTCGACTCACGTCGACGCCGTCGCGCTCGCACGCGGCGGCGCCGACGTTCGCGACGACAGACCCACCACCGCAATCTCTTCGGCCGGCGCGTGGATGGACAACGAGGCCGATCTTTCTCAACCTCTTTCAGGAAACACAGCCATGAACCTCATTCCTACCATCGGCATCGCTATCGCCATTGCCGCTGCCTCCGGCCTGGCGCTCGCCGACAACAGCCGTGCCCCCATGACACGCGCCGAAGTGAAGGCCGAAACGCGCGCGCTGCTGAGCGAGCACAAGCTCGCGCCCGCCGGCCGGGACGGCATCAACAATCCGCTGGCGAAGCCCTCGCGCGGATCGACGAAGACGCAGTCGGAGCGCAAAGCCGAGGTCGCCGAGGCGCGCAACAACGGCGAGCTCCAGCCTGCCGGCGACGCTCGCGACGTCCAGGCCGATCGCGCGGCCAGGGCAGCGGCGACGACCACGGTACGAGACGAACGCAGGGCCGAAACTCGGGCCGCCGAAATGGGCGGGCGGCTTACCCGTGCGGGCGAAGCAGGGGACGCGCCAAGGAACTAGCGGCGAGCGGCCGCCCGACGGCCGAGCCCGGAGCGGCCATTCCTTGCCGCTGACAGCAGTCGTTCACGGATGAAGCGATCAGGATCACTGAAGGACCTCGTCCGCGCGCAGCAGCACGGACTGCGGGATCGTCAGCCCGAGCGCTTTCCCCGTCCGTAGATTGATCACCAGTTCCAACCTTGCGGGCTGCTCAACAGGCAAGTCGGCGGGCACGGTGCCGCCGAGAATCTTCGCGACATAGCTTGCGGCTCGACGGTAAAGATCCAGCAAATTCGGACCGTAGGACATCAGCAGCCCTGCTTCCGCGTAGCCTTTCAAGACATGAATCGCGGGCAGACGATGCTTGAGCGCCAAGTCCGCGAGCTCTTGCCTACGAAGATAGAACACCGACCCGAAGACGATGACGGCGCCGACTCGCTTGCCGGTCATCGTACGGAACGCGCTCGCAAGTTCGTCCAGGTCATGAACGTCGACAACTTCGACCATCACATTCAGTCTTCGCGCAGCAGTGTGCAGTTCTGCCAAGCCTCCGGCCGCGCGATCAGCCTGCCGCAGAACCCCTACTCGAGTGAGGTTGGGAACGATCTCCGTCAGCAATCCAAGGTTCTTGGCGAACAGCTCGGGACTGGCGTCAGTGGTCAAACCGGTGATGTTTCCGCCAGGTTTCGCCAGGCTGACGACGAATCCCGCTCCCACGGGATCTGCCGCGGCAACAAAGACGATGGGAATCGTCAGGGTTGCGCGGTGGGCAGCCGCGACGAACGGATTCGACCCCGTAACGATGACATCGACGCGCAGCCGAACCAACTCCGCGGCAAGTTCCGGCAGCTGTTCCAGTCTGACGCCCGCGTAGCGGCTCTCGAACATGAGGTTGCGGCCGTCGACGAGACCGAGACCTCGCAATGCCTCGCTGAGTGCGCGGAGCAGCGGCGCCGCGTCCTCGGCGGTGCCACCCAGCAGAATGCCGACGCGGTAGATCCTTGGCGCTGGTTGCCCCTCGACCACAGTCCCAACGGTGACCAGCCCACTTGCGCAAGAGCCGATGAATGTTCGTCGGTGCATTGCGTGGATCCCTCGTCGACTGGTGATGTCGGCAATGCTACTTTGCCAAGGCAAGCATCTCCCTGAAGCGGTCGGTCCCAGGGTTGTCGGCCAGCGTCGGCTCTTGATGACGGTGCGAAACGGCGGCTCCTGGCCGGGTCCGGGTGTACGCAAGCGTCAGGCGCGCAACGGTGCTGCGTCAAACTAGACTGACATGGCGGGGCGGCGTTTGCACGCACAACACCAGGAGTCCCCATGAACGCAACTCGACGTCAAATGGTGATGGCGGTCGGCTCAGCCGTGCTCGCCGGATGCGCCACGCCGATCGGCGACGCAGCCGACTGGCAGCAGTTCAGCGCCGGCGACGGCACGCGCGTCTCCTACCGCCGATGGCTGCCCGCTGGTACGCCCAAGGCCGTGTTGCAGGTGGTGCACGGGGCAGCCGAGCACAGCGGCCGATACGACCGCTTCGCGAAGCTTGCCGTGGCCAGCGGCTACGCGGTCTACGCCACCGATCATCGCGGTCACGGCCGCACGCGGCTGCGCTCCGGCAAGACCGGCGACGCCGGCCCCGACGCCTGGAACCGCATGGTTGAAGACGAGATCGCGTTCAGTCAACGGCTGCGGGCTGCCCACCCGGGCGCCAAGCTTGTACTTTTCGGCCACAGCCTCGGCTCGTTCATGGCGCAGGACTACATCGAGCGCCGCGGCGACCTGCTGGACGGGCTGATTCTCAGCGGCACGTCGTACCGTCCGTCGGTGCCGCAGCAGCTGATCGATCTGCTCAACGACGCGGCGCGCAAGGAGCCGCTCGGCGACTCGGCAGTATGGGCGGGCGTCTTGAAGGACTACAACAAGCCCTTCGGCGGCCCCACAGACTTCGAGTGGCTGAGCCGCGATTCTTCCGAAGTGAAGAAGTACGTCGACGATCCGCTCTGCGGCTTCGCGTTCACGAATGAGCTTGCGCGCGACATCCTTGCTGGCTTCGCACGCATGCGCGACCCGGCCCTCGAGGCGCGTATCCCGAAGACCCTGCCGGTGCTCGTCATTCAGGGCGAGCTCGACCCGGTCGGCGAGAACCTGGTCGGCACTCGGCGGCTGGTGGAGCGCTACAACGCGCTCGGCCTGACTCGCATCGAGACGCACTACTACCCCGGCGCCCGTCACGACGTGCTGAACGAAACCAACCGCGACGAGGTGCAGCGCGACGTTCTCGCCTGGCTTGCGAAGACGATGTAAGGGACTCAGGCGGTTGCAGGCCGTCCGAGGGCGACTCAACCGCCTTGAAGCTATCGCTCGATGGCTTTGTTCGGCCGACGGTGTTAGGTTCCATCCACGACTGCCGGAGACGCGATGCCCGTCACGCCCGCCACCATCCTCGAGGCAATCAGGACCTTCGCCCTGGCCCTGCCCGACACTCAGCCGAAGAGCCCCTGGCCCGGGCACGACGACGTCGCCGTCAACGACAAGACCTTTCTCTACCTCGGCATCCATGAGGACAAGGTGTCGGTGGGCGTCAAGCTGCGCGTCACCGGCGCGGAGGTCCGGCGCTTGCCAAACGCGAAGCCAATGGCCTACGGCCTGGGCAAGAGCGGTTGGGTGTCGATCGCCTTCGATCCTGCCGCGGCCCCGCCGCTCGAAACGATCAAGCGCTGGGTCATGGAAAGCTATCGCGCCCAGGCGCCCAAGCGGCTGCTGAAGGAGTTCGAGGCCGCGCAGCCGTGGGTCGCAGCCGGCGGACTGCCGCGCTGAGCATTCGGCGACCTCCTCATGCCTCGCATGAGAGCATGAAGAATGGGCTCATCGGAATGAGTTGGACACGGGCACCTCCGCCCGGCATTGTTCCGATCAGCCGGACCCGGCTCCAGGCGAGAGGGTGCGCTCGGCCTGCTCCGCAGTGACGACGCTCACGGGCACGCCGAGCCGCTCGATGCGGTGACCGAGGTCGAGGTGCAACCACCTGGAGATCCGCTCTGGCAGTGTGGAGACGATGACCTCGTCGTACTTCTCGTGCTCGAGTGTCTTGCGCACGGCCTCGTAGGGATCGGTGGCCCCGACGATCCCGCGCACGTGCGAGCCCGCGGCCGCGTCGAGCAGCGGGATGGCGAGCTCGAGCGTGATGGCCGCCTCCTCGGTGTCCGGGTCCCAATACGGCCGGGGAACCAGGAGCGTGAACCTGCACGGCCCGCGTGCGGCCCGCTCGGTGACGGCGGCGAGCAGCTTGGGCGAGGCCGCGGTCCGGTGCGCCACGATGAGGATGCGCTGGTCACTCATGATTAGGCCCCTTCCTATCTTGATGATCTGCGGCCGATTTCGATCAGGCGAACAGCATATTCCCATGGAGCTGTGACATGCGCGTCCGAAACCCAACATTCACGGCCCGTCTGGTCGCCGTATGCCTGATGACCCTATGCAGTTCGACCGAGGCGAGTGACACCTGCTCGGTCGCTGATGTGTTGGTCAACAGCTGGATCCGAATGGCTCGAACCCACGTCTCGGCACCACCAACGACCAACGCAACCAGAACAGAGCGTGACTTCAAAGCCAAAGACGAAGTCATGCTGAAGGGCTACTCGTATTCCCCCGCTCTCCAGGGAGACATGGCGATCAATGAGGACTTCGTCCTTCTCCTGCCGGGAAGCGCATCCTCCGCGGCGCAGTTGGCCGAGACCGCAAGTCGTCTAGCGCTCGCGACGAGACAAGAAGTATTCGTCTATGAGTACCGCGGGTACGCATCGGGAAGCACGGTACGCCCAACCGCGGGGTCGATTCAACAGGACGTGGACGGGATAGTCGATACGCTTGCCGAAGGCGGGAGGCGTGGTGTCGTCATCGGACTTTCCCTTGGCGGCGTCTTTGCGATTCAATCCCTGAAGCATTCGAGGAGCGGCAAGAGCGGCAACTTGCGCGCGCTGATGGACTCCGTTCCGGCTCAGGTACCCAGGATTCCGTTCTTGATCAATTGTCCCCGGTGGATGAATCCACTTGATGCTGCTAGCGCGGACGTCGTCCAGCGACTGGGCGTCCTTTATGGCGCCGACGACGGATGGTACAAAGATTCGGCAGCCGAAGAGCTGATGGAGAAGGTGAAAGCCGGGGGTGGACGAGTGTGGGTGGTCAAGGGACCGCATGTCGATCTTTCGCCCTCGGGACTCGCCGTTCGTCTGCCCATCTATGTTGACTTCGTCCTGGAGCGCAACCCTTGAACCCTCAGCGTCCAACAGCGTCGCTCCCCGCTCCGTCCGACCGAGGCGTGCAGGGTCCGACCACGACCAGCGAATCGACCAACCGGCGCATGCGCTGCCAATGCGTGCCTTCCCAGAACACGCGCGCGCAACCATCACAGACGGCGAAGCGCTCGTAGCGCTCGCGCACTCCCGGCGGCAACCGCGCTGCGACCTGCGCCTTGTCGATCGCACGCAGCGGCGTGTTGCAGCTCAGACAGCGCGTGAACGGCTGCGCCGAGCGAGCGAGGTCGAGTCGATCGAACACCTCGCGCAGCTGTAACTCGCTGCGCAGCGCGCGCACATAGCAGCCATGCGTGATGGCGCGGCGCTTCAGCAGGTCGCGGTCCCGCGTCAGCACGATGCGTTTCTGCGAGGCTGCCATGCGCTCGATCTCGTCATCATCGAAGTGGTTGTCGTACAGAGTGTCGAAGCCCGTCATGCGCAGCAGGTGGGCGAGGCCGCCCAGGTGTGCGTCGGCGATGAAGCGGGTCTCGCGCAGCGCACGCTCGCGGACGCGCAGCAGCGGCGTGACATCGAGCAGTTCGCACTTCGGGTAGACCGCCACCCGATCGCCGTCGCCGAGCGCGCGCTCGAAGCCCGCCGACTCGCCGTTGACCAGAACGAGTTCGACCTCGGTGTGCGGCACACCAAGCGCTTCGATCATGTGTTTGGCCGTCGCCGCGCGCGCACAGCGGCAGGTGAATTCGCGCCCGCGCCGCTCGGGGGCAAGGAAGTCGTTCAGCTCGGCGTAGAAACGGAACGTCGCAGTGACGGTCATGGCTCTCCAAGTCCTCGTCCTGATCTCGTCGATCAGGGCCGGTCGATGGCGCGGTGCTCCGTGTCCAGGTTGGCGTACGGTGCCAGCGTCGTCAGGCGGGGGTCGTCGACCGGCCCGCCGACCGTGAAGTGATAGATCGACTGAAAGGTAAGATCTTCCAGCCCGAACGCCCTGTGCGCCGCATCGTCAAAGAAGCAACCGATGCCGGTGGCCCGCACGCCGGCCGCTTCGGCTTCGAGATACAGGACCTGCCCGATCAGGCCTGTCTCCCAGAACAGCCGCCGGTAGAACCAGGCTCCTCGCGTGAACAGCGTCTCCTGGTACTCGGCGATCATGGCAAGCGAGAAGGCACCGTCGCCGGCGATGTCCTGGTGACAACTGACTTGCGTTGCCAGCCGCCGCAGGTCGCCGGCCTCGAGTAGGCGCAAGGGCAATTCAGCGGGGCACCCCGGCGCCATCGACCACTCGAACCGTGCATGCATCGCGGCGCTTAGACGGCCCATCCTGCGCGGGTCGCGAACGAGCAGGTACAACCCGGGCTCGAGTCCGTCGACCCGATGGACGAACAAGCCGAGGTGGATGGTCGGATCCCAGGGAATCACGTCCCAGGGCATCGGGCGTAGGCTCGCGGGCAGTTCGACGGCCGGCATCAAGCGCGCGAGCATCCGATAGAAGCAGTCGGCCGTGATCGACGTCCGGCCGTCGCAGGCCAGCAAGCTTCGCCGCTGCAGGATGATCTGCCCGGCCGACGGGCCACCGGCGCTCGCGCGATCCTTGCTCGCGACCGCCGCCGCCTCGAATACGTCGAGGCAGGGCGCCTCGCTGCCCGGTTTGCGTGCGGCCGAGGCGACCGCGTCGATGACCTCCCAGCGAACCGGGTCCTCACGGCTGAGCCGGTTGGCCGCGCCATACCAGGTCGCCTGCGTCAGTTGGTGTGCGAGGGCCGGATCGAGGCGTGACGGAATCCTGCGCTGCACACCGGCCGACCCATCTCCGGCGCGGTCGATCGGCCAGACCGCCAGCACGGCGTCCGGGTGTTCGCACTCCGCGAGCGCGAAGTCCTCGGCCCGGTTCAACCCCAGCAAGTCTTCGATCGTCGCGTCGGCCAAGCCATTCAACAGCCATGCGCCCCAGCCCAACGTCGCAGCGGCGATCCGCAGGGCCCCGATCGCGTGTCCTGCGTCATGCTGGCAATAGCGGAATGCGCGCTCGCCGTACTTCCACGCCTCGCGCCAATGAATGGATGAGAAGCCGACCAGGAAAGCCTGCGCCGGGAGCTCGCTCATCAACGCCTTGAATAGCTGTGCGCTGCAGTGCGCTCGCCGTTCGAGCCCGTGTTCGCGCGGCGCGTAGTGGTATAGGCTCGGATCGTCCGCGAGACCCGGCAACGCATCAATCAGCAGGTAGCCTTCGGTCGGATGGAGATTGCCGCTCGACGGGTTGCAGCGCAGCGCCCAGCGCGTCGCGCCGGCTTGCTTCCAGGCCGAAATGGCCAGCGCGTACTGAAGCAGGCGCGAAAGCGCGTGGATCGTGACATCCACGCTCGCTACGGAGCCGCGACGGTAGAGGTCATCGTAGCGGGGCGAGAGCGGCGCTTCGCGTGCACCGAGCAGCGGCAGGCGAACCAGCGGCGCGCCTTCGAAGCGGCGGAATGGATTGGGCTGATTCGCCCAATCGAGCTGTCGAGGACCGTCTGCATAGCGGTTGAACCGGTGCTTGGTGCGCTCGTGATAGCGCATCACCGTCTCGACCGCGGCGACGTCGTCGATGTCGTGGGTGGCGGCGATGTTCGACATGTCAAACAGGGCCATTCTTGTCCCCTCCCATAGCCACTGTGCCGATGCGGGCCATTGATTGATGTTGGATCGCCGCAGGTTCATATTCGGCGCCGGGAGTCGTGCCCGATGCCTGCTGTGCGCGAAGCCGTCGTCGACGGCCTCTTCTACCCCGCCGGGTCCGCTGCGCTGCACGCGCAGGTTGTCGACTATCTCGCCGGCGGCGGCGCCGCCGACGACATCGGAGGCACTCCCAAGCTGCTGATCGCCCCGCATGCTGGCTACGAGTACAGCGGCGCGGTGGCGGCGCACGCCTATGCCCTCCTCGCACGGCGGCGCGAGCCGATCATCCGCCGCGTCGTGCTGCTCGGCCCCGCGCATCGCGTCGCGCTCGGCGGCCTGGCGGCACCCAACGCAGAGGCTTTCGAGACACCGTTGGGCGAGGTTGCCGTCGACCTCGCGGCGCTGGCCGGCCTGGACGACCTGCCGCAAGTGGTTCGCAGCGACCGCGTGCACGAGCACGAGCACTCGCTCGAGGTCCAGCTGCCGTTCCTGCAGACGCAGCTCGGCAGCTTCACCCTCGTGCCGCTGGTCGTCGGCGACGCCGACTCCGAGGCGGTGGCGCAGGTGCTCGAACGCTTGTGGGGCGGCGACGAGACGCTGATCGTGATCAGCTCCGACCTGTCGCACTACCTGCCGTACGAGGCGGCGCGCGAGCGCGACGCCGACACCGCGCGGCGAATTGCAGCGCTCGACCAGAACCTCGATCCCGACTGCGCCTGCGGCTCGGTCGCGCTCGACGGGCTGGCGTGGGCCGCGCGCCGCCACGGACTCGAGGCGCAGCTGCTCGATCTGCGTAACTCCGGCGACACCGCC
>Ga0207708_10003532_pt1 | contig 11517 bp, 9 predicted proteins | sample KBSK5101metaG_FD_184340 | JGI IMG/M metagenome (GOLD analysis project Ga0207708, IMG submission 184340) | Corn, switchgrass and miscanthus rhizosphere microbial communities from Kellogg Biological Station, Michigan, USA - KBS K5-10-1 metaG... | ecosystem: Host-associated > Plants > Roots >...
GCGGCGCGTGCGCTCCGGCCCTCGCGGCAACGACATCAAGTTGATCGCGCTGACGGGCTGGGGCAACGACGAGGACCGCCGGCGCTCGCGCGAGGCGGGTATCGACCATCACCTCGTCAAGCCCGTCGACCTCCACGTGCTCGAAGACGTGCTCGCCGCACGGCGAGGCGAACAGCGTCCCGCCGGTCCGCACTGAGCTTCAGCGATTCGCGTACGCGTAGATCGTCGCGATGATGCCGAGCATCGAGGCGAGGAACACGCTGTGCTTCACGGTGAAGCGAAACAGTTTCCCTTCCTCCGAGCGCGCCATGCCGGTTGCCGCGACGGCGACTGCCAGGCTGGTCAGACTGATCATCTTGCCCATCACGCCGCCCGCCGAGTTCGATGCGGCCATGATCGCCGGGTCGAAGCCGAGACTGTTGGCCGTGACGACCTGCAGGTTGCCGAACAGTGCGTTCGCTGAGGTGTCGCTGCCCGTGAGGAACACGCCGAGCCAACCGACGAGTGCGCTGAAGAACGGGAACAGCGCGCCCGTCGCGGCGAACGCGAGGCCGAGCGTCACGACGGCGCCGCTGTAGTTCATGACGTAGGCGAGGCCGAGCACGCATGCGATCGTCAGCAGCGAGAACGCGAGCTGTTTGAAGACTCGGCCAAGGATGCCGACGTACTGCACCACGGACACTCGCAGCACGAGCGCCGAGGCCATCGTCGCGAGCGCGCACGCCGTGCCCGCGGCTACGAGCCACTGGAAGTCGTAGACGGCGCCGTACGGCGCCGGCGCGGCCACGGCCGGCGGCATCCGCGTGATCAGGTTGTGCAGGCCGGGCCACGGGACCGGAATCGACGCTCGCGCGAGGATGGCCTTGGTGTCCGGGTAGCCCCAGACGAGCACGAACGCGACGAGGAGTAGGTAGGGCGACCAGGCGAGCAACGTCCGGCCGAGGGGATAGTGTTTCGGTGCCGCGACGGCGGTGTGCTCGCCTTCCAGCACGAAATTGTCCTTCGGCTGCCAGACCTTGAGCAGCACGACGAGGCCGACGATCGCCGTGAGTGCGGCCAAGATGTCGACGAGCTGCGGGCCGATGAGGTTCGACACGGTGAGCTGCACGCTCGCGAAGCAGACGCCGACCACGATCGCGGCCGGCAGCACACCCTTGAGTCCGCGGAGTCCGCCCATGACCATGACCAGATACGCCGGAATGAATACCGAAATGGGCGCGCAGATGCGGCCAACCCAGGCGGACAGCTCGGCCTCGGGTATGCCGGTGGTGTTGGCGAGCGTCGTGACGGGAATGCCGATCGAGCCGAACGCGACGGGCGCGGTGTTCGCGAGCAGGCAGATACCGGCGGCGAAGAACGGCGAGAAGCCGAGGCCCGTGAGCATCGCGGCCGCGACGGCGACCGGTGTGCCGAAGCCCGCCGCGCCTTCCACGAACGCGCCGAACGCGAATGCGATCAGCATCGCTTGCAGGCGCCGGTCCGTGGTCAGGCCGCCGATCGAGTCCTTGATGATCTCGAAGTTACCCGTCTCGAGCGTGATGCGGTACAGCACGACCGCCCAGTAGACGATCCAGCCGATCGGCAGCAAGCCGAATGCGGCGCCCATCAGCGACGAGCTCACGGCGAGCTTGACCGGCATGCCGTACGCGACGATCGCGACGACGAGCCCCGCGGCGAGGCCTGCGAGCGCCGACATCCACGCCGGCTTGCGCAGGATGCCGATCAGGAGCAGCAGCACGAAGATCGGCAGCGCGGCCACGAGCGTCGAGAGCACGAAGTTATCGAGAGGATCGTAGTTGTGTTGCCACATGCCGTGTTGTTCTCGTTAGTGAATGCCGTAGTCGACGATGTCGTCGAAAAAACCCGTGACCGTGAGCGTGATCGTCACGGGCACGTCGTTGATGTTGAGCCAGTACCAGCCGTGCTCGCCGTCGAACGGCGCGACGAGCGAGCCCGTCACGTCGGTTGCGCCCTCCTGATCCTCGCGGTAGCGCACGAAGAACTCGTTGCCGGCCGCGGGGTCGTGGCCGTGGAGGTCGCAATAGGCGGGGCCGCCCTCGGAGTGCCACGTATAGACGATGACCTTGTTCGTGCGCAGCACGGTCTTGATCTCGGTCTCTTGCCCCGCCTTCAGCGTCAGCGTGACCGTGCGCGTTTGGATCGGCCGGTCCTCGGATTGATGGACGGCGGGATTCGGCAGCGGCACGGGCTCGTTGAACGCGGGGATCTCGACCTCGCGGACGCGCTCGTTGCCGCCTAGGACGTCTTTGACCTCGATCGTGCGCGAAGCGGGCGCCTTGAGCTCGTCGAGACCCAACACGTGGCCGATGCCGGTCGGATCGATGCCGTACTCGGCCGGCAACACGGCCACGACGAGCACCACGGCCGCGACGGCGAGCGCGACGACGACGCTCAGGGCGATGCGTTTACCGGATGGCGCTTGCCACCCCGGTGAAGGTTCCGACGACACCAGTGACTCCCCCCGCGACTCTCTTTTTTGTCAGTCTACACCGGCCGCCATGACCCGCGGCGACCCAGCGCTCATGGCGTGGCCGGCGCTTGCGTGTCCTGCCAGGTCGGATCCTTGTAGTGATCGGCGCGGCCCGACACGGGATTGCGATAGTGGAACGGCGGCACGAACGCGGCCGGATAGGGTGCGTATGGCACCGACTGCGGCCGGTCCGGCGGCAGGCGCTCGTAAGGCGCGAAGATCGCCGACGCCCGCTTCGCCCAACCGTCCTCGTAGTTCGTATAGAACGTCTGGTAGCCGTGCAGATAGTCGAGCTTCCAGATGCCGTCCTGCTTGACGAAGACGTTCTCGTAGATGCCGTCGCCCCATTGGGCGTTCGTGTTCATGATTCCGAACATCACGAACAGCCGTGACCGCACGTGCGCCGTATCGCCGTCCGGTGAGACATCCACGACCGGTTGCAGGTGCATGTGATTGAACAGCGATCCTTCGCGAGGCCCGACGTTGCCGGGCGTCAGGTTGCGCATGTACTCGCGCACGCGATCCTGGCCGATGAAGACGCCGCGGCCCAGGATCTCGACGACGCCTTCCGGTGCGAAGAGGTCCGCGACGTCGTCGTGCCGCGACTTGTCGACGTAGTGGCCGTAGATGCTCGCCAAGTTCTCGAGCTCGTCGACGTCCTTCAAGCGCTCCACCTCGCGCTTCGTTTCGGCGACGGCGTTCTCGAGCTCGGCGATGGCGGCGAGCGTCTCGGTGTCGCCGCTCGAGCCCGAGCCGCAAGCGGAGCACGCGAGCGCGGAGCACACGGCGATGGCCAATCCCGTTCGGCTCATTGGCGCGCTCCTGTCTGACCCGTCACGGGATTCGAATAATGGAACGGCGGCGTGAACACGCCGGGGTAGGGCTCGTACGAGATCGTCGAGGGGCGGTCCGGCGTTACGCCGCGGCCCATCGCGTAGCTGTCGATCGCCTTCGCGTCGGCGTTCAGCCAGCCGCCTTCGTAAGGCGCAATGAAGTTCGCGAACCAGTGCAGCGAGCGGATCTTCCAGACGCCGTTCTCTTTGACGTACTCGTTTTCGTAGACGCCTTCGCCCCAGTTGCCGCCCGACCCTGCGCCCGAGACACCGGTCATCAGGAACAAGCGCCAACGGCCTTTCGCGGTCAGGCCGTCGTCGGCGACCGTCACGATCGGCTGGAGCTGGAAGTGGTCGTTGAGCACGCCTTCGAGCGGCCCCTGCTTGCCGCCGCTCAAGCTCAGCAGATAGCGGCGAATGCTGTCCTTGCCGACGTAGACGCCGCTCGGGCCGATCTCGATCGTGCCGTCGTCGGCGAACAAGTCGACGACCTCGTCCCATAGCATCTTGTCGGTGTAGTAACCATAGCTGCCCTGGAGATTCTGGATCGCGTCGACGTCGGCAACACGATCGGCGCGCGTCTGCACGGCAGCGAGCCGCGTGCGCGCGTCTGCGATGCTGCCGGCCGACGAGGCGGCCGACGAACGTGCCGCGGCGCCCGTGCCCTTCGACTCGACCAAGCAGACGCCGGGCTCGCAGCGTCCCGAGACGGGGTTCGCGTAGTGATACGGCGGTTGGTAGACGCCGGGATACGACGCGTAGACGACCGTCGGCGGCCGGTCCGGCGGAAAGTCCGCGAGCGGTGGCTCCATCGGCTGCGGTGCTTTGTGCCAGCCCGGCGAATACGGCGCCGACACCGTCATGTACCAGTGGACCTTCGAGAACTTCCAGACGCCGCCTTCCTTGACGTACTCGTTCTCGTACGGCCCTTCGGCCCACACGGCGCTCTCGCCGTGCTGGCCGATCTCGATCAACGCGCGCCACCGGCCTTTCGCGGTGCGACCGTCGGGTGCGACGTGCACGACGCCCTGGAGGATCATGTGATTGAACAGCTGGCCGGGCTTCAAGCCCTCGCCGCCGATGATGCGGTCGTAGAACTCGGCGATGCGCGCGCGCCCGACATAGATGCCCGAGCCGCCGAGCTCTGCGGTCGTATCCGGAGCGTCCGCGAACAGCGCGCCGATCTCGCGGCTCAGCTTCTTGTCGACGTAGTAGCCGTAAGCGCGTTGCAGCCGCTTGATGGCTTTGGTGTCCTCGAGCAGCCCGACGTCGTGCTCGAGCGTCGCGAGCTCGGCCCCGAGCGCCGCGAGCCGCGTCGTTGCGTCGCCGGGCTCCTGCGTCGCGCCGGCCATTACGAGCAGCGCGGCGCAGAGCGCCGCAACGCTTCCCGCGCCCAAAGTCTGGGTCAGACGCATGGCTTTCTCCCCCGTACCGCCCGCGTCACCGGCTCGGCGGGCGCCGCCGCGCTCTCAGGCGGGCTGTGGCGTATACGCTTGTAATTGTCTCGCGAAGTCGCGCAGCGCTCTAATTCCGCTCGCTTCGGCGTCCGCGCACCAGGCCTGCAAGCGCTTGAGATCGGACTCCGTCTTGCCCGTCGTTTGCGCGCAGAGCGCTTTCAGCCGTTGCATGAACGCGTAGACGGTGCGCAACGAGTGATTGTGCTCGAGCGCATTCTCGAGCCACTGGCGCACGTGCGGATCCTCTCGCAAGCCGGTGTTCTCGCGGATCATGAGCTTGCGAACGCGCGCGAGCTGACGCCGCGGGAAGCTCGGCTCGCCGGCCGCGTGGCCGTGCAAGACGGGGGCGATGACGCTGCGGCCGTAGAGCTTCATCACGTAGAAGCGGTGCGTGACGACGGCGCGTAGTGTATCGAGATCGATCGCGCTCGACGCGCGCGAGAAAGAAGCCCGCGGCGCGACCTTCATGATGCTCGCGAGGCCGAGCGCTTCGAGCGCGCAGATGTACAGCCAGCCGATGTCGAGCTCCCACCATTTGCTCGAGAACTTTGCTGACGAGCCGTAGGCGTGGTGGTTGTTATGGAACTCTTCGCCGCCGATCAAGATTCCGACGGGCCAGATGTTGCGCGACGTGTCCTGAGTTTCGAAGTTTCGATAGCCCCAATAGTGGCCGACTCCGTTGATGACCCCCGCAGCCCAGAACGGGATCCAGACCATCTGGACGGCGTAGATCGCGATTCCCGGCAAGCCGAACAGCAGCAGGTCGATGACGGCCGTCAGCAGCAGACCGGCATAGCGGTGCCGGCTGTACAAGTTCCGCTCGAGCCAGTCATTGGGCGCGCCACGGCCGTAAACCTCGAGCGTCTCTTGGTTGACCGCCTCGGTGCGATAGAGCCCGACGCCGCCGAACAACACGCGCCAGATGCCGTAGAACTGCGGGCTGTGCGGATCTTCCTTCGTCTCGCAACGCGCGTGGTGCTTGCGGTGGATCGCGATCCACTCGCGCGTGACCATGCCGGTCGTCAGCCAGAGCCAGAAACGAAAGAAGTGGCTAACGGCGGGATGCAGCGTCAGCCCTTTGTGCGCCTGGTGGCGATGCAGGAAGATCGTGACGCTCGCGATCGTGACGTGCGTCAAGCCCAGCGCCACGGCGACGTAGCCCCAGAACGAGAGATTCCATAAACCGTCGAGCGTCATATCGAAGCCACCTTCTCGTTGCGCGGCGCGACCGCGGTGTCGCGGGTACGCGATTCGTCGGGCCGATTGTACGCGAGACCGCTCAGCGAGCCGCCGCCGTCGCGTTGCCTGTTGCGTCCATGAGCTCGTGCAGCAGCGCCGCCGTGCCCTCGCGGAGGACGCCTTCCTTGCCAGAGAAGCCGAACCCGCCGGCCTTACCGAGGGCCACGTCGACGGGTGTGAAACCGTCCTTGTCGGGAGTATCGAGAGCGGCGCCCTTCGAGGCGAGGAACCGGATCACGTCATCGTAGCCCTGCAAGGCTGCGCCATGCACCGCCGTCTGGCCGTCATTGGCCTTGGCGTTGATGTCGAGCCCTCGGTCGAGCAGCAGCTGGATCGCCTCGATGGCCTGCGCTTGGGTCTTCTGCCGGCCCGTCGTGTCTTCCTCGGATGTACCGAGGCCGGCGGCCGCCATCAGCGGGCTGATGCCGTTGCGCGTGGGCGCGAGCGTCGGGTCCGCGCCGCGCTCGAGCAGGAGCGTCATCGCGGGCAGGTCGCCGGCTTTCGCGGCGCGAAGAAATGCCGTCGTACCGCCGCCGAGCATGCCGTCGTTGCCGCGATCGAGCTTCGCGCGATACGGCGGCAAGCGCTTGAGCCGCGCGTTGACGTCGGCGCCATGGTCGAGCGCGATGCGCGCCACGTCGAGGCCGCTCAGCCGGTTCTCGAGCACCTTCGGCGCCGGGCGGTTCGACTTCACCATCGTGTTGAAGTCGATTGCTGCGTAGAGCGCCGTGCGGCCCGTGTAGTCGGCGAGGGTCGGATCGGTTCCGGCTTCGAGCAGCGCGCCCGCGACGTCGTAGTGGCCGTTGATCAGCGCGATGACGACCGCGCTGATTCCGTCCGGCGTCGTCGCATTGACGTCGGCGCCGGCCTCGATCAGCACCGGCAAGCAGTCGAGGCAGTTCTCGCGCGCCGCGAACAGCAGCGGCGTGAGCCCGCCCGGCGGCAGCCACTTGTCGCGCGGCTCCGACGTGACCTGGCGCTCCCAGTTCTCCTGGTTCGAGCGTGCGTTGACGTCGGCGCCATGAGCAATGAGCTCGCGCAGCATCGCGGGATGGCCTTGCGCGGCGGCCCACATGAGCGCGGTCTGGCCGTGCCAACCCTCGCGCGCGTCGACCTCGGCGCCGCGCTCGATGAGGATGCGCGCGGCATCGACATGGCCGCCGCGAGCAACCGTCATCAAGAGGGTCTCGCCGTCGCTGCCGAGGGCGTTCACGTCGCCGCCGGCATCGAGCAGCCGTTTCAGGAGCTTCGCGTCGCCGTTGATGGCCGCGAGCTTCAGCGGTGTCACGGCGTAGCGATTGGCGGCGTTGACGTCGGCGCCGGCGCGCAGCATGCGGTCGACGAGCTCGAAGTCGCCTTGTCGGACGGCCCAATGCAGGGCCGTCGTGCCGTCGGCTTCCAGTGCGGCGACCTCGTTCGCGTCGCGCGCAAGCGTGAGCGCCGTGTCGCGGTCGCCGTTCTTGACGGCCTGCACGAGGCGCGGCGTGGCTGCATGGGTGGCCGTCGCCAGCAGCGCGAGCAGCGCCGCGGCGGCAAGCGAGCGAGTGAGCGGGTGGGCCGTCACGCGGCGAGCTCGCCGATCGTGCCCGTGCTGTCGCCGAGCGTTTCGACTTCGGCATCCACTTTGTCGAGCATCGTCAGCAGCAGGTTCGTCATCGGCGTGTGCTCTTCGGCGACGATGTGCTGGCCGCCCTTGAGCCGGCCGCGGCCGCCGCCGACGAGGACGTTCGGCAGCGGATAATGATCGTGCGCGTTGCTGTTGCTCATGTTGCTGCCGTAAAGCAGCATCGAGTTGTCGAGCAACGAGCCGTCGCCGTCGGGAATCGCGTCGAGCTTCGCGAGGAACTCGCCGAACAAGCCGATGTGGAACGCCTGGATGCGCGAGAGCATCTCGAGCTTCTCGGGCTTGTTCTGGTGATGCGAGACGGCGTGGTGGCCTTCGGTGACGCCGACCTGCGTGTACGTTCGGTTGCTGACCTCGCGGCCCATCATGAACGTGAACACGCGCGTGATGTCGGCGCGATACGCGACGGTGAGCAAGTCGTACATCAAGCGGACGTGCTCGGTGTATTCGAACGGTACGCCCGCCGGCGCTTGCGGAATCGCGATGTCGGCATTCGCCGCGACTTGCGACTCGGCGCGCGTCAAGCGGCGCTCGATCTCGCGCACGCCTTCGAGATAGTTATCGAGCGTCTCGCGGTCGTGCGCGCCGAGCTTCGTCTGCAAACCTGTCGCTTGCGACGTCACCGCGTCGAGAATGCTGCGGTCCTCTTGCCGCCGAACGAGCCGCGCGGCTTCGCTGTCGCCTTGGCCGAACATGCGCTCGAACACCTTGCGCGGATTGATCTCCATCGGCATCGGCGTCGTCGGCGTGCGCCACGACAGCGTGTTCATGTAGATGCAGCCGTAGTCGCGATCGCAGGCACCGATCAGGCCGGAGTGGTCCTCGGTCGCGAGCTCGATCGATGGCAACAACGTGTCTTGGCCGATGGCACGGGCCGCGATCTGGTCCGCCGTGACGCCGGCATAGGCGTCGGTGCCTTGCGTCGGCTTCGGCCGCACGCCCGAGAGCCAGGTCGTGGGGGAGAGCGAATGCACCGCCGTCGAATCGGCGGCGCGATGGTGCAGGCGGCTCACGATGCTCAAGCGGTCGCGATACGGCTCGAGCGAGCGGTTGATGTCCTTGAAGGCGAAGCCCTTGCCCGCCGTGTCGGGGGTGAAGCGGCTCATCACCATGCCATGGGGGACGTAGACGAACCCGAGGCGCGGCGCCTTCGCGGGCGCAGTCGCGGCGAACGCGGGCACCATGGCATCGAGCAGCGGCAAGGCGAGCGTAGCGCCGACGCCCTTCAAAAAGGTGCGGCGCGGGAGCTGTTTCTTGCTGATGAACATTTCGAGACTTCTCCGCCCCTGGTACGGTCGTTAACCGCTTGAAAAGTGTAGCGAATACTGAACCAGAACCCAATTACGGCGGACGCTGCGCGACCGCACGGTTCCTAGCGCAAAAGTTTAACGTAAGCCTGCACCTTACGTGGGCTCGGATTTCCGTAACTCACTGTTTCGAGAGCGCCCAGAGCTAGTTCGACACTCGATTTTTCTCAAGGGCTTCGAGCCAATGCTCGGCCGAGCACGCGTACTCGAGGGTGGCCGTATCCGCCATGCGCTGGAAATACGCCGTGCGCCGCTGCGGCCCCGCGTACAGCTTGGGATCGGTCAGGGTGATCTCGTCGACGAGCACGTCGTCGTTGATCGGCTTCTCGACGCTCGCGACGAAGCCCGTTGCGCGGGCGGCGATCTTGTCGAGCTTCGTCAGGTAGACGCGCTCGACGATCTGCGTGGCTTCGGTGCGAGGCCACGGCCGCACCTGCCATTCGGACAAAAGTGCCGTGTCGATGACGAGCGTATCGCCGTCCCACGTGCCGACGGAGTGGCCGACGCTCTGCGGCAGGAAGTCGTCGGGGTGGGGCCGCCCGTCGAGATAGACGCGCCGTACCTGCATCTCGAGCTCGGCCAGCATCACGAGGCGCGACGCGTGCTGCACGATCTCTACGGGATAGGAGACAGTCGACAGCATCACGCTCGGCATGCCCGTCCCGTAGCACCAGGCCCCCGTCTCGGGGATCTCGCTGAACTCCGCCGCGAACGCGTCGAGTGTCGCCTGACCTTCGGGCGAGTAGCGCGGTGCGTTGCTGGTGCCGTCGGGATTCTCGACCGCGAACGCCATCCAGACTCCGGAGAGGTCGGGATGCGCGACCGCTGCCGGCTCGGCGGCCGTCGGCGGGCGAGGCGTGCAGGCCGCCAGCAGCAGCGCGACGCCGACGACGGCGACGCGGGATAGCGTGAGGGTGCTTGGCATGACGGCGTGCCTCTGGTCGCGCGACCGCGCCAGTATAGTCGGCGCCGTCGACGACTCGGCATGACGATCGGTCGTCCCCGTTGCCTGGTGAAGAAGTCTTGTTTCGCGCCCGGGGTAGTTCCCAGCGCCGTGGTGACATGCTTGAATCTGCGTACCGCGGTCGGGGGATTCGCGGCTCAAGCCCTTCGAGGAGCATTACATGACCCGGAAGACGTTGTCGGCCACGATCGCCGCCCTGCTTTTGATCTCCGCGTCCGCGACGGCGTTCGCGCAGGAGGGAGAGGGGCCGCCGCCGGCAAGAGGTGGGAGAGGGGGCGGTGGTGGAGGGCCGGGAGGCCAGGCCGCTCGGCCGCCAACCGCGGAAGAAATCGCGCAACTGCCCGCGGAGCGCCGCACGCCCGCCGAGCAGCAGACCGCGCTCGCCAAGAATCCGAACTGGAAGGCCCCGCGGACGTCGTGGGGTCACCCGAGCCTCGCAGGCATTTACAGCACGGACGACATGCGCGGCATTCCGCGCGATCGGCCACAGCCGCTCGCCACCCAAGAGTCGCTGCCGCAAGAGCAGTTCCTCGCGCGCGCCGTCCAGCAGAACACCGGTCGAACGCGCGCCGCGACGACCGAGACGTTCCTGCGTAACGAATGGGGCACGCGAACGTTCGGCTACACCTCGCTGATCGTCGATCCGCCGGATGGCCGCCAACCGCCGATCAACGATGCGGGCCGCGCGCGCCAACAGGCGTCGGCGGGCCGTGGCACATTCGCCAACGACCGATTCGACTCGTTCGACGATTTCTCGCTCTACGACCGCTGTATCGGCCGGGGCATCGGCAACGGCATGAACGCCGCGATCTACGGCAACGGCATCCGCATCGCGCAGAGCCCGGAGGCCGTGTCGATCACGTACGAGATGATCCACGAGACGCGCGTCATTCTCCTCGACAACAAGAAAGCGTATCCCGAGATCGCGCAATTCACGGGCAACGCGCGCGGGCACTGGGAGGGTGACACGCTCGTCGTCGAGAGCCGCGGCTTCCAGGATCGCACCAGCGTCGGCGGCGCCCCGAACAGCGCGAACCTGCGCACGACGGAGCGCATTCGCCGCGTCGATCCCGAAATGATCGAGTACCGCATCACGATCAACGACCCCGACACGTACACGGCGCCGTTCACGGTGCGCACGATGTGGACCACGCAGCCGGGCTACTACCCGTACGAGTACTCCTGCCACGAAGGCAACTTCGCGGTCGGCGGCGGCCTGGCCGGCGAGCGTGCTCTCGACCGTGAGAGGGATGCGGCGATCGCCGCGGGCAAACCGCCGCCCGTGCGCTCGCGCGCGAACATCTACGGCAACCCCGAGGAAGGCTCGACGATCTTCGACATCAACGCAGGCGAATAGCCAAGCAACGATCAACGGCGCGGGCGGGTGACCGCCCGCGCCGTTTTCTTTAGGTCTGCATGCCCCAGCGGCGCACGGTGCGGCGCTCGATCGTGCGGAAGACGACGTTCTCGACGAACAAGCCGAAGATGATGACGGTCAGCAGACCCGCGAAGACCTCGGGGATCCTGAGCTGATTCTTGTTCTCGAAGATGTACCAGCCGAGGCCGCCCGAGCCCGAGCTCACGCCGAACACGAGCTCGGCC
>Ga0207708_10003533_pt1 | contig 11517 bp, 10 predicted proteins | sample KBSK5101metaG_FD_184340 | JGI IMG/M metagenome (GOLD analysis project Ga0207708, IMG submission 184340) | Corn, switchgrass and miscanthus rhizosphere microbial communities from Kellogg Biological Station, Michigan, USA - KBS K5-10-1 metaG... | ecosystem: Host-associated > Plants > Roots >...
CACCGGCCTGGGCGGCTCCACGATGCCTGGATGCGCTTGCGACGTCGGCCAAACGTCGGGCGCGTTCAACGCGCTCATGTTCGCAGGACTCTTCGCTGTGATAGTCGGCCGACGACGGGCGAAACGTTCGGCGGGCAAGTGATGGCGCCATTTGGCTGGCAATTGGGCTCGGATTCGTGGATTGATCCGCGCCCATGAAGCTCAGACATGGTGGTCTAGCCGCACTCGCCGTTCTCGCGCTGTCGCTTCCGGGTTTGCGCGCGTCCGCGCAGACCGGCGACGAACCCTCTGAAGAGAAGACCAAGCCGAAGGAGGCCGAATCCGCGGCGCCAGCCGACGCCGTAGAGGTGCCTCCGCCGGCCCCGCCGCCCGCGCCGGAGCCGGAGCCGGTGCGCGCGACGTATATCCCGCCGCCCGCAACCCCGGCGCGCATCGAGAATTCGAGCGGCAGCGTCCAGATCGGCATACTCGCGCAACCGGCCTACGAGATCGCGGGCGCCCCGGACGCCGAGAAGACGACGAAGAACATCTTCCTGCGCCGTTTCCGGTTGATGGTCGGCGGAACGCTGTTCAAGACCATCGAGTTCTTCTTCGATGCGGACTGGCCGAACCTGTTCAAGCTGGACTCCGGCGAGACGGGGAAGTTCGACAAGTACGGCCCCGGTCTGATCGTCCAGGACGCCTACGTGACGTTCAAACCCTTCGGGGCGCTGATCAAGCTCGACGCCGGGTTCATGCTGCCACCGCTCTCCCACAACGGCCTCGAGAGCGCGGCGAAGCTTTACGGCGGCGACTACTTCGTGAACACGTTCCGCCGCAGCGTCACCACCAACGCCGACCCATTCACGAACGCCGGTGAGAGCCCGGTAGGCCGCGACCTCGGCGCCCAGCTGCGGTTGCTGGCGGTGAACGGCCACATCGACGTTCGCGCTGGCGTGTTCCAGGGACACCGGCTCGGCGCGGTACCGCAATCCACCATGACGCCGGCCACGGTCGGGGGACTCAACGCGCCCCGGCTGGCGGGGCGCCTCCAGCTCAACCTCCTCGACGCCGAGCCCGGGTTCTTCTACCAGGGCACCTATCACGGCATGAGGAAGATCGTCTCGATCGGCGGATTCATCGACTACCAGAGCCCGTACAAATATTTTGGCGGCGACGTCTTCATCGACCTGCCCGTCGGACCCGGGATCATCACCGTGCAGGGCACGTTCGGGCAGTGGGACGGCGGAACCTACACCGACGCGAATGGCATCATCACGCCGTTCATCCAGCTGCCCAAGGAGAGGGTGATGCTGGGCGAGCTGGGCTATCTGATCGGACCGATCATGCTCAGCCCCATCGTGCGCGTGGAACGTCTCACCTCCTACGCGAGGGACATGACGACCGGCGAGTCTCCAACCTTCGCGTTTCCGAGCGAGAATCGCTACGGCGGCGGGCTGGCGTTCTGGCCGTACGGACACAACTCGAACCTCAAGGCCTCGTTCACGCGCGTGGAGCGCTCCCCGGCCCCGCACGCGTTCAACGTGATCAACCTGCAGTGGCAGGTGTACTACTACTAATCTCCGCGCGAAGCGCGATCTGATCCGCCCGGCATCGTTGGTACACTACCGCCGTGACCACGGCGGACCGGATCGTGATCGTCGCTGTCGACGTCGAACCGCTGTCGATTCCCCTGCGCGAACCGTTCGTGATCGCGACGGGGCAGATCGACGCCACGCGCGCCGCGCTGGTACGCTTGACGGTGGAGGGCCGGGACGGCCGGCGGGCGACGGGACTCGGCGAGGCGGCCGCGCTGCCACCGGTCACCCGCGAGGATCAACCCGAGGTGCTGGCTGAGATCCGGGCAGTGGCGGCGGACCTGCGCGGCATCGCCTTCGACAATTTTGGCGCGATCCTGAACCGCGAGCCCCCGCTCAGTAACGTCTCGCTCGCCGGGATCGAGACCGCCATCCTGGACGCCGGGTCGCGCCTGGCGCGCGTGCCGCTGTATCAGTCGCTCGGCGGTCCCGATGTGACGGCGACCGAGCTCCACACGGACATCACGCTGCCGATAGCCGACCCGGAGCGGATGTACGCCGGCGCGCGCGCACACCGGCGGACCGGCTTCGACACCTTCAAGGTCAAGGTGGGTCGTGACTGGCGCGCGGACCTCGCGTGCCTGCGCGCGGTCGCGGCGGCCGTGCCCGACGCCCGCTTCCGGCTGGACGCCAACGGCGGCTTCACCGCGCGCGACGCGCGCGCGCTGCTCGACGCCGCGCTGCACGACCGCTTGACGATCGAGTGCTTCGAGCAGCCGTGCGCGGCGGCCGATCTGACGGGGATGGCCGAGGTGGCGGCGCATTCGCCGATCCCGGTCGTCGCCGACGAATCGTTCCGCGGGGTCGAGGACCTCGAACGGATCGTCGGCGCGCGCGCCGCGCAGGGGGTCAACCTGAAGCTCGCGAAGCTGGGGGGGCCGCTGACGGCGTTGTGGCTCGCACGGCGCGCCCGCGAGCTGGGCCTGCGCTTGATGGCGGGCGCGATGGTGGAGACGCGCGTGGGCCTGCTGGCGATGGCTCACGTCGTCGCGGCGCTGGGCGGCGTCGACTGGGTCGACCTGGATACGGCGTTCCTGCTCGCGGACGATCCGTTCCAGGGCGGGTGGATGCTCGATGGGCCGCGCATCCGGCTGATCGGGGATCCGGGGCTGGGCGTCAGCGTGCGCCCGTCCTCCGGACTCGGACCCTCACCCTAACCCTCTCCCGCAAAGCGGGAGAGGGGACCTGATGCTCTCCTCCGGCCGCCGGGAGATCTGCCCTCCCTCTCCCGCTTGCGGGAGACCGGATCTGCCCTCCCTCTCCCGCTTGCGGGAGACCGGATCTGCTCTCCCTCTCCCGCTTGCGGGAGAGGGTCGGGGTGAGGGTCCGACCTCAGGCCGCGCGGCGATGACCGCGTGCGGTCTTCTTCGCGGCCTTGCGCGGCTTCTCGCGCGCGTTGGTGTTGGCGGCCAGGCTTTCGCGGAGGCGTGTCATCAGGTCGGCGACCTCGCCCTTGGGCGCGCCGGCGCCGATCGCGCCCAGGCGGGGCTTCGCGCCCTTGCCCTTGATCTTCGCCGCGATGATCGCGGACAGGTTCGCCGCGTACTGGTCCTTGTACGCGTCGGGTTTCCAGGACCCGCTCAGTCCGTCGACCAGGCGTTCGGCCAGCTTCAGCTCGCTGTCGCGCAGTCCCTTGGCGGTGGGCGCCTTGATCGAATCGGTCTCCGCCAGATCGTCAGCCAGCCGCAGCAAGGTCAGCACGAAGATCTCGTCCTTCACGGACAGCGCCGCCAGGTGCTGTGACTGCCGCAAGATCAGCTGCGCGATGCCCACCTTGCCGCTCTTGCGAATGGTCTCGCGCAGCAGCGCGTACGCGCGGTCGGCGCCCTTCCCCGGCGCGACGTAGTACGGCGTCTCGTAGAAGCGCGCATCGATCGCTGACGCCGGCACGAAGCTGAGCACGTCGATCGTGTCCGTCTTCTCCAGCGCCGCCTTCTTGAAGTCTTCCTTGTCGAGCACGGCGTACTCACCCTTCTCGTACTCGTACCCCTTCACGATCTGATCCCAGGGCACAGGCTTCGCTTCGCGCTCGCACACCCGTTCGTAGTGCACCGGCGATTCGTCCTTCGCGTGCAGCAGGTGAAAGCGCGGCCGCTGGCTTCGCACCGCGCTGACCAGCTGAACCGGAATCGTCACCAGCCCGAATGAGATCGCCCCGTTCCAGATCGCCCGCGCCATGGTCGCCCTCCTGCCGGTCAAGCTAAGGCCGTTTGACAGGCCCGCGGCCCGTCCGCGATGCTCATCCGCGCATGAAGATCCGCTACAGCACGGGCTTCGCCGTCTTCATCCTCGTCGCCGCGGTGTTCGTCCTCGGGACGTCCTTCATCACCGGGGCGTCGATCAACACGTTCACGGGCGCCCTGCTCGCCGCGGTCGGGATCGGATACCTGACCCGGCCGCTGGCCGAGCTGACCGATCGCGAGCTGACGATCCTCCCGCTGATCGGACCGATGAAACGGGTCTATCCGGTCGCCGGTCTTCGCCTCGTCGACGGCAAGATCTTCAACGGCCAGAAGCGGGTTCGCTTCCCCTCCTGGTGCACCAACAGCAAGGACTGGCGCGCGCTGACGGATCGCCTGCGCGGGCGCCCGAACTGATGCGGATCCGCTACCGCCGCGCCATGGTCGTCGCGCCGCTGATCTGCGCGATGGTCTTCTTCGCATTCCCGCTCAAGGACCGCCTCGCTTTCTCGATCTTCATGCTCAACGGCGTCCCGTTGCTCGCCATCGCGTTCGCGCTCCGTTTTCGATCACTGGGCGAGCTGACGGACCGGGAATTGATCTTGCGCGCGCTTTACGGCGGGAAGGAAGCGCGGTTTCCCCGCGGGAACCTCAGCGTCGTCGACGACAAGATCTATTGCTGGGACAAGCGGGTCCCGATCGCGAAATGGAACGTCGACCCGGGGGACTGGCAGGCGCTCGTGCGGAGTCTGCGGCCGGCCCAAACGGCCCCGCCGTGACGAAGCCGCCGTGACGAAGAAGGACGACTGGTACACCAACTCGCGGTGGGACGACGCCGCGCGCGCCGACTTCGACGCCCACATCCGGCGCGCGCGCAAGGGCTACTCGCGCGCCGGGTATTTCAAGGTGAAGGCCCGTTGTCTCTGGGCGGGTGGCCAGGGCGAGCCTCCGCGGCACGATGCGGCCCTGGAGCTGCTGGCGCGCGGGCTCGTGGAATCCGGCGACGAAGCTGGCGTGGAGGCGGAGCTGCGGAAGGAGCTGGCAGTGTTCCAGCTGAGCGCCGGCGACCGCGCCGCCGGGATCGCGTCGCTGAAACGATCGATTGCCGCGCCCGAGTTCAACCCAGTCTGGCCAAAATCCGGCACCCAGGTCCTGCTCGCGCGCTGCCTGATCGAGGGCGGTGATTACGCGGGAGCGATCCGCACCTTCAAGAAGGCCTACGCGTCCGCCTCGCATCGCCCGCGTTACGCCGCACTGGAGCGCATGCAGGTCGTCGATCACGACGGCAAGCCGTTCGCCCATCCCGACGATGCAGCGGAGTGCGTCGTGATCTACCACCACGCCGCCGAACCCGACGAGCCGGCCGTCCCCGAGGTGACGGCGGGCGACCGCGCCTCGATCGCCGCGCTCGATCGCCATTTCGCGATCATCGAGCCGCAGTTCCGCGACCCTCTCCGGCGCCCCTTCCACCCCGCAACCGCCTATACCGGCGAATTTCTGGCGCAGCACTTCGTACCCGAGTTCGGCGCGTTCCTCGGGCGCGTGCTGGTGAAGACCGCCCGCGGCAAGTGGATCGTGCGCGCGCCGCTGATGAAGAGCCGCATCAAGCTCGGCACGCGCGAGCTGAACCCGTTCCGCGCCGCGTTCGCGACCGCGTTCTACGAGATCCCGCTGGCCGTCGCGCTGGAACAGATCGAGAGCAAGCAGCCGCGTTTCGCGCTGCCCTGAAAGCTACGGGAACGCGACCGGCGCGGACGGCGCGTACCGCCAGGCGCTGCCGTCGCCCAGCTGACCGTACATGTTGCTGCCCCAGCACCAGAGCCCGCGGGCCGCGTCGATCGCGCAGGCGTGATCGTTGCCGACCGCGACGGCGCTCCAGCCACCTTCGCCAGCGATGAGCCCGGGGCCGTCCTCGGTGCCGAAGCCCGGGAGCGTCAGCGGCGACCAGTAGCCGGTGCGATAGCTCCAGCAGTGCAGGCCGCCGCCCGTATCGATCGCGCAGGCGAGCCCGCCGTTCGCGCGAACGGAAGCCCAGGTCCGATCGATCCCCTGCGCACGCGGCGTCACGGCGAGAACGTCGCCGGGCACGAGCGCGCGATCCACCGACAGCGTCCAGCAGGCGAGCGATCCGTCGCCGCGGACGCCGCAGCCGTCGGCGCCCGCCAGCGCGATCGACGACCAGCCCCCGGCCGTCGCGATCGGGATCGGAACGTTCGCCCCGAACGGCCCCTCCTGATTCCGCCCGAAGAGGCCCCAGCACCACAACGTTCCGTCGTCGCGCACGCCGCACGCCTTCTCATTGTCGGTCGCGACGTGCGACCACCGGTCGGTGCCGATCGGTTCCGGCTGGACGCCGCCGATCGCGATCTGCTGCCGCACGTCCTCGCCCGCGGGCGACCACTTGTTGTCGCTGAAGCAGACCAGCGTCCCGGCGCGAATGCCGCAGGCGCCGCCGCGGTCGGCGCTGATCTCCTGCCACTCGTTCGCCTTGCCGATCTGTGTCGGGACCCTGATGTCGCCCCACGGGTACCAGCACCACAGCGAGCCGTTCTGGCGGATGCCGCAAGCGTGGAAGGGCCCGGCGGACACCGTCGCCCAGTCGGCGTCCTGACCGACGCGAGTGGGAATGTTCTTGCCCTGGCCCCAGGTCCAGAGCGTGGCGTCGTCGCGCACGGCGATGGACCAGGCGTTGCCGTCCGCGATCGACACCCATTTCTGATCGTCGACGCGGGTGGGCTGCTGCTTGTTCGCAGGTAACCCAAAGCCGAGCTCGCCGAACAGGTTGCGCCCCCAGCAGTAAAGGGAGCGATCCCGCTTTCTGCCGCACGTGAACCCGTCACCGGCCGCGACCGTTTCCCAGCCTTCGCCGGGGAGAGCGGCCGCGGACGTCGCCGGCGCTTCGCGCGTTCCCAGCGCGCCGAAGCTGTCCTCGCCCCAGCAGCGCAGCTGGCCTCTGCCGACCGCGCAGGTGTGCGTCGAGCTGCTGCTGGGCGACGTCCACCCGGCGGCGGCGGCGAGGGTCGTGGTTTTCAGCGTGCACGCGGTCGCGTCGCACATCGGCGTTCCGCACGCCAGCGATCCGTCCGTTCGGCTGCCGCAAAGCCTGCCGTTCTGATTCGGTCCGACGCTGACCGCGGTCCAGTCCGTCGCGGTCCCGATGCGGCGCGGAACGCGCGTCGCGTCGGGCAGCACGAAGTTGCTCTCGGTCCAGCACCAGAGCTCGCCCGAGGCGCGCACGCCACAGGCGAGGCCCCCTTCGTATCTTTCATCCCCGCGGCCGATCGCGATCTGGATCCAGTCCGTCGCGCCGTCGACCATGACCGGGCGCGTGTCGCCGATCGGAAACGGAGGGCGGAAGCTGCCGTCCCAGCCGGAACCGCCCCAGCACCAGAGCCCGGCGCCGGCGCGCAGCCCGCACGTCGCGCCAAAGCCGGCGGTCACCACCATCCAGTCGGCCGCGTCGCCGATTCGCGTCGGCTGCAAGCGCGCTTCGGTCGTGCCGTCGCCCAGCTGGCCCGCCGCGTTCGCGCCCCAGCACCAGAGCGATCCATCGCGCCGGATGGCGCAGGTGTGCTCGCCGGCAGGAGCGCAGTAGGTGCTGGTGCAACCCTCCCCGCCCGTCGCAACCGTGACCCAGTCGCTCTCGCTGCCGATGCGGACGGGCGCCGCGCGATCGTCGCGCGTGCCGTCGCCCAGCTGGCCGAACGCGTTGTTACCCCAGCACCAGAGCGAGCCGCCCTCGTCGACCAGGCAGGCGTGCGCGGGACCCGCGACGAGCTGCGGCCCCACCGGCGGCTTCGGCGGCGGCAAGCCCGCATCCACCGGTATCGGCGGGCAAGCAAGGCACACGTGGGACCCGCCGCCAGCGCCGCCCGCGCCGGCCGCGCCGCCCGCGCCGGCCGCGCCGGCCGCCCCGGCGTCGAATTCCGCGCGGTCATGTAACGGTCGACTGCACGCGCCCGCCAGCGCGATCGCGAAGAGCGCAAGCGATGCTCGACGAACCACGTACGCCGCCACGGATCCACGGTAAGGCGATCCGGATAGCCGGAGAATCAATATTGTCGTGAGCGCACTGTTCACCGGCGCTTTATGATCGCCGGCGCGCAAGACCTCAGTTTGTTGAGGGGTCCGTCGCCGCCTCTCGCGAAATCTTCGGGCAGCGCCGGTGGCACGTATGATGCTGCCGCCGCGGGCAACAGATGAAAGGCACCCTCATGAAGCCGCTCCTTCGTGCGATCGCAATGGTGGCCGTCGTTTCGATCTCCGCTTGCGGATCTGACAAGGCGAGCCACGACGGGGGCCCCCGCGGGGGCGCAGGTGGACAAGCCGGTGCAAGTGCTGGTCGCGGCGGCACCGGCGGCGGCGCCGCGGGCACGACGGGCGCTGCGGGAAGCGCGGGCGGCAGCGGTACGACCGGCAGCGCGGGAACGGGAGGCGGCGCCGGAACTGCTTCGGGAGGCACCGGCGTCGGCGGATCGGGCGGCGCGGCCGCCGGAACGGGAGGCGCGGCCGCCGGAACCGGAACGGGAGGCGCGACAGGTGGCCGCGGCGGAACCAGCGGCTCCGCCGGCGCCACCGGCGGGACGACGGGCGCCGCAGGCCGCGGCGGAACCGGCGGCGGAGGCGGCGCGACCGCCGGGACGACGGGCGCCGCGGGCCGCGGCGGAACAGGCGGGACCGCCGGGACGACGGGAACCGCGGGCGCGGCCGCCGGGACGACGGGCGCCGCGGGCCGCGGCGGAACAGGCGGCACCGCGGGTGGAGGCGGTGGCGGCGGCACGCGCATCGCCTGTCAGAGCGACGGCGACTGCCAGCTGTTCAAGTGCTGCGACGGCTTCTGCGTCAACACGCGCAACGACATCGCCAACTGCGGCGGCTGCAACCGCGTCTGCGCGGGGCCCAATCCGTACTGCGGCAACGGGACCTGTGGCATGCCGCAATGTGCTCTGAACGGCCCCTGCCCCGATGGAAGAACCTGCTGCCTGGGCACGTGCTGCACGGCCGGCCAGCTCTGTTGCACCGTCGAGATCGGCCCTGGTGTGACGAGCTGCTTCGACCCGGTGAACGGCACGTGCCCGCAGGGCTGCATCAGCGGCTGCCCGTGCACGGCGGCGACGACGCCCATCGCGACGCCATCCGGCGCGCGGCCCATCGCCGAGCTGCGCATCGGCGATCTCGTCTACAGCGTGCACCGCGGCGCGCTCGCGATCGTTCCGATCAAGCTCGTCCACCGCACGCCGGTCGCGCCGACTCACCAGGTCGTCGAGTTGCGGCTGGCCCACGGCGTCGTCCTGCATGTCACGCCCAACCACCCGACCGCCGACGGCCGGACGTTCGGCGATCTCGTCGCCGGCGATCGGCTGGACGGCGTGTCCGTCACCGCCGCGCACACCGTCGCGTACGGACAGGCTTTCACGTACGACATCCTTCCTGATTCCGACTCGGGCACGTACGTCGCCGGCGGCGTCCTCATCGGCTCGGCGCTGGCCGCGCCGGTGACGGGCCACCAGACGGTCATCGATTCGCGACCGGGACGGCGCGCCAGCCTGGCGCGCTGAAGCAGGCCAGACATACCGCGGAAGCTGATCTCGCACGCCTCGGCTTGCCAGGGTCGCCCCGGAAAACCACGTTCATGGAAGGAGCGTCCGCGCGTCCGGCAGAGCCGCGTGACGACGGAGGAGACTTCATGCAGTCCAGCAAGATGGGGCCGAGGCGGTGGTCATTCGCGTCGCGCCTGTCGTCGGTGCTGATGCTTGGCACGACGCTGGTCGCCGGCTCGACCGGGCCGGCCTTCGCGCGCGGCGGCGGCGGCATGCGCGGCGGTGGCGGCGGCGGCGCGCGCATGGGCGGCGGTGGCGCGCACATGGGCGGCGGCGCGGCAGCGCGACCGAGCGCACCGGCAAGGTCCGCTCCGGCAGCGACGCCTCAGGCGCGACCCGCGCCCCAGTCGCGGCCCAGCCAGCCGGCCGCAGGCGGCGCGAATCGGGCGGCGCCCGCGACGCACAGCGGGCGAACCACCAACGTCAACGCCAACCGGACGAACGTCAACGCGAGCCGGAACGTCAACATCAACCGCGGCGGCGATGTGAACATCCAGCGCAACACCGTGGTGCGCCCGTCGCCGGTCGCTTACTCGCGCGCTCCGTACCGTTACGGCGGCCGGTCCTTCTACGCGGCCCGCCCCTACGCGTACCACCGGTACAGACCCTTCGCGTTCGGCGTCGGCTTCTACCCGTTCGGCGCGTTCGTCGCGACGATGGCGGTGACGGCGGTCGCCGTCAGCTGGGCCAACACGAACTATTACTACAACTCTGGCGTCTGGTACGTGCCCGCCGCCAGCAGCGGATACACGGTGGTCACGGCGCCCGTGGGCGCAACCGTCACGACCCTGCCCTCGGGCGCCGTCGTCGTGAACCAGTCGGCGAACACGTACTATTACGGCGGCACCTACTACAACAAGACCGCGGCCGGCTACACCGTCGCGGCGCCGACCGCGGGAACCATCGTCGAGAACCTGCCTGAAGGTGGCGAGGAGGTCACCATGGGCGACCGCAAGTACGTGAAAATCGGCGAGACCTACTATCAGCCGATCGAGAAGGACGGCAAGCAGATGTACGAGGTCGTCCAGATCAAGTAGGCCGTAGAATTGCGCCGGCATGGTCCGGCGCGCTCTTCGCCTCCTGATCGTCGCGGGCATCCTCGCGGGACCGTCGGCGGCGCGCGCCGTCGATCCCTTCGAGATCCAGGTCTACGACGGATCGATGGTGGCGCCGGGCTCGCTCGGCGCCGAGCTTCACGTCAACTCGGTGATCGCCGGCCGCCGCAGCGCGGAGCCGCCCGAGCTGCCCGCGCATCACCAGTCCCACTTCACGCTGGAAGCCGCGTACGCGGTCAACAGCTGGTGGGAAGTGGGCGCGTACTTTCAGACGGCGCTGCTGGCGGACGGTTCGTTCGAATATGCCGGCAGCAAGCTGCGCACGAAGCTGATCGCGCCGCCGCGCCCGGGCAGCCCGTTCCGCTGGGGCGTGAACATGGAGGTGGCGCGGATTCCCGAACGATTCGAGAGCGGCGTGTGGGGCTCGGAGATCCGGCCCATCGCCGCCTGGTCGCCGGCGTCCGGGGCGGTCTTCGTGGCGATCAACCCGATCCTGGACATCGCCCTGGCCGGCGCCGATCGCGGTCAGGCGCCATCATTCGAGCCCGCGGCGACGATCCGCTACGTGCGCGCCGATCTGCTGTCCGTCGGCGTCGAATACTACGCCGGCTTCGGGCCCATCGGCCTCTGGCTGCCGGCGTCCAGCCAGGAGCACTACATCTACGAGGTGGTCGATGTGCTGCGCTGGAAACAGCTGGAGCTGCACCTGGGCATCGGCCAGGGCCTGACCGACGCCTCCAACGACTTCGTCGCGAAGATGATCCTCGGCTACCGCTAGCTCGCTCAGAGCGTGCTGATACGGTGGTCGCGGGTCTCGCGGATGAAGAGCATGCCGATCACGAAGGTGATCGCCGCGACGATCACCGGGTACCAGAGCCCCGCGTAGATGTGCCCCCGAGCAGTGACCAGCGCGGCGGCCATCAGCGGCAACATGCCGCCGAACCAACCGTTGCCGATGTGATAGGGCAGCGACATCGACGTGTAGCGGATGCGCGCCGGGAACAGTTCGACCAGGAACGCCGCGATCGGTCCGTAGACCATCGTGACGAAGATGACCTGAACAAGGACCAGCAGGATCAGCAGCGGCACGTTGATGTCCGCCGGG
>Ga0207708_10003534_pt1 | contig 11516 bp, 10 predicted proteins | sample KBSK5101metaG_FD_184340 | JGI IMG/M metagenome (GOLD analysis project Ga0207708, IMG submission 184340) | Corn, switchgrass and miscanthus rhizosphere microbial communities from Kellogg Biological Station, Michigan, USA - KBS K5-10-1 metaG... | ecosystem: Host-associated > Plants > Roots >...
ACGGTGTCGATGCGCGGCGTCGTGGTGATCGGCGAGGGCTAAAAGGACAATGCGCCGATGCTCTATAACGGTGAGGAGGTCGGCAACGGCGACGGTCCCGAATGTGACTTCGCCGTCGACCCGATCGACGGCACCACGTTGATGAGCAAGGGTTTGCCCAACGCGATCTCGGTGCTCGCGGTTGCCGAGCGCGGCGCGATGTTCGACCCGTCCGCGGTGTTCTACATGAACAAGATCGCGGTCGGACCCGAAGCGGTGGACGGCATCGACATCACGGCGCCGATCGGTGAGAACGTCCGCTCGGTCGCCAAGGCGAAACACCTGTCGGTCTCAGACATGACGGTGTGCATCCTGGACCGGCCCCGGCACGAGCAGCTGATCAACGAGGTTCGCGAGGCCGGCGCCCGGATCCGGCTCATCACCGACGGCGACGTGGCAGGCGCCATCTCCGCGTGCAGGCCGAACTCGGGCACCGACCTGCTCGCCGGAATCGGTGGCACACCGGAGGGCATCATCGCTGCAGCCGCGATCCGCTGCATGGGCGGCGCGATCCAGGGCAAGCTGGCGCCGAAGGACGACGAAGAACGCCAGAAGGCCGTCGACGCCGGCTACGACCTCGACCAGATCCTGTCCACCGAGGACCTGGTGTCCGGCGAGAACGTCTTCTTCTGCGCCACCGGGGTCACCGACGGCGACCTGCTCAAGGGCGTCCAGTACTACGGCGGCGGCTGCACGACGCAGTCGATCGTCATGCGCTCGAAGTCGGGCACGGTGCGAATGATCGAGGCCTACCACCGCCTGTCAAAGCTCAACGAATACTCCGCCATCGATTTCACCGGCGACAGCAACGCTTTCCAACCGCTGCCGTAACTCCTCACTGAAAAGGAAACACATGAGCGTCGACTCATCCTCGAAGGAAGACGTCGAGTACCGCATCGAGCACGACACCATGGGCGAAGTCCGAGTGCCCATCAACGCTCTGTGGCGCGCACAGACTCAACGGGCGGTGGAGAACTTCCCGATCTCCGGGCGCGGTCTGGAGCGCACACAGATCCGGGCGCTCGGATTGCTGAAAGGTGCGTGCGCCCAAGTGAACAAGGATCTCGCATTGCTCGCGCCGGAGAAGGCCGACGCCATTATCGCGGCGGCAGGCGAGATCGCCGACGGCCTGCACGACGACCAGTTCCCGATCGACGTGTTCCAGACCGGCTCGGGCACCAGCTCGAACATGAACACCAACGAGGTGATCGCCAGCATCGCCGCGCAGAACGGCGTAACCGTACATCCCAACGACGACGTCAACATGTCGCAGTCGTCAAACGACACCTTCCCCACCGCCACGCATATCGCGGCCACGGAAGCCGCTGTGCGGCACTTGATTCCGGCGCTCGAGGTGCTGCACGAGTCGCTGAAGGGCAAGGCGCGGCAATGGCGCAGCGTGGTGAAGTCGGGGCGCACCCACTTGATGGACGCCGTGCCCGTGACGCTGGGCCAGGAGTTTTCCGGCTATGCCCGTCAGGTCGAAGCCGGCATCGAGCGCGTCAAGGCCACGCTGCCGCGGCTGGGTGAACTCGCCATCGGCGGCACGGCCGTCGGCACCGGTCTGAACGCACCCGACGATTTCGACGTGCGTGTGGTGGCCGTGCTGACCGAACAGACCGGGCTCGCCGAATTACGGGTCGCGGCAAACCATTTCGAGGCACAGGCCGCGCGCGACGGCCTCGTCGAAGCATCCGGTGCGCTGCGCACGATCGCGGTCTCGCTCACCAAGATCGCCAACGACCTGCGGTGGATGGGCTCGGGCCCGCTGACCGGTCTCGGCGAGATTCAGCTGCCGGATCTGCAGCCGGGCAGCTCGATCATGCCTGGCAAGGTCAATCCGGTTATCCCGGAGGCTGTTACGCAGGTCGCCGCGCAGGTGGTCGGCAACGACGCCGCGGTCGCGTGGGGCGGCGCATCCGGAGCGTTTGAACTCAACGTGTACATCCCGATGATGGCCCGCAACCTGCTGGAGTCGTTCAAGATCCTGACGAACGCCGCCAAGCTGTTCGCCGAACGCTGCATCGACGGCCTGGTCGCCAACGAGGCGCGGCTGCGGGAGCTCGCGGAGTCGTCGCCGTCGATCGTGACCCCGCTGAACTCCGCGATCGGCTACGAGGAAGCGGCCGCAGTCGCCAAGCAGGCGCTGAAGGAGAAGAAGACCATCCGCCAGACGGTCATCGACCGGGGTCTGATCGGCGACAAACTGTCGGTGGAGGAGCTGGACCGCCGACTCGACGTGCTCGCCATGGCCAAGGTAAAGCCGGGCGACGTATAGCAACCGCGCACAGATGGAACCGACTGCGGACGGTAACTAACATTCTTCGGGAGTGACCGCGGGCCAGGCCAGCCGCCCCGCCGAGGAACAGGCCCTCGGCGAGTTCCTCGCTGCCGCGACCAACTCGCCGTCGGCGCTGTTGGTCGACGGCGAGGCTGGAATCGGCAAGACCACCGTCTGGCTGGCGGGCCTCAAACAAGCACGTGAACATGGGTTTCGGGTGCTATCGGCCCATGCGTGAGTGCCGAATCCGTGCTGGCCTACGCGTCACTGGCGGATCTGCTGACCGACGTGGATCAGGACATCTGGGCCGACCTGCCCGAGCCTCAGCGGATCGCGGTCGATCGGGTGCTGTTACGGGAGCAGACCGCCGACGGCGTCACCGACCAGCGCGCGGTGGCAGCCGCGTTTCTCTCGGTCGTCGATCGGCTCTCCGACCATGGCCCGCTCCTGCTGGCGATCGACGACCTGCAATGGCTCGATCCGTCCAGCCAACACGTGCTCGCATTCGCGGCGCGCCGGCTGTCCGGTCCGGTGGGACTGCTGGCCACCGTCCGCACCGAACATGACGGCAGCGACTCCATCTCATGGCTGCAGTTACCCCGTCCCGACGCCATCCACCGAATCCCGGTGCATCCGTTGGCTTCACGTGAGCTGCACACCGTGGTAAAGGATAAGCTGGGTCACCCGATACCGACGCGCGGCGATGGCGCGAATCCACCAGCTCTCCGCCGGAAATCCGTTCTATGCCATCGAATTGGCGCGCGCGTTGACCGAAAGCGCCGACGAGGTGGCGCCCGGCACGTTGGCGGAGTTGGTACGGGCCAGAATCGGCAGCCTCGATCCCGCCGTCCATGACGTGTTACTCGCCGCCGCCTGCCTGGCCGTGTCGACCGTGGAGCTGGTCGGCGAGGCGACCGCGGCCGACCACGGCCGACTGATCGAGCTCCTCGAGGTCGCCGAGCGGCACGGCATCGTCTCCATCGAAGGCAACCGGATCCGCTTCACCCATCCCCTGTTGGCAGGTGGCGTGTACACCGACGCTTCGCCTACCGAGCGCAAGCTCATGCACCGTCGCCTCGCCGAGGTGGTCGTCGAGTCCGAACTGCGGGCACGGCATCTCGCGCTGGCGTCAACCACCGGTGATCGCGAGACTCTTGAAGCGCTTGACGATGCGGCGGCTTCCGCGCAAGCGCGCGGAACACCGGCCGCGGCGGCCGAGCTGCTCGAACTGGCGATCGCGCTCGGCGGTGGAGGCGATGACCGCGCTCGGCCGCGCTGATGAAGCCGAGCCACTTGTCGAGGCTCTGCAACGCAATGGAGACAGAGTCGACCGCGCGTGGATGCTGGCAGTCGGCGCTCGCTGCCGCGCGATGGTGCTGGCCGCCCGCGGTGGTGTGAACGCCGCAGTGCAGAGCGCGCGGCGGGCGCTGGCCGAGCACGACCGGTTGCCGATGCCGTTCGAGCGTGCGAGGACTCAGCTGCTGCTCGGGCAGCTCTTGCGGCGAGACCGGTCAGAGGCAACCGCCATGCTGCGTGACGCGCTTTGGGTCTTCGAACAGCTCGGCACCCAGCTGTGGGCCGACCGGGCCCGCGCCGAACTGACAGGCACCAGCTCTCGATCACGGGCAAACGGGCGCGACAGGCTCACGCCCGCAGAACAACGCGTTGCCGAGTTGGTGGCGTCGGGGATGACGAACCGCGACGTGGCGGCCAAGCTGTACATCAGCGCAAAGACGGTTGAGGCCACGCTCGCGCGCGTGTATCGCAAGCTCGGCATCCGGTCGCGCGCCGAGCTCGGAAGGCATGTGAATAGAATTCGGAAATAGCCGGTAAACATACTATTGCGGATGTTGCCGGCTCGTGCGGTCGAGCCTAGTTGACACAAAGGGTAGACCGATCCGTTGTTAGCTGGAATTGTTTGAGCCGTGCCGGGAGTGGCCGTGGAGAGCCGTCCGACAGAGAATCGGATGATCGCTGGCTTCTTGGCGTCTGCGACTTCTGAGCCGTCGGCTTTGCTGATCGAGGGCGAACCAGGCATCGGCAAGACCACCCTCTGGTTGGAAGCCCTGGACCTGGCGGAGGCGAAGGGCTTCCGGGTGTTGTCGGCGCGCGCCGCAGCGGCCGAATCCGTGCTGGCCTACACGGCCCTGGCCGATCTGCTGGACGGGGTGCCCGCATCCGCTTGGGCTGACCTGCCCGAACCCCAGCGCTTGGCGGTCGATCAGGTGCTGATGCGGGCGGACGACGACACCGCCACCGATCAGCGCGCCGTGGCCGCGGCATTCCTTTCGGTCGTCGAATACCTCACCGACGGCGGGCCGCTGCTGTTGGCGATCGATGACCTGCAATGGATCGACCCATCGAGCATGCACGTGGTGGCGTTCGCGGCGAGGCGGCTCACCGGGCCGGTCGGCATTCTTGGCAGTGTGCGCACAGACGCCGTCGACGGCACCGGCGCGTCCTGGCTGCAAATGCCCCGCCCTGACACGGTTGCCCGAGTTCGATTGCGTCCGTTGAGTATCCACGATTTGAACGCAGCGATATCGGCGCGGCTGCGGCGACCCTTTTCGCGCCCGACGATGGGCCGGATTCACGAAGTGTCGGGCGGAAACCCTTTCTATGCAATTGAATTGGCACGGGCTATCGCCGAAAGCGCGCCTGGTGTCGAGACATCGCTGCCACGCACGCTGGCCGACGTCGTGCGGGCCCGGCTCAGCGGCCTCGATCCCCACGTGCATGATGCGCTGCTCGCGGCATCGTGCATGGCTGCGCCGACCGTGGAGCTGGTGTCGACCGCGACGAGAAGCGACGACGACCGCTTGATCGAGCTGCTCGAGAACGCGGAAAGCAACGGCATCATCGCGATCGACGGCAACCGGATCCACTTCGCCCATCCCCTGCTGGCCAGGGGCGTATACACCGAAGCCGCGCCCGGCCAACGCCGGACGATGCATCGCCGCCTCGCCGACATCGTCGACGAGCCCGAGTTGCGGGCGCGGCACCTGGCGCTGGCCGCAACCAGTGGCGACCAAGTCACGCTGCGGGCGCTCGATACAGCGGCCGAGTCCGCCCGCGTCCGCGGCGCTCCCGTGGCAGCCGCCGAGTTGATGGACCTCGCGATCGGCCTCGGCGGTGACACCCCGGAGCGTCGACTCCGGTCCGCCCTACACCATTTCGACGCAGGCGACCACGAGCGAGCGCGCGCCATGCTCGAGGAGACCATCGATCGACTGGCGCCCGGCGACCTGCGAGCAGAGGCTTTGAGCCGGCTTGCTGTCGTGCGACTGTACGGCGACGGCTTCTTCGAGGGAGCCGGCCTGCTGCAGCGCGCGCTCAGCGAGGTGCACCCCGACAGCCCGCTGCGCGCGCAAGTCCTGATCACCTTGGCCTACGCACTGCTCCAGGCCAATCAGCCCCAAGCCAGCGTGCAGATGGCCGAGGAGGCCGTCGCCCAAGCCGAGCGCGTCAACCAGCCGCACCTGCTGGGCCTGGCACTCGGTATGCGCGTGATCCTGCGGTTCCTGAGCGGCGAAGGCTTCGACGAAGACCAGCTCCGTCGCGCAGTGGAGTTGGAGGACCCCGAGATCTTCACGCCCTTGGTGTTTCGACCATCGGTCCAGCGCGCCCTGCTGCTGGAGTGGACGGGCAGCCTGCACGAGGCGCACGAGGTGCTCGAAGGCGTCCGGCGCCGCTGCGTGGAAAAGGGTGAGGAAGGCGAGCTCATCTTCATCGCCCAGCACGTGGTGCTGAGCAGCATTTGGCGTGGCGACTTCGTCGAGGCCGGTCTGGTCGCCGAGGACGCCATGGAGCGCGCCCGCCAGCTCGGTGGCGACACCCCGCTGTTCTTGGCGCACAGCCTGCGGGCGAAGTTGGCGGTGTACGCCGGTCGCGAAGCAGACGCCAGGCAGGCAGCCGCCGAAGCGCTCGAGGCGGGCAGGCGCACAGGAGCGGTTCGGTTGACGGACAGGGTCATTGGTGCACTCGGATTCCTGGACGTGTCGCTGGGTCACTACGAGGCCGCGGTTGCCACGCTGCAGCCACTGGTGGCCAAGTTCAATCCGGCGTCGACACCGACCGAGCTTCCCAATGCGACGTTTTTGGTGGACGCCATCGAGGCCCTGATTCAAGTGGGCCGGGGTACCGAGGCGGAGCCGCTCATCGGCGCCCTCGAACGCAACGGCGAGCGGCGGGACCGCCCCTGGATGCTCGCCGCCGGCGCCCGTGGCAGAAGCATGCTGCTGGCCGCCCGAGGTGACCTCGACGCCGCGGGCGAGGTCGCCACGCGCGCGATCGCCGCACACGACCGGCTGCAAATGCCGTTCGAGCGTGCTCGAACGCTGTTGCTACTGGGCCAAATACGGCGCCGGCAGCGGAAGAAGGAAACGGCGTCGGCGAGCCTGCAGGAAGCCCTCGCCATCTTCGAGCGTCTGCATGTCCCGCTGTGGGCCGACAAGGCCCGCGCCGAGCTCGCCCGCGCGAACGTCGGCCCGCGCCGGAGCGGACAGCTCACCCCGTCGGAGCAACGGGTCGCCGAGCTTGCCGCCTCGGGCATGAAGAACCGCGACGTGGCGACCGCTCTATTCATCAGCCCGAAGACCGTCGAGGCGAACCTGGCCCGGATCTACCGCAAGCTCGGCATCAAGTCGCGCGCTGAACTCGGCCGTCACATGAGTAAGGCGTAGACCGGCAGCCTAAGAAGCGAGGAATAGGGAAACACCCTATTTCTCAGCATTGTTGAGCGAATTAGCGTCAACCACGCGCGCAGGTCAAGCGACCGAAGGAGGATTGTTGCCCGTCGACCACAACTCATTGGCCAGTCAGAACCAAGCCGCCCTGGTGACGACGGCGACCAGCCAACCCGCATTGCGCACCGGCTTCGCGATGCTTGGCCTGGTCTCACTGCTGGATCTGCCGAAAGCCGACAGGGCCGACAGGGTGGTGGCGTTTTGCGGCGCGGCGGCCGCGGGGTGGTTTCTGGTCAGGGGTGGGCGGCTCCGCTAGACGTTCGGTGGCGCCGTCTTCTGCGGCACCTGGGCGGGCCACAGCCGAATGCCGATCGGTGCGGTCAGGCTGTGCACCACGAGGCTCACGGTGACGGTGACGACGACCGCCTGCATGATCGTGGTCGACTGCCGGATCTCGCCTCGCTCGACCATCAACAATCCGAGAACCAGAGTGCCGATCCCGCGAGGCCCGAACCAGCCGATGAACAGCCTGCTGCGGGCGGGCAGGTCGCTGCCGATCAGCGCGGTAGACACCGCCACCAGACGCACCACGATCAGCGCGACGACGGCGAAAAGCACCACGCGCCAATCCGCATCGCGCCATCCGACGAAGACGGCATAACTGCCGAACATCGCGAACACGATCAGCTCCAGCAACTGACCAGCCGCATCGGTCACCTGCGACGGTATCTGCGCGCCCGCCCTGTTCATCATCATCGAGTAGGCCAGGCCGCCCGCGAAGGCGGTGACGAATCCGCTGCCCTGCAACCGCTCTCCGACTTCGAAACACACCAACGCCAACGCGACGGTGGCCAACTGGGCCCAGGTATCGCTCATCCAGCCGCGCTGGCGGGACCTCACGATCACCAGGCCACCGACCGCACCGATGCCGAGGCCCACCAGCAGAGAAACCCCCTCGGTACGGAGCGCGAACAGTGCCCACCGGCTCGGATCCGGGTCGTTCTGCTGAGACGCGAGCGCCACGGCGGCCAGCATCGCCGCCAACGCGATCCCGTCGTTGCAGCCACTTTCGGCTGACATTGCATGCCGGACGGCCTCGGGGATACGACGGTCCTCGAGCAGTGCGTCGATCAGCGCAACTTCCGTCGGCACCACGATGGTTGCGAGGCACACCGCCTCCCACAACGGCATCACCGGCATCACCAGCAGCGCCACGACCGTGCCGAGGACGATGGACAACGGTATTCCGATCGCCAACAACCGCACGGTGATATGGCCGCGGCGGACCACGGACGGCAGGTCGAGCATCGCGGCCTGGTTGAACAGGATCACGGTCAGCGCCAGCTGGGCCAGGATGGTGAAGCTCTCGGTGTGAGCCGCGGCCTCGATCACACCGAATCCGAACGGCCCCAACACCATTCCGAACGCGACAAAGATCAACGCGGGAGCGATGTACCACCGCTTCACCAGCCCCGAAACGACGGCGTAGCTCATCACGAGAAGGGTGAGCACAAACGCCGTATCGGTGCGCACCTGGCCGCCTCAGCCCCGCGTTCGCCTACGCGCCGTTGTTGGGGCCACCGGAGTTCGCGCCTGCGATATCGGTGATCGGGAAGTTCGGCATCGGTTTGGGCGAAGGCGTACTCGGCAGCGTCGGGATCTCAGCAGGCGGGATGTCAGTGAGGTCGTTGACCGGCGGGCCGTTTTCCCGGCTGCCGTAGGAGCTGCCCGGCTCGCGCGGTCCGATCATCTGGGTGACGGTCACCATGTGATAGCCGTTGGACTTGAGCACCGGGATGAACTGCTCGACGAGATCGACTGTGGACGAGTAGGTGTCGTGAAACAGCACCACCGAGTTCGGCTTGATCTGTGTCATCAACATGTACCGGGTGGCCGCGGTGTTGGAGTCGTTCGCCCAGTCGAACGGGATCACGTCCCAGTTGATGTCGGCAAGACCCTGTTTCTTGGCCTCAGCCAGGACCGCATCGTTGACGAGGCCACCCGCGGTGCGCACCAGCTTCGGCCGCTGACCGGTCGCCGCCTCGATCGCATCACTGGCCTTGCTGAACTGCTCCGGGATGTCTTCGGGCGGGATCGTCGTCATGTTGGGGTGTTCCCACGTGTGACTGCCCAGTTCCATCCCGGCTTCCACCACTCGCTTTGCGCCGGCGGGGTTGGCGGCGACCTTGTTGCCGATCTCGAAGAACGTCGCCTTGGCGTCGTTGTCGGTCAGGATCTTCAGCAGCCGGTCTGTGAAGGGGCTCGGCCCGTCGTCGAACGTCAGCGCCACACACTTGACCTGTGAGCAGTCGACGTTGTCGGCGCTGGCTTTGCGGACGTGCCCGGTCAGGCCGCCGACGATCAGCACCGCGGCGGCCGCGAGCACGCCAAGGACGGTCCTCCAGTACCGCCAGACCTGGCTATCGGGTCGCTTCGGCACCCAAGCAGCCTACCGACTACCGATCTCGGCGCGCTTACGCCCGCTCAGCGTCCGTTAGCGCGCCGAAATCGCTCACGGGAGCGCTCCCGGGCTGATTTCCTCGAGCATCTCGGTGACCAACGCCGCGATCGGTGAGCGCTCGCTGCGCAGCAGCGTGATGTGCGCGAACAGCGGGTGACCCTTGAGCTTCTCGATCACCGCGGCCACGCCGTCGTGGCGTCCCACTCGCAGGTTGTCGCGCTGGGCGACGTCGTGGGTGAGCACCACCCGCGATCCGGCACCCAGCCGGGACAGCACGGTCAGCAGCACGTTGCGTTCCAGTGACTGCGCCTCGTCGACGATGACGAACGAGTCGTGCAGTGAGCGGCCGCGAATGTGAGTGAGTGGCAGCACCTCGAGCATGCCGCGGGATAGCACTTCTTCCAGTACCGCGGGGCTGGCCAGGCCTTCGAGCGTGTCGAAGACGGCCTGCGCCCACGGGCCCATCTTCTCGCTCTCGCTGCCCGGCAGGTAGCCGAGGTCCTGCCCGCCGACCGCGTATAGCGGACGGAACACCACTACCTTGCGCTGCGTGCGCCGCTCGAGGACGGCTTCCAACCCGGCGCACAGTGCCAGCGCGGACTTGCCGGTGCCGGCCTTGCCGCCGAGGGAGACGATGCCGACGGACTCGTCGAGCAGCAGATCGAGCGCGACCCGTTGCTCGGCGGAGCGGCCGCGCAGCCCGAAAACCTCGCGATCGCCGCGGACCAGTTGCACCCGCTTTTCGGGGTTGACTCGGCCCAGTGCGTGCGAATTGCCGCCGAGCAGCCGAATGCCGGTGTGGCACGGAAGGTTACGTGCGGCCTCCAGGTCGATCTCACCGTCTGCGAAGAGAGTGTCGATCTCATCGGCCGACACCTCGAGCTCGTCCATCCCCGTCCAACCCGACGTGATCACGTCCTGGGCGTGGTACTCGTCGGCGGACAGACCGACCGCGCCCGCCTTCACTCGCAGCGGAATGTCCTTGCTCACCAACGTGACTCGCTTGCCTTCCGCGGCGAGATTGGCCGCGCACGTCAGGATCCTCGCGTCGTTGGTGTCGGTCCTGAAGCCTGCAGGCAGCACCGTCGGATCGCTGTGATTCAGCTCGACATGCAGCGTGCCGCCCTGCGTCCCAACGGGAATCGGCTGATCCAGCCGCCCATGCTCGAGCCGCAGATCGTCGAACATCCGTAGTGCCTGCCGCGCGAACCAGCCAAGCTCATGATGATGCCGCTTGGCTTCCAGTTCGCTGATGACCACCAACGGGACCACGACTTCGTGCTCGGCAAACCTCGTAGCCGCCCAGGGATCGGACAGCAGCACGGAGGTGTCGAGCACATAGGTCCGGACGGCCGAATCAGTCACGTAGCGCTCCTCGAGCCCGCGCGGCCCCGCACGAACATCTCGGCGGACACTGCGGTACCAGGACCGGGGCCGGTCCTCTCGTAATCGAAACGATCGGTACCGCCCGGATAGCAGAGCATGTCGCTAGCCATCGAGAAACGACGCTACTCTCGCTGAGCGCTTCGCGCCGTGCAGGCGCGCCGTGGCTAACTCGTCACACGTAGGCGCGCAGCGCGGGCTCGTCGGCGAGCCCCCACGCGGTGATGCGGTCGGCGATCAGCTGGCGCAGTTGCTCCGGTCCGAAGATGCCGGCCTCAGCCATATGCGCGACCTTGTCCGCGTACGCGTCGATGTCCCCACCGACGACGCCGAGTTCGGCTGCGCGGCGGGCGATCGCCTCGATCGTCTCGTCGCGGATGTAGGTCAGGCAGTGCGCGACGAGGTTGGCGAAGAACTCCTCGTGGCGTTCCTCGTCGCGGGTGATGCGGCCGATCAGGCTCTTCAGCGCCGGCTCGGTGATCTGCGCTTCGAGGTTGCGGCAGAACACGGCGTGCTCGCGCTCGAAGAACACCATGAACACCAGGCGCTCGATCTGCGTGTAGGTGTCGGCGCGGTACCCCTTCATCACGTGCTCGACGCGCACGTCCTCGTTGGCGGCCGGGTCGATCTCGCGGGTGACCACCAGATAGTTGCGCAGCGCGACGGC
>Ga0207708_10003536_pt1 | contig 11509 bp, 8 predicted proteins | sample KBSK5101metaG_FD_184340 | JGI IMG/M metagenome (GOLD analysis project Ga0207708, IMG submission 184340) | Corn, switchgrass and miscanthus rhizosphere microbial communities from Kellogg Biological Station, Michigan, USA - KBS K5-10-1 metaG... | ecosystem: Host-associated > Plants > Roots >...
GGGGATCAGCAGGCGGTTGATCTCGTTGGTTCCCTCGAAGATGCGGTTGACCCGCGCGTCGCGGTAGTGCCGCTCGGCGGGATAGTCGCGCACGAAGCCGTTGCCGCCGTGAATCTGCACGTTCTCGTCGAGGATGAAGTCGAGCACCTCGCTGCTCGCCACCTTGAGGATCGACGCTTCGATGGCGAACTCCTCGAGCGCGGCGAGGATCTGATCGGGCCTGTGCCCGCCCTCGAGCATCGCGTCGATCAGTCCGCCGGTGCGATACAGCATCGACTCCACCGCGTACTCCCGCGCCACCATCTCGCCGAGCTTGTGCTTGATGGCGCCGAACGAGGCGATGGGCTTACCGAACTGCTTCCGCTGCGCCGCGTAGCGCGCCGCTTCTTCGATCGCCATGCGCGCCCCGCCGCTGCACATCGCGCCCAGCTTGAGCCGGCCGTAGTTGAGCGTGTTGAACGCGATCTTGTGGCCCTTGCCGATTTCTCCCAGCAGGTTCTCCGCCGGGACCTTCGCGTCCTGCAGAATCAGCGGGGTCGTTGACGACCCGAGCAGTCCGAGCTTGTGCTCTTCCTTGCCGCTGCTGACCCCGGGGAACGAGCGCTCGACGATGAAGCCGGTAAACTGCTCGCCGTCCACTTTGGCAAAGACGATGAACAGATCGGCGAAGCCGCCGTTGGTGATCCACATCTTCTCGCCGTTGAGGACGAAGCTGCCGTCGGCCTGGCGCGTCGCGCGGGCGCGGGCGCCGAGCGCGTCCGACCCGGAGCCTGATTCGCTGAGCGCGTAGGCGCCGACCATTTCGCCGGACACCAGCCGCGGCAGGTACTTCTCCTTCTGCGCCTGCGTGCCGAACCCGAGGATCGGCGTGATCGCGAGGCCGGTCTGTGCGCCGAAGGTCGTGGCCAGCGACGCGCTCCGGCCGATCGCTTCGCCGACGACGATCGAGGAGCGCTTGTCGAGGTCGAGGCCGCCGAACTCGTCCGGCACGTCAGTGGCGAGCAGCCCCAGTTCTCCGGCGCGCTGGACGAACTTGCGCGCCAGCGCCCAGTCCTTCTGCTCCAGGCGATCGGTCTCGGGAGTGACTTCCTTGTTGACGAACTCTTCCGCGGTCTGCATGAACATCCGCTGTTCGTCGGTCAGCTGCTCGCGCGTGAACACGGTGTCCGCCGCGGTCTCTTCGATCAGCCACGATCCACCGCGCGTGAGTGTCTGGATTGGGGTCTCGGTTGCCATGATCAACACCTTTCGAAGATTCCCGGCGCGCCCATGGCGCCGCCGACAGTCATTTTTCAGCGCTCGCGGGGCCCCACCCCCGCTCGCTCGCGCCTCGCGCGTTCGCGCTCGGCGCGGGCCGCCGGCGCTGTGTCTTTTCTCAAACCGTGACGCTGTGCGTCGACGTCACGTGCGCTCGAAGATCCCCGCAGCGCCCATGCCGCCGCCGACGCACATCGTCACCAGTCCATAGCGCGACCCTCGCCGTTTCATTTCGTGCAGCAGCGTCGCCGTCAGTTTCGATCCCGTGCAGCCGAGCGGATGGCCGAGCGCCACGGCGCCGCCGTTGACGTTCAGGCGATCCGGGTCGATCGGCATCTCGCGCAGGCAGGCGAGCACCTGCGCCGCGAAGGCCTCGTTCAGCTCGACGAGATCGATCTGATCGAGCGTCAGCCCGGCCTGCTTCAGCACCCTGCGCACGGCCGGCACCGGACCGATGCCGAAGCGCTCCGGCTCGACGCCGGCGGTGGCGAACCCGACGAAGCGGCCGAGCGGCGTCAGGCCGAGCGCCTTCACCCGTTCGCCGCTCATCACGACGACCGCCGACGCGCCGTCGCTCGTCTGCGAGGAATTACCCGCGGTGACCGAACCCTTCGCGTGAAACGCCGGCCTCAGCTTCGCGAGCGCCTCCGCCGACGTATCGCGGCGCGGCCCCTCGTCCACCGCGAGCGCGGGCAACGCCACGAGCTCGTCGGCGAAGCGGCCGCCGTCGATCGCCGCGACGGCGCGCTGGTGGCTGCGCAGCGCAAAGGCGTCCTGCTCCTCGCGCGAGATGCCGTAGTCGTGAACGTGGTTCTCGGCGACGAGCCCGGTCGTCAGGTAGACGTCCGGGTAGGTGTCCACGAGCGTCGGGTTCGGCGCGATCTTGTTGCCGCCCATCGGCACCATGCTCATCGACTCGGTGCCGCCGGCGACGATGGCGTGCGCGCCGCCGGTCATGATGCGCTCGGCGGCGTAGGCGATCGCCTGCAGCCCGGACGAACAGAACCGGTTGACCGTGACGGCGGACGCGGTGATCGGCACGCCGGCGCGCAGGCTGGCGATCCGCGCGACGTTGAGCCCCTGCTCCGCCTCCGGCATCGCGCAGCCGAGGATCACGTCGTCGATCTCCGCCGGATCGAGCGGCGTGGCGCGCGCCAGCGCTTCTTTGATCACGGCGGCCGCCATCTCGTCGGGACGCGTGTGTTTCAGTGCACCGTTGGGCGCCTTGCCGACGGGAGTGCGGACGGCGGAAACGATAAAGGCATCAGCCATGAAAATCCTTCAGGAGATCTTCGAGCGCTTCACCCACTTCGCTGGTGTGGCCGTCGAAGAGGTGATCGGCCATGTCGATGACGACCAGCTCCTTCGGCTCGGGGAGCGTGCCGTAGAACTTCCACATGTCCTGGATCGGGCAGATGTCGTCCGCCTCTCCCTGCACGAAGAACTTGGGTTTGGTGCTCGCCTTGGTGTTCGTGAACTCGTAGCCCATCTTCGTCACCGGCGGCGCAATGCCGATCAGCGCCTTCACGCGGTCGTCGGCGGCGCCGGTCTCGAGCGCGACCCAGGCGCCGAACGAGAACCCGGCCGCCCACAGCGTCAGCGAGGGATACCGCGCCGCCATGTAGTCGAGCGCGGCCTTGAAGTCTTCCCGCTCGCCGTCGCCGCCGCTGAACGCGCCCGCGCTGTGGCCGACGCCGCGGAAGTTGAAGCGCAGCACGGCGCAGCCGGCGCGCACGAGCCCTTTCGTCCCCTGGAAGACCGCTTTCGTGTGCATCGTCCCGCCGTGCGTCGGCAGGGGATGCGCGAACACCACGGCGGCCCGCGGCGCGCCCGACGGCTCGTCGAGCAGCGCCTCGAGCTTGCCCGCCGGTCCGGTCAGATCATGAATGGTCGGCATTCACGAAGTCCTTCACCATGCTCGCGAACCGGGCCGGCTGCGTCAGCACGCCGAGATGCCCCGTGCGATCCATCAGCTCGACGCGCGCGTTGGGGATCAGCTCCGCGTAGCGCTTGGTCGAATCGACCGGCACCACGAGATCCAGCGCCGGCTCTCCCGTAATCACCAGCGTCGGCGCCGAGATACGGGCGCAGTCGCCGGAGAGGTCGAGGTCCTGCATCAGCCGCACGCGGCGCGCCATCAGATGCGGCATCGCCGGAAACCGCAGCGCCAGCGCGCCGTACCGCACGAAGAACCGCAGCCGCTGCGGCCACGCCGGCAGGGCCGCGGCCACTTCGCGCGCGGCACGCTCCAGCGCGGCCACGCCAAATGCCGGCAGCGACAGCCACGGCCGCGACACGTACCCGGCCTGCGCGGCATTGGGTCGCCACCCCGGGCCCGGCGACGAGGCCACGATCAGGCGCGAGACGCGATCGGGATGGCGCGCGGCGTAGCGAGCCGCGACGACGCCGCCGAACGAGATCCCACAGAGCGCGGCGCGGCCGGTGATGCCGGCGGCATCGATGACCTCCTCGAGCTGCCGGACGAATCCGTCGAAGCCGGCGTCCGCGTCCATCCGCTGTCCCGAGCCGAGGTCGCCGCTCAGCGAATAGCTCACGACGCGGAAATGCCGCGACAGATCGCGCAGCATCTCGCGCGTCCACTCCCAGCGTCCCTGGAGCGGCTGCACGACTACGAGCGGTGGACCGGACCCCTGATCGAACATGGGTGGCTTCGCTGTCAACTCCTCAACGCCGCAACTCCCAACTCCCAACCGGGGAGCCGCAACTCCCAACTCCCAACCGGGGGGCCGCAACTCCCAACTCCCAACCGGGGGTCAGGTCTGCAAACTGGCCCGACCGGGGTCAGGTCTGCAAACTGACCCGACCCGGGGTCAGGTCTGCAAACGGGCGGCTGCAGTGCCAGACCCCGCGAAATGACGTTTTGCAGACCTGACCCCCGAGGGGCCTGACCCCGCGACACGACGTTTTGCAGACCTGACCCCAATTCCCACGCGAACTAGTTGCGTAGCGGCTTGCCGGTTTTCAGCGTGTGCGCGATGCGCTCGAGCGTCTTGCGCTCGCCGCACAGGCTGAGGAACGCCTCGCGCTCCAGGTCGAGCAACTGCTGCTCGGTCAGCGTCGTCGCATGCGGCGCGTTGCCCCCCGCGAGGATCCAGGCCAGCTTGCGGCCGATCGTCGCGTCGTGGTCGCTGATGCGGCCGGCGCGCCAGGCCAGGTGGACGCCGAGCTTGAGCGCCGCCAGCACCCCTTCGCCGCCGACCCGGATCGCGGCGCGCGGCTGCGGCGGCGTGTAGCCGTTGACCAGCTGCAGCGCCTGCGCCTTGGCGTCGGCGGTCAGGCGGTCGCGGTTCATCGTGATCTCGTCGCCGTCGCGCAGGTAGCCGAGCCGCCTCGCGTCCGGGCCGCTGGTCGAGACCCTGGCAAATCCGATCGTCTCGAAGACGCGCTGCACGTGCGGCAGCGGATCGGTGTTCGGCGCCGCCGCCTCCATCGCCCGCGCGAGCAGTTCCTTGGTGCCGCCGCCGGCGGGAATCAGCCCGACGCCGACTTCGACCAGCCCGATGTAGGCCTCCGCGGCCGCCTGGACGCGCGCCCCGTGCAGCGCGATCTCGCAGCCGCCGCCGATCGCCAGCCCCGCCGGCGCGACCACCACCGGCACGTCGGCGCCTTTCAGCCCCATCGTCGCCGCCTGGAACGCGCGGACCATCATGTCCACCTCGTCCCAGTTGCCTTCCTGCGCCTCGAGCAGCAGCAGCATCAGGTTGGCGCCGGCGGAGAAGTGCGGCGCGTCGTTGGCGACCACTACGGCGGCGAAATTCCGCGACGCCTCCTTCACGCCCGCCTGCAGCATCTGGATGGTGTCGCCGCCGATGGCGTTCATCTTCGAGTGGAACTCGATGCCGAGCACGCCGTCGCCGAGATCGACCAGGCTCGCGCCCGCGTTCTTCTTCACCACCCGCGCGCTCGCCGTGCGGAGGAGTTGGGGGTTCGAGGTTGGCAGTTGGTTTTTGGGAGTTGGCGTTTGGGAGTTGACGGCGGCAGCATCACCGGCCGTCCCCAATGCGGCGGCCGTCTCGAATGGCCCAATCTCCCAGCCGAAGCCCCACTTCATCGCGTTGTCGATGTCGGCGGGGGAGTTGGCGACGTCGCCGGCGATGCGCGCCGAATACTCCAGCGTCGGACCGAGCGTCGCGCGCAGGAACGCGCCGGCCTTGTCCTTGCCGTTGTAGAGCGCGCGGATGCGGTCGGCGACCGGCTCGATCGATTTGGCGGCCTCGAGGGACGACAGCTTCGCCGACTGTTTCGCGCGGTACTCGAGCGTCTTCGGGTCCAGCGTCAGGATCTCGTCGCCAGCCTTCTGGTAGAAGCCGCGCCCCGACTTCGCGCCGACCATGCCGCGCGCGACCATCTGCTCGACGAACGACGGCAGCGCGAACTGCGCCCGATCGTCCGGGCCGTCGAGGCGCGCCGCCAGCGTGCGGGCCACGTGCGCCAGCACGTCGACGCCGGCGATGTCCACCGTGCGGAACGTCGCGCTCTTCGGGCGCCCGATCGCCGGGCCGGTGATCGCGTCGATCTCCTCGATCGAGTAGTCACCCGACTCGAGCGCGCGGAAGATCTGCATCATGCCGAACATGCCGATGCGGTTGGCGATGAACCCGGGCGCGTCCTTCGCGACGACGACCCCCTTGCCCAGGCGGCGATCGGCGAAGGCGGTGACATCGGCCACGACCTGGGGATCGGTCTCGGCGGTCGGGATCAGCTCGAGCAGGTGCAGGTAGCGCGGCGGGTTGAAGAAGTGCGTGCCCAGCCAGTGCTTCCTGAAACCGTCGGACCGCCCTTCGGCAATCGAGGCGATCGGGATCCCCGAGGTGTTGGAGCTGACGACGGTGTCGGCGCGGCGGACGGTTTCGACGCGTTCCATCAGCGCGCGCTTGGCGTCGAGCTGCTCGACCACCGCTTCGACGATCCAGTCGGCGTCGCGGGCGGCGGCCAGGTCCTGGTCGAAGCCGCCCGTGGTGACGAGCGCGACGGCGTCCGGCGTGAAGAAGGGATCGGGCTTGAGCCGCTTGGCGCGCTCGAGCCCCTCGCGCGCGGCCTCGCGCGTCACGTCGAGCAGGCGCACGCGCAGCCCGGCGTTGGCGAAATGCGCGGCGATCTGCGCACCCATCACGCCGGCGCCCAGCACGGTGGCGGTGTGGAATCTCACCTGGTCCCCCGGCGGCGCTTGTCCGCTGCCTTGTCCACCGACCTGTCCACCGAAGCCTTGGCGGAGGTGGATGCGTTCGCGGAGGCGGAGATCCCGCCGACGAAGATGTCGACGATCGCGTCGGCCTCGCCGGCCAGCGCGTACTTGCGGCGGCTGAGGATCCAGTTGGTCGCCATCTCGTCGAGGCCGCCGAAGAACAGCTTCGATACCAGCGTGGCGTTCAGCTCCTTGCGGAAGACGCCCGAGGCCTGTCCGGCGGCGATGATGCCGCGAATGATGCCGAGGTATTCGCGCAGCAGCGTGGACGAGAAGCGCTCCATGAACTTGGTCGACTGCCGCAGCTCGACCTGGAAGACCACCGCCAGGCTGCGGTCGCGCCCCATGCGATCGAGGTGGACGCGCGCGATCTCCCGCAGCTGCGCGATCGGGTCGGTGAGCGGCGCCACGCAGGCCCGCCCGTCCGCGATCGCCGCGCGCATCGTCCGCTCGAAGATCGAGACGAGCAGGTCGTCCTTGCCGCGGAAGTAGAGATAGACCGTGCCGGCGGCGACGCCGGCCGCGCGGGCGACGTCGGCGACCTGCGCGTTGAAGAAGCCGCGCTCGGCGAAGACGTCGATCGCGGCGCGAAGAATGGCCTCGCGCTTGTCAGCCTTGGCGGTCTCCGGAGGGCGGAGGGGGGTGATGCTGGCCACTGAATGAATATTCATTCATTTGTGGCTTCGCTGTCAACTTCCAACGCCACAACTTCCAACTCCCAAGTAACTTCCAACTTTCAACTCCCAAAACTCCCAACAGTCCGAAAGTTGGTTGGGAGTTGGACCTTGGGAGTTGGTTGGGAGTTGGACCTTGGGAGTTGATTGGGAGTTGGGAATTGCGTAGTTGGGGACTTGACAGCGAGCGCTCATTTCCAGCGAGTGAGAATCGACTCCCGCTCGAAGAGCGCGACGCTGAGCATGATCAGCAGTACCCATACCCCCACCATCACCAGGGCCACGCCGAGCAGCATGGGAACGGTCAGGAAGAACGTTCCGGCAATCTGGCCGGCCAGCATCACGACGATCGGCAGGACGAGGATGATGGCGATCTGCTGCGCGCTGCGGGGGTCGTTCACGCGCGACGACACCGCAATCGTGCCCTGCAGCGCGGCCAGCGCCCCCAAGGGACCGACGATGCCGAGGAGGACGGCGGTGCGGCCGGTGAGCAGCGAATGGAAGACCGCGTGGGATCCGAGCGCCGAGACGAGCGCGAAAAACCCGGCCACCCCGATCGCCTCGGCGACGAGCGCCGGCAGGAACGAGGCGAGCACCTTCGCGATGAGCAGTTCCGCCGTCGACAGCGGCGTCGCCAGCAGCGGCTCCAGCGTGCGCCCCTGCTTCTCGCCGACGACCGAGTAGGCCGCGAGCGAGACGGCGCCGACGATCGGCGCGACGAGGAACAACATCAGGAACTGTTGCAGGAAGAACGACTGCGTCGCCTCCTCCGCGTCGAGCGAGGCGAGACCCGGCAGGTACGCGCGCGCGGCCGTCACCACTTGCTGCAGCGAGGGATCGGAGGTCAGCGACTTCCCGGTCATCCGCGGCACGAGGTAGAGGAAGATGAACGGCAGCAGCATCGAGATGGTCATCAGGATCACCACGGGCAGCACCGCGGTGGGGCTGGCGCGGAACTCGCGCAGCTCCTTGCCGACCAGCGCCGCCACCCGATCGGCCTTCACGCGCGCGCCCCTCGGCGGGGATCGACGGGCACCGGCTTCGGGTGCAGCAGCTTGAGATAGACCTCCTCGAGCGCCGGCTGCTCCTCGAACACCTCGCGGATCTCGGCGCCGGCGTCAACCAGCCGGCGCACGATGGCCGGCGTCCCCGCCTCGAGCGATTCGAGGACCATCGACAGCTCGTGCTTCTCGACCCGCACGTCGTGCGCGCCGGCGTGGATAGCGACGGCGGCGAGCTGCTTCGGCGGCGGGTACCCGCTGGCGAGGCGGACGCGCAGGCGGCGGCCGAACACGTCGCGCCGCAGCGCCGCCGGTTCCCCGATCGCGATCAGCGTGCAGCTGAGCAGCGCGACGCGATCGGCCAGCCGCTCGACCTCGCTGAGGTTGTGCGTCGAGATGACGACGGCGCGTCCCTGCGCACGCAGGTCGAGCAGCAGGTCGCGCACCATGCGCGACGTCTGCGGATCCAGGTTCGCGGTGGGTTCGTCGAGCAGGACGATCTCCGGCTCGTGGACGAGCGCGCGCGCCAGCGCGAGCTTCTGCTTCATCCCCTTCGAGAGCAGCCCGGCGCGGTCGCCCCGGCGATCCCAGAGATCGAACGGCCGCAGCACCAGTTCGGCCGCCAGCCCGGGACGCGGCATGCCGAACAGCCGCGCGTAGACGCAGATATTGTCGAGCACGGTGAGGTTGTCCCACAGGCCCGGCGTCTCCGTGAGGAAGCCGATCCGCCCGCGAATGCCCGCGGCCTGCTCGCGGGTGAAACTCCGACCGTCGATAGTAATTGTCCCTGCCGATGGCGGAATCAGGCCGGCCAGCATGCGCAGCACCGACGTCTTCCCGGCGCCGTTGGGGCCGAGCAGGCCGAAGACTTCGCCACCCCGCACGTCGAACGACACGTTGTCAACGGCCGTTCGTGCCCCATAGCGGCGCGTGATCGCGTGCGCGGAAATCACAAGCTCATGTTACGGTAGTGGCACAACTCCCGTACAGGAAGGTACTCATGCTGGACGAGGCGCAGCAGCAGGCTATCGTCACACGGTTGAACCGCATCGAAGGGCAGGTGCGTGGCATCCGGCGGATGGTCCAGGAACCTCGACTGTGCGTCGAGATCCTCCAGCAGCTCGCCGCCGCCGAGGCCGCGCTGAATCGCATCAGCCTCGTCGTGTTCAAGTTCCACGTCGAGAAGTGCGTCCCCGACGGCATCAACAAGGGGGACCCCGATCGCAGCCAGCGCCTCTCTGAGCTCGTCGATATTTTCGACCGCTTCGCCAAGTAGCACCTCGGTGCCCCCCGCCCGTTAAGGCTTGCTTTCCTGCCAAGCCTCCGGCCATAGTGTCCTGTCCGGTTTCGTACACCGTCCGGTTGCGCAATTCGATCGGTCTTCTATCTGGGAGGATGGATGATGAGAAGTCGAATGGCCACACTGATGGTGTCGGGCGGGCTGGTCGCGCTGTGCGTACTGGCCACGCCCGCACCATCAACGGCGCAGGTGTCCTCGGGGCGCATCGACGCGAGCCTCGTGGACAGCACCGGCGCCGTGCTTCCTGGTGTCACGGTCGACATCAGCGGTCCGCAGAGCCACTCGGCTGTGACGGACACTCTCGGTGAGGCGCACTTCCTAAACCTCGCGCCTGGCACTTACACGGTTTCCGCGAAGCTTTCCGGTTTCAGCGATTACCTCAACAAGAACATTCAGGTCGCCACGGGCGCGAGCGTGCCGCTCAAGATCTCGCTCTCGGTCGCCGGCGTGTCCACCCAGGTCCAGGTCACCAGCGAATCTCCGGTCGTCGACACCAAGAAGATGGGCACGTCGACGAACGTCAGCCTCGAAGAGCTGCAGAACATTCCCTCGTCGCGCGACCCGTGGGTCGTGCTGCAGACGGTACCCGGCATCATCGTCGACCGCGTCAACGTCGGCGGCGCCGAATCCGGCCAGCAGTCGGCCTACCAGGCGAAGGGGGCCAGCGGCGGCGAGAACACGTGGAACATGGACGGCGTCGCCATCACCGACATGGCCGCCCTCGGCTCCACGCCCACCTACTACGACTTCGACATGTTCCAGGACATGCAGGTCACGACGGGCGGCGCCGACATCTCGAGCCCGACGCCCGGCGTGCAGCTGAACATGGTGCTGAAGAGCGGCAGCAACACGCCGCACGGCAGCACACGCATCTACTTCGAGAACGAGAGCATGCAGGCCACCAACCTCTCGCCCGAACTCGCCGCGAGCATTGGCGGCAACACCGGCAAGGGCAACCGGATGGACCAGTACTACGACACCGGTGTCGAGCTGGGCGGGCCGATCATCAAGAGCCGCCTGTGGGCCTGGGGATCCATCGCCAAGACGCACGTGGATCTGATCACGCTGAGCGAGACGCACGATCGGACCGAACTGCAGGACACCTCGTTCAAGCCGCAGGCGCAGATCACCAAGGGCATCCGCGCCAACTACACCTTCTTCCGCGGCAACAAGGAGAAGTTCGGCCGCGGCGCGGGCCCGTTGGTCTCCGACCCATCGTCGTACAATCAGACCGGACCGACGACGCTGCAGAAGGGCGAAGGCAACTTCGTCATTGGCGACAACCTGTTCTTCGCGGCGCGCGCCTCGCACGTGGACGGCGGCTTCTCGCTGGCCGCGCGCGGCGGAACCGATACACCGAAGTACGTCGACGACGGCGGCGTGTCGCGCGGATCGAACGACCTCTACATCACCGAGCGGCCGCAGAACAACTTCTCGGTCGACGCCAACACGTTCCGCGGCCATCACGAGCTGAAGTTCGGCTTCGGCTGGCGCAAGGCGACCGTCGACTCGAGCGATACGTATTCCGCCAACGGCGTGATCTCGATCCACAACGGCTATCCGGAAATGATCGCCAAGATCACCCGCCCGGGCCACTTCCTGACCGACGCCGTCTACACGAGCGCCTACGGCGGCGACACGTGGACGATGGATCGCATGACCCTCAACCTCGGCGTGCGCTGGGATCACTCGGCCGGATCGCTGGGCGCCGCGAGCGTGCCGGCCAGCCCGGTGCTGCCGAACCTGCTGCCGGCGCTGACCGCCACGCCGGCTGACGACGCCATCGTCTGGAACGCGGTCAGCCCCCGCCTCGGCATGACCTGGGCGCTGAACGACAGCCGCAAGACCATCGCGCGCGCAAGCTATTCGATGTTCTCGTCGCAGTTGAACGCGACGGCCGCGGGCACGATCTCGGCGATCCAGTACTCGGCGATCTACTACTACGCCGTCGACACCAACGGCAACAAGATCGCCGATCCGAACGAGATCCTCTTCGGCCTCGGCAACGTCGGCTACTACGGGTTCGACCCGCTCGACCCGACGCGGTTGTCGACGATCAACCAGATCGGCG
>Ga0207708_10003541_pt1 | contig 11500 bp, 9 predicted proteins | sample KBSK5101metaG_FD_184340 | JGI IMG/M metagenome (GOLD analysis project Ga0207708, IMG submission 184340) | Corn, switchgrass and miscanthus rhizosphere microbial communities from Kellogg Biological Station, Michigan, USA - KBS K5-10-1 metaG... | ecosystem: Host-associated > Plants > Roots >...
CTCGATCGTGCTCGCTCCGGAAGGAAACGCCGTTATCGTGGCTAATCCCGTCGACAAGGTCCTTTATTACTACAGCGAGGGAATGGCCGCGCCGATGGGCAACTTCCAGAATTACCGGCGCGAGCCGATGGCAACCCTCGTAGTCGACCGCAGTTTGCGAGAGATCAAACCCGGTGTTTATTCGACGACGATCAAGTTGCCGGCAAGTGGTCGCTACGATGTTGCGTTTCTGAACGACTCTCCAAAAGTTTCTCATTGCTTCGAAATCAGTGCGGACGCGAATCCGGCATTGAAAGAGAAGCAGCCGATCGCACTTCGCATCGAGCACCAGGTAAAGGAGACGAGTTTAGCGGTTGGAAAAGACTTCGTTTTCCGCTTCAAGTTGATTGACACCGCAACCGGCAATCCGAAATCCGATTTGAAAGACGTTCGTGTGCTAACGTTCCTGAGTCCGGGTGTTTGGCAGCGTCGCGACATTGCGAAATCAGTTGGAGACGGAGTCTACGAACTAAAGATCAACGTGCCGGAGACAGGTGTCTATATGTTGTTCGTTGAATCGTCTTCAATGGGGGTGCGTTACATCGATCTGCCGTACCTGACGCTGCAGGCAACCGAGTAGAGGTGAATGAAAATGAATAGACTTCTTAAACTGTTTGGACTCGCGTTGATGCTGCTCATCGCAATCGAGGGAAGTGCACAAACGAGGGCGCGATCCTATGTTTGCCCGATGCATCCGGAAGTTACGTCGAGCAAACCCGGCAAGTGTCCCAAATGCAAAATGGATTTGCGAAAAGTGGGTCCACAGACTACGCAGATTACGCAGAGTAAGAATCAATCTGTGAAATCTGTGGATGGCTCGACCATGGTGATCCCGGATGTCGAGGTCCTGGACCAGGACGGTAACGCCCTTCATTTCTACACCGACCTGATCAAAGACAAGACTGTAGCGATCAACTTCATCTTTACAAACTGTACAACCATTTGTCCGCCGCTGGCCGCAACCTTTGCTCGATTGCAAAAAGAGATGGGCGACAAGGTGGGCCGTGACGTGCACCTCATCTCCATTAGCGTCGATCCGTTGACTGATACACCTGAGCGACTAAAAGCGTGGGGCGCGAAGTTCAAGGCCGGCCCAGGCTGGAGGTTTGTTACAGGGGAGAAACAGGAGATTGATAAGTTGCTCAACGCCCTCGGCGCCGCGGTATCAAAAAGGGAAGATCACACGCCGGCACTGATCATCGGCAACGACAGTAAAGGTGTCTGGACGCGCACTTATGGTCTTGCAAAGATTAGCCAGATCACGGGGGTGATTCAGAACGTCATGGCAGGAAAAGTCGAAGAGTCGTCCGCCACTGAGGAGGGAAAGCCATGAAGTTGAATCTAATCATGGCCGCGCTGGTCGTTATGTGCGTGGCAACTATCGGACTTGCGCAGGACGCACAAAGACCGAAACCACCCGAGCCCGCTTCGTTGACGAAAGTGAGTGATGGTCCCGCCGCCCGCTCAGCGGCAGAGAAATATTTCTCCGATGTCGAACTGATCGATCAGGACGGCCAGAAGCTGCGCTTCTATAGTGACGTGCTCAAAAACAAGGTCGTAATAATCAACACGTTCTTCACTACCTGCACCAACATTTGTCCGCCGATGAATCGTAATTTCGAAAAGATTCAGGACGCGCTGGGCGAGCGTTTAGGCAAGGACGCATTCCTGATTTCGATCACCGTAGACCCGCAAACTGATACGCCGACGCGACTGAAGGAATACAGCCGCCGGTTTCATGCGCGCTCCGGATGGCTTTTTCTGACGGGCTCAAAAGAGAACGTCGACTGGGCGCTCTACAAGCTGGGCCAGTATGTGGAGACCAAAGACGACCACACGAACATTTTCATTATCGGCAACGAGCCAAAAGGACTCTGGAAAAAAGCCTTTGGCCTGGCAAAAGCGGACGAACTAATCAAGATCGTCGAAGACGTGATTGCCGATCGGTAGCTGTAGGCTTTGCCTCGAGAGTTAGCACCTTACTTGGACCGGGTCAGTACAGGGAGCGGTAGCGACCTGGTCAAGCGATGAGAGTCAAGAATCGATAGGAGATGTTGCATGCTGATCACTGACCAGGTCGCTACCGCTCCCTGTACTGACCCGGTCCAAGAATGATCTCGGACTTTTGAGACAAAGCAGGCTCACATGATCATCAGACTCACACTTGTAGCTCTCATCGCAATCGCCGGTTGCCTGATATGGACTGGGCCATCCTCAGTTCACTCGCAGAGCCCGGTGGCACCTCAACGCCGGGAACTCACGTTGCAGGAAAAACGCGGCAAGGCTTTCTATCTCAGAGGTGAGAGCGCGTCGGGCCAGGACATCACAGCGCTGATGGGAGAAGTCGACGTGCCTGCGTCAACTCTTCCGTGCGCAGGTTGTCATGGGAATCGCGGCGAGGGAAGAACGGAGGGTGGTGTCACCGCCGGCAACATGAGTTGGTCACACCTGACCAAACCTTATGGCCACACAGACGAAGGCGGCCGCAAGCACCCGGCGTTCTCCGAGGCTTTGTTTGTTCGTGCGATGACCTCCGGATTAGATCCTGCCGGCAACAAGTTGGCCGTCGCCATGCCTGTCTACCGCATGCCTCAGGAGGACATGGCAAACCTAATCGCATATCTAAAACGGATCGAGACTGATACTGACCCTGGTGTGTCTGATACGAGCATCGTGGTGGGTACGGTTCTACCTGAGAAAGCTGCTCTGAGTGGCTTGGCCCAATCAATGGGTGACGTGCTGCAAGCCTATTTCGCTGAAATCAACGCTCATGGCGGCATCTACAATCGTAAGATCGAACTGCGTCTTATGTACGGCGATTCAAAAACGACGGTTACTAACGTCAGGCATTTGATCGACGACGATCAGGTATTCGCGATCGTGAGCGGTCTCACCGCCGGCGCGGAAGACGGCGTGGCTTCGTTAACGCAGGAGAAAGAAGTTCCATTCGTCGGTCCTTCCACTTTACTTCCGCAGCGAGGACTGCCGGTCAACCGCTATATCTTCTACCTGCTGCCCGGTTTGAATGAACAAGCGCGCGCGCTGGCAACATTCGCCAGTAAGAAGAAAGACACGGCTAATGTGGCAATAGTCTCGCCTGACATTGAGTTCAATCGCAGCATCGCCACTGCGGTAGTCGAACAGGCAAAGAAACTTCACTTCAAGTCGACAACTACAACTTACTACCCGCGCGACGGATTCAGTGCAACCAAATACGTGAGCGAGCTGAACCAGAAGGGAATCGACACGGTTTTCTTTCTCGGCTCAGGTCAGGAAGCAGGAGCCATCTTGAATGAGGCGGCGGCCACCGGTTGGACACCAACCATATACATGCTCGGGACGCTTGTGGGAAGAAATGTTGGTGATGCGGTGACAGTGAAGATGAAAGACAAAGTTTTCCTCGCCTTCCCCACCGTTCCTTCTGACGTTTCTGAAGCCGGCGCGGCCGATTACACCGCGTTTCTGCAACGGAACAAGCTCGCCTCGACACATGCAGCGGCGCAAGCCTCAGCAATTGCTGCCGCGAGAATATTGGTCCATGCACTCGAACTCTGCGGCAAAGACCTCAGCCGCGAACGGCTCGTCACCACTCTCGAGGGACTCTACGAGTACGACACGGGCCTGATACCTAAAATCACGTTCGGTCCTAATCGCCGCATCGGCGCTCTAGGCGCGTACGTCGTCACCATCGATCCTGAGAAAAAACTTTTTCCTGCCAGTGTGGAGTGGATTGCGGTTGACTGAACCCTGTAACATTACCTCAGCGCGGTCCACAGATTACACAGATTGCTCGTTAGATCGGTGTAATCTGTGTAATCTGTGGATAGAGAATCCCAGAACAAGAAATGGCCCGAAGATTAGGGCCTTGTATATGAGGACGCGGTTGGGGGTGTCGTTGAGCCAGGTTAGATAAAGTACGAAGTTCGCGAGGCTGAGATAGAAGATGGGAACGGAGGGAATGAAGCATAGGAAAGGTATCAACCAGGTGAAATACCATGAGAAATGTGGAGCTTGAAAGACCATGAAAATCGACGCGATGAGCAACGCATTGCGCAAATAGCGAGTGTCGTCACCTCGCCTCTCCCACATCATCCACAGCGCAAGACCTCCAAGCACAGCAGCCACAAAAACGAAATACGCCCAAGTCGGCACATTTGCGTTCAGGCCCTGCCGCGCAAGCGCCAGAAGAAAATACTGCCTCCCGGTTAACAGTCCTTGTTCGCTGGAATAATCCGGTAAAGACCCGAGCACTCTCATCGGACCAACACTCAGATACGGCAAATACGCGATCACTAGCGTTGCCACAAATGCGAGGGGCATCTTCCAACTTCTACGAATGTAGAGCGCCGGGAATAACACGATCGGAAACAGTTTCACGCACGTTGCGAACGCGAGTAGCACGCCGGTTAAAGTCTCCGCTTCTTTCCGACGCGCCAGCAGCGCGAGCGCAATAAAGGCAATCGCGAGCGCGTCCGCGTGCCCGCTTCCGGCAAACTCCCAGACCACGAGTGGATGCCACGCATAGATCAAAACTCTTTGCCGTGCGAACCCAAACGAGCTGAGCAACTGAACCATGGCCCAGATCGCAATCGCCTCAAATCCGACCATCGCCGCTTTCATCCACGTCACTGATTCGCTAACGCGAGTCACCAAAAGAAAAGTAGCCTGGGCGACGGGCGGATAGATCGTGCGCACAGATTCGCGCCGGTTGATGTAGGGATAAATCTTGTCGTCCCGGAGTTGGGCCAGCGGCTCCTCGGCGGGAATGTATCGATAGGGATTTACGCCTGCGGCCTGAACGCGCCCATCCCAGATGTAACGATAGATGTCGTCGGATAGATAAGTCGGGAAGAAAAGGATGCTCAAACGGAACAGCGCGGCGAAGACGAGGCCAAGCACCAGTATCGACCGCGAATCACTGCTCCGCAAACTGAGCCACGCGACAACGAGGTAGATCACCGACTGCAGGGCGACAAGCTCCAAAAACCTCGGCATGTCAGCTACGCCTTTGGAGTGAACGGCAATGCGAAACAACAACAGCATTGCCACACCGAGTACGCCCACCGCACTCAAGGTCGATTTAACGGTCATCGAGACATTTAGCCACAGATCACACAGATAGAAAATCCCGATTTTATTCGTATAATCGGGTTAGCCTGCGAAGCAGGCGCGAGCATAAAGCCTGGGGCGCAAGCCCCAGGATCAGAATTAAGCGAATTACGAGCCCATGAAATGGGCGACAGTTCGCCGCCATCAAAATCATTAGACTTTTGTCTCGCTTCGGGCCATCGCCCGCATTCGCGGGCTCGAAAAATCTGTGGTGCATTGATCCTGGGGCTTGCGCCCCAGGCTTTATGCTCGCGCCTGCTTCGCAGGCTAAAACTGCACTTTAGTGCAAAGCCATGTCTAACTTCTGGGACAAACAGATCGAACGAGCAGATCTCCTCGCAACGGAGTCGAGCGGATCGAAAGAGTTACTGACGTTTTACGCTCAACTTCTTCGTGCACAGGCACAGATTTACGACTCCTTTCGCAGCCGCAGAGACTGGTTGCCCACCGGCGACCTGGAGACTGACTTGCCCGTTGTTTGCTCATTGACGACTGGGTTACTCGAGAGTGTTGCCCAACATGGCCCAATATCACTCGCCTCGGAAGCACAGGACCTCGTCACCCAGCCCGATGCCCTGACGTACAAACTCCTGGATTATTGGCGCAGTCCTGCAGACACGGAGTTCTTCGCCAAGGCGCTTCTGCAACCTTACGCACGCTGGCTGGCTGAAACCCAGGCCACTCCCATCGGAAGAGAGCTTGCCGGCGGTGAACGTGCGTGTCCTTTTTGTGGTGGACGGCCGCAACTCAGCTTTCTTCAGGCAAAAGAAAGCTCCAGCGAAAGCGGCAATCGTGACCTGCTGTGTTCGACCTGCCTTTCCTCGTGGGAATTCCGCCGTGTGGTATGCGCCAACTGCGGCGAAGAGCGACCGGCCAAGCTCGGTTATTTCCACTCACCCGAATTCGATCACATCCGGATTGAAGCTTGCGATTCCTGCCAGCACTACCAGAAGGGAATAGATCTCACTCGTTTGGGCCTGGCCGTGCCGCTGGTGGATGAGATTTACGCGGCGCCGCTCGACCTCTGGGCCCGCGAACACGGGTATACCAAGATTGAGTTGAACCTCGTCGGCGTATGATCGTGAGAAAAACGACAAATTCGAGACAAACCTACTTCACACAACTGGTCTAAATGATAACCTGAAGTCCCCTTCCGAAAACTCGACCAAACATATCGGAGGCTTTAATGGAAGTCTCGAGACGAACCTTCATCAAGACAACCTTGATTGGAGGGGCGGGTGTAAGTGTGTTCGGCTTCAGTCTTGGGCCGGTTTACGCGCAAACGCAAGGTCTGAAGATTGAGCGTACAACGGAGACCCGCAGTATCTGTCCTTACTGTTCGGTAAGCTGCGGTGTGATTATTCACACGCTCGGCGACAAAGCAAAGAACGCGGTACCGCAGGTTGTCCACGTCGAAGGCGATCCCGATGCGCCAATCAATCGTGGCACCTTGTGTCCAAAAGGCGCCTCGCTCGAGCAGGAAATCGTTAACGAGCGGCGCCTGACGAAACCGCAGGTGCGACGTCCGGGGTCTGCTCAGTGGGACGACATCTCGTGGGACCAGGCAATCGAAGAGATTGCTCGCTGGACCAAGAAGACGCGCGATGCCACGTTCATCGAGAAAGATCAGAATGGATACACGGTCAATCGTTTGGAAACAATCGGCTGGATCGGCGGCTGCACCGACACAAATGAACTGAATTTTCTCGCCGTAAAAACCATGCGCAGCATGGGGCTCTGCTATTTCGAAACGCAGGCCCGGGTTTGACACGGTCCGACGGTCTCCAGTTTGGGGCCCACATTCGGACGCGGCGCAATGACGAACGGCTGGATCGACATCAAGAACACCGACATGATGTTGATCATGGGTGGCAATCCGGCTGAGAACCACCCGTGTGGCTTCAAATGGCCCGTTGAGGCGAAGCTGCATCGCAACGCCAAAATGATCGTGGTCGATCCGCGCTACACTCGCACGGCGACTCAGGCCGATCTCTTCTTACAAATCCGTGCCGGTTCTGATATCGCCTTTCTCGGCGGACTCATCAATTACGCGATCCAAAACAATCGTCTCGCGAAGGAATACCTGGTCAATTACACGAACGCCGCATTCATCGTAAAAGACGGATTCAAGCTTCCGGACGACGGATTGTTTTCCGGATTCGACGGCAAGACGTACGACAAGGAAACCTGGAATTACGAAGCGGGCGGCAACGTTGGCCCGATAAAACAAGAGACGACCGCGGGATCGTCGAAAACAACCTCGAGTCAAGCCGGCGGCACAGAGCCTGGAAAGAGTTTCGAGCGTAAGAGCGAACCGGTTAGTTCGCAACCTTCGACTCCGCAAAAGGGCGGGGACGCCATGGGCCAGGGACATCAGGCGGCCGGTGGTCCGGGCGCATCGGGCCAGGGCGGCCAGAAGCCGCCGCCGATGCTCCCGCCAAATGTCGCTTACGATCTTTCGCTCCAACATCCGCGCTCGGTGTTCCAGCTTTTAAAGCAACAGTATTCGCGCTACACGCCGGAGATGGTCGAGCGCATTACGGGCATCCCGCAAGCTGAATTTCTCAAGGCCGCGGACCTGTTCACGTCGATCCGAAAAGACGGGGACATGAAGAAAGCCGGCACGATCATCTATGCCGTCGGTTGGACGCAACACACCTTCGGTACTCAGATCATTCGCACCGCCGCGATCCTGCAATTGCTCCTGGGAAACGTGGGACGCGCAGGTGGTGGCGTGAATGCATTGCGCGGCCATTCAAACATTCAGGGTGCAACGGACATGGGCGGCGTGTTCGATATCTTCCCCGGCTATCTCAAGATTCCGCAGCCGGCAGACACAGATCTCGCGACCTTCAACAAACGCACGACGCCGACTCCATCGAAGCCAAACGAGTGGGACTCGTTTAACTACTGGTCCAACACGCCGAAGTTCATGGCGTCGTTTTTGAAAGCTATGTACGGCGATTCAGCGACGAAGGAAAACGACTTCAACTATCACTATCTGCCGAAGATCGATCGCAAGTTCTCATGGACCGAGATGTGGGACGAGATGTATCAGGGCAAAGTGAAAGGTCTGTTTGCTTTTGGCATGAACGGCGTGGCCATCGGTCCTAACTCGCGCAAAAACATTGAGGCATTGAAGAAAGCCGACTTCCTCGTCGTTTGCGACTTGTATCCCGAAGAGACATCCGAGTTCTGGGCAGCTCCGGGCACAACGAAGGAGCAAATGAAGTCGATTAACACGACGGTCTATCGTTTACCCGGCGCGGGTTTTGCCGAGAAGGACGGAACGTTCGTTAACTCCGCGCGCTGGTTGCAGTGGAAATACGTGGCATTGCCGCCGCCGGGCGATGCGAGAGTCGATCAGGAAATAGTGGCGCGCATCTTTTTGAAGGTTCGCGACCTTTACCAAAAGGAAGGCGGAAAGTTTCCGGATCCGATTATTAACCTCTCCTGGTCGTACACAACTCCACTCAGTCCATCACTCGCCGAAGTCGCGAAAGAGATCAACGGCAAAGCGCTTGCCGATCTAACTGATCCACTGCAGCCGGGCGTAACGATCAAAGCCGGCCAGCAGCTTCCGGGTTTCGCATGGCTTAGAGACGACGGCACCACGGCTTGTGGCAACTGGCTGTACTCCGGTTCCTGGACCGAGGCTGGACCACAGACGCAACGACGAGGCACCGACGATCCATCCGGACTTGGAATCTATCAGAACTGGGCCTGGTCGTGGCCCGCCAACCGGCGCGTTATGTATAACCGGGCGTCGTGCGATCCGTCGGGAAAACCGTGGGACAGCGAACGAAGACAGGTTTGGTGGAATGAGGGGCAGCAAAAATGGCTCGGCAACGACGTGCCTGACTTCAAAGCGGACTCGAAACCTTCGGATCACATGGGCCCGTTCATCATGAATCCCGAAGGTGTGGGTCGTATCTTCGCACCACTTGCCGCGTTTGCGGATGGGCCTTTCCCGGAACACTACGAACCGATGGAGAGTCCGATCGCCAATCCTTTGCACCCGCAACACTCGAACAATCCGGTCGCGAAGAAGTTCAGTTCAGATCTGGACAAGCTTGGCACGCCGGACCAGGGCTTCAATGTTGTCTGTACGACGTATCGACTTACCGAGCACTATCACTATTGGACCAAGAACAATCCGATGAACGTGCAACTCGTGCCGGAGCCGTTTGTCGAAATCCCTGCGCAACTGGCAGACAAGATGGGCATTAGTGGCGGTGAAAACGTTCGAGTTACCAGTGCTCGCGGTCACTACATAGGAAGGGCGATGGTCACGAAGCGAATCAAACCGATGATGATCGACGGCAAGGAGACGTATCAGATCGGGATTCCGATTCACTGGGGTTATCGCGGCATTGCTGAAGACAAAGGCAAGACGGCACTGACGAATGCGAATCAGCTTTCACCGGCCGCGATCGATCCGAACGCATACACGCCGGAGTTCAAAGGCTTTTTGGTGAAGATCGAAAAGGCATAAGACCATGGCCAACAACTGTTCTTGGATCGGGTCAGTACAGGGAGCGGTAGCGACCTGGTCAGCCATCAGCATGCGATGTCCCAGCGTGACCAGGTCGCTACCGCTCCCTGTACTGACCCGGTCCAAGAATGATTTGCGACGTTTGAGGCAAAGTAATGGCTAATCCACGCACATTTCAGATTCAGGAAATCTCGGCGCATCCTGGTCCTGTGCCGGGGCGGGGAACACGCCGTGAAGAACAGGTGTGCAAGTACATCGACGTCACGACGTGCATCGGGTGTAAAGCGTGCGAAGTTGCCTGCGTTGAATGGAACGATCATCCGTTTCGCGAAACAACCTTCAACGACACCTACCAGACGATGCCCACGACCGAGTGGAACTACTACAACCTGATCAAATTTGCTGAAGACGAGCACGACGGCAACTTGAGGTGGTTACTGCGTAAGGACCAGTGCATGCACTGCGAAGATCCCGGCTGTTTGCGTGCCTGCCCGGCTGATGGCGCAATCATCAAGTACGAAAACGGCATCGTTGATTTCCAGCAGGAGAACTGCATCGGTTGTGGCTATTGCATTTCAGGTTGTCCGTTCGATATCCCAAAGTTTAAAGCAGACACGAGGAAAGTTTACAAGTGCACACTATGTTCCGATCGCGTGGGCCAGGGTCTCGAACCGGCGTGCGTTAAGTCATGCCCGACCGGCTGCCTGAAGTTTGGAACCAAGTCTGACATGGTGCAGATCGCCGGCTTGCGCGCAAAGCAGTTGCGCGAAGTTTCGGGGTTTGCTGATGCCGGTGTTTACAATCCGGAGTCGATTGGCGGGACCCACGTAATATATGTGCTTCACGACATCAAGCGGCCCGAGCGATACGGCCTGCCCGCTAATCCGATCATTCCGCCAAGCTATACATATTGGAAATGGATCGCGAAGCCGACCGGATTGATCCTGGGTTTACTCGGCATCGGCGCGGTCTTCTTCCATCGGGTTTTCTATGGGCCAAAACTGCCGGATCCCCAAGTGCCGGAAGTGCGAACTGGTCCGCGTGACGAAATCGAAGCCGGTCGAAAGGAGAAGCCGTGAGCGCAACGAACTTTGACGAAAAAGCTCGAAGCGAGTTCGCTCGCATCGGTACTACGCGTGTTCGCCGCGGCGAGTTGTTGCGTCATCCGGTTTACACGCGCTTTCTGCACTGGTCCGTCGCGATCTTTTTCATTCTCTCGTTGCTTACCGGATTTGCGATCTATTCGCCGTGGTTGTTCCACTGGATCACACCATTCTTCGGCGGTGGACCACGAACGCGATTCCTTCATCCATGGTTTGGGTTGGTGTTCGAGGTGTTCTTCTTTTTCCAGTTTCTCAACTGGATGGCGCCGATGGCATGGACCGAAGCGGACCGGCGTTGGATGAAGAGGGTGCGGCAATACGCCACCAATGAAGAGGGACCCGAATCCGAGGACGTCGGATTTTTCAATGGCGGTCAGAAGATGTATTTCTGGGCAATCGTCGTCTGCGGCATCTTGTTCCTGATCACCGGAATCATCATGTGGTTTGACAATGTGTTCGGGCGCTGGCTTGTGGCCGTGAGTTATGTGATTCACGATATTGCCGCGCTCGTGATGTTGGCCGGCTTCATCATCCACGTCTATGAAGGCACTGCCCACCAGCCAGGCACGTTCCGATCGATGATTGACGGTACAGTGACAGAGGAGTGGGCCGATACACACCATCCCGCCTGGTATCGCACTGCAGCCGATAGCCACAAAGAAGCACAAAAAGCACAAAAGTAGTTCTCGATCCTTCTTGTGCCTTTTGTGCCTTTTCGTGGCAAAGAAAGGTTCTGATCATGAGCGTATCTCTA
>Ga0207708_10003542_pt1 | contig 11498 bp, 12 predicted proteins | sample KBSK5101metaG_FD_184340 | JGI IMG/M metagenome (GOLD analysis project Ga0207708, IMG submission 184340) | Corn, switchgrass and miscanthus rhizosphere microbial communities from Kellogg Biological Station, Michigan, USA - KBS K5-10-1 metaG... | ecosystem: Host-associated > Plants > Roots >...
ACGACGCGTCGGTCAGCACGTCGAGATGCAATACGTCGCGGACGAACATCGTCGCCAGACCGTTGAACCCGAACGTCGCGAGGAAGGCGAAGGCGAGCATCACGCCGCCGAACTGAGCGAGCACGCCCGACGCCGCGATCACGAACTGACGGAGCGGGCCGTTCGGGTCGCCACGGACCACGGCCCACGCGAGGAGAGCGCCGATGATCGCCCCCGCGATGGCGGTGCTCACGGCGAGCTCGATCGACTTGGTGAACGCGTCGATGAACGTCTGATCCGTGAACAGGCGCGAGACGTTGTCGGCGGTCGGTTGACCACTGGCCGTCGTGAACGCCCCGACGGCGACGATGGCCGTCGGGAGGATCAGGAACAGGAAGATGTACGCATGGAACGGGATGAGTGCGAGGTAGTTCCGCGCTCCGCGGAAGCGGTTCGAGCCGGCCCCGCCAGAGGCGAGGCCGGCTGTCTGTGCCGTGGGCTGGCCGGGCGCGCTTGCCGACGTGTCGGTCATCGCGGCGCTCCGGTCTTCATCAAGACTCGATGACTACTTGATGTCGATGAACTTCCAGTTGTCGGTCAGGTACTTGGTCCCGGCGTCGATCTGCGCCTGGGTCAGCTGCACGGGTGCAGTCGTCGGGGCGCCGACAGCGGCAAGCGCGGCGGCATCCGCCGTTCCGGCCGTTTGCATCGCCTGAAGCCGGACCGGCAGGGCGAAGCCCTTCAGCCAGGTGTTCTGCCCGGCGTCAGAGAAGATGTACTCCATCCAGCAGCGAGCGGCTGCGGGGTGTGCGGCGTCCTTGTTGATCGCCGAGTTGTAGAACGCGGCGACGGGCGGCGCGTCCGACGGGATGACGACCTTCCAATCGATGCCCTTCGGCTTCAGCGACGCGACCAAACCACCCTGGTTGTAGGTCCAGTCGATGACGATCGGGGTCTGGCCGGACGCGACGGTGGCGTCGTTCGGGTCGACCGGGAGGAGGTTGCCGCTGTCCGCGAGCTTCTTGAAGAAGTCGACGCCCGGCGCGAGGTCGTCGGCGGAGCCGCCGTTCGCGAGCGAGGCGAGGACCACGCCGTTGAAGCCGGCGGACGCCTTGAGCGGATTGCCGTTGAGGGCGACCTTGCCCTTGTACTTGGCATCGGCGAGGTCGGCGACCTTCGTGATGTCGCCAAGCTTCGAGTCATACGCGATCGACTCGAAACCGGTGTAGTTGTTGACCCAGAGCCCGGTCGCTTCCTTGTTGGCATCCGGGATGTCGGCCCAGCCGGCGACCTGGTACGGGGCGTACATGTCGGTGTTCGCGGCTGCGACGACGCTGCCGAGGTCAAAGATGTCCGGCTGGCGACCGGTCCCCGCGAGGTCCTTCGCCGCCTTGATCTCTCCGGCGCTGTCCGTGTCCGGCTGGTCGGACTGGACCTTGATCCCGTACTTCGTCTGGAAGTCCGTGATCATCTGGCCGTAGTTGGCCCAGTTGGCCGGGGTCGCGATGAGGGTGACTTGACCCTCTTCTTTACCCGCTGCGCACACCGCGTCGACGCCACCAGCGGCTGCGGCCGATGTGGCGGTCTTGGGATCGCCCGCAGCGGCCGATGCCGACTCGGACGGCGCTGCCCCGGAAGCCGATTCGCTCGGGGCTGCGGCGCTCGGCGCCGACGTGGCGGCTCCGCCACCGCTGCTGCAGGCAGCGAAGAGGATCGCTGTCGCCGCCAGCAATGACGCGAGACGTTTCTTGTTCTCCACTTGAGACTCCTCCAACGACGGGTTTGTCGGCTGGACCGTGGACCGCGCGCTGCGCCGCCCTGCCTCCTCCATCGCGACGACGGTGGTACTCGAACCCAGCCGCTCTACGCCAGACGTCCTTTCGCTCCTCAGGGCGCCCCCCTGGCGCCGACTCGCCGCCTGACCGTAGTTGCGGGAGCATACGCGCGTCTGCCGGATGATTGCACGCGGCCAACATGACGCTGGTGTGAACTCTTCGTTATCGATCGGACAACGGATCAGCCACCCAAGAGCGCGCGTCCTGGCCGCCCGGTGGCGCCGACGATTGCGGGATTCCACGGGATGCCTCTTGCGGCGTTTCCCTGCACGCTGGCGGGGTTAGGCTGCGCGATCAGGGGAGGGGTGAACATCCACGAACGGCCGATCTCCGAGAGGCCGATACGCATCGGGCTCGTCGACGACCATCCCGTGGTCCTCGCATCGATCGCGACCGCGATCGAAGGTGCGGGCGATCTCGCGCTCGTCGGCACGGCGGCTGCCATCGGCGATGCCGTCGCGCTCGCCTACCGCGTCGACGTCCTCGTATGCGACATGAATCTCGCCGACGGTGCCGAGGGCCTGCGCGTCCTCCGTGAGATCCACGACCCGCGGACACCGCGCCAGGCCGACCCGCCAGCGGTCCTCTTCCTCTCCGGGTTCGGCTATCCGTCGCTTATCCGCGCCGCGCTCGATGGCGGCGCGTCCGGCTACCTCGACAAGACGGCCGACGTCGCCGAGATCCTCGACGCGGTCCGAACGCTCGCCGCTGGCGGTACGGCGTATTCCGCGGTCGCGCTGCATGGCTCCCGCGACGCCCGGCGGCGCCCTTCCGACCGGGAGATCCAGGTCCTCGGATTCGTCGTCGACGGTGCGACGAACTCCGAGGTCGGCGCGGCGTTGGGCCTCTCCGAAAAGACGGTCGAGAGCCACCTTCGTCGACTGTTCGACCGCTACGGACTCCTGTCGCGCACGGAGCTGGCGGTGCTTGCCATCGAGGAGGGCTGGGTCGCCGCACGACGCGTCAAGCCATGAGAGCCGGGATCTTTGGGACCCTCGCGATCGGCGCCGTGGTCGCGCTCGTCGTGCTCGGGGCGTCCCGCGGGGCGTTCACGGGGGCCGCCCCGTCGCCGTCCACCATGATCCCGTTCCTGATCGCCGTCGGCGCTCTGTGCGTGGCCGGGCTGACCGTTCGGCGGCAGCCCACCGTCGCGTGGCTCGGCATGATCGTGTGCATCGCCACCGTGACGATCGACCTTGCGGCGCTCGGTCGCGAGCAGCGGTTCCTGGTCTCGGACGAGACGTGGCAATGGCTCGCCATCGCGATCGCCCTTTGCGCGATCCTGGCAACGAGCGCTTCCGCGGCCTATGCGGCGGATCCGGCACATCGCGTCGCCCGCTGGGTGCCGCCGGTGGCTGCTGCCGCCGTGATCCTGGTGTTCGGTATCAGCGCCTGGACGCTGGCAACGCCGGATCCGATATCCGAGATCCGTGCCACCTCACCGCTCGGTGATCTCGGTCTGGTCACACGGGTGTTCCTGATCACGACGGTCGCGCTCACGACGGTGACCGCCCTCGGCGAGCTGCGACCCGCCGCGCACCGAGCCACGAGCCGGCTCGAGGTCGCGGGTGCCCACAGGCGCGACGCCGACGGGTCGATCCGCTATGCGGCGGCTTGGTTTCGGCTCTTCATCGATGAGCTCTCGCCAGGACGTGAACAGGCGCGTCGCGCGGCCGTGTCGGAGCGCGCCCGGCTCGCCCGCGATCTGCATGCCGTCGTCGTGCCTGATCTCCGACGCGCGATCAGCGAGGCGGAGCGCGGCGGCTCGCCCGAGCGTCTGGCGACGTCGCTCCGGGACGCGCTCCACCAGGTCGAGGCGTTGATGGAGTCACGCGACACGATCGGGCTCGACATCGGCGGGCTCGTGCCAGCCCTCGAGTCGCTCGCCGAACGCACGGAGGCACGCTCCGAGGTCCGGGTGACGATCGATGTGATCGATGACGCCGACGGACCGACGGCCGCACCGCCGAGGGATGTCGAGGCGGCCGCGCTTCGGGTCGCGACGCTCGCACTCGACAACGTGACTCGCCACGCCCCCGCCGCCGCCGTCCGACTCACGGTCTCGCGAGGGGCCGAGCGTCTCCGCCTTTCGATCGAGGACGACGGCCCTGGCGTGCCGCTCGACGGACTGGGTGCCTGGGAGACCGGACGTGGACTGGCGGATATGACGACCGAGGCGCGGATGTGCGGCGCGAGCCTTCGGACCAGGCCTGGGGAACGAGGGGTCGGCACCTTGATCGCCTTCGACTGGCCGTCGGCCTGACTGCCGTTGCGGGATGACCCGCAACGCGCCTTACGTCGCCTCCCCGATTCCGGGCACCACCCGATCGGCGGACGCTCCCTGGGCCTGGTCGTGAGACCGGCGCTGCCCCAGCTAGGGGCGTTCAGGGGAGAAGCCGGTGGTATGTCTCAGGAATCTGTGGGCGCGTATCGCCCGCGGTGAAGACGGCCAGGGTCTGGCCGAGTACGCGCTCATCCTCGCGTTGATCGCCATCGTGGCGATCGTCGCATTGATCTTCCTTGGAGACCAGATCAGCACGATCCTCTCGGAGATCGGCAAGTCCATGTGACTTGCCTGGGGGGACGGCCGCCGGTGCCTGCCTGGATGGGGCACCCGGCGGCCATTGGTTTCCGTCGGTCAGCGGGCGAGGACCCTCGAGATCTCGACCGGCCCCACGCCCTGCAGATCGGTCGATCCGACGGGCTCGATGTCGAACCGGTCGCGATCCAATGTCGATGCGACCGCCGTGACCGCATAGACCCGTCCATCCGGCGCTGCATCGGCGAGCCGCGCGGCGATATTCACGGTCCTCCCAAACACATCGCCTTCTCGCTCGACGACCGGACCACTGTGGACGCCGGCATGGCCGCTCGGCAGGCCTGCGGGCCCGAGCGCAGCAAGCAGCTCCAGTGCGGATGCCGTCGCCTCATCCGCGCCCGGTGCGGCGAGCAAGGCGCCGTCGCCGAGCACTTTCACCAGCCGGCCGCCGTGGCGCCTAGTCACATCCCGGGCCAGGTCGGCCAGGCGAAGTGACATCCCGGCAGCCGCGTCGTCGCCGAGCCGCTGGGTAAGACCGGTGAACCCCGTGAGATCGACGAAGGCGACACCCGGTAGCGCCGCCTCGCGCGCGGGCAGGTAACCGCCGAGCGCGAGCACCTGCTCGACGAGCTCGACGCTGAACGCGTCGATCGCATTGCTCATGTGCCGCGCCGCCAGCCAGCCAGCGAGCGTCGGCAGGCCTTGGGCGAACCGCGTCCACCTCGCGAGCAGCGCGAAGTAGTCACTCTGCTCGACCTTGGCGAAGTCGGGTCCCAGCTCGCGGACCGCTTCGGCATACGCCTGGAGGGTCCCCGCCGACGTCCGGCGCGCCGCCTCGCCGTACAGGCGGACGACCCGCGACGCGAGCGCCGGATCGCCGGTCTCGTCGGAGAGCTCCAGATACGACTGGAGGAGCCGTTCATCCTCGACCGGGAGACGCGCTCCACTCGAGGGTTCGGCCAGCCCCAGCGCCGTGAAGAGGCCGGGCAGCCGCGTACCCTCCGGGTCGACCGCGTCACGGAACGTCCCATACGTTCGCGCGGAGGTCGGCCCGAGGTCGGCGTGCAGCTCGTCGTATGCCTCGAACCGGATACGGCCGGCCTCAGCGGCGGCGATCAACACCTCGAGCGGCACCCCGCTGGCTTCGAACGCAGCCACGAGTCGCAGTCGATGCCGGTCGCCCTCGATGAAGCCGCCGTCCCCGGTCGGGTGGAGGATGCCGACGGCGGCCAGGCGCTCGACGGTGTCGATGGTGGTATCGGTGGTCTCCGCGAGGACAGCGGCGGTCAGCGTGCCTTCGGTCGGGGCGTCCATCGGGCGCAGTGTGCCCGATGGGGCGACCGTTTCGGTGGCGGTCCGGTCAGCCTGGCGCGAGCGACCGCCAGATGTCGAGCGCCCATTGCCAATCGGCCGGGTCGTCGAACTCGATCCGGATCGCCGCCCCCGAACCGGCGACGGCCGAGTAGCCCTCGAGGATCCCGACCTCCAGACCCGACGACGCGTCGGTCATCAGGCGCGCGCGACCGAGGACCGGGCCCGCCCGATGCGTCATCGCATCGGGACCGAGCTCGACCGCGAACTGCTCGATGAACTCGTGGGCGCTCATCGATGTCCCATCGGTATGTCCCGTCGCGGTCGCCGCCAGCGTGATGTTGCGCCCGGTGCCGCCGCCCCACCATTCCTCGGCCGATCTTCGTTCCGCGAACGAGCCCGGGATCTCGAGCGACCAGCCCTCGTGGCTGATCACGACGGGATCGCGCCGATAGCCGACCGGCGGATCGGGCTCTGGCGCGGTGGTCGCGCGGTTCGCCGCCTGCCGTGCCATCGGATCGGCGATGCCGCGGAGCGCCGTGAGCTCGGTCCACGCATGCCATGGGAAGTCGAGGTCCGGATCCAACGGGTACGCCCGGGACAGCAGTCGGTGGACCTCATCGAAGAGGTCGGCTTCGCCTTCCATGGCCGGCGTCCGCCAGCGAACCTGCAGCCACATCAACACCAGCGCACGGTTCAGGAGGTAGAGACCATCGGTCGCGTCGGTCCACCAGGGAGTGACATTCAGCGCCACGCGCGGATCGCCGATCGCCGCGTCAAGCCACGCCTCGTCTCGCGGGCCGAGCACGGTGGCGAGCGCGCTGTCGGTGGTGAAGCTCGTCCCGGTGGCGGGCATCCCCAGCGACACGCCACGCTCGCCTCGTTTGACGCGGGCACGCGCCTTGGCGAGCTGTGGTCCGAGCCAGCCGAGGTAGAGCCGCTCTGCGCCCGGCCGATCGGCGAACGCCGTCGCGCCGTCACCATCGGTCCAGTCGATGGCGAGTTCCGCACCGAGGCGCTCGACGACCCGACCGACGAACCGGTGATAGCCGGGGCCTACGACGCCGGTCTCCGCATCGACCGTCACCCGACCCTCGTCGTTGGCAGTCAACACGAACGCCGGCGCCGCCGGGTGGAGGTCGACGCTGAGTGCCGCGCCGCCTTCGGGTGTCGTGTGCTGGCGGGTGGATCGGACGGCGTCCGGATATTCGCCGGTGAGCCACACGGCCGCGTCGGCCAGGAGGCGATCCCCATCCGGGACGCGCGGGATCAGGCCGCGCTTCTGCGCGAGCCCGCCGAGGGAGACACCGAGAGCGTCCGCGATGTTCGTCGTCACCGAAGGGCGACGATAGCCCGAGCGTACCGTCACCCGGGCTCGCCGCTTCGTACCAGAACGGGCACACAACGGTCCGTTGCGGCCACGCAACTCCGGGGCCGCGGAGGTCGCCGACAGACGTCCGCTGACAATCCCGAGTGCTATGGTCGGGATTGGCGTTCCGCGGTACACTCGAGGCTCCGATGGACGACCTGTACCGTGATTACATCCTCGAGCACTACCGGCAGCCCCATAACTTCGGGGTGGTCGAGGACGCCGACGCGAGCTACGAGGGCTCGAACCCGCTCTGCGGCGATCGGATCACGCTGATGCTCGGCGTGAAGGACGGGGTCGTGGATCGGGTCGGTTTCACCGGCCGTGGCTGCGCGATCAGCCAGGCCAGCGCGAGCCTTCTCACCGACGAGATAAAGGGCAAGCCGCTCAAGGATGTCGCCTCGTTCCGTGCCGACGACCTGCTCGACCTGCTCGGCATCGACATCAGCCCGGCCAGGCTCAAGTGCGCGATGTTGAGCCACGACAGCCTCCAGCACGTCCTTGGTGACCTCGGTGTCGCAATTGATGCCGCGCCGGAAGGTGCCGCTCCCCAGGGGACCGGCGCGTGAACGGGATCGAGCGCCGCTGCAGGTGTCGCCAGCCGGCCTGAGCCGGCGCGCGTCGCGACCCCCAGCCACCACCGCCCTGGCCGCCATCGGCGAGCCAGCCCGTCGAACTACCGGAGTCGAAACCAACCCCATGCCGAAGTCCTACGCCGACCTCCTGAAGGAGGCGCGCAGCCAGATCCGAGAGGTGACCGCCCAAGAGGTCGAGTCGCTGCCCTCGGGCGCCGCGACGATCGTCGATGTGCGCGAAGCCTCCGAATGGGAGCAGGGCTTCATCCCTGGCGCCCATCACGTATCGAAGAGCTATATCGAGCAGCAGATCGAGGGCGCTGCGCCCGACCGTGATGCCCCCGTGATCCTGTACTGCGCAGGTGGTATCCGCTCGCTGTTCGCGGCCCAGACACTCGCGGAGATGGGCTACACCGACGTCGCCAGCATGGCCGGCGGGTTCCAGGCGTGGAAGAGCGCGGGCTTCGACTTCGAGAGCCCGGTCGTGCTCAGTCAGGAGCAGAAGCAGCGCTATAGCCGCCACCTGCTGATCCCCGAGGTCGGATCGGCCGGGCAAAAGAAGCTGCTCGAGTCGAAGGCCCTGCTGATCGGCGCCGGCGGGCTGGGTAGCCCCGCCGCGCTGTATCTCGCGGCGGCGGGAGTCGGGACCATCGGTCTCGTCGACTTCGACGTCGTCGACATCAGCAACCTGCAGCGCCAGATCATCCATACGACCGATCGCGTCGGGCAGCGCAAGGTCGAGTCGGCGCGGATCTCGATCAACGCGCTGAACCCGGACATCAAGGTCGTCGAGCACGAGGAGATGCTCACCGCCGACAACGTCGCGCGGCTGATCGACGGCTACGACGTGATCCTTGACGGCACCGACACCTTCGAGACGCGCTACGTCCTTAATGATGCGGCGGTCGCAGCTGGCATCCCCGTCGTCCACGCGAGCGTCTTCCGCTTCGAGGGTCAGCTCACGACGTTCGTCCCGTACGAGGGGCCGTGCTACCGCTGCCTCTATCCCACGCCACCGCCGCCGGAGCTCGCGCCCGGTTGCTCCGTCGCCGGTGTGCTCGGCGTCGTCCCGGGCATCCTCGGGCTGCTCCAGACGAACGAGGCACTCAAGGTGCTGCTCGGCGTCGGCAATACCCTTGCCGGCCGGCTGCTGCTGTTCGATGCGCTCGAGACGGAGTTCACCGAACTCCAGCTACGTCGTGATCCGGAGTGCCCGGTCTGCTCCGACGCGGCGGTCGACGCCCGCAACGCGGGTCGGCCGCTCGCCGTCTCCAACGTCGGCGGGGATGCGCCGTTCGCGATGACCACGACCGGTCTCGCAGGGACCGTCTCCCCGGAGGTGCGCGCATGAGCACCGTCCACATCCCGTCGGTGCTCCGTGCGAACGTGGGCGGCGCCAAGTCCGTGGTGGTCGACGGCGACTCGATCCGGTCCGTGGTGAACGGCCTCATCGAGCAGCACCCGACCCTCGGCGGGCAGCTGCTGACCGATGCGGGCGATCTCAACAGGTTCGTGAACGTCTACGTGAACGGACAGGATGTCCGCTACCTGTCTGGTCTCGATACGCCGGTGACCAGCGAAGACGAGGTCAGGCTCCTGCCGGCGATGGCCGGCGGCTGATCATGGCCGTCCCGTGGCGGATCGACGACGCCGCCCACGACCATCGCCATGCGCACGAAGACCTCGCGCCGCACGGCGGTCGCTACGCCGACATCCTCGACGCGATCGGTCACACGCCGCTCGTCGAGATCCCGCGGATGAGCCCGAACCCGTCGGTCCGCATCTTCGCCAAGCTCGAGATGATGAACCCGACGGGCTCGGTCAAGGACCGCGTCGCGAAGTACCTCATCGAGGACCTCGAGACCCGTGGCCTGCTGCGGGACGACTCGATCATCCTTGAGCCGACGTCGGGGAATACCGGCATCGCACTCGCGATGATCGGGCGACGCAAAGGCTATCGCGTCGCGCTCGTCATGCCCGACAACGTCACGAACGAGCGACGCCAGATGGCTGCGCTCTTCGGCGCCGAGGTGATCGACTCGCCCGGAGCCCTCGGCTCGAACGGTGCGATCGCCCTCGCGAAGCATCTCGTCGAGAAGGACGACCGCTTCGTCATGCCGTACCAGTACGGCAACCCGGCGAATCCACAGGCGCACTACGAGACGACCGGGCCGGAGATCCTCGCCGACTGCCCCGAGATCGACGTCTTCGTAGCTGGGCTTGGGACGGCCGGCACGCTGATGGGCGTGTCGCGCTACCTGCGCGAAAACAAACCAGGGGTCCGCATCGTGGCGGCCGAGCCACTCCCGGGCGAAGGGGTCCAGGGGCTGCGGTCGCTCGACGAGGGTTTCATCCCTGAGGTCCTCGACCCTGACCTGCTCGACGCCAAGTACCTCGTGTCGAACATCGACGCGCTCACTGCCTTGCGCGAGCTGGTCTTCCGGGAAGGCATCTTCGGCGGGCCGTCGTGTGGCGCGGTGCTCGTCGCGGCAGCCCGGGAGGCGCGCAAGATGCGCTCCGGGACTATCGTCGCGCTGCTGCCGGATGGCGGTTGGAAGTACCTCTCCGCCGGCACGTACACGACCGACTTCGACGACATGCGCGACGCCCTCGAGGGCGGCGTCAACTGGTGGTGAGCCCGGTCCACCCAGGTCCCGCGGCGGCCTCCATCCCCGCGACCATCGTCCAGTCGATGATCGACCATGCCCGCACCGGGGTCCCGAACGAGGCGTGCGGGCTGATCGTCGGGGAACGCCCAGCCGCTGCGGGTGGGCGCGCGCTGCGCTTCGAGCCGACGCGGAATGCGGCGGCGTCGCCGTACCGCTATGAGATCCATCCCGAGGACCTCTATCGGCTTACCGTCGCGACCGACGATGCCGACCAGGTCTTCTGGGGCATCGTCCATTCACATACCCACACCCCCGCCGTCCCCTCGCCGACCGACGTCGGGCTCGCCTTCTATCCCGACGCGCTCTACATCCTCGTGTCGCTTGCCGATGACGAGGCGGACCCGGCGTCCGGCGCGCCGAGCATTCGCGCGTGGCGGATCGTCGAAGGCGCCAGCCACGAGGTCGAGCTCGAGGTCGTCACCGGATGACGACCGTCGCGCGCCCTCGCGCCGGTGCGGCGATCGCAACGGTCCTCGGTCTCGTCGCGGTCATCGTGGCGACGGCGGTCGGCTGGAATGCGGGTCTGCTTGACGCCATCGTCGCCCCGCCACCGATCGTTCGGGCGTTCCTCGTCGGTCTCGCCGTCGCCGCCGGAGTCACGCTGTTGACGCGGTCGATCGCTCGCATGAGCGCCTCCGGCGACACGCCCGGTGGCGAGCCCGATGTCCCGGGACTGATCCGCGCGGTCCGCCTCGCGTTCCTCGCCGTGGCCGCGTTCGCTGCTGCCGCCGGCTGGGCACTCGCCCACCCGCTACCGCTCATCGTGGCGGCGGTCATCGCCGGGATCGACGTGATCGAGACCTCGTTCCTGCTCCTGGTCGTCGGGCGGAGCCGTTAACTTCGTCACCGGACGGTGCCTTCATGCACCGTTAATCGCTGCCGACCCGGCTGCTGCAACCCCTCCGGAGCGTTCCGCACGCTACTGTTCCGACACCGCCGGGGCAGGGCATCGAGGCTGGGCGTTGCGGCATCAGCGTCGGTGGAGGGGATGCGGCCGTGACCGTCGACCACGCCGTACCGTCGATTCGGGCGTGTGATCGCGCCTTCATCACATCATCGCGGCCGGGGCTGCCTCGATGAGGTTCATGATCGCCGGCGGTGCCGGGTTCGTCGGGAGCCACCTCAGCCGCAGCCTGATCGGGGACGGTCATGCCGTCGTCGTTGTCGACGACCTCAGCACGGGCAGCCGAGCCAACATCGCCGACCTCCTTGATGAGCCCC
>Ga0207708_10003543_pt1 | contig 11497 bp, 8 predicted proteins | sample KBSK5101metaG_FD_184340 | JGI IMG/M metagenome (GOLD analysis project Ga0207708, IMG submission 184340) | Corn, switchgrass and miscanthus rhizosphere microbial communities from Kellogg Biological Station, Michigan, USA - KBS K5-10-1 metaG... | ecosystem: Host-associated > Plants > Roots >...
GCGCCCGCCGGCAGCCGCCTGCCGCGCGGCCGTCGGCAAGTCAGCGCGCGCCGCTGCGCGTGGTAGTCGGGGACGGACAGGGCCGTCCGGTGCCGGCGTCCGGCCTGGCGCAGTGGCTCGTGCGCGTAGCCCCGGCGCGGGCACGCGGCGACGTCAGCATCGCCCTGGTGAGCGATCAGCAGGTGCGGCGGCTGAATCGCCAGTACCGCGGCAAGGACTACGCCACCGATGTTCTGTCGTTTCCGAGCGAACCCCCGGTCTCTCATCCGGCCAATCCCTAATCCCTGACCCCTCATCCCTGTCTGGGAGACATCGTGATCGCGCGCGGCGTCGCGCGGCGTCAGGCGCGTGACGCGCGCCACTCCGAGCTCACCGAGCTGAAGATCCTCGCGCTTCACGGCCTGCTGCACCTCATCGGCTACGATCACGAGCGCGACAACGGCCGCATGCGCCGTGTCGAACAGCGACTGCTGCGCAAGGCGGGCCTTCGCGACGGCCTGATCCGGCGGGCGAATCCATGATCCCGCTCAGCCTGTTCCTGCTCGCCTGCGCCGGCGTCTACCTGGGCGCGATCGAGGCGGCGTTCAGCGCCCTGATGCGCCTGTCGCTCCGGCTCGCGGCAGAACGCACCAACCGGCCGGGCGGCCTCGGCACCTATCTCGACGACCCGCTGCTGCTCTTCGTGCCGCTGCGGCTCCTGCTCGGCCTGGTCACTGGTGCGGCGACCGCGCTGATGGTGTGGGCGTTCGGCCTGAGCCTGCACACGGTCGGCATCGCGGCGCTGTCGATTGCGGTGTTCGTGCTGGTGTTCGAGCTGCTGCTGCCGCTGCTGATTGCCGGCCGCGACCCCGAGCGCGTCCTCGAGGTCCTGCTGCCGACCTTCGCGCCGGTGGCTCGGGCGCTCGGCCCGATGACGCGGTGGATCGCCCGCACCGTGCCCAGCACGCGCCGCGCCGCCGCCCCCGACGAGGCGGCCGAAGAGGCGAACGAAACCGCCAAGGCCTACATCGACACCGCGGCGCAGGAAGGGTTGATCAAGAGCGAGGAACGCCGGCTGCTGCAGAGCATCGTCGACTTCGGCGACACGCTGGTGCGCGAGGTGATGACGCCGCGCCCCGACATCGTCGCCATCCGCGATACCGGCACCGTCGGCGACGTCCGGGCGCAGTTCCGCGAGCAGGAGTACTCGCGCTTCCCGGTCTACAAGGACTCGCTCGACAACATCGCCGGCTTCATCTTCGTCAAGGATCTCGTCACCTTGAGCAGCGACGACGATGTGAAGCCGATCACCGGGCTGCTGCGGCCGGCGGTCGTGGTGCCGGAAGCCAAGCGGGTGCCGGAGCTGCTGAAGCAGTTCCAGCGGCAGCAGACCCAGATCGCGATTGTCGTCGACGAGTACGGCGGCACTGCGGGGCTGGTGACGATCGAGGACCTGCTCGAAGAGATCGTCGGCGAGATCCGCGACGAGTACGACGTCGAATCTGAGCCGATTGTCGACGAGGGCAGCGGCCGGTTCGTCTTCAGCGGCAAGGTGAACATCGACGAAGTGGCGCAACGTCTCGACATCGAGATCGAGCGCGAGGGGTTCGAGACCGTCGGCGGCTACCTCTTGTCGCACCTCGGGCGCGTGCCCGCGAAGGGCGAGCGGTTCGAGCTCGACGGCCTGAGCGTCGAGGTGATTGACGCCGAACGGCGTCGGATCAACAAGGTGCGCATGTGCAAGCTGTCGCGGCGCGGGGCGGAAGACATCGCCAACGCGGGCGTCGGCGAGCGCGCGATGGCCGATCGGCGGCCGTCGTGAAGGCGGGCTACGTCTCGCTGATCGGCCGGCCGAACGCCGGCAAGTCGACGCTGCTCAACCGCCTGGTCGGGACCAAGCTGGCGATCGTCTCCGACAAACCGCAGACGACGCGGACGCGCATCCTCGGGGTGAAGAACTACGAGGGCGCCCAGGTGGTGTTTCTCGATACCCCCGGCATCCACCGGCCGCTGCACCGGATGAACGTGCGGATGGTGGACGCCGCCGTCGACACCATCCGCGAGGTCGACGTCCTCGGCCTGGTCGTCGATGTCACCGAGCCGCCAGGGAAGGGCGACCGCTACGTCATCGACCTGGCGTCGCAGGCGAAGTCGCCGGTGTTCCTGATCCTGAACAAGATCGACCTGCGGCGGAAATCGAAGCTGCTGCCGATCATCCAGCAGTACAGCGAGATGGCGAACTTCGCCGAGATCGTGCCGGTTTCGGCGACGACCGGCGACAACGTCGACCGGCTCGAGAAGGCGATCATCGAGCGGCTTCCGGAGGGCGAGCCGATCTACCCGCCGGACTACCTGACCGATCGGCCGGAACGCTTCTTCGCCGCGGAGATCGTCCGCGAGAAGCTGCTGCAGTTCACGCACGCGGAGCTGCCGTTCTCGACCGCGGTGGTGATCGATCGGTTCGAGGAGCCCGACGCGCCGAAAGGCCTGCTGAAGCTCTACTGCACGATTGTCGTCGACCGCGAGTCGCAGAAGCCGATCGTCGTCGGCCGCGGCGGCGACATGATCAAGCGGATCGGCGTCGCCGCCCGCGAGGACCTCGAGAAGTTCTTCGACACGCGCGTCTTCCTCGATCTGCACGTCCGGGTCAAGGCGGAGTGGCGGGAGGACGATGCGGTCCTGAGCGACATCGGCGTCGAATAGCCGCCGACGTATAATCGTTGGTCTGCCCGCATGCCGCTCTACGCCACCGAAGCGCTGATCTTGCGGACCTACAAGCTCGGTGAGTCGGATCGGATCGTGGTGTTTCTCACCCGCGATCGCGGCAAGAAGCGCGGCGTGGCGAAGAACGCGCGGCAGAGCCGGCGGCGGTTCGGCGGCGCGCTCGAGCCGCTGACCTACGGGCGGGTCGGCTACGTCGAGCGCGAGCGCCGCGATCTGGTGCGGCTCGAGTACGTCGAGCCGCTGCGGTCGCCGCTCGCCGCCGCCGACGGCGAGGCGCTCGGCTACGTCAGCTACTTCGCCGAGCTGGTCGACGAGTGGGCGCAGGAAGCCGACCCGAACGAGGCGCTGTTCCGCCTCGGCGTGTCGATGGTCGATGCGATGGTGAAGGGCGTGCCGATCCAGCCGCTGGCGCGCTACTTCGAGTTCTGGCTGCTGCGGCTGCAGGGCGTCTATCAGATCGACCCGCGGCTGTCGGCGGAGGCGCGCGAGTTCCTCGCCGAGGCGCGTCGCGTGACGCCATTCGCGCTCGGCGAGGTCGCGGTGTCGGCGCGCGCGCTGCGCGAGCTCGAGGCGGCGCACCGCTCGCAGATCGCGCTGCAGCTCGAGAAGGAGCTGAAGTCGGTGCGGGTGTTGCGGGAAATGCGGCGGTAGGCACCGGAATCCATGACGTTCCAAAGCCTGATCCTGAAGCTGTCCGAATTCTGGGCCTCGCGCGGCTGCGCGCTGCAGCAGCCGCTCGACGTCGAGGTCGGCGCGGGCACGATGCACCCGGAAACGTTCCTGCGCGTCCTCGGGCCGGCGCACTGGAACGTCGCCTACGTCCAGCCCTCGCGCCGTCCCGCCGACGGCCGCTTCGGCGAGAACCCGAACCGCCTGTTCAAGCACCATCAGTTTCAAGTGATTCTCAAGCCGGCGCCCGACGAAGTGCAGCAGCTCTACCTCGACTCGCTCGAGGCGTGCGGGATCAACCCGCGGCAGCACGACATCCGCTTCGAGGAGGACAACTGGGAATCGCCGACGCTCGGCGCCTGGGGCATCGGCTGGCAGGTGATGTTCGACGGCATGGAAATCTCCCAGTTCACCTACTTCCAGCAGGCCGGTGGCATCGAGCTCGCGCCGATCTCCGCCGAGCTCACCTACGGGCTCGAGCGCATCGCCATGGTGCTGCAGCGCGTCGACAGCGTCTACGACATCGAGTGGGCGCCGGGCCTGAAATACGGCGATGTCCGGCTGCGCGAGGAAGTGGAGCAGTCGAAGTACGTCTTCGGCCAGGTCGATCTCAAAGGGGCCGACTTCGGCGCCTTTCACCGCGATCTGTTCGACAAGTACTACCAGCTGGCCGGCGCGCTGCTCGACGCGCGCTTGATCTGGCCGGCGCTCGAGCACACGCTGAAGTGCTCGCACCTCTTCAACATCCTCGACTCGAGCAACAGCATCGGCGTCACCGAGCGCACCGCGTTCATCCTCCGCGTCCGCCAGCTGGCGATCGGGATCGCCAAAGCCTACGTCGAGGGAACGACGCCCCCCGCTGACGAGGCCACGGCGCCGGCCGTCGCCGCCGGCGAGGCCGGTTGATGGATCGCGAGCTGCTGCTGGAAATTGGCTGCGAGGAGCTGCCGGCCGGCTGGCTTCCCGGGCTGACGCATCAGATTGGCGACATCGTCGGGGCCCAGCTGCGCGAGCACCGGCTGCCGCCGGAATCGCCGGTCGAAACATTCAGCACGCCCCGCCGCCTCACCGTCCGCATCGTCCGCATCCCCGAGCGGCAGGCCGATCTCGAGGAGCTGGTCAACGGGCCGCCGGTCTCGGCCGCGTTCAAAGCGGACGGATCGCCCACGCCGGCCGCCGCCGGCTTTGCCACCAAGCAGGGCGTCGAGGTTGGCGCGCTCGAGCGCGTGCAGACGCCAAAGGGCGAGTATCTCGCGTTCCGTCGCAAGCAGCGCGGCAAGGCCACGGTCGACGTGCTGCCCGACGTTCTCGGCGGCACACTGCGCGGCATCTCGTTCCCGAAGTTGATGCACTGGGACGCGACGCTCGAGGATGGCCGCGGCGAGCTGCTGTTCGGGCGGCCGATCCGCTGGCTGCTGTTCATCTACGGCGGCCGGGTGGTGCCGTTCAACATCTCCCGCACCGCGGCGGCGCAGACCGGGCAGGTGCAGGACGTCGCCACCGGCGCCGTCACCTACGGCCACCGCTTCCTCACCACCAGCGGCCGCGCCGGCCGCGCCATCAAGGTGCGCTCGTTCGACGAGTACCGCGCGCGGCTGCTCGAGAACTTCGTCATCCTGGAGCGCAGCGAACGGCACAACAAGATCGCGCGCGAGCTCGACGCGAAAGCGCAGCGGCTGCAGGGACGCGTCAGCCGGACCGTGCGCCACGAGTCGGGGCTGCTCAACGAGGTGCCCGATCTGGTGGAATACCCGTCGGTCATCGCCGGCACCTTCGCCCCAGAGTTCCTCGAGCTGCCGGAGGAAGTGCTGACGACGACGCTGATTCATCATCAGCATTACTTTCCGGTCGAGGGCGAGGAGGGCAAGCTGAAGAACGCGTTCCTCGCCGTCATCAACACCGAGCCCGACAACGAGCGGACGATCGCGCGCAACGCCGAGCGGGTGGTCACGGCGCGGCTGCGCGATGCGAGTTTCTTCTGGGAAGCGGACCGAAAGGTTCCCCTGGACGCGCGAGTCGATCGGCTTGCGACGCTCCTTTTCCACAAGAAGCTCGGGTCGTACAAGGAGAAGGCGGAGCGGGTCGAGCGGCTGGCGCAGTGGATTGCCCGCGAAGCGTTCGGGGCGGACGCGGCAGCCGCGAAGGCGGCCGGGACGGCGGCGCGGCTGGCGAAAGCCGATTTGACCACCGACATGGTGCGGGAGTTCACCGAGCTGCAGGGCACGATGGGCGGCATCTACGCCCGCGCCGACCAGATGCCGGAGGAGATCTGGAAGGCGATCTACTTCCACTACCTGCCGGTCGGCGTCGAGGCCGATGCGCCGCCAACGAAGTCGCAGCTCGGCAAGGCGTCGGTCGCGTGGGCGGCGGTGTCACTCGCCGACAAGCTCGATACGATCGTCGGCTTGTTCGCCGCCGGCGAGAAGCCGACCGGTTCGCGGGATCCATTCGGGCTCCGGCGGGCGGCCCAGGGGGTGATGAAGATCCTCGTCGACCGGAGCGAATCACCCTCCGCCGGGAAGGTGCCGGACATCGAGGCGCTGGTCGACCAGGCGTTCGAGAACTATCAGGGCGGCATCAAGACGCCTGACTCCTCGTGGAAGGCGCGGCTGTTCGAGTTCCTCGCCGAGCGGCTCGCGCATCTCTTCGAGCGGCGCGGTTACAGCGTGCCGGAAGCGCGCGCGGTCTCGCGCTTCTGGAAGCGGCCCGACAATGCCCTGGCCCGGGTCGAGGCGATCAAACAGGTCCGCGGCCTGGCCGACTTCGTCGGCCTGGCAGAAGTCGCCAAGCGGGTCAACAACATCACCCGGGAGCAAAAGAGCGGCGCCGGCCTCGCCGAAGTGAGGCCGCTGCTCACCGAGCCGGCCGAGGTGGCGCTCGCCGACGAGATCGATCAGCGGTGGCCGAAGGTCCATGACGCCTCGGGCCGCTGGCAGTACGGCGAGGCGATGAAGGAGATCGTCAAGCTGCGGGGACCGCTCGATCGGTTCTTCACCGAAGTGCTGGTGATGACCGACGATGCGCGCGTCCGCGCCGCGCGGCTCTCGCTGCTGACGATGGTGCGGGACACAATCAACGCGATCGCCGACATCTCGGAGGTCGCGCCGGAAGACGTCAAACAGGCGTGAACATCAAACGAAGAGTCAATCGACCGGAGCGATGATGGCGAAGAAGAAAACGGCGGCGGCGAAGAGAACCACGGGAAAGTCGGGCAAGTCGAGCAAGCACGTCTACTTCTTCGGCGGCGGCAAGGCCGACGGCAACCGCAACATGAAAGAGCTGCTCGGCGGCAAGGGCGCCGGCCTGGCCGAGATGACCAACGCCGGGCTGCCGGTGCCGCCCGGCTTCACGATTTCCACCGAGGTCTGCAGCATCTACTACAAGGAGAATCGCAAGATCCCCGGCGCGATCGACCGCGAGATCGGCGAGCAGCTGAAAAAGCTGGAGAAGGCGGCCGGCGCGACGCTCGGCTCGACCAGGAACCCGCTGCTCGTCTCGGTGCGCTCGGGCGCCAAGTTCTCGATGCCGGGGATGATGGACACCATCCTCAACCTCGGGCTGAACGACGACGCGGTCGAAGGGTTGAAGGCGCAGACGAAGAACGGCCGCTTCGCGTACGACAGCTACCGCCGCTTCATCCAGATGTTCGGCAGCGTCGTCCTCGAGATCCCGAAGGACAAGTTCGAGCACGAGTTCGAGGGCGTGAAAAAAGCGCGCGGCGCCCGCCTCGACACCGACCTCGACGAGCAGGCGCTGCGGGAAGTGGTCGAGCGCTACAAGAAGGTGGTCAAGGAGCGAACCAGGCGTGATTTTCCGCAGGACCCGCACCAGCAGCTGACGATGGCGCGCGACGCCGTCTTCCGCTCGTGGATGAACGCTCGCGCGATCGAGTACCGCCGCATCTACGACATCCCCGACCATATCGGCACGGCCGTCAACGTCCAGATGATGGTGTTCGGCAATACCGGCGACCGCTCCGGCACCGGTGTCGGCTTCACGCGCAACCCCGCGACCGGGGCGAAGGAGTTCTACGGCGAGTTCCTGATCAATGCGCAGGGCGAGGACGTCGTCGCCGGCATCCGCACGCCGCAGCCGATCCGCGAGCTCGAGCAGGTGATGCCGAAGGCCTACAAGCAGCTGCGCGAGATCACCACGCGGCTCGAGAAGAACTACAAGGACGTCCAGGACTTCGAGTTCACCATCCAGGACGAGCGGCTGTTCATGCTGCAGACGCGCAGCGGCAAGCGCACCGGCTACGCCGCGGTCGTGATCGCGACCGACCTGGTCGACGAGAAGCTGATCACGCCGAAAGAGGCGATCCTGCTGGTCGATCCGGAGGCGCTCAACCAGCTGCTCGCGCCCGGCTTCGACCCCGACGAATGGAAGAAGCTGCCGGTTGCCACCCGCGGCCTCCCGGCCTCGCCCGGGGCGGCGAGCGGCGCCGTCGTGTTCTCTGCCGATCGCGCCGTCGAATGGGTGAACCAGGGGAAGCAGGTCATCCTGGTCCGGCGCGAGACGGTGCCCGACGACATCCACGGCATGTTCGTGTCGCAGGGCATTCTCACCGCCACCGGCGGCATGACCTCACACGCGGCCGTGGTCGGGCGCCAGATGGGCAAGCCCTCCGTGGTCGGCGCCGGCGCGCTGGCGATCGACGAGGCGGGCAAGCAGTTCCGCGTCGAGGGCAAGACCGTCAAGGAAGGCGATTTCGTCTCGTTCGACGGGCTGAGCGGCGAGGTGAAGCTGGGCAAGGTCGCGTCGAAGCCGAGCGAGATCCTGCAGGTCCTGAACAAGACGCTCGACGCGAAGAAGTCCGACATCTACCAGCGCTTCGACAAGCTGCTGTCGTGGGCCGACAAGTACCGCCGCCTCGGCATCCGCGCCAACGCCGATCAGCCGGATCAGGCCGAACTGGCCTATGCGTTCGGCGCGCGCGGCATCGGCTTGTGCCGCACCGAGCACATGTTCTTCGGCGAAGGGCGCATCCCGATCGTCCAGAAGATGATCCTCGCCGACAACGAAGCCGACCGCCGCAAGGCGCTCGACCAGCTGCTGCCGCTGCAGCGCGACGACTTCTACGGCGTCTTCAAGGGCATGCACGGCGAGCCGGTCACCATCCGCACCATCGATCCGCCGCTGCACGAGTTCCTGCCGAAGCGCGAAGAGTTGATGGTGGAGATCGCCCGGCTCGAAGAGCGGGGCAAGAAAGGCAAGGAGCTCGACGACAAGCGGCACCTGCTCGAGCGCGTCGAGCAGCTGCACGAGTTCAACCCGATGCTCGGCCATCGCGGCGTCCGCCTCGGCATCACCTACCCGGAGATCACCGAGATGCAGACCCGGGCGATCATCGAGGCCGCCTGCCGCCTGCAGAAGGAAGGGATCAAGGTCGTCCCGGAGATCATGATTCCGCTGGTCGGGATGGTGAAGGAGCTGCGCGATCAGAAAGCGGTCGTCGATCGAGTGGCCGCCGAGGTGATGAAGGCCGAAGGGGTCAAGATCAAGTACCTGGTCGGGACGATGATCGAGGTGCCGCGCGGCGCCGCCACCGCCGATCAGATCGCCACCGAGGCGGAGTTCTTCTCGTTCGGCACCAACGACCTGACGCAGCTCAGTTACGGTTTCTCGCGCGACGACGTCGGCAAGTTCCTGCGCATCTACCAGGAGAAGAAGATCCTCGAGAAGGATCCGTTTGCGTCGATCGACACCGAGGGCGTCGGCGCGCTGGTCGACACCGGCGTCAAGCTGGGACGCAAGACGCGCCCAGATCTCAAGCTCGGCATCTGCGGCGAGCACGGCGGCGATCCGGCGTCGATCCATTTCTTCGACCAGGTCGGGCTCGATTACGTCAGCGCCTCGCCCTACCGCGTGCCGGTCGCGCGCCTGGCCGCCGCGCAAGCAGCGCTCTCGGTCAAGGTTGGTGATTGAACACGATCTTCGTCCACCGCAACGGCCAGACTGAGCAGGCGACCAGCCTCGACCGTGCCTGGCTCAGTCCCGATTCCGGCGTCGCCGTCTGGGTCGACCTGGCGGCGCCGTCGCCGATCGAGACGCTGATCCTCAGCGACACGTTTCATTTCCATCCGCTGTCGGTGGAGGACGCGAAGGCGTCGATTCAGTACCCGAAAGTCGAGTCGTACGAGGGCTACCTCTATATCGTGCTGCACGGCATCGATTTCCACGAGGGCGAGCACTGCTTTGCGACCCACGACGTCGACTTCTTCCTCGGCCCGAGCTATCTCGTCACCGTGCACGACGGCCATGCGGCGTCGATCAACGAGTTGCGCGACACCTGCCCGCGCAACGCGAAGATGATGGCCGAGGGCCCGGTCGCCCTGTTCCACCGCATCGTCGACTCGATGGTCGACCACTACCGGCCCGAGGTCGACAAGCTGGAGGATCGGATCGATGCGCTCGAGGAGGAGATCTTCGAGAGCACCGACCCGGAGCTGGTGCGGCGGATTCTCGACGAGAAGCGCGAGGTGGCGCAGCTGCGCCGCATCGTCATCCCCGAGCGCGACGTGATCGCGAGGCTGGCGCGCCGCGACTACGCCGACATCACCATCGAGATGTCGTTCCGCTTCCGCGACATCTACGATCACCTGGTCCGGATCGCCGACGACGCGCTGGTCTTCCAGGACCGCATCACCGGCATGCTCGACGCGCACCTCACCAACGCCAGCAACCGGCTGAACGAGGTGATGAAGGTGCTGACGGTGGTGGCGACGATCTTCGGCCCGCCGACGCTGATTGCCGGCATCTGGGGGATGAACGTGCCGCTGCCGCACTTCCCCGGCGGGGAGCAGGCGCAGTTCTGGTGGGTGTGCGGCGGGATGGTGCTGATGATTGCCGGCATGCTCGCGGCCTTCCGCCGGAAACGCTGGATATAGGCGGCTGCCAGCGTTCATGGCCAACAAGATCAACCGGCTCCCACCCGATCTCGCGAACCAGATCGCCGCCGGCGAAGTGGTCGAGCGGCCGGCATCGGTCGTCAAGGAGCTGGTCGAGAACGCGATTGACGCCGGCGCGCGCCGGCTGGCGATTCACACCGAGCTCGGCGGCAAGAAGCAGATCCGCGTCGACGACGACGGCGAGGGGATGACGCCGGAGGACGCGCGGCTGGCGATCGAGCGCCACGCGACCAGCAAGCTGCGGCGCGCCGAGGACCTCGCGGCGATCATGACGCTCGGCTTCCGCGGCGAGGCGCTGCCGTCGATTGCGTCGGTCTCGCACTTCGTCCTGCGCACGCGGGCGCGCGGCCAGGACAGCGGCACGGAGATTCGCGTCAACGGCGGCGCGGTCGCCTCGGTCACCGAAATCGGCGCGGCCGAAGGCACGCTGGTCGAAGTCGCGGATCTCTTCTACAACCTCCCCGCGCGGCGCAAGTTCCTCAAGTCGGACAGCGCCGAGTCGGCGCAAGTCTCACGCGTCGTCACGCAGCTGGCGCTGGCGTATCCCGAGGTGGGGTTCGTGCTGACCAGCGCGGGGCGGAAGGTGCTCGAGTGCCCGCCGGCCATGTCGCAGCGCGATCGGCTGTACCAGGTGTACGGCGAGCGCAGCGATCTCGTCGAGCTGCACAAGGAGGCCGCGGGGATGAAGCTGACCGGCTTCGTCGCGGCGCTGGCCGAGCAGGGGCCGACGCGCGGGCCGCAGAACCTCTTCATCAACCGCCGGATCGTCAAGGACAAGACGATCGCGCACGCGATCATCGACTCTTACAGCCAGGCATCGATCAAGGAGCGCAGCCCCGAAGTGCACCTGTTCATCGAGATGCCGCCCGACGCGCTCGACGTCAACGTCCACCCGACGAAGGCGGAGGTGCGGTTTCGCGAGCAGTCGCTCGTGCACGAAGTGGTGCGGCGCGCGTTCATCGACACGCTCGGACGCAGCGGCGCGCCGCAGCTGCAGCTGCGGCCGGAGCACGCGGGCCAGCCGACGTTTGCGCCGTCGCTGCCCGGCGTCCTGGCCGGCGGCGTCTATCCGAATCGCTGGCAACCGGCCCCGCTGAAGCAGGACCCTACGTACGAGACGGAGAGAGTAGACGTAGGGCACCGCTTCACCGGTGCCGAATCGTCCGTGACGCCGTCGTCGCTCGACATCAAACCGATGATCCCGCTCGGCCAGTTCC
>Ga0207708_10003544_pt1 | contig 11496 bp, 8 predicted proteins | sample KBSK5101metaG_FD_184340 | JGI IMG/M metagenome (GOLD analysis project Ga0207708, IMG submission 184340) | Corn, switchgrass and miscanthus rhizosphere microbial communities from Kellogg Biological Station, Michigan, USA - KBS K5-10-1 metaG... | ecosystem: Host-associated > Plants > Roots >...
CTGCACCAGAAAGTCAGCCATGTTCCAGTAGTCGCGGTTGCGGAGCACCAGCCCGTGCTCGTCGAGTTCGCCGATCGACACGCCACGCACTCGGTAGGTCTTGTTGGTCGCCGGCAGCGGGCCGAGCGGCCCCGTGTTCGTTCCGGTCGACTCCCACTCCATCGCGTAGTGGTTTCCCGACTGCTGCTTGCTGATCATGACGAAGCCAGAGTCGGCCGAGGTGGGTCAGAAGATTCTGAACGTGACGGGCGCGCTCGCGACCGTCGCTACCGGCCGCCCGTTCTTGATCGCGGGCGAGAAGACCCACTGCAGCACGGTCTGCCGCGCCGCCTCGTCCAGGGCCGGGATCGACCGCACCACCCGCGCCTTGGACACGCGGCCGTTGATGTCGATGAGGATCTCGACCTCGACCGTGCCCTCGATCTTCTTCACGAAGGCTTCCGGCGGGTACTTGGGCTGCGTGATCTTGATCGGCCGCGGGCCCTGGTCGTAGTCCATGACCACGCCGTCGCCGGTGCCGCCGATGACGCCCCCGAGGACGCCGCCCGGCACCCCGCCCACGACGCCGCCTTCGACCCCTTCCTCCATCCCTTCGGGCACGCCGATGTCGGACCCGTTGGGGCTGCCGGCCTGCTCCGTCTCCTTGTCACGCGCCTCGTGCTTGAGCGGGTCTTCCTTGGGGATGTCGGCCGTGAACTTCGACGTGTCCGGCTCCGGGTCGGGCGTGACGGGCTTGGCCGGCTCCTGCTTCTCCATCATGGCCGAGCCCTTCGGCAGGGGCGGAGGAGGCGGTGGCGGCGGGTTGTAGATGAGAGCGCGGATGTAGTCGGGGTGATCCGGGGCCTGCGTCGGCCACAGGATCGGGACGAGCACCAGGAGGAGGATGCCCACGGTGTGGCCGACCATCGAGGCCCACAGCGTGGTCCCCGTCTTCTTGACGCGGGTCGGGTCCGAGACGACGAGGTCCTTGAAGAGGGCGTCGGCCGGGTCGGGGCGAGGCAGCCGCGGTTCCGGAGGCGGATCCGGGGACATCGGGAGCGCGCTCATCGTCATGGCCATCTTACCACCCGGCTCCCTGGCCGCCCCGCCCTCACCCTTGGACGTCCGGTGTCACCCGGAGGTTCCAGTCCCCGTCACAAGGGGGCGGCCGGGAGCGTGATCAGCAAGAGACGGGCCATTCGCCCGCGCTTCGTCCGCGCTAGAGTGCCGCCCGCGCTGTCGCCGGCCGCTGCCGCTTCCGATAGCTGTCCCACCAGACCACGATCGGGCTGGCGATGAAGATCGTCGAGTAGGTGCCCACTATGATGCCGATCACCATCGTGAAGGCGAAGCCGCGCAGCACCTCTCCCCCGAAGAGATAGAGGGCGAGGACGGTCAGGAAGGTCGTGCCGCTGGAGATGATGGTGCGGCTGAGGGTCTGGTTGATGGAGTCGTTGATGACCTTGGCCAGCGGCTCCTTGCGCCGGACCTTCAGGTTCTCGCGGACGCGGTCGAAGATGACGATGGTGTCGTTCTGGCTGTAGCCGACCAGGGTCAGCAGGGCCGCGATCACGTTGAGCGTGATCTCGTAGTGGAAGAGCACGATCAGGCCCAGGGTGATGAGCACGTCGTGGAAGACGGCGATCGTCGCCGCCGTCCCCCACATCGCGCCCCCGAACCGGAACGCGATGTAGATGAGCTGGCAGATCAGGCCGAAGATCGTGATCTGGATCGCCTTCCTCCGCAGCTCCGCCCCCACCACCGGTCCGACGATCTCGGTGGACGACTCCGTGACCGCGTTCGCGGCATAGTCGGTCTTCAGCGACTGCAGGACGGCCTGGGCGGCGGATGAGAGCTCGGTGCCCGCCCCCTCCGTATGGGGCAGGCGGATGAGCACCTGGTTCTTCGAGGGATCGTCGTAGGTCTGGATGGTGGCGCCGGTCACGACCTTGTCCACGGCCGCCCGCACCTTGTCGACTTCGGGGCGGCTCTGGAAGCGCGCGATGAGCTGCGTGCCCCCGGAGAACTCGACGCCGTAGCGCATGCCGTGGCTCGCGATGTAGGCGATGCCGGCCAGGATGAGGGTGGTGCTCACCACGAGCAGGACCTTGGTCTTGCCCAGGAAGTCGTAGCTGGGGTTGTGGAGGATCTGCATGGGTCCCCTAGATGCTCAGCGAGGCGGCCTGGCGCTTGCCCAGGACCCACTCGAAAATGAAGTGGCTGACGAAATAGGACGCGAAGATGTTGGCCACCAGGCCCCACACCAGGGTGACCGCGAACCCCTTGACCGGCCCCGTCCCGAAGGCGAAGAGGAACACGGCCGCGATGAGCGCGGTGGCGTGGGTGTCGATGATCGTCATCCACACCCGGTCGAAGCCGTTGTTGATGGCGGCCTTGACCGTCTTGCCATTGCGCAGCTCTTCGCGGATGCGCTCGAACACGAGCACGTTCGTGTCCACGCCCACGCCGACGGTGAGGATGACGCCGGCGATGCCGGGCAGGGTGAGGGTGGCCCCGAAGTAGGCCATGGCCCCGAGCAGGATGACGAGGTTGGCGGCCAGGGCCACGATGGCGTTCACGCCGGACAGGCGGTAGTAGGCGATCATGAAGATGGCGAGGAAGGCCATGCCCATTCCCGCGGCGATCACGCCCTGGCGGATGGAATCGCGTCCGAGGGACGCGCCCACCGTCAGCTCCTGGAGGTACTTCAGCGTGGCGGGCAGCGCGCCCGCGCGGAGGATCTTGGCCAGCTCGTCCGCCTCCTGGGCGGTGAAGCGGCCCGTGATCTGTCCCTCCGCGCCGATCTGCGACTGGATGGTCGGGGCCGAGGCCACCGATCCGTCCAGGATGATGGCCAGGCGCTTCCCGACGCTGCGTCCGGTCTCGCGCTTGAACTTCTCCGCCCCGCCCGGGTTGAGCGTGAACTGCACGTCGGGCTCGTTGTTCTGGCCCACGCCCGCGCGCGCGTTCTTGAGGTCGCGCCCGGTGATGACCGCCTCCTTGCGCACCAGGTAGAACTCCGGGACGCCCGCTTCACGTCCCTGGCCCTGCACGACATCCATGTTGTCGGGGACGACGCCCTTCGTCTTCTCGAGGAGCGACTCGCGCGTGCCCGCGTTGTCCTCGACGAGCTTCAAGGCGAGCTGCGCGGTCGTGCTGATCACGCGCTTGGCCTGCTCGACGTCGGTCACGCCGGGGAGCTGCACCAGGATCTGGTCGCCCTTGGCCCCGTGCTGGGCGATGACGGGCTCGGCCACGCCGAGCTGGTTGACGCGGCGCTCCAGGGTGCGGATGGCCTCCTTCACCGTGCGGTCGCGCACCTGGTTCACGAAGGCGTCGGTCATCTTGACCAGGAACTTGCCGTCGCCCTGCTCGCGCACGTCCCACTCCGGCGAGCGGAAGAAGTCCTTCAGGATGTCGCGCATGTCCTTGACCCGCGCCGGCTCGACACCCTCCACCGCGAAGGAAGTGGCGTCCACGCGGCGCGCGCCCCCGAACGAGATGCCCTTGGCCGTGCCCTGGGCGCGCGCGGTGCCGACCGCGTCGTCGATGGTCGCGTTCAAGGCGTCGTCGGTCACCACCTGCAGGACGAGGTGGATCCCGCCCTTGAGGTCGAGGCCGAGGTGGATCTTCCCGGGCCGCCCATCCTGCTCGTAGGGAGGCCAGGCCGCCACCACGCAGGCCAGGATGAAGGCGCCGTAGAGAGTGGCGCGGAGCCGCAGCTCCTTCCGGATCGCGAAGTAACACAGCACGGCCAGGGCCACGCTGAGCACGATCCACAAGAGGAACGGGTTCTGAAGGGCGGGAGGCATTGGCTACTTCTCCGTTGGGGGCGGGCCTTGCAGCCCGCTGACGGCGCTCTTGAGCACCTTGATCTTGGTCTTGTCGTCGATGCGGACCTGGAAGGCGTCGTCCTCGACGCCCACGATGGTCCCGAAGATGCCGGGGTTGATGATCACCTTGTCGCCGCTCTTGAGCTGCTTGACCATGTCCTCGAGCTTCTTCTGCTTGCTCTTCATGGGCAGGATGAGCACGAAATAGAAGATGCCGAAGATCAGCCCCATCAGGATGAGGCTGGCGAAGGCGGGCGGCTCGCCCGAGGGCGAGCCCGCTAGGGCGAGCAGGATGCGCAGATCGGCCATGACCTCAGGGTGTGTGCGGGCCCGGCGCTTCGTCCTCCGGCGCCGCAGCCAGTTGCCGCAGCATCTCTGTCCGGAAGTCGTTGAAACGGCCCAAACGGATACTCTGCCCGATGCGCCGGAGGGTGTCAAGGTAGAAGGCCAGGTTGTGCATGGTCATCAGGGTGGCCGCCGACATCTCGTTCGCCAGATGGAGGTGGCGGAGGTAGGCGCGCGACACCGTGCGGCAGGTGTAGCAGGCGCACCCCTCGTCCACCGGGCGCGCGTCGGCGCGGTACTTCGCATTCCGGATGGAGAGGCGGCCGGCGCGGGTGAACAGCTGGCCGTTGCGCGCGTTGCGCGTGGGCAGGACGCAGTCGAACATGTCCACCCCGCGGGCCACCCCTTCCAGGATGTCCTCCGGCGTTCCCACGCCCATGAGGTACCGCGGCTTGTCCGCGGGCAGGATGGGATCGAGGTGCGCGAGCACCGCGTGCATGTCCGCCTTGGGCTCGCCGACGGAGAGGCCGCCGATGGCGTGGCCGGGAAAGCCGATCTCCACGATCTCGCGCGCGCTCTGCTCGCGCAGGTCGAGATGGACTCCCCCTTGCACGATCCCGAAGAGGGCCTGATTGGCGCGGGTGTGCGCCTCCTTGCTCCGCTTCGCCCAGCGCGCGGTGCGCGCCGTCGCTTCCGCCACCGCCTCTTTCGGGGCCGGGTGCGGGGGGCACTCGTCGAAGGCCATCGCGATGTCCGCGCCCAGGTTCTGCTGGACCTCCATCGAGCGCTCGGGCGAGAGCACGTGACGCGATCCGTCGAGGTGGCTCTGGAAGAGGACGCCTTCTTCGGAGAGATGGCGCAGCTTGGCCAGGCTGAACACCTGGTACCCGCCGCTGTCCGTGAGGAACGGTCCGCTCCAGCCCGTGAAGCCGTGCAGACCGCCGAGGTCGCGCACCAGGTCGTCCCCCGGCCTCAGCATCAGGTGATACGTGTTGGCGAGGATGATCTGCGCGCCCGCCTCCTCGAGATCACGCCGCGTCACCGCCTTCACGGCCGCCGCCGTGCCCACGGGCATGAAGGCGGGCGTTTCCACGACACCGTGCGGCGTGGCGAGGCGCCCGGTTCGGGCCCGGCCGTCGGTCTTGTCGAGGGTGAACGCGAAGGACATGAGCCGGGGAGTGTAATGCACGGCGCGCTACCGCCCGCAGCCGACCCGGGACCTATACTGGTTTCGTGACTACGCGAAAGACGATTGCCGTGCTTTTCGGCGGCCGCTCGGGCGAGCACGAGATCTCCGTGCGCTCTGCCGGCTCCGTCGTCCAGGGGCTCGCCGTGGTCCACGACGTCCTGCCCGTGCTCGTGGACAAGCGCGGCGGATGGAAGCTTCAGCCCGGCCCGGGCGTCTCCGAGGAAGGCGGCACGCCCGTCTTCCTCGCCCCCACGCCCGCGGACCGTGGCGTCCTGCGGCGCCTCGAAGACGGCTCGGTGGTGGCGCGGCCCGACGTCTACTTCCCGGTCCTCCACGGCACGTTCGGGGAGGACGGCACCATCCAGGGGCTCTTCGAGCTCGCGGGCGTCCCCTTCGTGGGCTCGGGTTGCGCCGCCTCCGCGGTGGGCATGGACAAGGCCTTCATGAAGGGCGTGTTCGCTTCCGTGGGCCTGGCCCAGGCGCAATACCGCGTGATCCTCCACTACCAGCGCGAGCAGGCGCGATCGATGGTGGAGCCGCTGGGGCTGCCCCTGTTCGTGAAGCCGGCCAACCTCGGCTCCAGCGTGGGCGTCAGCAAGGTCAAGCGGTGGGAAGAGCTCGACGAGGCCCTCGACCTCGCCTTCGAATACGATCGCAAGATCGTGGTGGAAGAGGGGCTCGATGCGCGCGAGATCGAGCTCGGGATCCTCGGCAACGAGGAGCCGGAGGCGTCGGTGGTGGGCGAGATCATTCCCGACCGCGAGTTCTACGACTACGACTCGAAGTACTCGGCCGAGAGCCGCACGGAGCTGCGCATCCCCGCGCCCCTCAGCGCCGCGGAGGCGCGCGAGGCCCGGGAGCTGGGCGTGCGCGTGTTCCAGGCCGTGGACGCGAGCGGCTACGCGCGCATCGATTTCCTGATGGACCGCAAGACGGGAAAGATGTACGTGAACGAGATCAACACCATCCCCGGCTTCACGTCGATCAGCATGTTCCCCAAGCTCTGGGGCGCCGCCGGCCTCGATTACGACGACCTGCTCTCGCGCCTCGTCGAGCTCGGTCTCGAGCGCCATCACCAGCGGCGAGGGCTGCGCACCGACTACCGTTGATCGCCGCCGCGGCCCTCCTCCTGGCCGCGGGCGTCGTCGCCTCTCCTTCCGACCGCGAATATCGGGCCGCCCTCGACCTTCTCTACGACGGGCGCGCGGACGCGGCCCGGGTGCGTTTGCGGGAGCTGGAAGGAACGCACCCCGGCGATCCCGTGCCCGTCTACCTGCAGGCCCTCGTCCTGGCCTGGATCGTCGAGCAGCAGCCGGAGACGACCGCGCGCGATCGGGAGCTGGAGGAGGCCTCCGACCGCGCCTTCCTGGTGGCGGACGCGCGGCTGCGCGCCGATCCCGGAGACGCGCGCGCCCTCTTCGCCCGCGGGGCCGCCCGCGGCCTGCGCAGCCGCCATCACCTCTTCCGCGCGCAGCGAGGCGACGCCGCCCGCACCGCCGCCCAGATGCGCGAGGACCTGCGGGCCGCCCGCGACCGCGATCCCGAAGACGCGGACGTGCTCTTCGGCCTCGGCCTCTACGACTACTACGTCGACGTGTTGCCCCGCTTCGCCCGTCTCCTCCGCTTCCTGTCGCGTCTGCCCGGAGGAGACCGCGCGCGCGGGCTGGCCGCCATCGAGGAGGCGGCCCGCTCCTCGACGCTGCACGGCGTGGAGGCGCGGGTGCAGCTCTACGAGATCCACGCCTTCTACGAAGACGATCCGGAGGCGGCCGCCGCCGACATGGAGGAGCTGGCGCGGCGCTATCCGGGCTGGCCGCTGTGGCGCCTCAAGCTGGCCGAACACCTGCGCGACCGTCTCGGCGCCTACGCGGAGAGCGGCGCGGTGGCGCGGCGGATGCTGGACGCCAGCGAGACGGTGCGGGCGGAAGCGGGGCCGGGCGCGCTCGCCCTGGCCCGGCTCTCGCTCGGCGAGTCGCTTCTCCTGGACCTGCGGCCCGAGGAAGCGAGACAGGCGCTGCTCCCCCTCCTCGACGCGGGGGCGGGGCAGCCGGTGCTCGCCGCGCGCGCGCGCCTGCTCATCGGGCGCAGCCTCGAGCTCGAAGGAGAGAGCGACGGCGCGGCCGCGCACTATCGCGCCGCGACCGCGGATCGGGAATCGCGCAAGCGCGCGCAGTCCGCTCTCGCCCACCCCTTGTCCGCGGCGGAGGTCGAAGGACGCCAGCGTCTCGCCCTCGCTCGGCGCGCGCGTGAAGCGGGACGCGGCGACCTCGCCGCCGCGCGCGCGCGGGAAGCCCTCTCCGCCTGGCCGGCCGCGCGCGAGGCGGCGCTGATCGTGGCCGAGCAGGCGCTGCGCGAAGGAGGCGAAGAGGCGCACGTGCCGTCGATCGACGAGGCGCGCGCGGACGAGCCGCCCTGGCTGGTGGCCTGGTCGCGGCTGCTGCGCGCGCGCCAGGCCGACGCGCGGGGCCAGCGGGCGCTCGCCGTGGACCTATACAAGAAAGTATATGAACACGACTCGCGGCGCACCGATCTGCGCGACGGTGCCGCGGAAGGCCTGCGCTCCCCCTTCCACCCCGACGGCCCTCGCGCGGTGCCGTCCGCGCCCGCGCGCGACAAGCGCACATCGATTCCGACCGCTCCTGGAGCGGGTTTCCTCGATGTCTCGCGCTTTTCAACAGCGGCGTGCACAGGCTAAGCCTTAACTCTTGAGCGGCATGCCTCACTGGTGTTGAAAAAAAGCCTTGACAAGGGGAAACCGCGTCCCTACGCTACGCCTAGTATGTCAAGCCCCTTGTCACCCACGATGTTGATTCGGGGCTCCTCTGTCCAGACCTGGACCGAAAGGGGGGATCTCAGAAATGGCCGCGAAGAAGAAGGCCGCCAAGAAGGGCGGATCGAAGAAGAAGAAGTAAGCGCCCCGGGGACAAGGGGGGGTGGACCGATCACCCCCTCCACACTTTCATCCTGACCACGTCAGGAAAGGGGTTTTACCGATGAAGAAGGCGACCAAGAAGGCGGCTCCGAAGACGAAGAAGAAGAAGTAAGCCGCCGGTCGTCCGTTTTTGCGGGGGGTGAGAAATCATCCCCCTCATGCTTTTTAGGGGGGCCCGCGTAGTCGCGGAGTCAACGGCGAGCGCCGCGCCGGCTGTGGGTTGGGCGAGCGGGCGCGCGGACTTGCTCCCGCAGCGCGCATGTCTTCATCGAGGACGGCGCGTGGGGCCCCACCCACGCGATCAGCGATAAGGAAGTTGTTCGCGCGCTGCGTCGCTGCGTCCGCTGTTGCCCGCTCGCCATCTCCACTGCGACGCGGCGAAGCAGAAACAACAACAACAACAACGCGGCTCGCCTGATGAGCCTGCGGGTCAGTCTCCCGAGAGAACGTATTTCTCGATGGCCACCGCCACTCCGTCCTGGTCGTTCGTCGGGAGGACTTCGAGGCCGAGATCGTGCAGCGCGGGATCGGCGTTGCCCATGACCAGCCCGCGGCCGGCGCCCGTGAGCATGTCGCGGTCGTTCCAATTGTCGCCGATGGCCATCGTCTCCTCGCGCGCGAGGCTCCAGCGCGCGCGCAGGAACTCGAGGGCCTCGCCCTTGCTCACCTGCGGATGCAGCACGTCGAGGAAGCCCATCTCGTGCCCGGGATACAGCGTGCGCTCCACCTTCGCGCGCGCGCCGAGGCCGGCCACGAGCCGCGGGTAGAGCGCGAGCATGGCGGACAGCGGCCCCGCGAACATCACCTGGACGGGATCGTCCGGCAGCTCCTTCTCGAGGTCTGCGACCTGTACGCGGGCGTCGCCGCTGCGGTCGACGTACCCGCGGAGCTGGGTGTTCCCCGCGGCGATGGTTGCGACGAGCAAGCGGCCCTCCCCGCGGAAGCCGCAGTGCACGACCGGATCCGCACCGCACTCGCGTCCCAGGCGCACGACCTCGCGCACCACCTCGCGGTCCAGGGGCAAGCAGCGCAGGATGAGGGGCGCACCCGCGTGATCCGTCTCCGGATGCGGCTCCACCGCGAGCGCGCCGTGATGGAGCACGAGGGGAACGCCGGAGCCGAGCTGCACGGCGATGGGCCGGGCGGCCGGATAGCGGCGGCCGGTGACGAGGACGACGCGCACGCCGGAGGCACGCACCGCCACCACCGCCTTCAGCGTCCGCGGCGAGATCCGCTTGTCGCCGCCGAGCAGGGTGCCGTCGATGTCGAGAGCGAGCAGCCGGACGCGCGCGGTCAACGGCCGGTCCAGGCCTCCACCTTCTCGATCACGTCGCCGGGCCGGATCTTGTCCACGACGTCCATGCCCGAGGCCACCCAGCCGAACACGGTGTAGCGCCCGTCGAGATGCGGAGCGGGAGCCAGGGTGATGAAGAGCTGGCTGCCGCCGGTGTCCTTGCCCGAGAGAGCCATGCCCACCACGCCGCGGCCGTAGGGCCGCTCGCCGATCTCGTCGCGCAGGGCGAAGCCGGGGCCGCCGTTGCCGTCGCCGCGCGGATCGCCGCCCTGCACGACGAAGCCCGGCACCACGCGGTGGAAGGTGAGGCCATCGAAGTAGCCGCGCCGGGCGAGGTCGAGGAAGGTCGCGCTCATGAGGGGCGCCTCCACGACGTTGAGGTGGATCTCGACACGGCCCTGCTTCATCTGGAGGAAGACGCGCGGCGTGTACACCGGGCCCGCCGCCGCCTCGTAGGGCGCGAGCGCTTCGAGGTAGTCGAGGGCGGGGCGCGTCACGGGCTCGGGGCCGGGCGCGGGCGGGGTCTCGCCCAGGGCGCGCAGCTCGCGCGCCGCGCGCTCGCGCACCGGCCGCGCGGAGTCGCCGGACGCGATCTCGCGCAGCAGCGCCGCCGCCCGCGCGTCCTTCTGGATCGCGAGCAGCGTGACCAGGGAGAGACGCGCATCCATCTCCACGTCTCCCTTCGCGCGCGCCAGCGACGCGGCCAGCGCTTCGCTCAGGCCCGTCACCTTCAGGGCCGCGAGCTGGTCGGCGGCGGCCATGCGCACGGCGAAGTCCGGATGGTCGAGGTGCCGCCGCAGCGTGTCCACGGAGTCGGGACCGCGCGCCTGGCGCAGCGCCTCCAGGACGTAGGGGAGGACGCGCACGTCGTCGTCCTTCAGCATCGCCAGGAGGCGCGCCTGGCTGGCCTCGTCGCCCGCGATGGCGAGGGCGGCGGCCAGGCCGGCGCGCACGAACCAGGCGGGATCGGGATCGAGGTTGGCCAGGACGAGCGCGAAGTCCTCGCGCTCCATGCGGGCCAGGGCCTGCAGGGCGGCCGCGCGCATCCAGGGCTCGGGACTTCCGACTTCCGCGATCACGCGCTCGCGCAAGCCGCGGTCGGGAGGGAGGACGGAAAGGGCTTTCAGCGCTTCCACGCGCAGCACGCTGGAGGGCGAGCGCAGGAGCGCGGACACCGGAGGCACCGCCCGCGCCTCGCCCAGGAGCGCGACCGCGCGCACGGCGTTGACGACCACGGTCTCGTCGCGGTCGCGCAGGAGGGGCAGGAGCGTGTCCAGGTCCGCGGGATCCTTGAGGGCGCCCAGGCCGCGCGCTCCGTAGGCGCGCGAGAGGGCATCCGTGGACGTGACCGCGGCCACGAGGAGAGGGCGCAGGGCGGGGTTCTCCAGCCGCATGGCCGTCCAGGTCGCGGCCCACCAGTCGAAGCGCGGCTTGCCCGCGAGAAGGAGCGCGGCCTGCGCGCTCCGCGCGTCCTTGAGGCGGGCCAGCGCGAACACGCCCAGACGCGGCTCCAGCCAGGGGTCGGTCAAGCTCGCGGGATCGTCGCCACGGACGGTCACGAGCGGAGCCTTCGGCGGCAGCGCGCCCACCACCATCTGCGCGATCGCGGGCGCCGCGCGCGCGTCGCCGATCTGGCCGAGGGCCTCGGCGGCGCGGCCTCTCACGACGGGCTCCGGGTCCTTGAGCGCGGCCAGCAGCGGATCCACGGCCAGCGGCTCGCCGATGAGGCCGAGGGCGAAAGCCGCCATCTGCCGGACCTCGAGCTCGGAATCCTGGAGCAGGGGAATGAGCGCAGGCACCGCGCCGGCGTCGCCGATGCGCCCGGCGGCCAGGGCGGCGCGGCGGCGCACGCTGCGGTCGGAGTCGGCGAGGCCGAGCTTGACGTCGGTGGTGAGATCGCGCCGGTCCTCGGCGGCCAGGATGCGCGCCAGCTTTTCCATCCGGGGGACGGGCGGCGGCGGTGAGGGTGGGGCCGCGAGGAGAA
>Ga0207708_10003550_pt1 | contig 11490 bp, 8 predicted proteins | sample KBSK5101metaG_FD_184340 | JGI IMG/M metagenome (GOLD analysis project Ga0207708, IMG submission 184340) | Corn, switchgrass and miscanthus rhizosphere microbial communities from Kellogg Biological Station, Michigan, USA - KBS K5-10-1 metaG... | ecosystem: Host-associated > Plants > Roots >...
ATCCAGCGTTACCGGTTCGTCATCGGGTTCAAGCCCCAGCAACTTCCAAATCATTTCCGACCAGACCGAGGCATTAGTACGCAGATCCCACTCCCACGTCCCGACGCGTGCAGCTTGCTGTGCGAGACGCAGTCGACTTTCGCTCTCGCGCAGTGCTGCTTCGCGGCGCATCAATTCAGCCCGAGAATGCGCCTGCTCAATTTCCCACGGCAGTTGATAGAGATAACCTGGACTATTGATAAGGTAGCTTGACGCTCCGAGCGCAAGGCCCTGGCGTGCCAACTCTTCTTCGCCTTGCCCGCCAATCAAAACCACCGGCAAGTTTTTCTTATGCACAAAGCGTAGTTCCCGCAGCAAGTCAAAGGCATGGAGTTCGGGAACGTGCAAATCCAAAACAAGCACGTCATAGCTCGCAGTCGCTTGCATAACTGTCTGCATCGTTGCAGGACCAGAGGTGACGACGTCGATACTAATGTGATCGGCGTGCACTGCCAGATGGCGCTGAGTGTTCTCCACTTCAGATGCATCGCCAGCGGCGTATAGGATTCTCAGGGGATTTGCCTGGCGTGCTGCGTTGGCTCGAAAGTGATTGATAGCCCTCTCGAGCACGATCGGCAATCGATCGATGTAGTTCTTTCTTTTAACTACGTAATCGTCCGCGCGCACCTTTAGCGCGGCGACTGCCGTGTCTTCATCGCCAGTGCCCGTTACCATCACAACAGCAAGCGGTAGTCTGTTTTCGCGAATATGGTGAAGCAGATCGAGACCGGTTCCATCTCGGAGGTACATGTCAACGAGCACTAGTTCGAGTGGTTCTGAGTCTAGACGTTCGAGACGCGCGTGTGCTTCTTTGATTGTTGAGACGGTTTCGATCTGAAAGTGTGACGCGTTCTTCTCTAAGCCGCGCACTGTGAGGTCCGCATCCCGTGGATCATCTTCGACGTAAAGAACTCTCATAGCGTGACGAGTTGTGTTGACACGTGGTGCCTCGAAACAACGTGGCGCCCTCACTTCAGGATTTTTGAAGAAGTGAGCTAAGCGAGAACGCCAGGAAAGAACCCACATGCGGGTGTGTTCTTACCCTGCGGTTGAGTTGGGCTAGGGGACCCGGAACTTGTCAGCACCGCTGATCAGTCGCTTGCGCGAGCTATGCAGCGCAACCTGGGCCAGGGAGTACGGCGTGATCGAGTCTTTAAAAACCGCGCGCTCGATCTACTCCTCATGGGCGTGGTGTGGGATCACACTCGTCTTTTCCTCTAAGTTGAGAATGGCGTGACGGGGTGCCCCAGCGTTTGGCGAAAGTTTACGCCCTGCCCTGATCAATATTCAAGACCGGAGTCCGCGCCACCACCACTGCCACATAACAGTGCCCATTTACACGCGACGCTAACGATCGCAGCGAGACGTGCTGTTCTCGTGCGACCGTTAGCGCTTTTATTCACCGCTCTCGTCTTTCGGTGAATAACGTGGGGACCAGTGTTCCCACTGCTGCGGTGCCTTGTTATCAAACGGATCGCAATCCTTTGATTCCTTGGCTCGCAGTTCCATACCAGGATTGGTTCGAAGCTGTTGGCAAACCAAACCTGGCGACGATAACTGTGATGTTGTCCAAACCTCCGGCGGCAAGCGCCAGATCTACTAAATCAATGCATGCTCGCTTTACCGAGCTGGCCTCGCGCAGCACTGAAGTAATCAAGCTGTCGGCGACCATCTCAGTCAAACCATCAGTGCAGAGCAGCAATTGGTCACCGACAGCTAACTGCAGTTGGTGCATCTCAGGCTCCACCGATTTTCCCATTGCGCCGAGCGCCGCAGTGAGAACATGACGCATCGAACGTGACGCAGGCTCTTCCGGCTTTGTAATGCCGGCATCAATCAGAGCCTGGGCCAACGTATGATCGCTGGTAATTTGTTTGAGCTTACTTTCACGCAGCAGATATGCGCGCGAATCGCCGATGTGCCCAATGATCAGATTACTTCCAAGTGCACCCGCAACAGTGAGTGTGGTACCCATACCAAGCAGCGATCGATCATTCTGTGCTCGTCCCTTTAAAGCTTCATCGACGTTCATGAAGCGTTCAGTCATCCGCTTCAAAACTGTCTCGGCGTGCCTCTCCTGGTCTACCGATAGGAACCAATCAGGTGTATCGACTACGAGTTCGACTAGTCTTGTCAGTGCCATGCTGCTGGCAACTTCACCGGCGGCGGCGCCGCCCATGCCGTCAGCCACGATCATGCCGTAGCCGCCTAGTTCATAACTCCGCTCAAGGACGGCATCATCCAAATTCGTGTCGATGGTTTTGAGAGCGCGAGCGAATTCGACTATCAGGTAGTGATCTTCGTTGTTCTTCCTGACAAGTCCGCGGTGAGTAGCGGCTGCGACGTCGACGGTCAGCGGAGTCCAGGTCTGGCCCAGCCTTTCCGGGGAGTTTACTTGTTTTGGGGAGTTCACGGTCTGAGCGCCTCTTCAGCTTGAGTCCGAAAGTTCAAGAGGAAAATTATTCCGGTCGCGCCTCAGCCCCAAAACCTCCTGCCGGTTTTTAACAAGAAGCGCGACCGGAACAAGAATGTTCTCCTAGCTTGGAGAACACCCCATCCAACTCAACTCACGCGCCGGGAATGTTCGCAGCGTCGCGACGACATGCGCGGCTGTTGGTAACGCATGAAGGCCGTCCTTAGATCCCCAACGCTATACGGTATCGATTGCGGTCACCGTTATGCGATATGCAGGCTAACGAACAGGCTTATTGTGGAAGGAGTTGTAAGCGGTAACTACTGGCAAAATTTACAGGTGCGAACAGAAGGAAGTGGGTCAAAAAGGGGACGATGCTTAAGAGGAAGAAAAGAAATCAATTGTCATATATCATTTGCCATTTCTCATTTGTTATTTAAGAACACTAGCCGCAGATTTTCGCAGATAAACGCAGATCAGAATGATGGACTGAAGGAATTGTTCCTTTTTGCTTTCTCGGTCTGATCTGTATATCGGAGAAAATCTGCGGCTAGTGTTCTTAAATGACCAATGAGAAAAGGCAAATGATATATGACCAATAATCTCTTTTGCCTCCGTGTTCCCTGTGGCCCCGCGGTAACCTGGCCCGTTAAATCCGCAGAGACACAGGGGACGCAGAGGTGCGCAGGAACGTGAACGGCTTTCGTCGTTCGCGCTCACTACCTAAAGAACCTCAGCTTAATGTTCGATCCACTCGACTCCTCAGTGCCGACTAATCGGCATTGATTCTTCAAATGTTCGCGATTTTATCGGCGCCAGCCGTGGCGGTTAACTGTCACTTTTGACAGGGCTCATTTGTCATTAGGAAAACCAGCCGCAGATTTACTCAGATACACACAGATCAGACTGAAAAAGCCAAAAGGAACAATTTCAATCAGTCCATCATTCTGATCTGCGTTTATCTGCGAAAATCTGCGGCTGGTTTTCTCTTCCTGCTTCTGAACTCTTCGCCTACGACGTGACGGTGCGTGCCAATGCCGGGTTTTCCTCAATCGCACTTTCCCTCATCACAAATCGATGCGCCACACCGGCGAGTATTGCGCCGGCAATTGGTGCGACCCAAAACAACCATAGTTGTCTGACAGCCCAACCACCAACGAACAACGCCGGACCAGTGCTCCGTGCAGGGTTAACGGAGGTGTTTGTTACCGGAATACTGACGAGGTGAATTAGCGTCAGCGCGAGGCCGATGGCGATCGCTGCGAATCCTTTTGGCGCTCGTTCGTCGGTCGCTCCAAGTATCACTATCAAGAAGAAGAACGTCATCACCACTTCAGTCACGAGCGCTGCGACCAATGTGTATCCACCAGGTGAGTTGGTACCGTAACCGTTCGAAGCAAAACCGTCAGCAACATCGAATCCAGTCTTTCCACTTGCGATCAGAAAGAGAATACCTGCGCCTGCGATGCCGCCGGCGAGTTGCGCCACGATGTAAGGAACAATTTCCTTTGCTGGAATCCTTCCGGCGGTGTAGAGCCCGATAGTCACTGCGGGATTGAAATGTCCACCTGAAACATGTCCCACTGCATAGGCCATCGTAAGAACGGTCAGTCCGAAAGCGAACGAAACACCTAGCAATCCAATTCCGACTTGGGGGAAAGCAGCGGCCAGCACTGCGCTACCACAGCCTCCCAGGACCAGCCACAGTGTTCCCAGGAACTCCGCTGAAACTTTTTGAGTTAAATCAAACTCTCTCATAGTTCACTTCCTTTCCGTCAGGGCGACGACAATGTCATGCGAGTGAGATCCGTTTGTGATCGCTTTTTCAAGTGAGATGTTCGCCAAAAATGGCGATGGGCCGGGCTTCCCCTAGAATCGGCCCCGACCCATCAGGAGCGCCTTTAGTGCAATCTTTCGCCATAAGATTGCTCAGCGCCTCCCCAAAACAAATATTAGGCACGCGCTTCAAAATCGGTACTGTCAAAACTGACAGTTGAGGACCTCTCGGTGCCTGTTTTGCGAGTGAATCTACGGCGCGTAGATAGCTGCTAAGGCCGTGGCGAACTCTGAAGTTGCGCTCTCAATCTTTGGATCAGCACGTCGGTAACACTGAGCGACGATTGGAGTCTTGTGCGGCTTTGTTGCAGCAAGTCGAGTTGTGTTTGGATACGGGTCTTTTCGGTGGTGAGTCTTTGACGAGTCGTCTCTCTAACTTGTTCGGGACGCAGCGAGCCCGCAACGGGCAGACTATCGATGGCCTCAGGCCGCAACTGATCAGTCACTTCTCCCATTCGTGATTGCAGCGGTGCCTCTTTCTCGCCAACAGAGATCAGCTGGCGTTGCAGCTCCTCCGCTCGCTGTTCTTCTTTCGTCAAACGCTCACGAAGCGAACACACCTGGGTAAGCTTTTCGAGTTCCACAACCTTCCGTCGCAGCTGCGCTATCTCCGCAGCCTGGCGTTTGATGGTTCTTTGGAGTTGTTCCGTCTCGGGTGGGGTGCGGTTACTCGCAGTTGAGCCTGATTTGGTCTGAGGGTCTTGGTCAGCTCTGAAGTCTGATAGCAGTGGAGGGCCGATGGACGTGGCTGTGGCGTGGGGTTTGCACATGCCGAGCACACACAGGACCGAGAAAAGTGTGATACCCAACGTCGGATGTGAGTTTACTTTCTCTCGACCCTTCCACATTGCTTCCGCTTCCTCCTATGGATTCTGCGGCGTCGGAATCATGTCATGCGGCAACAGCTTGAAGCTACTGTAAAAACTGACAGTTAATTCGCAGCCTGCAGATAGTTACACTCCGCACGGGGTGAATTGGATGAAAAAATTTTTCTCATCTGTCGTGATCTTGGTTTGCACTGTAATGGCGTGTGCGCAAAAAGTCGAGGTTGGTGCTGATCGAACGGTGAACATAGCCACGTACAAGACCTATTCATGGGCGAGCGGATCTTCAACGTCCAATCCGCTGATTCAGCAAACGATAGTCGACGCAGTTGATCGAGCGATGGTTCTGAAGGGAATGACTAAGGTTGCACTGAATGCAGATATCAACTTGGTAGTCTTTGCGGCGACGGAATCGGATTTACACATCAGCCATCCCAGCTGGCATCCTGGTTTAAATTCCATCACTACAGGAATCGGCGGGGCGTCACAGCAGTGGCCAGTTACTAAAGGAACATTAGTCGTGGACATGCTTGACGCGAAAACAAAGAACAGCATTTGGCGTGGTACCGCAACTGACACTCTCGAGCATGGACCAACGGGCAATATGCAGAAAGATGCGAAGAGCGTTGAAAAGAAAATCAAGAAAGCAGTCGAGAAGATGTTCAAGAAGTTTCCGGTTGCAAACTAAAATCGAGCCAGTAATTCTTCGGAGAATTGTCCAAATTTGCCCCGCTCCTTCGTCGCAAACCCTGTCAAAAGTGACAGTTACTTCACAGAAGTCTTAACCCTAGGATCTGCCCATTGGTTTTTGCTTGCAGGAGGAAAGTTAGACAGACATGCAACGAAGCCTCGCGATCAAGCAGCCCGTGCGGAATAGACAAGGGTCCAAAAAGTTGGGCACGAAACGAATCGGGGAAGGCGCGGGGCTATCGCGGTGGAAGTTTCTCCAGGGGCCGTGGTGGCGGCTTCAGGAGGAGGGGGGCGCCACCGCTAAAGGAATCTGGGGCGATTCCGCTGGCTGAGGTGTCCCGGCAGACGCGGCCGCAATCACAGTAGGAAAGGGTTGGTGCGTATCTCTTACTCGCGATTGCGGCCCGCGTTTGCTTTATTGGCAATATCGGTTTGAGCACCCCTAGAGTCGGAATTTTTACGGATACGATTGTTCCTTCCCGCAGCCGAAATACCCTGTACGCTACCTTACCCTTGTTGTAATATCACTCACACTTCGGTAGTTCTATTTTAATCAAAGGTTAGTTAAACGCGACTCTCTCCAATTGATGTGTTTCTCGCCAAAAACACTCCAGTCTCGTTGAGGGGGTCATTGTCCCTTGTCGAGTGCTGGCGATGAGGCATCCTCCATCCACCCCTATCAGAAAAGTCGATCAAGCCGAACTTGAGAGCGCGGTCGAGCCAACGCCTGTTCGCTCAGCGCGGGCTTTTGTGTTAGGCCTGTTTAAGTGCGCACGGTTCATGATCGCAGTAATCGCCGCTCAGTTACCCCTATCTTCCGTCGCTTTCGCTGGGCCAATATACCAACCCACTCCGCTTGTACTTCTCGAGCCATATCAGTGGTACATCATCGGCGTCATCGCGGCCTGCGTCGCAGAAGCTGCACTAATCTTATGGCTCCTGGTGGTCCGCTCTCGACGAAGACAGGCTGAATCGGAAAACAGTCGACTCGCATCGGTTGCGAAAGCAGAACAGCAGCGCGTGAACGAAGTAGTTTCGAACATGCCTGGCGTGATTTGGGAAGTCCGCATCGATCCCATTACCAAAACTCGCAAGACAACATTCGTCAGTGCATATGTTGAGAAGATGTTGGGCTACACCGTCGAAGAGTGGTTCGCATCTCCGGGGATGGGACTCCGGATCACGCATGATGATGACCGAAAAAGAGTAGAAAACAAAACGGCTGAGATTCTCGAGAGTAAGGAAAAAGGCGAAATCGAATTTCGCTGGATCGCGAAAGACGGAAGAGTAGTTTGGGTTTCAGCGCACGTGACGCCAATTCTGGACGAATCGGGCACCGTTGTTGGAATGCGGGGATCAATGCTCGATAGCACTGCGCAGAAACATGCGGAAGCATCCAGCAGAGGTAACGCAGAACGAAACCGCGCGGTGCTTCAGGCGATTCCGGATTTAATGTTTCTGCAAAGCCGCGACGGAACATATCTCGACTATCACGCCCACTGCAGAGAAGACTTGCTGCTCCCGCCTGAGAAGTTTCTGTGGAAGAAAATGGAGTACGTTTTGCCTCCCGAGTTGGCGGTCAAATTCAGGGAAAAATTCGACGCCGCCTGGGAGGGCGTTGGTCCGCAGATACTCGAATACGATCTTGTTATGCCCAGCGGACACCGCTGGTTTGAAGCACGCATTGTCAGAAGCGGCTTCAATTTTCTTACCATCGTCCGCGAGATCACAGAGCGAAAGTCTATTGAAGAGACATTGTCGCAGAGTCGCGCCCAATTAAACGGCATCATCGAATCGGCTATGGATGCGATCATCACCATCGATGCCAGACGCCATGTCGTGATGTTCAATGCGGCCGCGGAGAAGATGTTTAGTTGCTCGCGAGCCGAAGCGATCGGCCAACCAATTGATCAATTCGTTACGCAGCCGCTAATGGCGCCCGACTTCGATCAATTTGGACTTAGGCCTTCGGGTGAGAAGTTTCCAATCGAGGCATCGGTTTCGCATACAGATCTGAACGGACATACATTGACGACGCTGATATTGCGCGATGTGACCGAGCGGAGACATGCCGAACAGGCTCTTCGCCAAAGCCAGGAACACTTCAGTAAGTCCTTTATGGCCAACCCGCAGCCGATGTCTTTAACCTCGGTGGAGGAAGGGCGGTACATCGAAGTCAACGAGAGCTTTCTCACGATGAGCGAATATACGCGCGAAGAGGTCATCGGTCATACATCGCTCGAGCTCAGAGTATGGGAAACACCGGAACGTCGCGCCGAGTTCGTCCGTGACCTGATGCAAACGGGCTCAGTAAGAAACGTTGAAACCAAGTTTCGCACCAAGCGCGGTGAAATTCGAACACTGTTGTCCTCATCCGAAATCCTGGAGATACGAGGACAGCTATGTTTGATTGTTGCTTCAAGTGATATCACTGAAAGAATGGCAGCCCAGAGCGCATTGCGAGAGAGTGAGAATCGCTTCCGCACTTTGGCTGATAGCTCACCGGTGCTGATCTGGGTAAACGGATTGAATGGCTGTGAGTTCGTCAATCGCAGCTATCTTGAGTTTCTGGGCCGTTCGATGGATGAAGTGTCGAGCATGGATTGGACTTCGGCAATACATCCTGAAGATGTAGTTCGCTACGTCGACACTTACACTCGTGCATTCGAGCAGCAATCGTATTTCGAATCACAGTTTCGATTCCGGCGCGCGGACGGGGAGTATCGTTGGTTCAAATCTTTTGGCATACCACGTTTCAGATCTGATGGCGGGTTTATCGGTTACGTCGGATCTTCGGTGGACGTCAATGATCTTAAGAACGTTGAAGAAGCGCTGCGCGAGAGCGAAGCACGTTTTAGATACATGGCTGATCACGCGCCGGTCATGATTTGGGTATCTGGAGCGGACCGGAAATCCACATACTTCAACAAGAACTGGTTGGAATTCACAGGTCATACTCTGGAAGAAGAAATTTGCGACGGTTGGCAGACAGGATTACACGCTGAGGATCTATCTTCGTGTGAGCAGACCTTTGAGGCAGCGTTTGAAAAGAAAGAGTCATTCCGGATCGAGTATCGATTGCGAAGAGCAGATGGTGTCTATCGCTGGGTCCTCGACTGCGGAGCGCCGCGCTTCTCCTCTGATGGCGAGTTCCTCGGCTTCATCGGTTCTTGTCTTGACATCACAGAGCGCAAAGAATCGGAAGACGAGTTGCAGAAGGCGCATCAGGAACTAAGTGAATTAAAGAACGAGTTAGAAGCTGAGAACATTTACCTTCACGCGAAGTTGCAACTCGGCGAGCCGTTCGGCGAAATCGTGGGCCAAAGCGAACCTCTCAAGTATGTACACTTCAAGATTGGGCAAGTGGCGCCAACCGATTCGACGGTTCTAATCACAGGAGATACTGGCACAGGAAAAGAACTCGTCGCGCGCGCGATTCATGGTGCGAGTAAACGATCTACTCAGCCACTGATAAAAGTGAACTGCGCGGCCTTGTCGCCAACCTTGATCGAGAGCGAATTGTTTGGTCACGAGAAGGGGGCATTCACCGGAGCGGGTGCGCGCAAGATTGGTCGCTTCGAGTTGGCGGATGGCGGAACGATCTTTCTGGATGAGATCGGCGAGCTTCCGTTAGAGTCGCAGGTCAAATTGTTGCGCGTGATCCAGGAAGGGGAGATCGAAAGAGTTGGTGGCACAAAAACATTGAAGATCGATGTTCGAATCATGGCTGCGACCAATCGAGATCTCAAGGCCGAGGTTGATAAAGGAACTTTTCGACAGGATCTCTGGTATCGCTTGAATGTGTTCCCGATCACCGTGCCGCCGCTTTCACAACGGCGCGAAGACATTCCGCTGCTGGTTGAACACTTCGTTGAGAAGTCGGCAAACAAATTCAATAAGACGATCAAGTCAGTGCCGACAAAGACAATGCAGCGGCTGAAAGCCCACTCATGGCCTGGGAATATTAGAGAGTTGGCGAATGTTATAGAGCGAGCAGTAATTCATAGCCAGGGTAATGTTCTTCAGCTCGCTGATCGTTTTGACCAACCGCTGAACGAGGCGGTTGAGTCACCGCTGAGTCTTGAAAAGGTGGAGCGCGATCACATCGTTCGCACACTCGAAAACACGGGTTGGAGAATCGAAGGACCGCATGGTGCTGCAAAAGTTCTCGGTCTCAATCCCAGCACTCTCCGCACGCGCATGGCGAAGCTGCAAATCCAACGACGCAGCACTTTTAAGGAGTTTCAGCTTTAGAGTCTCGAGTTAAATACCTCACGCCCTTTCTTAAAAACCACTAAAATGGTTGGGCTCGACCTTTTCCCCTTCGCCCCAATTTAAAGGTTGGGGAGAATGAGAGGTTTTCCTGATCAGCAGCGGCAGTAACGCCCACGGGCGTGCGGAACCTCATTGGCCTATCTTAGTGGCAATGCTGGCGATCGCAGGTCTCTACGCAGCGTTACCATCCAGTGTGTTGGTTGGTTCGGCCCGCTGGTTCCTTGCGGGAGCCGTGGTCGCACTGTTGGTACCGATCATGATGGCCCAACACCGTCGCAATCATTCGCTGAGTCTGTTCCTTGGTTATGTTCTGAACAGCATCGTAACCGCAGGAATGATCCTGTCTCTTTCATTTCTTATTAAGAACGTAGTGGATCACAGGGTGACACCTCAGCAACTGTTGCGTTCGGCAGCTGCGCTCTGGATAGCAAATTTTCTGGTCTTTGCCTCGTGGTATTGGCATTTGGACGGAGGTGGACCACATGAACGATCATTAAGACCGGGCCATAGTGATGGGGCGTTCTTGTTCCCCCAGATGACTATGCACCCTGAAGCAAAGATTGCTGCGGGTGAACACGACTGGCAGCCGAAGTTTGTTGATTATTTGTTCCTGGCATTCAATACCAGCACCGCTTTCTCACCGACTGACGTGCCCGTGCTATCGCGTTGGGCAAAGATCTTGATGATGATTCAAGCGCTGACTTCGTTGGTGGTGATCGCGTTGCTGGCAGGAAGAGCGGTGAACATCCTCTAGAGGGGAAAAGGGGAAGCGGGAAAGAGGGAAAAGGGAGCGAGGTAATGCACGATGAAGACGATCAGCCGAGATGAACTCAAACAAAAGATAGATCGCAAAGACGACTTCGTGCTTGTGGAAGCGCTTGGTAAGACAGCTTACGACCACGCGCACCTACCGGGCGCGATAAACCTGCCATCAGATCAAGTGGCGACTCTTGCGCCAAAACTGTTGCCTGACAAGAACGCCGACATTGTTGTGTATTGCGCATCGCCCACCTGACACGCCTCGGAGAACGTCGCCCGTGAATTGGCGGCGCGCGGCTATTCGAATGTGCGCGATTATGCGGAAGGGAAGTCTGACTGGATTGGCGCTGGTCTACCGACGGAGAGTAACCACCAACATTAAGTCCGAGAGACTATCGGAGAGCTCAGGAGATTGTTGCGATGATTCTCTGCGCAACCTCGGCGTTCTCTGCGGCTCGGCGGTATTCGTTCATCGTTCTTAGTACTCAACAAGCCCGGGAAGCCAGGTTCTTCAATCTCGACTTTGTTGATCGCTGCGAACGTAAATGAAAACCGCCGAGCCGCAGAGCACGCAGAGGTTGCGCAGAGACTTGCTACTCTTTGGCTTGTTGCTTAAGTCTCTAAGAAGGCCCACGTTTTGACTGCTGGCGCCGA
>Ga0207708_10003551_pt1 | contig 11490 bp, 10 predicted proteins | sample KBSK5101metaG_FD_184340 | JGI IMG/M metagenome (GOLD analysis project Ga0207708, IMG submission 184340) | Corn, switchgrass and miscanthus rhizosphere microbial communities from Kellogg Biological Station, Michigan, USA - KBS K5-10-1 metaG... | ecosystem: Host-associated > Plants > Roots >...
GAAAGTAGTAATGCCAGTGCGCGCCTTTCTTTCCACGTTTGTAAACAGACATGGTGTTCTCCTTGAGCGTTGCAGCCACCAAGAGAACGCGGGGCATGGTAGCAGCAACGATCCCTCAAGTCATTAATTTTTTCGGCGCGTCCACTCCAAAATTTCATCGAGATCGAAACGCAGAATGTTTGAGCCGGGCGGCTTGCGATAAGGGATGCGATCCTGTGAAACCATTTCGTAGATCGTGCGCGGTTTGACATTCAATAACTGAGCAACGTCAGCAACTTTAAGAAGCTGTGACCGCTTGGTTGCTGAAGCTAAGTCTAAGTGTGTAGTCATTGCTAAAACCTCAATTGCTTAAGAGTTCGTTTGCTAAATCAGTATTGCGGCGCCGAGTTCCTCTCCGTCACTCTCGACCGCAAGCTCCGCCGCTTTTGCCTCTGACGGGTCAAGTTGTATTGAGCTTTGGTCCAAGGTGTGTTCGGATTTTGGTTCTTGGGGCGCGAGTGGATCATGAGTCACGGAATCATGATCCTGCTGTATGTCACGTTGTCTCTCTTTCATGGCTTCAAGCGCCATTTCTTTGTCAGTCCCGCGATTGAGAGTGTCGTGTAGATTCTGAGTGGAGTCTGTGTAGATCAGAGCTTCTTCCCTTGCCCTAGAAACGGCGACGTAGGCCATTCTGTCGTTGAGTAAGCGGAATGATTCGGACGTATCGGCGTTGACCAATACGCGGTCTACGGTTAGCCCCTGAGATGAGTGGCTCGTGACGGCGTAGCCGTAATCGATGTGGCGAAACTGCTGAGGTTTAAAAGAAACCTCACGGCCTCTGTCCAGTTCTATACGCACTTGATCGGGTTCAATCTTGGTGATCGAGCCTAGTTCCCCGTTAACTATTCGTTTGTCTGTGAATGGTGCGCGAAACTGAATGCGATCACCTTCTGCGAATGCTCGTTCGGCTTTGTTGTAAACGCTCACGCCGGAAAGCCTCGTTGGGTCGTAAGTGAGAGTGCGTCCATCAGTAAAGCGAACGGTGATTTCGTTCGTCTCATGGTTCGTAGCTGTGACTGTCGCGTAATCGCCTACGTTCACCTGATAGACCTTGCTGGCGTGGTTGTAGCGGATGATGTCTTCGTTCGGTCGGTAGGAGTTGGCGAAGGTGCGTTCGGTGCCAGTCATATCCTGACGATTCACATAGACATTTATCCGGTACTCGTCGCGGCTCACTTTGCCCTCACGCTGTAGCTGGCGATGTATGAGTGAGTTGAGTTGGACGCGTTCACGATTAGCTGGCGAAATGACGAGCGTGTTAGTTGGGTTCTTACAGTAGTCCTGGGCCATTACCGCGAGGCGATCGCTCTCGTCCGGAATCTCGATCACCTTGCCTCGGCTGTCGAGTTCGGTGACTGCTTCGTGTATCTGCCGCGCTGATAATCTTTCTACGGTTTGTTTAAGTTCAGAATCACGCTGCCGGACAATTTCATTCAGCGTCGCTGTGGTCATGCCGTGCTGTTGTAGTTGTTCAAACGGACTGCCTGCCTCGATGGCCTGATGCTGGCGCACGTCGCCCACTAACAGCACCTTGTCTGCCGGATCGAGGCGCGCAAAGAATTTGTTTAGCTGTTTGGTGCTGGCTAATGAACTTTCATCGACCACGAAAAGACGTTTATCGCTTGCGGGCTGCTGCCGCCGGCGCAAGAACCTCTGGAGCGTTTCTGTCTCAATGCCGCTCTCCGCAAGCTGCTTCGCGGCGCGTGTGGTGGGTGCGAAACCTCGCACCTGATAGCCTTCCTTCTCGGCTACTTCTCGCAGCACGGAAAGTGCAGTTGTCTTGCCGGTGCCCGCGCCGCCTTGGAGTCCTATGATCCGATCTTCACTGGATAGGATCGTTTCAACAGCTGATTGCTGATTCGCATTCAACTTTAGCTGCTTGCTTTGGGCGCTGTTAGCAACAACATCCTTGACGCGCGAAGCGCGGACAATCGCGGGACTAGTGCCCTTCCCATCGATCACGGTCTGAATGTTTTCCTTTTCCATCCGCACCATGCGCTCGGTAGTCGCTTCGGCTGGCCGCTGTTCTCGTACAATATCGATGAACTCACCGCGTTCCTGCCTTAGTCGCAATTCCCTATTGACAGCTTCAAGAGTTGTTCGTCCGAGATTGCGCCTTAGTGCATCTGTCATTATTTGCCGCATGTCGGCCACGGCTTCTCTTTCAACCGCATTGTCACGAGCAAAGGTCACTGCTTCCTGAGCGCGTCTGGCGATCTCGTCCTGGGCCAAACGGACGGGCAGGCGCTGCTGTGCCTCTGCGGATAAGCGTCGCGCTTGATCGTTGTGTTTGGCATCCATTGCTAAGGCACGTGTTCTCATCTCGGCGCGGTCGTAGCGTTTGCTCTTGCGGTCGTTGTGGGCTGCGGCTTGTTTCAATCTCGCATTGTCTGAGACGGTATTTCCCTCAAGCTCAAGTCGCTCTTTCATCTGCTCTGCTTCCTTGAGCACTTCTTCACGGCGAGGACTACTCTCCTGTAGATATTCCTGACCGAAGCCTTTGATCTCAGGTGCGCCGGTGCGTTGGTCAACTTCGATCTCGTAACCGAGTCCCTGTAGTTTCTCCGCGAGCTGCGCGCGATAGATCGCGGTTGCGTATCGCTGGCTGCGGTACAACTCAAGCGGTTGCACGGAACGGACCTTATCGTCCTGGGCTTGGGTCATGTTGAAAACAACAACATGCGTGTGAAGCTGCGGTGCTGCGTAGCCGTTGATGCGATCGGGTCGCGATGATGTGTGCTCGAATTGAGCGGCTACCATCTTGCCGGTTGTGAGGGCTGGCTTGTCCCCACCGCCCCGCGCTTGTAGATATTCCTCGAAACCCTTCAGCGCTTCATCAACACTCTCGCGGTGAGCGTTTCTGACGCGTTCGTCGTCTCCGACTAGCGCGGCTAACGAAACGCTTTTAGGTGCGCTGATGGTGGCGTCCCAACCGGCACGATGTTCACTCGTGATGACCGTCTCTCCAAACTCGTTAACCGTTTCTCGCGCCTTCACGGCATGGACAAGTTGCTCGCCTGTGTGTGGATCTTGACCGGCAACTAACCGCTCATACTGCTCGCTCGTTACCTCCCCTTTGAGATCCCACTCGTCGGCGAGACGTCCACTCCAGCGGCCTTTAACTTCTCCGGCTTCGCTGTAGTAATTCTCTTTGGAGTTGGTGAACTCCTGCTGGTAATAGTCCAGCGCCTGGCCTGCCGAAATAGCTCTGCTCATCGTCATCATGGCCGCTACCTCAGAACGTAGTGTCGAGCTTATCGACATCGTCGTCGGTTGTGATTGCAACTTCGCTCTCGCTCTCTAGCCCGTGGCCGTTTCCCGTGGCAGACGTGTGTGGCTCGGCTTGTAGTTGTTTTGGCGGTTCCGGCTGGACCAGTGGCCGCGATTGACGTGGCAAAAAAGCGTGTGCCAGTCTCGGACGGTCAATCGGCTCGATCCTAATTGGCACCACGGCATCGCCGTACTTCCAGTAACCATTCAGGTTTGGCAAGGCCATGATCTGTTCTTTACTGATTACCAAACTGCGCTCAATGCCCGGCGCGTAATTGAGTGAGTCTCTACCGTAGGCTTGTACTGATGCGGTCGTGGAAATTCGCGGTCGTTCTATTTCCTGCTCACCGATCATCTCCGATACCCAGCGGGCGGATGCTGCTTCGTTAGTGCGATAGAACATTTTCGTGTGTGAGGCTGCCAGCATTGTGGCTGCGGCGTGACCGTAGTGCTGCTCGAACTGAGCTTTGTTCTGCGTTCCGAGCACTATCTTGACTTTGTACTTGCGAGCTTCAACAAGAGCGGTTTCGAGGGCGGGTAATCTTTTAAGCGAATGTGCTTCGTCGATGATCACCCAACACGGAGGGTAATTTGACGTTGACACACTCGTTCCAAGCAGCTTGCCAAACAGAATATTGAACCATGCCGCGTGTAATCGTCTAAGCGCCTCTCTGGTGCTCTGCGTTGAAGTAATGAAGATCCGGCCTCGTCGACGTTGCGCCCATTTTCGAAAAATAAAACCTTGTCGCCGGCATTGTTCAAAAGACGGTAAGAGCTTCAACGATTCGCCGACTTCTGAGAGTGTAGCGAGCACACCGGCTCGTTGTGCTTTGGCGGCTTTGTCGATCAAGTGGGCATGCTCTGTTCCAGCAACGCAGTAATCGATCAGGGCATCATCGGCGAGCATTTCTACTAGCCGATCTGGCGGCGGATTGAACGCAAGCATGCGTGCAAAAATGCTGCGCGCTGCCTTAAGAAAGAATTGGGTGTTTGGTGCTGCCTGGGGATGATCTGGAAAGAAACTCTCGGCAATAAACAGTCGTTCGGGTGCACTCATCTCATCGTTGGCACAGGAGATTTCTGTTACCAAACTCCAGTAAGGACATCTCGCATCCAGCGGATTCAAAATAATGTCAGTTTCGGGGTTGTAATGATGCTCAACGAACTCTCCAACAGGGTCATAACAAACAACCGCTTCGAAGCTTCCGCGATTCGCAATCTCGGACAAGAGTTGGTGCATGACCTGACTTTTGCCGGTTCCGGGATCGCCAAGTAAAAGCAAGCCTTCGTTCTCTTCCTCGCGCGGCACTGTCAAGCAGTACGAACACGGATTGAAACCGAAAAACTCACGGAGTTGATCGATCGCATTCTTTGATTGCCGATAGGCCCTGATCGCGTAGCCAGTGTGTTTGCGGTGCTCTTTTCGAAACTCTCGAGGCGAGAGCTCGCGTGTGCCTCGAATCGGTTGGCCTTCGACGTAACGGCGTTGTGCGAATAGATAAAGACCAGTTAAGCCGGTGGTGCCAGTGAAGAAAATCAAGATTGCACCAAGCCACGCCGGACGCCAAAGATCGAGAAGAGTGTTGCCTTCATAGATGGCAATCCGAAACCATTCATAGGCACGCTTGTCCGCGATGAATTCGTTCGCCCAAAAGAACTCCTTCAGCTTGACGTCGGAGTGAAGTCGAAACGCGGGATAATGCTGCTCAACCTTGATCCGACCATCAGGATCAAGAACGGGATCAACGAATGAATCGGGCACCATAATGTGCACATCGCGGCCCGTAGTTGGATCACTCACTGTGCCAAGCATATAGGTGTAACGAGAGCGCGAGCTTGTTCTGTAACTCTTGACCGTACTCCGTAAATACTGACGCAGGTAGACTCGCTGTAAGGGCGTGAGATTTGGCTGCACCCAGTAGCTGTGGATCACATAACCACAAGCACCCGCGACGAGAAACATCAGGACGGCAAAGAGTCTGATTCGTTGAAACGTATTCCTGGCGCGCGTGTGACCTTCTTCGGTAAGAAATCGTAGTTTGGTATTCAAAGCGTAGTTCTCCTTCCCCTCAAGCGAGGGTGCTTCTTCAGTCTTCGTTTATGGTTGACGCGAAGGCTTGATCAGGAGGGCAAACCAAAAGCTCCCGCGCGGTCTAAATCGGATTTGACTCGTAAAATCTCAAGCTCCGATTTCTTTCCTCTATTGACGCGGAGCAGACGCCGAACTTCCCGCTGGTTCATAAAAATCTTGGTTCGGAAATTGGGCCTTGATCGCGCATAAAAATTTTCTGCGCGGCTCCGCTTAGGATGTGATCAGTTTTTCAAATGTGCTACCGCTTGCCTTAGGCTCAAGTGCAACCTTTAGCGGGTAATGTGGTGTGCTCTAGTGCATCCTCTGTGCCATAACGGATGAATACGTTTTTTCCGTACTCCGGAACCTTATTTGCCGTGGTAGGAACTAATCAATTTGAGTGACTCGCCGCGTCGAGCATGATCACGAAAGTTGTAAAATCCAACATGTAAACTGTATGTATAACCTAACGCCTTAGCCCGCCGAGCGGTTAGCAAGCGAAGTAAAGACGGAAGATTTGTTCAATCTAGGATCTCTCGACCTGGGGCCTCTCAGTCGTGCTGCTCGATCCTCAAAGGGCACAAGAAATGAGGCAACGTTGCCTCGGATCCCGGCACATCTTACTTTCGACGCGACAATAACTCCTGAACGATATCATCGGACCTTTGATCGGCTTGCGTCGTTAGCTTTGTCCAGGCTGTGGCTTCGGTTGCATTTCGAGTGAATAGCAGCTTGAATCCGTGCCCAATTAGAAAACGCAAAATAGCGAGTTCGGTGTAGATCAGACGCCCGGTTTTTCCAAAAAGCGGGCCTTCACACGCTGCTGTTATGGCAAGCTGGCGGCACCAGTTGTTCGGCTCATCGCTCGCGGCGACGGCTGCTTTTTCAATCTCCGCGTATTCCTCATCTGTGACTCTGAAACTAACGTATCTAACCCGCTTTGCTTCACTCATTTCGCTTTTCCTTCCGTGTGCACAATGTGCACGCCCATCGATGGCGCGTGCACGCATAAACTATTGCAAGAGTTGGACCAAGCCGATGTGCACGCGCAACGTGCACGCGACAGCCACGCGAGCGGGGGTGTCGTGTCTCTCTCAATCAGGTGCGGAGCACCTTGTTTTTGTTTTCGTATTCGTGATCCTTCGATTCGTTTGCGGTGGTTTCGGGTGGGTGGTTCGTATATGAGCCATTTGGTTCGTATGCGAACCAGCGAGGTCGTATACGAACCCAAGATTGGTCACATGCGACCGGGAGGCGGTCGTATGCGACCGGCCGGCTGCCGGCGTGTCGGTTCTGAATCGAAAAAAGTTATGCCGGCTAAGTGCTATTGCACTCGGCCGGCAAGGTCCGTTCTCAGAGGTTGCTAGTTCGTGACTGAATGGACTTCGGAGCGTCCGGCACGGATGACTTGATCGGCGGCGCGGAAGATTTTTTGCGCGCTCTTTTCTGGTATCGCTTCCGTATTAGAAGCGCTTCCACGGCTGAGCCAATGCTGGATATAGCCGCGAGCATAATCGGCTCCCTCAAGGCCTAATGATTCGCAGCAAAGTAGCGCCACGGATTCGGCTTCGACTTCACATAGACTGCGCGGCGTCGTCTCATCATCCGCGAAATCTCCCTCGTCAGTGTGAAGAATAACGTGACCAAGTTCGTGAAAGAGTGTCTTAAAAGGCAGTTGAGCAAGTGGGTCAATTGCGACCTGACGCTTGCGGGCAAAGCCCTGAATATTTCCGTCCGTGTGATCGAACGGTACGCGCTCAATACTCAGCGCTTTAATTGCTCTTTCGGCGTCCCACTCCGGGATCGTAGGTGGTTCAAGTTCTTGCCCGTCGGTCTGCCCCAAAACAAACCAGCGCGCCTTGTAGACAAAACTGGTAAATGTGTGTTCTTCGTCTGAATCTTCCTCGCGACGTTTGCAAGTGATCGGCATGCACAAAGTCAGCGCACGCTCGCCACGTTTCACAAAGCGGCCTAACTCTTTCCACTTCGGAAAAGTATTAATCGGGCCGGGCTGTAAGCCGCGCATCTGACATTGCAAAAGGGCCAAAAGTTGATTGCCGCAAGAATACGGATGGAAGGCGCTATATGCCTTCATAATTAGACCTGGCTTAGTGACTGCTTCGATTAGTAGGGCGGACCATTTCGGGAGGTCGGTTGCTGTCATTGTTAGGTGTTCCATCGTCGCGTGCTCCTTCTTGTGTGGTTGGATTTTTGAGGGAGCTTCCCCCTCGTAGCGACCGGAGAAACACGACTGGGCCGCCCACTCCGCACACCGCAGGGCGCAATGCAATGGAGCACTCAAAGCGGAGCGCAGAATGCGATCCGTTCCCTAGAAATGACTCGTAGAGTCAGGGATTAGGGACATGGACCAACACCGCGTTGGTCTTTGATAACTTGGTTTCTGTGCAGGTGAAATTCCTGTCCCCTTGATGCAGGGGTGAAGCACTTTTCCCACGGTAGCGACTGACCATCAATCCGTGAAGCGGGAATGAAAGGCGGTAACTTTGAACTCGACAAGGAACTCTGCCGAGCACAGTTGAATATGGGTAGCGAACGAACTCACGTCTGAATCGTCGTTAACGCTGACAAGCCTACGCGAGTTATTGGCTTGGTCCAAAACGGACATGGAGAAACAAAACACAGGCTGGACGAATTCTCCGTCGATCCAGATTGCATCACTAAAGTATCCCGGCGAACAGTGAGACCCTAAATTCAACGCCAAACAGAAATCAGGAACGGAGTAACTACCTTACGGCTCTCCGGGCTTCCGGAGCAGGTGTCAACCGCATGCACGTGAGGAGTGGGATTGTCCAAAAAGCAAAAGCTCGGCGTAATGGCCGAGATAGGCTGACGTGAGCACGATGACTAGGAAGGTATAGGAACGAATAGGACTTAAGAAGCTATGGCCACGGCTACAACAACGCCGATGGATAGATGGGAAACGCTTCCGTGGCGGAAGATTCAGCGGAGCGTCTTCAAGGTTCAAAAGCGCATATACCAAGCCTCGCAGCGTGGCGATGTCAAGACAGTACGCCAATTCCAAAGATTGTTGATGAACTCCCGGTCCGCGAAGTTACTGGCGGTGCGGAAAGTCACCCAGGACAATCAAGGTAAGAAGACAGCCGGAGTTGACGGGATAAAAGCATTAAGACCCGCGCAACGTCTCAAGCTGGCCCATGCCTTGAGAATAGGCCACAAAGCAAGACCGGTTCGTCGGGTCTGGATACCAAAACCAGAAACGGACGAACAACGGCCCTTGGGTATTCCCACTATCCACGACCGAGCACTCCAAACTTTAGTCAAACTTGCACTCGAACCAGAGTGGGAAGCCAGGTTTGAGCCTAATAGTTATGGCTTTCGACCGGGACGGTCCTGTCATGATGCCATCGAAGCAATCTTCAACGCTACCGCGCATCTGGAGAAGTATGTGCTGGATGCCGATATCGCGAAATGCTTTGACCGGATAAATCATGACGCACTACTCGACAAGCTCAACACCAGCCCAAAGCTGCGCCGGCAAGTCAAAGCGTGGCTCAAAGCCGGTGTGCTCGACAATGGTGAGTTGTTCCCGACTGAAAGAGGCACGATGCAAGGCGGGACGATTTCACCGTTGTTAGCTAACGTGGCATTGCACGGCATGGAAGAACTCCTCGCGCAACGATTTCCCACCAAGTCCCGTAAGTGTTTCTATGCACCGCGGGTGATTAGATACGCCGACGACTTGGTGGTGCTGCACAAGGACCACGCTGTGATTGAGCAATGTCAGGAACTGCTTGCCGAATGGTTGCAGCACATGGGACTGGAATTGAAACCCAGCAAGACCCGCATCACTCACACGCGCAATGCGCTTGCGGGTGAACCGGGTTTCGCTTTCCTCGGCTTCAATATCAGACAGTACCCGCAAGGGAAAACCAAGGCTGGTAAAGACAGCCGAAGACAAAGCCTGGGGTTCAAGCTCCTCATCAAACCAAGCAAGAGCGCCGTAAAGAGACACGTCCATCGGCTCGGAGCGACCGTTCGTCGCTATCAACATAAAGATCAGAGGCTCCTAATCAGAGCCCTGAACTCGTTGATTATCGGCTGGAGCAGATACTACTCCACGGTCGTCAGTCAGGACACCTTCGAGAAGATGGAATATGCGCTCTTCGCGAGCCTCCTTGCTTGGGCCAAGCGTCGCCATCCGACTAAGAGCAAGTGGTGGATTGTGGATCAATACTGGCGCATCACCAAAGGTCAAGGTTGGCGCTTTCAACCTCCCGGCAGTGATTACCAGTTATACCGGCACAGCAGCACTCCGATTCGGAGACATGTGAAAGTGCAGGGACACCGCAGTCCCTACGATGGCGATTGGATCTATTGGAGCACAAAACTGGGCAAACACCCGGAAGTGCCATTAAGGGTCACAAGACTCTTGAAACGGCAAAGGGGTAAATGCCCGGCCTGCGAACTGTTCTTCAAAGACGGAGATGTTATACAGGTGGTCCACATCGCTCCCAAACAACTAGGCGGGAGCGGTGCAGGTCGCAACCAACAGCTTCTCCATCGACATTGCGACAATGCGATAGCCGCCAGCAGCAGGAAAATTGCTGCTGGCTCGATAGGCACCATTGACAAGGACCAAGTCGTCGAGGAGCCGGATGAACCGAAAGGTTCACGTCCGGTTCTGAAGCCGAGCGGCGGAGGCGACTCCGTCGCTTAGGCATCGTTGTGCGGATGGGCTGTCGTTTACGATGGAAGCGAGAGGGGATGGATTTAGGTGACTTGGTAGCGATGGCTGATTTCTGGAATACGATCTGCGGATAGACCTACCAATCTAAAGAGGCTGTTCATCGTCTACGATTCTCTCTAGTGGAATGTCTGCGGCGCGGGAATACGCTAGCAAAACAAGCTGGGGTGGTTCGTTTTTATCTAATTCATATTTTGAGATGTCGTTGTAAGCGAAGACGGCTAAGACTTTCGCTAGTTTAGGTTGAGATAATCCTAAGCTATGGCGGATCTGCAAGAGCTTTGCAGCAAGATGTTTTGGACGTGGTCGCGCGTGTCCCATAGTAGCTACCCCTACGGGTAATCGAGCACTTGCGGATTGTGTAACGCGTCCGCAAACTCCGTTATAAAGTTCTCTGCCTGTTTCTTGTCTTTGAACCTGAAAGCTTCCGTCGCATCATTGGTGAAAAACTCTGGAACGCCTCGTATGTAACCCTCAAATGTGACAACCATCACGCCTTCGGTGGTGCCGATCCCTTCTCCCGCTTTATGAATCTCAACCATTCGCTCCATCATATCTCTGCGTTGCCCGCTGAATGTCGCAAGGTCAATATCTATGCTTTCGTCTGAAAGGTCGCCGACCAAGAAGTCTTGAGCCCTGTTGCCGACCATTGCGACCAAGTAAATATCTTCAATTCCGATCTCTGTGCTATCAGGCAAATCTGCTAACCAATCGATCAGTTTCTCTCTCGTGGTTGCCATAAGAGCGCCTCACAAACTGCGGGATAACTGCCGGCGCAAAATATCGATCCTATTCTGTATCCTGCCGCGCCTCTGCCGCTTTAAAAGTTCCGTCACTTGCTTTGGTCTTTTCCAGCTTTCAGAAAACTTCAATTCATGACCGTCATCAGCCAACAGGTCCATCGGGACGCGGGCCAGCTTCGAGTATTTCACCAACGTCATTAAGTCAGGCTCGCGGATGCCGCGTTCGTATTCAGAAATTCGGGCAATGCCCTTATCGAATTCCAACAGCTTCGCCAGTTGCGATTGACTAATGTCTAGTTTGACCCGGATTGCGAGTAGTTTTTCACCAAGACGTTTAGGCTTTTTTCGCCCTCTTTGACCCACGGCTCTCTCCTTTCTCAATCAGGTCACGTTCCTTAATCAGGGCATCACGGAATCTTGTGAGCGCGTCGATCAGCAAATTGATTTTCCGCAAACTTCGCCGCCGGGCTTGTTTAGTGCCTAGAAAAAATTCGAGTTGTATGCGGCGACGACAATCAGCGATCGTGAGCATGTAGTGACCCCACTTATACTCTCCACCTCGGCTTGATTCGACCTCGGTGAAAATGTAGGACGTGTGACCCGTCGAAATCGGATTCAGGAATACTCTTTTCCGGTGA
>Ga0207708_10003558_pt1 | contig 11484 bp, 7 predicted proteins | sample KBSK5101metaG_FD_184340 | JGI IMG/M metagenome (GOLD analysis project Ga0207708, IMG submission 184340) | Corn, switchgrass and miscanthus rhizosphere microbial communities from Kellogg Biological Station, Michigan, USA - KBS K5-10-1 metaG... | ecosystem: Host-associated > Plants > Roots >...
CGGATCCTCGTCACTCTGCTGCACGAGATGCGCCGCCGAAACGCCGGGCGCGGCCTGGCCACGCTCTGCGTCGGCGGCGGCCAGGGACAGGTGGCGGTCATCCGCAACGGAACGAACCGCCCGCGCGACGGCGCAGCCTGGCGCTCGCCGGCGATGAGGAGCGCACGGACTACCGGATCGCGCGTCGACGATGGAGACATGGCCCCGCTGGACACCCCCGAGCCGCCCACGGCCCTAACCCCGGCCGACCGACCCCATTGACAACCCGTCCCCCTTCATAGAGACGAGACGCGGCAGCGTGTCGGCGGAGGGCTCGCGACGGGCCCGGTGTCGCTGTCGGGACGCCGCGGCGCGCGGCCGCGCGCCTGGAACCGGCGTAGGTCTCTGGGGAGCACATCAGGCGACCGGTGGTCGCGCCATAGCGGCTGGCGGGCCGCCTCGCGACCATCGCTGTGCACAGGGCCAGCGGTCGTCGAGCCGTTCCGCGGTCGCCTCGGTCGTGTGTGATAGGCCGGCGCCGGGAAGGCGGCCGACCGCCTATCAGAGTCAATCGTTCTGCTCATCGTCGGCGCGGTACCGTTGGCGGTAGCGGGAAGCGCGCCGGCATCCCAGAGAGGAGTCCACGATGTCCGCACCCGCCACCGCCTCCGCCCAGGAGACCGTCGACGCGCTCTTCGCCGCCGTCGACGCGCTCGACACCACCGCGATGGCGGCCCTCTTCGGCGAGGATCCGCAAGGCGTCGACGAGCTCTCCGGGGGCTGGCGCCGTGGGCGTGCGGCGCTGGACGACTACCTCGCCATGCTCGAGCGATCAGGGATCGCGAACATCCGATCGACCCTGACCGACTCGCGCCTCGTCGAGTGGGGCGACACCGCGTTGGCGACGATGGTCCTCGACCAGGCGTACACGCTCGACGGTGAGGATCGGGCGATCCATGCGCCAACAACGCTCGTCCTGCGGCGCGAGGCCGGCACGTGGCGGATTGTGCTCGTCCACACGGTGCCGACGAGCGACGGAGCGTAGGCCAAGAACGGGCCGAACCGACTCCCCTTTCCGGCCGCTTCGACGGGTCTGCGCATAACCAGTCGATCGTCGTGGGATCGGTGGCGACCGCGGCGGACCTTCCCGCTGGGGCGGTGTGCTGGCGAGCGCGTTGCACCAGGACCCCTCTGTGGGCCACGCGTAACCAGGGCTCGTGGAGCGGACTCCAGGCAGAACCCCGCGAAGCGCACCAAGAGGGCCCTGCCCACGAAGCACCGAGCGCCGAGGGCCGGATGACGCGCCGGCGCCTTGCCGACCGGCGCGCGCTGCATGATGAGCTTTCGGGACAAGTCCTGGCTCGGCGTGGCACTCCGCCTGGCTGTCCTATCAATGCGACTGGATAACGCCGGTGGAGCACCGTGCGGACGACCGGGCTGCTCCTTTTGCTCAGCAGCGCAAGTGCGCCGACGTCGCCGACAGGTGCACGGCCGCCGATCCCCGGCGGGCAGCGGCCCGTCGAAGCATTCTCGAGGAAGCTCGCAGACGCCCCCGTGGGATGCTAATGAAGACCGAGTGGAGCCCGCGGGGCAGCATTGTGTGTCGTTGTGGTGGTTGACGACCGAGCACAACCACTCCCCACCCCAGCACAGACGCCCAGCTCAGCTGTGAAGCCAACCGTCGCCACGGGCCAGACGGACATGCGGATGCGCAAGCCGATGCAGTACCCGCTCAACACCGTGGGGCGCTCCGGCAGCGTCGACGGAGCGCGGGCGAGCACCGTCCGCGGCCCGGCAGCGTCAAGTGCTCCGGTCAGCTCGAGGCGAGGTTGGCCGCGATCACGATCTCGACCTCGTCGCGGACCTTCAGCGCACCCATCAGCCCCCGGTAGGGCTTGACCCCCCAGTCGCTCTGCGTCAGCGGGATCGTGCCGCTGATGCCGCCGCCCTCCTCCACGTTCAGATGCGCGGTGACATGCCGGGTGCTGCCGGCCATCGACAGCTCGCCCTCGACCGTGAGCCGGCCACCGCCGTCGGCTAGACGCCGCTCGAGCGGACCTGGATCGGGTGGCTCCCGAGGATCTTCTCGTCGATGTTCTCGCGTATCTCGAGGCGGTCCTTGTCCGTCAGCGCCTCGACGCCGCGCAGGCCCTCGCGGACCTCGAGCGAGCGCGGGTCGGCGTTCAGCACGATCGTCCAGCCGGCGGGCTCGTCGGCGACCTCGACCGTCGCGTCCCAGCGCATGACGTCGATGATCAGGTCGTGACCCGCCTTGGCGGCCACGCCCTCGCGGTAGCTCCTGACCTGCAGCGACGCATTGTCGGGGCCGAGCCTGCGGGTGCCCATCGGCAGAGCCATACGTTGCCGTTTGTCTGTGGCGTTTTTAGCGTCAAGCCGAGCGGTGGATGGGTTGGCGGCGCGGATGGCGGGCGAGGCGTGGGCGCGGTGGGTGGTCTGGATGGGGTGCGCCCGGGCGCCCGGCTGAGCAGACCGGCTTTCACGGAGACCGGGTTAGGTGGGTTCCTCTCTTCATTTCTCGAGAGATGGTGGTCTCGGTCCGGGGAGCGTAGAGGGCCTCCCACTCAGCCGGTGGAACATCGCGAGGGTCTCGTGCGGGCCGGTGTGTTTGAACCAGCCGAGGTACTCGACGACCGCGAGCTCGCGCTGCGATTGCTGGGGACGAATACGTGCGGCGCACCGACGGGTCCTGGCTGGCAGGAAGGCCGCGCTCTCGCGTGGCATCGACGGGCTCTCGGAATGGAGAACCACCACGCCAGAGCCGCGCGCTCGTCGGGCACGACTGCTCGTGCCGCGAGAACCGGCCATCCGTCCGGTGGTTCGGCTCGTTTGCGCGGGCCTCGTCGTCGTTCGGAGGTAGCTCCGAGGTAAGCCTCGGCTTGCTTACCGGCATGCCGGTTGTCGCCTGAGAGCCCATGGTGCGCGCGCTGTGTCTCGCGCACGATGCGCTGCATGACCGATCAGCGCGGCAAGTCGCGGAGATCCACGATCGAAACGGCTCCGCGGCGTAGTGCGTCGTTGGCAAGCCGCATGCGGCGGCTCGAGTACTCGGCGGGCACGCCGAATTTGTCGTACAGGTTTGCCAGGTGCTGCTTCACCGCGGCCTGCGTGACGACGAGCTCCTCCGCGATCGCCCGCGTCGACGCCGGCTCCGTGAAGAGATCACGCGTGAGCAGCGGGCGACAGAGCGCGACGAGCACGTCGCGCTCGCGGGCGGTCAGAGAGGGGGGTGCGGCTTCGCTCTCGGTCTGGGCCCCTCCGGCGGCCTCGAGGTCGCGGAAGATCAGCCGGGTCTGGCCGACGCGGATCTCGTCCCCGTGGCGCACACGCTGGGCCGACCAGATGCGCGTGCCGTTGAGCCACGTCCCGTTCGAGGAGCCGAGGTCGGTAACGCACCAGCCGGCGGCGAACCGCTCGAGCACGGCGTGGAGGTGGCTCGCGGTCGGGTCGTCCGGGATCGCGACGTCGTTTTCGGGCGACTTGCCAATCGTCATCCGGTCGCTCTCCAGCGGCTGCCGCCAGTTGCTGGTGGCCGTCATGACCTCGATCTGCGGTCGCACGCGGCGAAGCCTATGTCCGAGGGCGCCTCGAGGAGGCGCCTGAACCACCAATGGTCCGGGCCGATTGCAGCGGGCCCGACCGCGAGGAGTCCACATGTCCACTCGTCACACCCACCGCCGCACCCTCATCGGCGCGGTCGTCTGCGCACTGCTCGCATCCGCGCTCACCAACGTGGTGCCGGCCGGTGCGCGTCAGCGGACGCTGGCCGGAGCGCCTGCGGCGTCCAGCGCGGCGATCCTCGGCGCCAACGGCCCGATCGCTTTCGAGCGGTTCGCCACGAAGCACGAGGACGACAGGACGGCGCAGATCTTCGTGCGCTCGCCCTCGGGTGCCGTGCGTCAGATCACCCACTTCCGGGGCGGCGCGTTCAACCCCGCCTGGTCGCCCGACGGCGTGCGCATCGCGTTCGACCGCTGGTTCGTCGCCCAGCGCCAGCCCGACCAGATCCTCACGATGAACGCCGACGGGTCGGACGCGCGCCCGCTCACGAGCGGCTGCACCGCCGCGAACTGCCTCGCCGACGACTCGCCTTCGTACTCGCCCGACGGCAGCCAGATCGCGTTCGTGCGCCTCTACAAGCCGCTGGTGGAGGATCGCCCGTCGGCGGCTGACCTCATGCTCGTCCCCGCCGCCGGCGGCGCGCCGCGGGTGCTGCGGCACTTCGCCGGCGACCCGATCCCGCTCCAACCCGCGTGGTCGCCGGACGGCACGCGGCTCGTCTTCGCGCTCGAGACGGCGAAGCAGCCGACGAAGCAGACTGATGTGCTGGGGGCGCTCAACGTGCTCGACGTGGCCGGCGGTGCGATGACGCAGATCACGCCGATTGCGCTCGGCGCGAGCGACCCCGACTGGTCGCCCGACGGCAGCCGGATCGTGTTCAACTCGCAAGGCGGCCACAGCCCGTTCGTCTACGTCGTGCGCCCCGACGGCAGCGGGCTGCGGCGGATCACGCGCCGGACGCGCGTGTTCAGCCTCAACCCGTCCGACCCGCCGGTGGCGCTGGTCGCGCAGTTCCAGCCGAGCTGGTCGCCGGACGGCCGCCAGATCCTGTTCACGAACGAGCCGAAGCCGTGCTCCGGCCATCACCGCGACTCATGCTCGCGCGATCCGAAGGACGCGCAACCGCGCAACGTGTTCGCGATGAACGTCGACGGAACCGGGGTCCGGCGGCTCACGCGCAGCCCGCGCTTCGAGGGCCAGCCCGCGTGGGCCCGCGCGAGCTGAGCCTGGGCGCCTCCGACCCGCGGCCGTGCCGGCATCTCCGCGTGCCGATCATGGGACAGGAGCGCCGCGTGCCCGCGCACGCGGCGCTCTTGCTGTGACGCCGCAGGGACGCGAACCCGCGACGGCGGCTCTTGGATTTTCCGCGTCGCTGCCGCTCGTCGGGGCATGAAACGGCTCGCCGAAGGCGCCTGTGACGTCCGGCGGTCGGCCTAGGTTCGGCCGACGCTGGCCGCAGCGCGCGCACAGGAACGCTACTGCGCGTCCTCCGGCAAGTCCGGCGCAATCGACCCGGCCGGTTCGCCGCCGAGGCGCACGGCCGCTACTAGGCGTCCTCCGGCGAGCCCCACCCGCTTTTATGTCCGAAGTCGCCGGAGCCGTCGGAGGGCACGCCGTGGCTGCCGATCACGCTCACGGCCGCCGTCGCGATGGCCGTCATCGCCGCCGGCTCGACCGCGGCCCGTCGGCTGCGCTTGCGCCGGCCCACCGAGTCGCATCGTAGCCACGTCGACGCCCGCCTTTCCCCGAGGCGCCACGGCGCGTCGAGCGCATCCGCCGGCGCGAGCCCGACATGCACACCGTCCGCCTCTCGACCGTCCTAGGGATCCGGACCGCGCGGCCGATTCGAGCCCTCCGCGTGATGTTGCTTGAGTGCGAACGAAGCGCGGTGTACGGTCGGGCGTGCGGGGTGAGGGCCGATGGCTGAGCTTCTCCACAACCGCTACGAGCTCGTCGCGTCTCTCGGGGCGGGAGGCGAGGCGCGCGTCGTCAAGGCGCTCGACCGCCGGCACGACCGCTTCGTCGCGCTGAAGATCCGCCGGATCCGCAACGGCCGCGTGCGCGAGGAGCTGCTGAGCGAGGCGCGGATCCTGCTCGCCATCTCGCCCCACCCGGCCCTGCCGCTCGTCCGCGAGGACTTCTTCGAAGCCGACAGCTACGTGGTGGCGATGGACTGGGTCGACGGCGTCGACCTGGCAACGCTGCTGGCCGATCGCGGCCGCCCCGGCCTGGCGCCCTCCAGCGCGCTCGCCTATCTCGCGCAGGCGGCGGAGGCGCTGACCCACCTGCACTCGCAACACCCATCGGTGATCCACGGCGACGTGAAGCCGGCGAACCTGATCCTCACGCGCGGCGGTCGGGTCAAGCTCGTCGACTTCGGCCTCTCGTCGGCGCCGGACGCCCCGCCCCGCCGCACCGGCACGCCCGGCTTCCGCGCGCCCGAGCTGGCAACGGACGGCGTTGCGTCGCGCGCCAGCGACATCTACGCGCTAGCGGCGACGGCGTTCGCGCTGCTCACAGGGTCGGCGCCGTCCGGCGTGCTGCCCTCGTGGGAGGGCATCGACCGCGAGCAGGCCGAACAGCTCGAGGCGGCGATCCGCCTCGGCTTGGCGACCGACCCGGCGCGCCGCCCCGCGAGCCCCGGAGAGCTGGTGGAGCGCCTGCGGGCGGGCTGGGGCGCCGCGCTGCCGACCGGCTTCGTGACGTTTTGCATGTCAGACATCGAGGGCTCGACGGCGATGTGGGACGCCGATCCCGGCGCGATGGCCGAGGCGGTCGTCCGGCACGACGAGATCATCGGCGACCAGGTGGAGTCGCGCGGCGGGAGCCTCATCGAGTCGATGGGCGAGGGCGACTCCACCGTCTCGGTGTTCGACTCGGCCCCCGACGCGCTCGAGGCCGCGCTCGCCGCGACCCGGGCGCTCGCCGACGCGCCATGGCCCGACGGCCTGCGCATCGCCGTGCGCTTCGGGCTCCACAGCGGGGAGGCCGACCGCCGCGGCGCCGATTACTACGGACCGGCGACCAACCTCGCCGCGCGACTGCGCGGCGAAGCCGACGGCGGCCAAATCTTCCTCTCGTCGGTGACCGCCGACCTGGTGGCCAACCGCCTCCCGGTCGGGTGTGATCTCGTGGACCTCGGGCCACACCGCCTGAAGGGAGTCAGCGCGCCCGAGCGGATCCGCGCGCTCAGCGGCCCCGGCGTCGATGCCCCGCGCCCCGTCACCGAATGCCCGTACCGCGGCCTGCTCGCGTTCGAGGCCGAGGACCGCGAGTTCTTCTTCGGGCGCGAGGAGGTCGTCCGCGACCTCCTGCGGCGCCTCACCCCGGGCCGGCTGGTGGCGCTGGTGGGCGCGTCGGGTAGCGGCAAGTCCTCGGTCCTGCGCGCCGGCCTCGTCGCCGCCGTGAACGCCGGCGAGGTCGAGGGCGTCGAGAGCGTCCGGCTGGTGGTCCCCGGCGCCGACGCGGGGGCGGACTCCGCGGGTGTGACCGGCCAGGTCGTGGTCGTCGACCAGTTCGAGGAGCTCTTCACCTTGTGTGAGGACCCGACGCGGCGGCGCGCCTTCGTCGACGCCATGCTCGACCTCCCCGGCCCGGTGGTGATCGGCGTGCGCGCCGACCGCTACGGTCAGCTCAGCACCCACGGCGAGCTGGCGCGCGCGGTCGCCGAGAACCAGATCCTGCTGGGCGCGATGACCGACGCCGAGCTCGAGCGCGCGGTCACCGAGCCGGCGCGGCTGGCCGGGCTCAAGCTCGAGCCGGGGCTGGTCGAGCTCGTCCTGCGCGATGTCGCCGGCGAGCCGGGCGCGCTCCCACTGCTCTCGCACGCGCTGCGCGCCACCTGGGAACGACGCGAAGGACGAACCGTGACCGTCGACGCGTACCGCCGCAGCGGCGGCGTGGCATCGGCTGTCGCTCAGACCGCGGACACCCTGGTGGGAGCGCTGCCCGACGAGCAGCGACCGCTGGTGCGCAACCTGTTCCTGCGGCTGACGGAGCTGGGAGAGGGCATCGAGGACACCCGCCGGCGCGTGCCGATCGGCGACCTCGTCGCCGAGGGCGCAACGCCCGACACCGTCCAGGCCCTCCTCGGGCACCTCGCCCAGGCGCGCCTGCTGACGCTCGGCGAGGACACCGCCGAGGTCGCCCACGAGGTGCTCATCCGCGAGTGGCCCGCACTGCGCCGCTGGCTCGACGAGGACCGCGAGGGGCTGCGCCTGCACCGCCGGCTGGGAGACGCCGCCCGCCTGTGGGAATCCGGCGGCCGAGAGGCCTCCGACCTGTATCGCGGCGCCCGGCTTACGGCCGCCCTGGAATGGGCGCAGCAGCACCGCAGCAACCTGAACGCCACCGAGAGTGCGTTCCTCGAGGAGAGCCGGCAGGCTGGCGAGCGCGACGCCGACCGGCAGCGACGCGCCAACCGCCGGCTTCGGGGACTCCTCGTCGGTACGGCGGTCTTCCTGGCCGTGGCGCTCGTCGCGGGCGCGCTGGCGCTCGTCCAGCGGGGTCGAGCGCGCGATGCCCAGCGGACGGCCGAGGGCCAGGCGCTGCGTTCGGACGCCGAGCGGGTCGGTGCCCTGGCGGTGGCCGACACCACGCTCGATCGCCGTCTCCTGCTCGCGGTGGCCGCGATGCGGCTGGACGACCGGGTGGAGACCCGCGGTGACCTGTTGAGCGTCCTGCAGGCGACGCCGGCGGCATTCCGGCTGATTCGCCCCTCCGCGAGCGATATCACGGCGCTGGCCGTGAGCCCGACGGGAAGGCTCCTTGCCTCCGGTGACTCCGCGGGAGGGGTGCGCTTCTACGACATCCGCACGTGGCGACCGATCGGACCGGCGGTGCGGCTCGCGGGGCAGGTGTCCGGCGAGGCGATGGCCTTCGCCCCGGAGGGAAACGTGCTGGCGGCGGCGACGGCCACCGGAGGGAACCGATCGGACCTGTACCTCTTCCAGCCCCCGTCACGCACTGCGCGCCTGGTCGCCTCCTGGCCCTCCGTTCCCTCGGCCCTCGGTCCGCCCAGGCACACGCGCGTCGCGTTCTCCCCCGACGCAACGCGTCTCGCCGTCGCCGTGGCGACGGCCGCGCCGGGCTCGCCCGTGCCCACCGGCGAGCGCCTGCTCGTGCTCGAGATGCCGAGCGGACGCGTCGTCTGGCAGCGGAGGTACCCGCTGCGGCCGGGACAGCAGGAGGTGTCGGTGGCGTTCCGATCCGACGGCACGCTCGTGACCTCGGCACAGCAGGGCGAGACGCTGGTGTGGAGCGCCCGGAGCGGACGCATCGAGCGCAGGTTCCCCATCGGGGGGCCCTTCGGCATCTCGCCAGATGGTCGCTTCGCGGGACTCGCCCGCAACAGCCCGGATCCGGCGAACCCCAGCGCGTCGCTGGCGGTGCTCGATCTGACCACGGGGCGGCGCCGGGCCATGACGCCCCTGCCCGCCCAGGGCTGGATCGTCTCGGTCGCCTTCACCCCCGACGGCCGGCGCCTCGTCGGTAGCTCGTTCGAGGGCGCCCTGCGCGTCTGGGATCTCGCCTCGGGCGTGATCGTGCAGACCTTCGCCGGCCTGGTGTCCGGCACCAACCTGGCCGTGACTCCCGACGGGCGCACGGTCGTCACGGCAGCCGAGACGGGCACCGTGGCGGCCTGGGACCTCTCCGGGTCGCAGCAGCTCGCGCGGGAGTCCCGCTGGGACGCCCCCGACGGGGGGTGCCTGAACACGCCCTGCTTCGTGGTCAACCCCCAGAGCACGCTGATGGCCGCCAGCCAGGCCAACGGGACGGTTGCGGTGATCGATCTCAGGACGCGGCGGGTGATCGACACGCTGCCCGCTGGAAGCGGGCGGCCGGCGGAGGCCTTGGCGTTCTTCCCCGACGGCCAGCGGCTCGCGGTGGGAGGCGTTTCCAGGCGCTTCACCGGACGCCTGACGCTGTGGGACGTCCGCGCGCGAAAGGCCCTGCGCAGCATCCGGTTCGCCAAGCCGGTCTGGTGGGTCGCGGTCACCCCGGACGGCCGTCGCCTGGCCGTGCAGACGCGCAACGCCGTCAGTCCCCTGTCACGCGTCGAGGTGCGGGACGTCGCGTCGGATCGCGTCCTGTACTCCCGCACGACCACGATCGACAGGGGGCGCGGCGGCCTGTTCTTCAGCCCGGACGGTCGCAGGCTCGCGGTGCTCATCTGCTGTCGGCCCGGCTCGCCGATCGAGGTCTGGGACGCTCGCTCGGGGAAGCGCGAGCTCAGCGTGCCCGTCGACGGCCATGCGACCAGCCTGGCCTTCTCGCCCGACGGCCGGCTGCTGGCGGCCGCCACGAACGGCGGCAGGATCCTGCTCTTGGACGCCGAGGACGGTGCACGCGTCGGCCCGGCGATCGAGGTCGGAAAGACCGAGATCGATCCGGTCTCGTTCTCACCGGACGGCCGCCTTCTCGCGGCCAGCTCGGCGGACGCGACCGCCGCGGTGTGGGACGTCGCAACGCGCACGCGGCTCGGGACGACCTTCCCCGCCGTGCAGGGGGCGCCCATCGCGCATTTCGCACCCGACGGCGACCTCGTGATCGCCTATGACGCCGATGCCGTCAAGTGGCCGATGAACCCGCGGACGTGGGCGCGCTTCGCGTGCGACGTCGCCGGCCGCGACCTCACCCCCGCGGAGTGGGAGGACATCCTGCCCGACCGGGACCACGAGCGCGTCTGCCCGCCTTAAGCGCTCAGCCCTCGCCAGCAGCAACTGACGACGCGGAGGTCGTGCGGTGTTGTTGTCGTGAAGCTCGGCGGGGTGGAGTTGACACCTCGCACCGGCGGTCGAGGGCGCTGCTGCGGGCAAGGGTTGCCAGGGCGGCGCCAGGCGCGCGCCCCGTCGCGAATGATCCGGTCCGGCCAAGCGCGCTGAAGGTAAAGCGAGGTGGCACCGCCGCAATGGAGGGCGAGACGAACTGAGCGCGACCACCGCTTGAGATTTTCAGCAGTGGTGCTGCTCAACGATGGGAGCGAGAGCCACGCGTCGGCTGGGCGCATTCGATGTGGCCGCCGCTGTCAAGGCCGGTTGAAAAGTGGACCACCTGCGCCGGTTGAAAAGTGGACCACCCCCGGGGGGGCGTCGAGCCTGGCCGGACGATGCCCGTTCGCTGTTCGAAGTCTGATCCGGGTGTCGGGTGGTGAGCGCTGCGGAGGCGAGCCCGGAGGGCGAGCTGGAGCGGCGTTCACCGCGCGCGGCGCCCGAGGGGGTGTCGTGGCGCGTCGGCGCTTGTGTCGGTGCGTGTAGAGCCGTTCTGCGGGCGTGCGCGGCGCGCCCGCGGGTGATCTGTCAGGCGATATCGGCGGTTCTGGCGGATGGGCGGGCGTCGAGGTCCTTGCCGCGTAGCCGGTAGCTGTCGCCCTTGAGGGAGAGGATCTCGGCGTGGTGGATGAGCCGGTCGATCATGGCGGTGGCGGCCATGTCGTCGCCGGAGATCTCGCCCCACGCGCTGAAGGGCTTGTTGGACGTGACGATCATCGAGGCGCGTTCGTAGCGCGAGGACACCAGCGAGAACATGAGGTTGGCGGCCTCGGGGTCGAACGGGATGTAGCCGACTTCGTCGACGACGATCAGCGGGATGAACGACAGCCTGCGCAGTTCGGGTTCGAGGCTGCCGTGGCGCTTGGCGTCCGACAGACGCGCGACCCACTGCGTGGCGGTGGCGAAACCGCGCGCGCTGAGCGGCCAGGCACGCGCGGATCGACAGCGCGCTCGCGAGGAGGCTTCATGTCTGTCAAGAGCAGATGCCGATGGTCCTCGGGCGGCGACGAGGAGAGGTCGGGGCCGCAGTGGGTCCGATGGTTTCGAGGAGGCGGAACAGGTGGCGGGCGACGTAGCGCTTCAGGCAGCGCTTGAGGCAGCGCTTGATCTCGCGCGGGGTCTTGCCCTCGGCGGCGCGCCAGGTGGCGGGCGACGT
>Ga0207708_10003561_pt1 | contig 11480 bp, 13 predicted proteins | sample KBSK5101metaG_FD_184340 | JGI IMG/M metagenome (GOLD analysis project Ga0207708, IMG submission 184340) | Corn, switchgrass and miscanthus rhizosphere microbial communities from Kellogg Biological Station, Michigan, USA - KBS K5-10-1 metaG... | ecosystem: Host-associated > Plants > Roots >...
CGACGACCGCGGCTCGGCCTTCGCGCCTGCCCCCAAAGACGTCGATCGACCCACGCTCCCCGTAGATCGAGTAGGTCGTCTCGACAAGAACAGGATCCCAGCGATACCGACGCAGCCGATCGGCGGCGATACCGGCGAGACGAGCGTGATCGGCGTCGACGAGTCGGTCCAGTCCCGCCCCGCGCCAAAGGACCTGCGCCTCGAACCCGGCATCGACCGCAGCGAACACCCGTCGCAACGTCGCCATGGTGACTCCGCCTAGGCGGCCAGACTCGATGTCCGAGATCAGCGATTGGGATACGCCGGCGGCCACCGCCACATCGGCTTGCCGCAACTGGCGTCGCTTGCGCAACGCCCTGAGCGATCGACCGATGCGGTGGTCATCCACCGGCGCATCATCGCGAGTGGCACGTACCCGGCGATCACCCGCTCGTGATCAGGGCGCCACGCGCTGCCACTCGGGCAGGTACGGGACGTCGGCTTGCAGCTGGCGGTCGGAGCCGGAGCCCGTCGCATCGAGGAGCCACAGGGCGCTGGTCGTGTCGCTGGTCGGGTAGCGCACGAGCACCGACTTGCCATCTGGCGCCCAAGCTGCGTCCGTCCCGTTCTGCGGCCATTTCTGGCCAAGCCGGACGATGGGCCCGCCAGCTGTCGGGATCACCGCCCAGTGATCACCATCGGTCTCGAACAGGTCGAACAGGATCGACTTCCCGTCCGGGGAGAACCAGGCCCGATTGATACTGAAGTCCCACGGGAACGAGTCGAGGGGGAACAGCGAAGCGGTTCGGGTCGCGAGGTCGAGGACGCGCAACCGGCCAGGCAAGGCGGGCTGCGACCACTCGACGTACACGATCGTCTTGCCATCCGGTGAGGGGCTGATCACGTTGATCCCGTGGAAGTCATCGGCACTGACCAGGGTGTCGAGCCCCGTCGCATCCGAGTTCATCAGGACGAGGGCGCATCCCTTGTCGCTCGGATCCTCGGCTGGACACACATCGCCTGGTTGTTCGGCGGCCATCGCGGCGAGACGGCCGTCCGGGAGATACGAGACCTGGAACACGTCGCCGACAAGCGAGAGCGGCCTCGCATCTGACCCGTCGCTGGCGACGACGGTGATCGATCGTCGGCCGCCGACGTTGGAAACGACCGCGAGGTGGGAGTCATCGGGCGACCAATCGAGATCATCGACTTCGCGATAGACGCCCGCGAGCGTGACTCGGTTCGCCCCACCGATATCGGTGATCACGATCGGAGCGGAACCAGCGGCACCGAATGTGGCCAGCGCGATGCGACGGCCATCACGCGATGGCACAGGATCGGCGATCCCTGCATCGGCAGCTGAGACGACCGTCGCCTGAGCACCGCTCTTCGGATCGAGCGAGACGATGGCACCGTCGGCGCCTCGATACATCAGCACGCCGTTGCCAGCCGGGCCGAACGGCGGCGGTATGCGGCTCTGCGAACCGACGTAGACCGCGACCGTCGCCGCGACCAGCAACGCCACCAGCGCAAGGATCAACACGGGTCTCCATGGGAAGGACCGCATCGCCAGCGGTCGCGCCGTGATCTCCACGGGAAGCCACCTTTCCGGGAAGCTCCAGGCCGGCCGCTGGGTCGCCCCTTCGGTCTGCTGGAGCATGTCGTCGAAGTAGTCGGGCACGCGTGCGGGGGCAAGCTCCGTCATGAGCTCCGGGATCGATCGCTCGAACCGTTCGAAGGTCGTCATGCCAGCTGCCCTCGGACGAGTGGCGCGGCCTCGGGGTCGATATCCGCGACGGCGGACCGCATCAGCGTCATCGACCGGTGAAGGCGCGACTTGGCGGTGCCCACAGGGATCTGCAGCGCGGCTGCGATCTCGGGCACCTCGAGGTCGAAGTAATAGCGCAGCACGACCACCGCCCGTTGATCGGGCGGCAGCCGGCGGAGGATCTCGTCGAGCAGATCGCGATCGGCGGTCTGCGACGAGGGGTCATCGATCGACGGGCCATCCGTCGATATCAGCTCCACCTCGATCGGCCGCCGCCCGCGACGTCGCAGGATGTCGATGCAGGAGCGCGCGACGAGGCTCCGGAGCCAACCCTCGAACCGATCCGGATCGCGAAGGGATGGCAGGCTCCGCCACGCGCGGATGAACCCGTCCTGGACCGCGTCTCGCGCGAGATCGTGGTCCCGGAGGATCAGTCGGGCAGCAGCGTCCAGCCGCGCGACGAACAGGCCGGCAAGCACGGCGAAAGCGTCATGATCGCCTCGCTGCGCTCGTTCGACGAGTTCTCGCTGGTCCACGACCCACCCGACTACACGGTCGGCGCGGCGATGTCGCTGCGCTTAGATGGTAGTCGTCGTGAGGGGGCCGAAACGTTCCATGGGGCTTGAGCGCGCGATCGCGCCACCGTTGGTCGGATCGCGCCCCGGGCTACGTCCCGCGGTAGTACGAGGTCTGCTTGCGCGCCGCGAAGAACCCGATCCCCCACGTCCCGAGGTCGATCAACAGCCCGAAGAGCAGGAAGATCCAGTTCACGATCGTCATGCCATTCGGAGCGGCCAGGCCGTAGATCAGGGTCGTCCACGGCAGAAAGATGAACCCGAGCAGGAAAAGGAACGGCGAGCTGTAGACGTTCGTCCAGAACCCCGGGTCGTTGTACCAGCCGACGAGCAGTGCGAATCGCGGGATGATCGCACCGAAGATGGCCATCATGGGTCGGTAACCTCCCTCATCCCCTCGACGCATCGACCGGATGGCCGTTGCGCCGCCAACGCCCGAGCGCCGCTTTGGCGGCGACGGACGCTCTCAGCGAGCGGCAGGATGACTGGCGCGATAGTGCGCGGCTAGGGTGTCGTCCCCCCAGTCGTTCGCGAGATCGCGCCACACGGAATGGATGTGATTGGCGCCGTCCTGGGTGTTGTCGTATTCGATGAGCAGGCGCGGACCGCGCACCGCGTAGTAGTGCCCCCGCCCGGGCTCGATCGGGCCGGCCCATGCGAAGGTCGTCTCCGGGAGACCGTCGGCGACCACCTGGCGCCAATCGTCGTCGGCCAGATCATCGGGCGCGCGACCGAGGTAATGGCGGATCAGCGTTTCGAGCCGGGTCTGCGAGTCGCTCGGCATGTCGGCATACGCGAGACCGCGAGGTACTCGACCCCCATCGGCACGCGCGGCGTTCGACGTCAGGATCTCCGGCGGCGCGACGGGATCGACGATCGCCACAGCACGAGCATCCTCGGCGAGACCCGCGATGAGTTCGCGGGCCAGAGTCTCCTCCCCCGTCAGCGTCCGTTCGCCGGCACGTGGCCCGGCTGGGATGACCGCCGGGTTCGCGCCGAGGAACGACGGCGTGCTGCCGACGATCCGTCCATCGACGACGGTCATGTTGATCGCCACGTGGTGGCCACCGACGCGCCACATCCACGGCGCACCTTCCGAGGCGGCCGGGTCGCCGAAGACGGCGAACCAGTACAGGACGGGATCGCGCCGCGGACCGTTCACGCGGCCCGCATCGCGCTCGATCGCTCCGAGGACCGTCTCGAGGGCGATGATCGCCGCGGCTTCGCTCGCGCCGCGCTCGCTGAGGGCGACGGCGAGCATCGACATCGCCGCATCGCGCTGGGGCTGCTGCATGTCACGTAACGCAAGCCCTTCGCGGTCGCCGGGCGTGAACGCCCAGACGAACCGGTCCGCGTCGTCGAACGCGAACGTCGCGGATGCCCGCTGGCCTGCGTCGAGCAGGGCGAGCCAATCGATGACCGCCCGGGCGAGAGCGCTCGCGGTCATCCGGTCCGCTTACCCGAACAGGGTCTGCTGGCCGTAGCCGGGAGTCCCTTCGAGCTCGAGCATGCGCCGCTTCGTCGCCAGGCCGCCCGGGGCGGAGAACCCCGTCAGCTTGCCGTTCGCGCCGACCACTCGGTGGCATGGCACGACGATCGGGAACGGGTTGCTGGCCAGTGCCGCCCCGACGTCCCGTGCCCCATCAGGGCGACCGATCTCACGGGCGATGTCGCCGTACGTCACGGTCGAGCCGGGCGGGATCGCACGCGTCGCGGCATAGACCTCGCGCCGGAAGGCGTCGATGCCCTGCTCATCGAGACCGACGAACCGCAGATCGAGCGATCCGCCACCCATGACCGCCACGATGCCGTCGATCGCGGACCTGATCGAGTCGGGGACATCGTCGGTGTCAGCAAGCCTCGGAAGCGACGCGGTCCCGGCGCTCGGTAGCCGAACGCTCGCGATCCCGGCCTCCGTCCAGCGCACGGCGCACACGCCTAGTGGCGTGTCGAACGCCACGATCGTGCCGGTCTTCGTGTCCATCATCGATCAGAACCAACCTGTGGCTGGTTCCGTTGCGGGCCGGCCTGCCGCAGACTAGCCAGCACCGGTCCGCGCGGCCTCGAGCCGATCGAGGATCAGCTTCGTCACACCTTCGACCGGGATCCGTTCCTGGGTCATGGTGTCGCGGTCCCGGACGGTGACGGCGCCGTCCTCGAGCGAGTCGACGTCGACCGTGACGCACCACGGCGTCCCGATCTCGTCCTGGCGTCGATACAGCTTGCCGATGGCCGCGGTGTCGTCGTAGACGGCCATCGTGTGCTTCTGGAGATCGGCCTTGATGCGATGGCACAGCTCGACGATCTCCGGCCGCTTCTTGAGCAGGGGCAGGACCGCGACCTTGTACGGCGCGAGGTCGGGGTGGAGGGCGAGCGAGACGCGGGTCTCGCCGCGAACCTCCTCCTCCCGGTACGCGTCGATGAGGAACGTGAAGGCGGCACGATCGGCGCCGGCCGCGGTCTCGACGACCCACGGGATGAGGTGTTCGCCGGTCGCCTGGTCGAAATACTCGAGGTTCTCGCCGCTCGCCTCAGCGTGGCGCGACAGGTCGAAGTCGCCGCGGTTGTGGACGCCCTCGAGCTCCTTCCAGCCGAACGGGAACCGGTATTCGACATCGACGGCCTTCTTGGCATAGTGCGCGAGCTCGTCGGGGGCGTGCTCGCGGAGCCGGAGCCGTGACGGCGTCACCCCAAAGCGCTCATACCACGCTCGCCGGGCCGGCAACCACTGTTCGAACGCTGCGGCCGCTTCGCTCTCGGGGCGTACGAAGTACTGCATCTCCATCTGCTCGAACTCGCGCATCCGGAACACGAAGTTCCCGGGCGAGATCTCGTTCCGGAACGACTTGCCGATCTGGGCGATCCCGAACGGCAGCTTCTTGCGGGACGACTGCAGGACGTTCTTGAAGTTCACGTACGAGCCCTGGGCGGTCTCGGGGCGCAGGTAGATGACCGACGCGTCCTCCTCGACCGGGCCCATGAACGTCTTGAACATGAGGTTGAACCGCCGGGGCGGCGAGAGCGGACCGCCATCGACCGGACAGCGCAATCCGAGCTTCTGGACGATCTCCGGGTCACGCAGGTCGGTCGCCGACAGGCCTTCGGTGCCGGGCAGCTCGTCAAGCCGGAATCGACGGTGGTCGGTCTCGCATTCGACCAGCGGATCGCTGAACGAGCCGACGTGGCCGGATGTCACCCACACCTGGGGATGCATGAGGATCCCGGCATCGAGCCCGACGATGTCGTCGCGCTCCTGGACCATGGACCGCCACCACGCCCGCTTGACGTTGTTCTTGAGCTCGACGCCGAGCGGTCCGTAGTCCCAGACGGCGTTGATCCCGCCGTAGATCTCGGATGACGGGTAGATGAAGCCGCGTCGCTTGGAGAGCGACACGATCGTGTCGAGCTCAGGGACGGACGGCGCGACGTCGTCCGTGTCGACAGGGTTGCTGGTCACGAAGGGATCTCCGCTGATACGCGACCGTGGCATGGCCGCGCGGGATGACTGGTCGGTCGATCGTAGCAGGTGACTCTTCGAGCGCGGCGTGGCGGCGCGGGCGGCGTGCTTCGGCGGTGGCGGGCCCCGCGGTCGGGCTCGGGCCGGGTCAGCGCTGGCGCAACCGAAGGACCGGGATATCTCGATCGGTCTTGGACCGGTAGGCCGCGTACTCGGGGGCGTCCGTCGCGATGCGCGCCCACGCGGCTTCGAGCTCTTGTCCTTCGAGGGTCTCGGCCCGGACCGGGATACGACGGCCGTCCTCGAACTCGATCGTCGCCTCCGGCTGTTTGGCGAGGTTGTACAGCCAGGCCGGGTGATAGGCGGCCCCGGCAGTAGAGGCGATCACCAGCCATGAGCCGGCACCCTCCTCCAGGTAGCCGAGGACCGCTTTTCGAGACTGGCCTGACTTCGCTCCGACCGTCTCGAGGAGGAGCCCCGGGATACCGCCGGCCGTACGCATCTCGTGGCGCCGGAACTGGCGCAGGACCCACCGGTTGCCGAACGCCATCAGGAAGTGCGGGAACGGGACACCACGCGAGCCCTTCGGGGGCACCTTGACGGTCACTCGCTGACTGTACATCTGGGCCGGCCGGCGCCGGTCACGGCCGACGCAGGTCCCGGGCCGCCGTCCCTGGCGTGATGCACATTCCAGGCGCCGCGCGGACTTGTGGTCGGTGATGCGCTTCGGCGGCATCACCGAGGCCACCCTGGGCGTGCATGCGGGTTCCCGGGGTGTGCCGTATGCAGCCGAAGTGCATCAGAGCGAAAGGTTCCGCACCGGCGCCGCAGATGTGCATCAGGTTTGCCGGCCGTGATAGCGCCGAAAGAACGTTGCAGCTCACCTCTTGACATCGTCGCCTTCCGCAGTATCGTTCGGTCGTTCGACCGACATCGGTCAGTCGACCGAATCGACGAAAAGGCCGCGGCAGATGACCCGGCCGACGACCGCCATCGCGAGGGATACCCGATGAGCTACGAGATCGAAGGTCGCTTGCTGGAAGTCTGCACGTGCAATGTCCTCTGCCCTTGCTGGGTCGGCGAGGACCCCGACTACAAGACCTGCGACACGACGATCGCCTGGGGCATCGACAAGGGCACGGTCGAAGGCGTCTCCGTCGACGGTCTGACGATCGCGGTCTCGGCCCACATCCCGAAGAACATCCTCGAACCGAAGTCGTGGACCGCCGTCGTCTTCGTCGACGACCGAGCGACCGACGAACAGCAGGGTGCGCTGCTCCGCCTGTTCACCGGGCAGCTCGGCGGTGCCGTCGCGGATCTCGCGGGACTGATCGGCGAGGTGGTCGGGGTCGAGCGGACGCCGATCTCCTTCACCGTCGAAGGTGGCAAGGGAAAGCTCCTGCTTGGCTCGCTGGTCGAGGCCGAGATGGAGCCGTATATCGGCGCGACCGGCAACCCGACGACGCTCGCCGAGACGGTCTTCAGCTCGATCCCGGGGTCGCCCGTGTACGCGAGCAAGGCTAGCCGGTACCGCCGGGATGGCAGCAGCCACGGGATCCCGAGCGTGGACCTCAAGGGTCACAACGCGCTCCAGGGTCACTTCAAGTTCGCCGCCTGACCGGCACCCAACCCCGAGGACCCGCCGATGTTCACCCCGACCCACCTGCGCGACTCCCGCCGCGACCGGAGGATCCTCGTCGGGTCGCTCGGAGCCCTCGCCATCGTGGCTTGGCTGTCGCTATGGCTGTGGGAGGGCTCGCCCTACCGAGCCTTCCTCGGCCACCAGGGCGGGGTCGGGCCGATCCCCCTCGAGGCCGCCCTCTTCAGCATCGGCTGGGTGCTGATGATCGTGGCGATGATGCTCCCCTCGAGCATCCCGCTCGTGCTCACGTTCGCGGCGCTCGTCCGACGACGGCGCGACCCGGCGCGGCTCGTCCTCCTGCTGCTGGCCGGCTACCTCGTCGTCTGGACCGGGTTCGGCATCGCTGCTTGGATACTCGATCGTGGGATCCACGCGGCGGTCGATGCCCTCCCCTGGCTGGCCGAACATCAGCAGCTGATCCTGGGCACCACGCTGCTCATCGCAGGCCTGTGGCAGTTCAGCCCGATCCGTGACCGATGCCTCGACGAATGCCGCAGCCCACTCGGCTTCGTGGCGAACCGATGGCGCGGGACGTCCGAGCGCCGTGAGTCGTTCGCGATGGGAATCGCGCATGGCGCGTTCTGCGTCGGCTGCTGCTGGTCGCTGATGCTCGTGATGTTCGGCGTGGGCGTCGGCAGCCTCGTGCTGATGCTCGCGCTCGGCGGCCTGACCGCGATCGAGAAGAACCTCCCCAGCGGTCGACGCCTCACGCACCCGCTCGGGATCGCGCTCGTCCTGGCGGCCGTCTATATCGTGGCTGCGTGAGCGGGGGGCCGTATGCTCGGCGCATGGTGGATGCCGATCCGACGGTCAGTCCCTCGCGTGCCGAGCGGCGCGAGAAGGCCACCGCAGACACGCGGCTCGCGATCCTCGCGGCAGCCCGCGCCTGCCTCCTCGCGGACGGCTACGCGAATCTGTCCACCCGCGCCGTGGCCGAAGCGGCCGGCGTCCCCCTCAGCCAGATCCACTACCACTTCGGCTCGAAGCGACAGCTCATCCTTGCCGTCCTCGAAGCGGAGAACGTCCGACTCCTCGAACGGCAGCGCGAGATGTTCGACCAACCTCAGCCGCTCTGGGTCCGCTGGGAGCGCGCGTGCGACTTCCTCGACGTCGACATCGAGTCGGGCTATGTCCGGATCCTTCAGGAGATGATCGCCGCCGGCTGGTCCGATCCGGAGGTCGCGGGCGCCGTCCGCAGGATGATGGGCGGCTGGTATGGCCTCCTGGAGGAGGTCGCGCAGCGCGAGGTGGAGCGCGGCGCCGACTTCGGCGAGTTCACGCCCGGCGAGATCGCGGCGCTCATGGGCACGCCGTTCATCGGTGCCGAGGAGCTGATCCTGCTCGGGGTCACCGAGTCCTCGCTGCCGGTGCGCTCGGCGCTACGAAAGGTCGGCCGACTGCTCCGCCAGTTCGGCGAAGGAGGGATGTCCTCATGACGGTGATCGAGGAAGCCTGGGTCGCGCCGATGGCGGGGCCGCCCTCACAAGACGACATCGCTGCGATCGAAGCCTGCGTACGCGACTACTACGAGGGTTGGTTCGCGGGCGATGGCGAGCGGATGGCGCGGGCGGTCCACCCCGCGCTCGCGAAGCGCGCGTTCGCGCAAGATCGAGATCGCACGCCGATGATCGACGAGACCAGCGCCGACGAGATGATCGATGGTGCCGCCGCCGGTGCCGGAAGGACCCGAGCCGGAACGACGCTCGATATCCGCATCGCGGAGATCGGTGGCGGGATCGCCAGTGTCAACGCATCCACTGACCACTATGTCGACCTGCTCCACCTGATCAAGACGCCCGACGGCTGGCAGATCATCAACGCGCTCTGGCGGTGGGCTGATGGCCACGGTCCTCGCGCCTGAGTCCGACCCGCCGGTCGACACGACCCGAGCCCGTCAGCCGGACGCGACCGGCTTCATCGAGCGTGACGGTGTGCGCGTCTTCTGGGAGCGCTACGGCGAGGGCGCTCCGACCCTGCTGCTGATGCCGACGTGGTCGCTGTTCCACTCGCGGCACTGGAAGTTCCAGATCCCGTATCTCGCGCGCCTGTTCCGGGTCGTGACGTTCGACGGACGGGGCAACGGGCGGTCCGACCGACCGGAGGAGAGTGCCGCGTACGCCGACACGGAGTACGTCGCCGATGCCCTCGCGGTCCTCGAAGCGACGGACACGCACCGGGCCGTGGTGATCGGGATGTCGATGGGTGCCGGCTACGCGCTCCGCCTCGCCGCCGAGCATCCCGATCGCGTTCTCGGTGCCGTCTTCATCGGCGCGACGATCCCGATCCTCGACCGGGATCCCGCCACGCCCGAGATCCAAGTGGACCCATCCTTCGAGGAGCCTCCGACCGACGACTCGGATCGGGGCACGTACTACAACGCGAACTACTGGCGACGAGATTACCCCGGGTTCGCGGCCTGGTTCGTCGGCGAGAAGATGTTCACCGAGCCGCATAGCACCAAGCAGATCGACGACGGGATCGGCTGGGCCCTCGAAACGGACGCCGATACGCTCGTGACTCTCGAATACGGGAGTTATCTGTCGCCACCGGAGGACTGGGAGCGCGAGCCGGCCGATGGGCGAGCCCTCCTCTTCGCGCGCCGCGTCCGATGCCCGGCGCTGGTGATCCATGGTGACGACGATCACATCAGCCGGTGGGCAGTGGGTGAGCGCCTCAGCCGCGAGCTCCACGCTCCTTTCCTGACGATCGCGGGCGGCGGACATGCACCCCAGGCGCGCTGGCCGGTGCTGGTCGACCGGGCCATCCGCGACTTCGTGCGCGGACTGGAGGTCTCGCCGTGATCACGAGCGACCGCGCTCCCACTCGGACCGATGACAGCGGGCGGGCCCGGTTGCCGGATCGCAGCGGGTACACCACGGCGGGCGACGGTGTCCGCCTCGCTTACGACGTCTATGGCAGCGGTGAGCCGACGCTCCTCTTCCTGCCATCCGCGCCGATCGTCCATTCCCGGCAGTGGAAGGGCCAGGTCCCCTACTTCAGCCGCACCCACCGGGTCGTCACATACGACGGCCGAGGCAACGGCCTATCGGATCGGCCGACGACGCCGGAGGCCTACCACGACGACCTGATGACATCGGACATCGCGTCGGTGATGGACGCGACGGGGACCGAGCGAGCTGTGCTGATCGGGCTCTGCGTCGACGGCGTGTGGCGCTCGATCCGGCTCGCCGCGGAGCAGCCCGAGCGCGTGCTGGGCATCGTGGCATTCGGGATCGGTGTGCCGCGCATCGGGCCGGTGCAGGAGCACTACAAGACCGCCGGCGCGCAGTTCGATGACGAGCTCCCGGTCTACCAGGGCTGGGGCAACTACAACCGCCACATCTGGACGAGCGACTACGAACGGTTCGCCCGGTTCTTCTTCACGGAGATCACCTCGGAGCCGCATTCGACCAAGGCGATCGAAGACGCCACCCGCTGGGCCGTCGACGGCTCCGTCGACGCGATGCTCGCCGAACGAGAGGCCGCGTTCCCGTGGGACCTCGAAGGGATCGAGGCGACCGTCGGCAACGTCCGCTGCCCGATGCTGCTCGTCCACGGGACCGAGGACACGTGTCAGCGACCAGAGCGAGCCCAGCGGCTCGCCGAGCTGACCGGCGCCCCGCTGGTGCTCGTCGAGGGTGCGGACCACATGATCCCAGGCCGGCATCCGGTCCTTGCCAACCTGCTGATCCGTGACTTCATCCGATCGCTGCCGGAGGCTTCGAACGATGGTCGCTGACGCCCGCACCTACACGCGTTCCCTGGCACGTCGCCGCCGGGCGCTCTATATCTCGTCGCCGATCGGTCTCGGCCACGCCCAGCGGGACGTGGCGATCGCCGATGAGCTGCGCAAGCTCCATCCCGATCTCGACATCGACTGGCTGGCCCAGCACCCCGTCACCGCCGTCCTCGAGACCCACGGCGAGCGCATCCACCCGCTGAGCGCCGAGCTCGCCTCGGAAAGTGCGCACATCACCGCCGAATCGAGCGGCCACGATCTCAACGCCTTCCAGGCGATCCGACGGATGGACGAGATCCTCGTCAACACCTTCATGGTCT
>Ga0207708_10003563_pt1 | contig 11478 bp, 11 predicted proteins | sample KBSK5101metaG_FD_184340 | JGI IMG/M metagenome (GOLD analysis project Ga0207708, IMG submission 184340) | Corn, switchgrass and miscanthus rhizosphere microbial communities from Kellogg Biological Station, Michigan, USA - KBS K5-10-1 metaG... | ecosystem: Host-associated > Plants > Roots >...
GTGGCCCGCCATAGCGGGAGATGTCTGGATGTGCCTGGCCAATCGACGGCCAACGGCGTGCAGCTCCAGCAATGGGACTGCAACGGCACCGTCGCCCAGGGCTGGAGGCTCGCCCCGCAGCCCTAGGACTACCCGAACACGCGCGCCAGTCCGGAGACGGTGCGCGACCACGCGCGGCGCAAGAGGCTGGGCCAGGAGCGGTCGGGAAGGAGCATGGGGAAGCGGGTGGCCCCCGGCTGGTCCCATGAATTCGTCCAGCCGCTCCCGTCCCAGAGCAGGTCCACGCCCCGTCCCGCAATGTCCTTCACCGCGGGAGCGGGGTGGCGCCCGTTGTCGGCCAGGACGTTGTCGTGGATCCGGTTGTCCTCGGGGATCGGACCGACGTCGAAGGTCGCGCCCGGAGGGAAGGCCATGGCCAGGCTGATCACGGCGACGCCGACCGAATCGTTGCCGCGGATCTCGTTCCCCGCCACCTCCGTCCGGTCCGCGCCCATGATGAAGATGCCGGTCCCCGCGGGCACCTTGCTGACGATCGCACTGGGGTCGCCGAAGTTCGGGTGGTTGTTGGCGATGACGCGGTTCCTCACCACGCGCGTGTCGTGGCCCACCTTGGAGGGGTTGTTGGGGAGGAGGAACACGAGGATGCCGCCCGTGTTGTGGTGGGCGTCGTTGTCCTCGACGAGCGCGTTCGTGGAGTTCTCGATCTCGATGCCGGTCACGTTGTCGTGGACCTCGCTCTTCCGCACGACGATGTCCGCGGACTGCCCGACGTAGATCGCGGCGTCCTTCGCGCCCGTGACCACGACGCGCTCCACGAGCACGCCTTTGCACTCGACGGGATAGACGCCGTAGAGGCCGGTGCGGTCCACCACGAGGTCGCGGAAGACGACCCCGGTGGCGCCGTGCACGGTGATCCCGTTGCTCGTGTAGTCGCGAACGGCGAAGCCCTCGATCGTGAAACCGTGGCCGGAGGCGATGACGGCATCCGTCAGCGCGCCCTCGCCGTCGAGGACCGCCCGCCGGCCGTCGCGCACGAGGCCCCGCAGCGTGATGCGGTCGACGTCCACGAGCACGCTCTGGTGGTAGGTCCCGGGCTCGACCTCGACGGTGTCGCCGGGACGGGCTGCGTCCACGGCCTCTTGAATCGATCCGCCGGACTTCACCACCAGCGTGCGCGGAGCGGACGGGGCCGGAGCCTCGGGCGGCGACTCCCGAGGGGCCGCGGGCGGCATGCGCGTCGCCTTCGCGTCACGGTGCGCGATCACGGGCAGGCCCGAGGGGACCCGCTCCGGAATCTCCGGCCGGCGTGTCTCGTCGGTCAGCGCGTTCAGGAACGCGATCAGGTCCTGCTGCTCCGCGGTGCTCAGCGAGAACACGCGGATCTTGTCGTCCAGGTTCGCGAGCTCGAGGCCTTGCCCCTTGCCGCCGCCCTTGGCGTAGAAGGCGAGCACCTCCGCGAGCGTCTTGAAGCGCCCGTTGTGCATGTACGGCGCGGTGAGAGCCACGTTGCGCAAGGTCGGGACCTTGAAGGCGCGCTCGTAGGCGGAGCCGCCGCCCGCCTCCGCGCGGCCCCGGTCCTCCTTCTGACCGGGCAGGTCGGGGACGCCGATGACCTTGAAGTCCGGATTGGCGAGGGTCGGGAACCCATGGCACTCGAAGCAGCGCGTCTTGAGCGAGCGGAAGAGGACGAGGCCGCGCCGCTCCGCCGGCCCGAGCGCGGTCGCGTCGCCGAGGCGGTAGCGGTCGAAGGGCGAGGCGTCCGAGACGAGCGTCCTCTCGAAATCGGCGACGGCCCCCGTCACGTTCTCGAACGTGACCGCGGCACCTTCCTTCCCCCCGTACGCGGTGTCGAAGAGCTGCACGTATTCGGGGATCTTCCGCAGCTCGCGCACGAGCTCGTCCGGGTCCTGGGCCATCTCGTCCGGTGACGTGATGGGGAAGCGGGCCTGGTCCTCGAGGTCCTTCGCGCGCCCATCCCAGAACTGCCGCGCGTTGAAGGCCGCGTTCCACACGGTGGGGGCGCCGCGGCGGATCGAGGTCCCGCCCTCGCGCTCCGGGCCCAGACCCTTTCCGCCCTTGCCCATGCTGAGCCCGCGGCCGTCGGTGAGACCGAGATCGGGATGGTGGCAGGTTGCGCAGGACACGTCGTTGCCGCCGGAGAGGACGGGATCGAAGTAGAGCAGCCGGCCGAGGGCGACGCGCTCCGCGGTCACCTCGTTGCCGGGGCGTACCGCCATCTTCGGGAAGGGCCGGCGCAGGCCGCCATCGCCGGGCGTGCTGGAGACGACACCGGCAGGAGGCCCATCGGCGTCGAAAGGCCGGACGCCCAGGGCCAGGAAGGCCGCGATCGGGAGAGCGACCAGGATGCCCGCGACCACGCCGATCCGGCGGAGGCGAGCCCGGTCCTTCATCGCCGAGTATTGCGGAAGAACCCGTCGATCTCCTTGCGGACCGGCTCCGGGCACTCGAGGTACGCGAAGTGTCCGCAGTCCTTCATCGTGACGAAGCGCGCCGCGGGCAGGGCCTGCGCGATGTGCTCGGCCACGAAAGAGGGAATGAAGTCGCGGTCGCCGTAGATGACGAGCGTGGGGATGTTCAGGCTCCGGAGCTTCGGCAGGACATCGTAGCCGTCCAACGACCAGGTGTCGGCCATCAACCGGTCCTCGACGTGCCTGGCCTTCAGAATGGCCTCGCTCGTGGTGAAGCTCGGCTTCATGATGGCCATGAGGCGCTCGTAGTCTTCGGGCCGCGCCAGCGCCGCCTTGAAGTGGATGCGGTAGTACGCGACCACCGCGTCGGGATCGCCGGCCTTGAAGGCGTCGGTCGCGGCGACGGCTCGTATGCGGTCCAGGTCGGCGCCCATCTTCTCGCGGCGTTCCTTTCGGAACTGCTGGTAGTCCGCCGCGGACGCGGGCGCCGGATTCATGAGGATCAGGTGCGAGACGCGGTCGGGATGCCGAAGCGCGTACTCGAGGGCAAGGACCGTGCCCCAGGAGTGCCCCAGGATCGCCGTTCTGGGGAGCCGGTAGTGCTGTCTCACCTTGTCCAGATCCGCGAGGTCGGAGGCCAGCGTGACGTCCTCCGGGCGGACGCCTTCCGCGGATCTCCCCCGGCCCCGCTGGTCGTAGTAGATGAGGCGATACGAGTCGGCCAATCGGTCCAGGTCGGGTAGGAGGTACGTGTGGTCGAAGTCGGGCCCGCCGTGGAGCACGATGATCGCCTGGCCCCGCCCGATGTCGCGGGCATAGAGGGCCGCGCCTCCGACCGGGACGTGAGCCTCGTGCGCCGCGGCGGCCGCGGCGAGGATGGCGAGTATCAGCGCGCTCTTCATGGCCGGACGCCGCGGCCGAGCTCTCCCTCGGCCACCTCGAGCGCGAGCGACTTCAGATCGATGTCGTCCCGGTTCGCGAGGACGACGATGGTCACCCCGTCCGCCGGGAAGCGCTCGACGGCCGATCGAAAGCCCATCGTCTCGCCGTGGTGCCACATCCGCGGCCGTCCTCCCAACGGATCGAGGAACCATCCGAAGCCGTACGCGACCGGCCGTCCCGGAAAGAGATTGTCGCCGCCCTGGTCCGCTTTCGGCCAGTGCGGCTCCGATCCGTCGGCCAGGCGCACCGCCGTGAGCGCGGGCGCCATCTCCGCCTTGGAGAGGAGGGCGTTCGTGCGCAGCGCCTCGTCCCACTTCGCGAGGTCCTCCAGGCACGAGTAGACGCCCCCATCCCCGAGCGTGGCCGAGGTCGAGCTCTGGTCGGTCTCTCGGAATCCCGTCGGCTCCTTCGTGTGGCCGTAGGCCCGGTCCGCGACCTCGTTCTTGCCCTTTTCGTAGGCGAGCGTGCGCGTCATGCCGAGGGGCCCGAAGATCCGCTCGCGGAGGACGTCGCCGAAGGGCTTGTCCGCGGCCCGGGCCGCGATGAGGCCGAGGACGACGTAGCCGGAGTTGCTGTAGGCCCAGCTCGTGCCGGGCGCGAAGAGGCCGTGCGTTTCCTTCTGGAGCAGGGCCAGGACTTCGTCGTCGCGGATCTGTCGCTCCGGGCTCCAGATCGGCCCCCGCACTTTCTCGGCGCTGTCCATGAGCGTTTCGTAGTCGGGCAGGCCGGAGGTGTGGGTCAGCAGGTGGCGGATCGTCACGCTGCTTCCGTACGCGGGGAAGCCGGGAAGGGCCCGGGTCAACGTGTCCTCGTAGCGTAGCCGCCCGTCGCGCACGAGCCGCATGATCGCGGCCGCCGTCATCTGCTTCGTCACCGAGGCGAGCCGGAAGCTCGTGCGGGCGTCGATCGGCGCGCGCGTCCGCAGGTCGCCCACGCCGTAGCCGCGGGCGAAGACCGTTCGGCCGTTCCTCCGCACGAGCACGGCCAGCCCCGGGTCCCGATCCGCGACGAGTTCCTTCAAGCGCACGGACATCGCCGATTCGGGATCGATGGTGGGCGCGGCGCCGGCAAAAAGGAGAAGGACAAGAGAGGCAAGCACGGGCGCATCATCTCATCCTCGGCCGGTGTAGGCTTCCTCAAAGGAGTGTCTGCCATGGAACGTATGAAAGCGTCGGACTTCCCCCCTGAGCTGCTCGACGACCTCGACCTCTACGTCCACGGCAACATGGACCGCCGGACGTTCATCGACCGCTGCAGCAAGTACGTCGTGGGTGGCCTGACCGCGACGGCGCTCTTCGAGGCCCTCGCTCCCAACTACGCCTGGGCGGAGCAGGTGGCCAAGGACGACAAGCGGATCGCGACGGAATACGCGACGGTGCCGTCCCCGGACGGCAACGGCTCGATCAAGGGCTACCTCGTGCGGCCGGCCAAAGCCAGCGCCAAGGACAAGGTCCCGGTCGTGCTCGTCGTGCACGAGAACCGCGGTCTGAACCCCTACATCGAAGACGTGGCCCGGCGGCTGGGCACGGAGAACTTCATGGCCTTCGCTCCGGACGGCCTCACCTCCGTGGGCGGCTATCCCGGCGACAACGAGCAGGGCGGCGCCCTCTTCCAGAAGGTCGACCGGGCCAAGATGACGGAAGACTTCGTGGCCGCCGCCAAGTGGCTGCGCGCGCGGCCCGAGAGCACGGGCAAGCTCGGCGTCGTCGGCTTCTGCTTCGGGGGAGGGATCGCGAACACGCTGGCCGTGCGCATGGGCGCCGACCTGGCCGCGGCGGTGCCTTTCTACGGCTCGGCCCCGCCCGCCGAGGACGTCCCGAAGATCAAGGCCGCCGTCCTCGTCCACCACGGCGAGCTCGACAAGAGGCTGGTGGACGGATGGCCGGCGTACGAAGCCGCGCTCAAGGCCGCGAACGTGCGCTACGAAGGGTACGTGTACCCGGGCGCGAACCACGGCTTCCACAACGACACGACCCCGCGCTACGACGAGGCGGCGGCGAAGCTCGCGTGGGAGCGCACGGTCGGCTGGTTCAACAAGTACCTGAAGTAAGACCGGGACCGGACGCTCGTCACTTTCGGCCTTGACAGCCGCTTGGTGGCCATCTTATATTCCATTTAGGTTATGGAACCGATTGGTTATTCGATTGGGGGCGCCCCGCAGGGCCTGGACGCCACCTTCGCCGCTCTCGCCGATCCCACGCGGCGCGCGATCCTGGCCCGCCTCGCCACCGGCGAGGCCTCCGTCAACGAGCTGGCCGAGCCCTTCGCGATGAGCCAGCCCGCGATATCCAAACACCTCAAGGTGCTCGAGAAGGCGGGCCTCATCTCCCAGGCGCGTGAGGCCCAGCGCCGCCCGCGCCGGCTCGAGGCCGCGCCCCTCGCGGAAGCGAATGCGTGGCTCGAGAACTACCGCAAGTTCTGGGAGGCCTCGTACGAGCAGCTGGACGCCCTGCTCGACGCGCTCAAGGCGAAGGCCAGGAAGCCGCGACGCACCAAGCGATAGGAGATCACATGAAGGTCGCCGCAAAGCTGGAGATCACGACGCCGTCGGACCGCGAGATCGCGATGACACGGACGTTCGACGCGCCCCGCCGCCTCGTCTTCGACGCCTTCACGAAGCCGGAGCTGATCCGGCGCTGGCTCGGCGTGCGCGCGGGCTGGACCATGCCCGTCTGCGAGGTCGACCTCAGGGTCGGGGGAAAGTATCGTTACGTCTGGCGGGGGCCCAAGGGCAACGACATGGGAATGGGCGGCGTCTTCCGCGAGATCGTCGCGCCGGAGCGGGTCGTGGCCACCGAGAAGTTCGACGATTCGTGGTACCCGGGCGAAGCCGTCGACACCACGGCCTTCGTGGAGAAAGGCGGCCGCACGACGGTCACGATGACGGTGCTCTACGAATCGAAGGAAGCGCGCGACGGCGTCCTCGCCGGACCGATGGCGACCGGAGTCGCGGAGAGCTACGACAAGCTCGCGGAGTACCTGGCCTCGGTCGCGTGATCGTGGCCCGCGCCACCGCCGCCCCCATGGACGCCGACGATGTCCTGGCTTGGCTCGCCAAGACGGGGAGCCGCCGCGGCGTGGACGCGATGGCCCGCTACGGCATCCCCAGCGACGGCGCGTTCGGGGTGCCCATGGGGGCGCTGCTGGCCTTCGCCAAGCGATTGGGCAAGGATCACGCCTTGGCGGCGGCGCTGTGGAAGACCGGACGTTACGAGGCCCGGCTTCTCGCCGCCCTCGTGGACGAGCCGGCTCGGGTGACGGGCAAGCAGATGAACGCCTGGGCCTCGGCCTTCGACAGCTGGGCCGTGACCGACACCGTGTGCTTCCATCTCTTCGCACGCGTGCCCGCGGCCTGGGAGAAGGCGCGCCAGTGGGCGCGCTCGCCGCGCGAGTTCGTCAAGCGGGGCGGCTTCGCCCTGATGGCGTCGCTCGTGTTGCGCGACAAGACGGCCCCGGACGCCCGGTTCGTGGCCTTGCTTCCCCTCATGGAACGAGGCGCACGCGACGAGCGTAACTTCGTGAAGAAAGGCGTGAACTGGGCCCTGCGCACGGTGGGGAAGCGGAGCCCGACGGTGCACGCCGCCGCCCTGCGCACCGCGAAGCGCCTGGCCGAGTCGGAACAGCCGGCCCCGCGCTGGATTGGAAAAGACGCCCTGCGCGAGCTCGCGAGCCCGAAGGTCCGGGCGCGGGTGGCGCGCGGAGCCAACTGAACAGGAGAGTGCAGTGGCCAACGAAGTCGAGACGCGCAAGCTGATCCTGGTCCCGGCCCTGATCACCCTGGCCGTGACCCTCCTTCGCCTCACGGGCGAGCTGCTGCACTGGTCGAAGACGCTCTTCAACCCGGAGGCCGGTGGCGGCGGGGCCCTCGTCGGCATCACCTGGCTCGCCCCCGTCTTCGGCGCCTACTTCGGCTTCAAGCTGGCCCGGGCGGGCTTCAGCGGCGCTACCGGGCCCGCCATCGGGTTCGCGCTGCTCGGCCTGCTGATCATGCCCATCGGCGGGTTCACCGGGATCAGGCTCGGTCTCCCGGAGCAGGGCCTCAGCACGCTCGGCCTGTTCGTCGTCCTCTCGATCGTCGGCGCCGTCATCGCCTATCGCGGCTGGCCCGCGTTGGGCCGCGTGCTCCTCGCCTACGGCCTGGCCGCGCGCATTCCCGTCGTCCTCCTGATGCTCGCCGCCATGCTCGGGAACTGGGGAACCCACTACGACGCAGTAGGACCGCAATACGCGGCCATGAGCCCGATCGCGAAGTGGCTGCTGTTCGGCCTCCTGCCCCAGCTCACGATCTGGATCTGGTTCACGATCGCGCTGGGCGGGCTCCTCGGCGCTCTCACCGCCGCGGTCGTGGGCCGAGCCCGGCGCCCCGCGATGGCCTGAGTACGGCGGTCAGTCCGTCTCTTCCTCGACCAGCCGCTCCAGCATCCGAACCAGGGCCCGCCGCTCCGGAGCGGACAGCCGGGACAGGGGCACGGCCTGGCCGGTCATGCGCCGGAGGAGCTGCGCGCGCAGGCGCGAGCCCGTCGGCGTGAGGTCGATGACCTTCACCCGGCGGTCGCCGGGCGCGGGCCGGCGCACGAGGAGACCCCTGGCCTCCAGGCGGTCCACGAGGCCCGTCACGTTCGAGGCGTCACAGGACAACGTCGCCGCCAGCCGGCTCATGGCCAGGGGCCGGCCCGGCTCGATCAAATGCAGGACGTGACACTGGACGGGGGAGAGCCCGAACTCCGCTCCCCAGGACGGAAGCTGGCCCCTCTGCGTGAAGAAGAACCGCATCAGGAGCTGCCAGGCCCGGCAGGCGTCTCCCTCCTCGTCCTTCATGGCCTTCATTATAATTGACATCCTGGATAGTTGACAAACTAAAGTATCGTTCCTATCTTTGCAGCATGGATAGGTTGCGATTGATCCCGTTGGACGACACGGTGGCCTTCCCGGGCATGGCGGTGACCCTGCCCGTCGACGTGGGCACGGACACCCGGGTGCTGCTCGTGCCGCGCCAGGACGATGCCTACGCGAAGGTGGGCGTGGTGGCGGAAGTGTCCGAGCGGCTGCGGCTGGCCGGCCGCGGCTTCGCGGCATCGTTGATGCCGCTGCACCGCGCCATTCCCGGCGCGGCGGCGGAGGACGAACACGGCGCTCTCCGGGTCGAGTTCGAAGCGCGGCCGGACGTGGCGCCCGCGCCGGCCCTCACGCGCGAGCTGGAGCGCGAGTACCGGGCGGTGGTGGACGAGATCCTCGAGCTGCGGGGCGACGATGGCCGGATCCGCGCCTTCGTGCGCTCCATCACCGAGCCGGGCGCCCTGGCCGACACCGCCGGTTACAGCCCGGACCTCACGTTCGCCCAGAAGCGCGAGCTCCTGGAGACGCTGGACGTCACGGAGCGGCTGAAGCTCGCCATCGCGTTCCAGCGCGAGCGCATGGCGGAGCTCCAGGTGCGCAAGCGCATCAAGGACGACGTGGACGACGGCGCCCAGAAGCAGCAGCGCGAGTATTTCCTGCGGCGGCAGATGGACGCCATCCGCAAGGAGCTCGGCGAGAACGACGGCTCCCTGGCCGACGAATATCGGAAGAAGATCGCCGAGGCGAACATGCCGGAGGCGGTGCGCCAGCACGCGGAGCGCGAGCTCGACCGCTTCGAGCGCATGGGCGAGTCGAACGCCGAGTCGTCCATGATCCGGACGTACCTGGACTGGCTCCTGGCCGTGCCCTGGGACAAGCGCTCCGAGGAGCGCCTCGACCCCGTACACGCGCGCGAGGTCCTCGACGCCGACCACGAAGGCCTCGACGACGTGAAGCGGCGGATCACGGAATACCTGGCCGTGCGCAAGCTGCGGTCCGAGCGCGGCCTCACGGAGAACCGCCGCTCGGGCGTCATCCTCACCTTGATCGGACCGCCCGGAACCGGGAAGACCTCCATCGGCGAGTCCATCGCCCGCGCCACCGGCCGCCAGTTCGTCCGCATGTCGCTGGGCGGCGTGCGCGACGAGGCCGAGATCCGCGGCCACCGGCGCACCTACGTGGGTGCGCTGCCTGGCCGGCTCGTGCGTGCCCTGCGCGACGCCGGGACCATGAATCCCGTGATCATGCTCGACGAGGTGGACAAGATCGGGGCGGACTGGCGGGGCGACCCGTCGGCGGCGCTGCTCGAGGTCCTCGACCCCGCGCAGAACCACGCCTTCCGCGACCACTACCTCGACGTCGAGCTCGACCTCTCGCAGGTGCTCTTCGTCGCCACCGCGAACGTGGCCGACACCATCCCGGCCGCGCTCTTCGACCGGATGGAGGTCATCCGGTTCGACGGCTACACGACCGAGGAGAAGGTGGGAATCGCGCGCACGCACCTCTGGCCGCGGCAGCTCGAGCGCAACGGCCTGCGGGCCGGCGAGGTCACGGCCGACGACTCCGTGCTGCGCCTGGTCGTGATGGACTACACGCGGGAGGCGGGAGTGCGGCAGCTCGAGCGCGAGCTCGGCACGCTGCTCCGTAAGGCGGCCACCCGCATCGCGTCCCTGGCTCCGTCCACGCCCCTCGCCATCGACGCGTCCGCGGTGCGCGAGGCCCTCGGGCGGGCCAAGGTGTTCCGCGAGGCGGCCATCCGGACGGCCACGCCCGGTGTGGCCACCGGTCTCGCCGTGACGGGGGCGGGCGGAGACGTCCTCTTCGTCGAAGCCGCCTCCATGACGGGCGACGGCAAGCTCGTGCTCACGGGCCAGCTCGGCGACGTCATGAAGGAGTCGGCGCGCATCGCCCTCACCTACGTGAAGAGCCATGCGTCCGCGCTGGGCATCGACGACCACGCCCTGGACGGCCGGGAGGTGCACGTCCACGTGCCGGCGGGGGCGACCCCGAAGGACGGGCCGAGCGCGGGCATCACCATGGTCACGGCCATCGCGTCCCTGCTCACGCAGCGGCCGGTCAAGAGCACGATCGGCATGACGGGCGAGGTCACGCTGCAGGGCCGCGTGCTGCCCATCGGCGGACTCAAGCAGAAGGTGCTGGCCGCCCACGCCGCCGGCCTCACCGAGGTCATCGTGCCCGAGCGCAACGCGCCCGATCTCGACGACGTGCCGGCCGAGGTGCGCGACCGCATGCGCTTCCACATCGTGGGATCCGTGGACCAGGTGCTCGCTCTGGCCCTGGAGCCGCGCGATCTCGCGATGGCGGCCTAGTTCGTCGGACCGTCCATCCGGCGGGAGGCTAGTTGAGCTTGCGCCGGATGGCCGCCACCGCCTGCTGGGCCGGCCGGTGGTCGGGCCGCAGGTCCAGCACCGCGCCGAATTCCTGGAGGGCGCGCGAGTACATCTCCTTGGCCAGGTACACGCGGCCGAGGTTCAGCCGCGGAAACTCGGGCGAGGCGTAGCGCGAGGCGCGGGTGGCGCGCTCGAGCCAGGGGATGGCGTCGTCGAGCCGTCCCATCTCGATGAGGTAGGCGCCGATGTCGTTGTAGGGGTTGCCGAAGGTCGGGTCCACGGCAATGGCCTTCTGGCACTCCTCGATCGCGTCCTCCAGCCTTCCCTGGAACGAATAGGTCCAGCCGAGGAAGGTGTGGGCCTCCGCGGTGGGGCAGGCGGCGAGCGACCGCTGATAGAGCTCGATCGCGGCCTCGAGGTCTCCGCTCATCTGGGCCTCGAGGCCCCGGCGCCAGTATTCGGCCGCCGCGTCGGGAGCGCTCACGGCCGGAACGTGACCGCTCCCGCCTTGGCCAGGACGTCGATGTATTCGGAGACGGCCGCCGGCTCGAGCGGCTCGAACTCGGCGCTGACCGCGTCCCGGATGTCCGCCACCGTGCGCGTGCCGTCGATGAAGTTCACGATCTCGTAGGTCACGTCATCGGTCCGAGGGACGCGGGTGATGGCAATCGAGGCCGCCTCCCGCCCTGCCTTCTCCATCACCCAATCATCGCTCGGAGAGAGCGGCCCCTTGACCGCCGGATTGCGCACGGGGACCCGGGCGTCGGCGCGCCCTGGCGAGGAAGCCGTGCGCCCGGGCGGAAGCGAATCCAGGAGGCCCTTGGCCGCCGCATCCAGGCTCGCCTGGAGACGGTCGATCATCCGGTCCTGGCCTTCGCCGAAGCGCGAGACCGACCGCAACCGCCGCTGCTCCCGCCGTG
>Ga0207708_10003564_pt1 | contig 11478 bp, 12 predicted proteins | sample KBSK5101metaG_FD_184340 | JGI IMG/M metagenome (GOLD analysis project Ga0207708, IMG submission 184340) | Corn, switchgrass and miscanthus rhizosphere microbial communities from Kellogg Biological Station, Michigan, USA - KBS K5-10-1 metaG... | ecosystem: Host-associated > Plants > Roots >...
CGTCTCGGCACTGGCTGCATCACTCGAAATGGTGGGCGTTTCCTGCACGATCCTCCTCAGCAAGCATCCTTGTGTGACGGAAACTTCATTCTCATCCTCGGCGAATCATACATTCGCGTACAGAGAACTCAAGCAGATGCTTGGAACTCCTCCTGCCTGCAATTAATGGTGCGACAAACCACCCGCAAACGTCTCACCAGTGCGAGCGAAACTCCATTCCTGTCTTGCGGGAACGCACGCTCCGAGAGTACGGTTCTCATAATCGGAAGGATGATTCTTGATAACTGAGGCCAGCGCGTGAAGACCGCAGTTGTGACAGGTGGCGGCTCCGGCATCGGACAAGCCGTCGCGCGCCGGTTGCGCGCCGACGGCTTACACGTCGCCACCATCGACCTCAACCCGTCCGACGACGAATTCGCCTACACCGCTGACGTCACCCACCGCACCGCGGTCGAGGACGCGCTGACCGCGATCCGCGCTCAGCTGGGGCCGGTGACCGTTCTGGTGAACGCCGCGGGACTCGAGAAGTTCAAGCGGTTCACCGACCTCAAGTTCGAGGACTGGCAGCGGGTGATCGACGTCAACCTCAACGGCGTCTTCCACTGCATCCAGGCGGTGCTGCCCGACATGATCGAGGCCGGCTGGGGCCGGATCGTCAACATCTCGTCCTCAAGCACGCACTCCGGGCAGCCATACATGTCGCCATATGTGGCCGCCAAGTCGGCGGTCAACGGCCTCACCAAATCGCTGGCATTGGAGTACGGGCCCGCGGGCATCACCGTCAACGCGGTGCCGCCCGGCTTCATCGACACACCGATGCTGCGCAAATCGGAAGCGCGCGGCTATCTCGTCGTCGAGCAGAACATCGAGGCGACACCCGTACGCCGCATCGGCAAGCCCGAGGACATCGCGGCGGCGTGCGCATTTCTGATCTCCGAGGAAGCCGGGTACATCACCGGACAGATCTTGGGCGTCAACGGCGGCCGAAACACATAAGCAATCGATACGAAAGGACAACCTTCGAATGGGACGCGTTCAAGGGAAAGTCGCATTTGTCACCGGCGCGGCGCGCGGCCAGGGCCGTAGCCACGCGGTCCGGCTCGCCGAAGAAGGCGCGGACATCATCGCGGTCGACCTGTGCCAGGACATCCCGACCATCGGCTACCCGATGGCGACACCCGAGGACCTCGAGGAAACCGGCAAGCTCGTTGAGAAGACCGGTCGCAGCGTCGTGACAGCCCAGGCCGATGTCCGCGAGGCGGCCCAGCTTCGTGTGGCGCTGGAGCGCGGCATCGCCGAGTTCGGCAAGGTCGACATCGTCGTCGCCCAGGCAGGCATCGCGGGCATGAAAGGCCAACCGCCCCTGCAGGCTTGGGTCGACGTCATCAACACCAACCTGATCGGCACCATCAACGCGATCAACGTCGCGCTGCCGCACCTGTCCGAGGGCGCCGCCATCGTCGCAACCGGGTCGACCGCTGCACTGATGGACACCCACAACAAGCCCGATCCAGGCAACGACCCCGGCGGCATGGCCTATGTGCACTCCAAGCGGGCGCTGTCGACGTACGTGCACGACCTTGCGACCGAGCTCGCGCCGCGCGGCATCCGCGCCAACGTGGTTCACCCGACCAACTGCAACACCGACATGCTGCAGAGCGAGCCGATGTACAAGTCGTTCCGGCCGGACCTCGAGCACCCGACTCTCGCGGACGCCGAGCCTGTGTTCTACGTGCAGCAGGCGATGAAGGTGCCGTGGATCGAGCCCGTCGACATCAGCAACGCCGTGCTGTGGCTGGCGTCGGACGAGGCCCGCTACGTCACCGGCATGCAGGTGCGGGTCGACGCCGGCGGCTACCTGAAGTGGTACGACTACCACAACTGACGAAGGAGCTTTAAGTGAAGGTCTTTGTCGACTCCGGGCGCTGCCAGGGCCACACGCTGTGCTCGATGATCGCCCCAGATTCCTTCGAGCTCAGCGACATTGATGGCACATCGTCACCCGTGAACGAAGTGGTTCCGCCCGGCCAAGAGGATGCGGTCCGCGAGGCAGTGCATTCCTGCCCCGAGCAGGCCATCTCGATCGAAGAATGAGCAACAACCGAAAGCCAAGGGAGACAAGGTCTTGAGCGTCGACGACCTTACCGCCGCCGACGGCGACCGCAAGAAGAACACCTATCACTTCGACCGACATACGCCGGAGTACCGGTTGCAGTTCGAGAAGATCACCGAGGAGATGCAGTCCCGGTGCCCCGTGGCGTGGTCGGACACCTACAACGGTCACTGGGTGGCGGCAGGCAGCAAGGAAGTCTTCGAACTCGCGCGCTGTCCCGTGGTGTCCAACCATCACGATCTGACGGGCGAGACGCCGTACCAGGGCATCACCATCCCGAAGGCGCAACGGGCGACGGTCGTGCGCGGCGGCATCCTGGAGATGGACGAGCCCGAGCACAGCCTTTACCGGGGTGCGTTGAACCCCTACCTCTCCCCCGCCGCGGTCAAGCGGTGGCAGCCGTTCGTCGGCGAGATCGTGCGCGCGGCGCTCGACGAGAAGATCGAGTCCGGCCGGATCGACTTCGTCGACGACCTCGCCAACATCGTCCCCGCCGTGCTCACCCTCGCGATGATGGGCATCGAGCTGAAGAAGTGGCCGGTCTACAGCGAGCCGGCCCACCTGTCCGTGTCCACCCCGGAGCACTCTCCCGACGCACCACGTGTTGCCGAGATGAACCGGCAGATGGGCATCGACATGATCAACACCATGATGGAGGTCCGCGAGAATCCGCGGCCGGGGCTTATCAACGCGTTGTTGCAACTGCGCATCGAGGGCGAACCGGCCCCCGACCTGGAGATCCTGGGCAACCTCGGGCTCATCATAGGCGGCGGCTTCGACACCACCACCGCACTCACCGCCCACTCGCTCGAATGGCTTTCTGACCACCCGGACCAGCGCGAGTTGCTCAGCCGGGAACGCGACTCGCTGCTCAACCCCGCGACGGAGGAGTTCCTGCGCTTCTTCACGCCCGCGCCGGGTGACGGCCGCACGTTCTCCGGCGACGTCGACGTGGAGGGTACGAAGTTCAAAGAGGGCGAGCGGCTCTGGATCTCCTGGGCCATGGCCAATCGCGACCCCTCGGTGTTCGAGAAGCCCAACGAGCTCGCGATGGACCGAAAAGGCAACCGGCACTTCAGCTTCGGCATCGGCGCACACCGCTGCGTCGGTTCGAACGTCGCCAGGACGGTGTTCAAATCGATGCTCACGGCGGTACTCGACCGGATGCCCGACTACGTATGCGACCCCGAGGGCACCGAACACTACGAGACTATCGGGGTGATCCAGGGCATGAAGCACCTGCCTGCGACGTTCACCCCTAGCAAGCCGCTCGGCCCCGGCCTCGACGAGACGCTGGACAAGCTGCAACGGATCTGCGACGAGCAAGAACTCGCGCGCCCAATCACCGAACGCAAGGAAACCGCCGTCATCGATTGACACCGAGTGATTTGATAGGCAGCCAGCGGGTTGAGGTAGACGAAGGGACGACCATGAAGTCGGTGAAGCTCGCGATCGCGACGACCGCCCTTGCCGCGGCGGCGGCGATGGTTGCCCCGGCCGCCAACGCTTACGTGCTCGGTAACTACGACGTACTGACCAACAGGTACGAACGGGCTTCATGGTTCTGGGCCTTCTATCCATGTCAAACCGCGGCACCCGACTGCTTGAAAATCAGCGCGGCTCCGCGGCTGAAGTTCTACAACTACTACGACGGCACCGCGCACCTCGCCAACGGCCGCTGGACCTTGAACGTCGACGTCTCCGACGGCCTGCAGTGCCTTCCCGGCTACGCAATGCCGACGCACGAGACGTGGTCGTGGGACGATGCCACGCTGGCCGGAACCATTGAGTCGAATTACGACGTCGGCTGCTTCAATGGCCCACCCGGATCCCAGTTCTGGACCTTCGCCCTGCAGCGGTTGTGATTTCGTTCTAGCACCCCGGCGGCGGCACGAACCCGCCGAGCAATTCCTCGACGCATCGTGCCGCCGCGAGCGTCGTGCGGTCCTCGAGATAGGGCCCGACGATCTGGATCCCCACCGGCAGACCCGATGGCGTGCGCCCGACGGGGACAACCGTGGCGGGCAGGTAGGCGACGGTGGCCAGGCCTACCCAGCCGAACATGTCCAGGTATGGCCGGGTGCCGCCGTCCGTGTGGATCTTTCGGCGGGCCAACGGCTTGTCGTGGTCGTGCGCGATCGCGGAAACAACGGCGACCGGCATGAGCAGAGCGTCGACCTCGCGGAAGAAGTCCGCTACCCGGGCACGCAGCTGCTCGCGTTTCTCGTTGGCGGACAACCAGTCTCGATGGAGCAGCTTCGACGAACGCTCCATCAGCGGGTACAACAGCTCCATGTGCAGCCCGACCACTTCCGGCAACGCCACCGGCGGCCGCACATCGACGATGCGGGCACCGGCCTGGCGGACGGCGGTCACCGCCGACTCGAGCACGCTGCGCACGTCATGTTCGACCGGATACGCCGGATCATCAAGCCACACCGCCAATCGCAACTCGGACAACGCCTTTGCGCGCGCGGCAGGGAGTTCCAGCCGCCATCCCGTTGCGCGGTGGCCGTCCGCCCCGGCGAGGATGTCGAGTGCCATCTCGAGGTCGTCGACATCGCGCGCCATCGGGCCCACGACATTGAGATCGGTATCGGCGAGCGCCCCTGGCGGCGGCGGCAGGTGTCCCCGCTGCGGCACGACTCCCCAACTCGGTTTGTGTCCGCAGGTGCCGCACCAGTTCGACGGCACCCGTATCGATCCTGCGATGTCGCTGCCCAATTCGAGCGCCGTCAGGCCCGCTGCGAGCGCCGCGGCAGACCCGCCGGACGACCCTCCGGTGCTCCGCGTCGTGTCCCACGGGTTGTTGGTGGTACCGAAGATCGGGTTGAACGTCTGCCAATCGCCGGCCAGTTTCGGTGTGTTGGTCTTGCCGAAGATCACCGCGCCGGCTTCGCGCAGCCGCCGCACAGCCTCGGCGTCACGCTCGGGCACGTGGTCCCAGGCCTCGAGGCCGCAGGTGGTGCGAATGCCCGCCGTCTCGTACGTGTCCTTGATCGTCATCGGCACTCCGTGCAGCGGACCGTAGACGTCACCGCGGGCCAACGCAGCATCGGCCGCGTCCGCCGCGCGCTGCGCCCCGTAGGGATCCAGCGTCACGACAGCGTTGAGCAACGGATTCAACCGTTCGACGCGCTCCAGATAACAGTCGAGCAACTCGCGGCTCGACACCTCACGGCGCCTCAGCGCAACCGCCAGTTCGTGAGCGGGGCGCGTCACGATCTCCGACATGGTGTCCTCATGATGCCCGACGGTCGATTCCGCCGAGGACGGGTCGTGAGACTTTTAAGCAAACAGTACAAATTGCCCCAACGTTGCCCAACGCTGCCAGACTGGCCGCGGGATCGATTGCGGCACACAGTGCATTCGGTTACCGGGCGGTGCAGGGAAAGGCGGAAACCGGTGACACTCAGCACAAACAGTGACCTCTTCAAAGACGTCTACTACGACCCGTACGACGTGGATCTCAACACCGATCCGTACCCGATGTTCCTGCGGATCCGGGAGGAGACGCCACTGTATTTCAACAACCGCCACGGCTTCTACGCACTGAGCCGATACGACGACGTCGACGCCGCACTTGTCGACCACGACACGTTCAGCTCATCACACGGTGCCGTGCTGGAAATCATCCAATCAGGCATGGAGATTCCGCCGGGCAGCCTGATCTTCGAGGATCCGCCGATCCACAACATCCATCGTAAGCTGCTCTCCCGGATCTTCACCCCACGGAAGGTCAGCGCGCTGGAGCCGAGGATCCGGGAGTTCACGGCACGCTGCCTCGATCCGCTGATAGACACCGGACGGTTCGACTTCGTCAAGGATCTCGGCGCGCAGATGCCGATGCGGGTGATCGGGATGTTGCTCGGCATCCCCGAATCCGATCAGCAACATGTCGTCGACCACGGCGACTCGACGTTGCGCACCGAGCGGGGCGGCAAGATTACCGAGAACCCCGACGGGGCCATCGCCACCGGCGAGGTGTTCGCGTCATACATCGACTGGCGCGCCGAGCACCCGTCAGACGACATCATGACCGAGTTGCTCAACGCCGAGTTCGCCGACGAGACCGGCGCCACGCGCCGCCTCGGCCGCGACGAGCTGCTGCTGTACCTCCAGGTCATCGCGACAGCAGGCAGTGAGACGACGACCCGGCTGCTCGGCTGGGCGGGCAAGGTGTTCGCTGAGCACCCCGACCAGCGTCGCGACATGGTCGACAACAGGGCGCTACTGCCAGCGGCGATCGAGGAGCTGTTGCGGTTCGAGCCGCCCGCACCTCACGTCAGCAGGTATGTGACCCGGGATCTGGAGTACTACGGGCACCAGGTGCCCGCGGGCAGCGCGATGATGCTGATCGTGGGCGCCGCCAACCGCGATCCCCGCCGATTCGGGCCGGACAGCGAGATGTTCAACATCCACCGCGAACCGCACCAGCATCTCGCCTTCGGCGTCGGCACCCATTTCTGCCTTGGCAACGCGTTGGCCCGGCTCGAGGGACGCATTGCTCTCGAAGAGATCCTCGATCGATTCCCCCACTGGGATGTCGACCTCACCAATGCGGAGCTGAGCCCGACGTCGACGGTGCGCGGCTGGGAATCGATGCCGGCCGTGGTGTCATGACCGGCCGGGTCGAGGGCAAGGTCGCCTTCATCACGGGCGCCGCGCGCGGTCAGGGCCGCAGCCACGCGGTGCGGCTCGCACAGGAGGGTGCCGACATCATCGCTGTCGACATCTGTAAAGCGATCGACAACGTGGTGTATCCCGCTTCCACGCCTGAGGATCTCCAGGAGACCGTGAGCCTGGTCGAGCAACTAGGTCGACGGATCGTGCCCGCGCAGATGGATGTTCGTGACTATGACACGCTGAAGGACACCGTCGACGCCGCCGTCGAGCGACTCGGGCGACTGGACATCATCGTGGCCAATGCGGGTATCGGCAGGGCAACAAGCTGCACAAGATCCCCGAACACATCTGGGATGACATGATCGACATCAACTTGACTGGTGTGTGGCACTCCGTGAAAGCCGGTGTGCCACACCTACTCGCGGGCGGCCGTGGCGGATCGATCATCCTCACCGGTTCGGTCGGCGGCATGAGGGCCCACCCCCACACCGGTCACTACATCGCCGCCAAGCACGGTGTCGTCGGCCTGATGCGGACGTTCGCAGTGGAGCTCGGGCAACACATGATCCGCGTCAACTCGATACATCCGACCCAGGTCAACACGCCGATGGCGATGAACGACGCCACTTTTCGGCTGTTCGCGCCGCACAAGGAGAATCCGGGGCCGGAGGACTTCGCCCCGGTCTCACAGATGATGCACACGCTGCCAGTGCCCTGGGTGGAACCCGAGGACATCAGCAACGCAGTGTTGTTCTTCGCCTCTGACGAATCTCGTTACGTCACAGGCGTTCAGCTGCCCGTGGACGCGGGCTGCCTACTTAAATAGGACGAGATAGAGGAGACGAGCATGCCTGATTACGACTACGAGGAAATGAAGAAGGAAGCCGAGCAGTACATCAAGTTCGAGAAAGACGTCAAGAACCGAATCGCCTACGTCACGTTCGATCGGCCCGAAGCGCAGAACTCCACCACCCTCGGCATGCGCCAGAACTATGCCGACCTGATCCACAAGTGCAACGTGGACGACGACGTCAAGGTCGTCGTGATTCGTGGTGAGGGTGAGGATTTCGGAAGCGGCGGCGACCTTCCCGAACAGCGCGGCATGTTGGAGAACCCGGGGATGCCGCTGCTGCACGAGCTTGCGATCAACGACGACGACGTGAAGTACCCACCAGGCGGTTCGTATCGCTATCTCTCCACGGTCACCGACTTCTATGCAAAGGCCCGTGCCGGCAACCGGCCGCTGCAGGAACTGCGCAAGATCAGCATCATCGAGGCGAAGGGCTATTGCTACGGCTGGCACTTCTACCAGGCCGGCGACGCCGACCTGGTGATCTCCTCCGACGACGCGCTGTTCGGGCATCCGGCGTTCCGCTACGTCGGGTGGGGGCCGCGGCTGTGGTGGTGGGCGGAGACGATGGGCCTGCGTAAGTTCTCCGAAATGCTGTTCACCGGACGCCCTTTCAGCGCGAAGGAGATGTACGAGTGTGGATTCGTCAACAGTGTGGTGCCTCGGGACAAGCTCGAAGCGGAGACGCAGAAGTATGCGTTGGCGTGCTCGAAGTCCCGTCCCACCGACACGGTCGCAGTGCAGAAGACGTTCCTGGAGCTGTACAAGCAGCACAAGGGTGAGTACTTCGGCAGCTTGCTGACCGGCATGGTCGAAGGCATGCTGCCGCTCATCCAGAACGACCAGGTGAACGAGGTCGACCTGACCGAGGGCACGTTTGCAAAGGGCCTCAACAACGTGGTGAAGGACAACGACTTGAACTTCCCGCCCGAGTGGCGGCTGAGCCGCTCGGGGCGCAGCAAGCCCTGAGTCCATGTCGGCACTGAACGGCATCCGCGTCGTCGAACTGGCCGAATCGGTGGCCGGGGAATACTGCGGAAAGTTGCTGGCCGACTTCGGCGCCGACGTCATCAAGATCGAACCGCCCGGGTGGGGCTGCGCCACCCGGGCCATGGCGCCACACGTCGGCGAGGGCGGCGGGACCGAGCGAAGCCAGGTCTTCGCCTACCTGTACATGACGAGCCGAAGCCACTGGGTCCAACTCAAACAACTCATGGACCATCCGCCTTGGCTCGACGAATTCGACGATGACTGGCTCGAGTTCTCCGTGACGCCCGAGAAGGTCGAGACGTTTCACCGTGGGTTTGCGGCCTGGGTCAAGCGTCAGACGAAAAATGCCGTCGCCGATACGGCTCAACGCCTAGGGGTGCCACTGGTGCCGGTGAACGGCGCTGCCGACCTGCGGCGTTCGGCGCAGTACCGCCATCGTGGCTTCTTCCGGGACGTCGCACATCCGGTGCTCGGCACTGCGGCGTACCCCACAGTCCCATACAGAATGAGTAGCTCGCCGGTCGAGATCACCTGCCCCGCACCGGCTCTCGGACAACACACCGCGGAAGTCCTCACTGAAATTCGACCCCCTCGAAACACGATTGAGCGTCAAGTCGCCGCAACTCAAACCACCGAAGGCCTCGCGCGGTGGCCCGTTGGAAGGCGTGCGCGTCGTCGAACTCACCAAGGTGTGGGCCGGTCCGTATGCCGGCAAGCTGCTGGCATTCCTGGGCGCCGAGGTGATCAAGGTCGAGAACGCCGCCACCCCCGAGGGAATGCGTGCCTACGGTGGCACCGACATCAACCACGCTCCGCTCTTCCTAAGCATCAATCCCGAAATCCTCAGCGTCGACCTCGATATCAAGACGCCCGCAGGGCTGGATCGATTGCGGGACCTGATCGGCCGGAGCGACATCGTGATCAACAACCTGCGGCCGGGCGCAAAGGAGCGGCAAGGGCTGAGCTACGACGACCTCAAGGCCATCAAATCCGACATCATCTCGGTCTCGATCAAGATGTGGGGCAACGACGGACCGCTCGGCTATCAGACGGGCTACGCGCCATGCTTCGCCGCACTGGCGGGCCTCGCATCGGTAATCGGCTACCAGGGCGGTCCGCCACTCGGCGCGAGCATGCGCTACGGGGACTCCACGGTGGGCGCCGCCTCGGCCTTCGCCGCGGTCGCGGCGCTGCTGCATCGCGAACTGACCGGAGAAGGCCAATTCGTCGACGTGTCGGCGGTTGAGGTGCTGTCGTCGATGATCGGCGACCTGCTGCTCGAACAGAATTCGGCGGGCAGGGATCTGGGGCCCGACGGTAACCGGCATTCAGATATGGCCCCTCATGGCTGCTATCCGTGTTCGGGTGCGGACTGGATCGCGATCGCCGTCGCCGACGACGCGGAATGGCATCGGCTGTGCGACGCTCTGGGCGCAGGCATGCTCGCCAACGACCCGCGGTACGCGACATCTTCGGGGCGGATCGTGAACGCCGAGCCGCTCGATCGCGACATCGGCGAGTTCACCCGCGCACACGACGCCGCCGATCTGGCTCAGCGCTTGCGTCGTGCCGGAGTCTCTGCGAACAAGAGCGCGACCTCGATCGACGTCATCGGCGACGAACTGCTGTGGCAGCGCGGCCTGTACCGGTTCGTCAGCGACCACCGCGAGGGACAACGCCCCGTCCTGGGGCCGCCGTGGCGGATGTCGCGCGCATCGGCGCGGGTCGAGCGAGGCGCCCCGGACCTCGGTGAAGACAATGACTACGTGTTCAACGACATTCTCAAGAAGGTGACGAAGTGACAGCCACGCTCGCAGGCACCGTGGCGTTGGTCACCGGCGCAAGCAGCGGTATCGGCGCCGCGACCGCTCGGGCGCTGGCCGGGCAGGACGCGGCGGTCGCCTTGCTGGCGCGCCGTGCCGACCGACTGCACGAACTGGTGGCCGAGCTCGAAGCGGCGGGCGGCACGGCGCTGGCGGTGCCTGCGGATGTGACCGACGCGGACCAGGTCGCCAGCGCCGTCGCGGCCGTCATCGGCGAGCTGGGCCGGCTCGACATATTGGTGAACAACGCCGGACTCATGCGCACGGGCGACGCCGCGGACGCACCATTGAAGGACTGGGACGATCTGGTGGCGGTCAACATCCAGGGCGTCCTGTACGCGACTCGTGCCTCGCTCCCCCACCTGATCACCGCGGCGGCGGACTCACCCCGCGGTGTCGCGGACGTCGTCACCGTCAGCTCCACCGCGGGCAGGGTGGCCCGGCCGAACACGGCCGTGTACTCGCTGACCAAATTCGGCGTCAACGCCTTCAGCGAAGGCATCCGGCAGGAGCTGATCGGCAAGCGCGTCCGCGTCGGCATCGTCGGACCGGGCACTGTGGAGACCGAGATCACCGACCACCTCCCGGCGGAGGCGCGGGAAGCCTTCAACCAGCGCACCGCGGGCATGGTCAAGCTGTACCCGGAGGACATCGCTGAAGCCGTCGTCTACATGGTCACCCGGGACCGCAGGGTCGCGGTCAACGAGATGCTGATTCGCGCCGCCGAGCAGACCTGGTGAACGACGGCGGGGTCACCGGCGACCGGATCAACGTCGCGTTCCCCGCACACCCCGCTGCCCTTCGCGACGGCGGTGTCACCTTTCTCACCAACGCATTTCACGCATCGGGTGCGCTGGGCGGACAGAACCGCGTCGCGCGGATCGCCTTGTGTGAAGAAGTACCCGGCGGCAGCACGGGTAGGAAGCTGGTCCTTGACGTCGAATATGAAGAGCCCCAGCCGGGCTTGCCCATCGAGTTGTTCGTGAAGTTCTCCCGCGACTTTGACGACCCGATCCCGACGCAAGGATCTCCGACCTCGGCCCGACGACAAGCCGGACGGATCCTCGCATCAAGGA
>Ga0207708_10003565_pt1 | contig 11477 bp, 8 predicted proteins | sample KBSK5101metaG_FD_184340 | JGI IMG/M metagenome (GOLD analysis project Ga0207708, IMG submission 184340) | Corn, switchgrass and miscanthus rhizosphere microbial communities from Kellogg Biological Station, Michigan, USA - KBS K5-10-1 metaG... | ecosystem: Host-associated > Plants > Roots >...
CGGCTGCACCAGATCCTGGTGCTGCAGCCGCGGCTGACGGACCTGCGCGCCCCGCAGCGTGCGCAGCGCGCCCTGCTCCACCGCCACGTGATCGGCGAAGCGCTGACCTGGCTGGAGATGCACGGCGGCCGTCCCGACGCCGTGCAGCACTGGCAGGCGCTGCAGGCGGAGACCGGACCGGGCGCGCCCGTCGACGGCAACCGCGCCGTGGATCCGGGCGGGGCGCATCACCCGCGACGCCGCCGTCGCCGCCGGCGGAGGCGCTTTCCCTCGGCCGCGCCTCAGGAATAGGCCACAGATAAACACAGACAAACACGGATGCTGCCTTATCCGTGTTCATCCGTGTTCATCTGTGGCGTTTATCCGTGTTTATCGGTGGCGTTCACCCGGCGGGACTTCCATTGAAACGATAGCCGACGCCGCGCACGGTCAGCAGGTGCTTCGGCCGCGACGGCTCCTCCTCGATATAGCGGCGCAGGCGGACGATGAAATTGTCGATGGCGCGGGTGTCGGTGTCCTCGCGCAGCCCCCACACCTGCTCCAGCATCGTCTTGCGCGAGACCGCCTTGCCTTCGTGATCGATCAGGTAGCGGAGCAGGTTGGCTTCCATCAGCGTGAGCTGCAGGACGCGCTCGCCGACGGTCAGCTCGAGCGTGTCGAAGTCGATCGTGCGCCCGTTGAAGGAGACGCGATTCTCGCGCGGTCCGGGCTGCGGATCCTGGCGCGACCAGGTGCTGCGCCGCAGCAGGCTGCCGATGCGCGCGAGCAGGATCGCCAGCTCCGTCGGCTTGGCGAGATAGTCGTCGGCCCCCGCCGCGAACCCGTTGAGCACGTCGTCGGGGCGGCCGCGCGCCGTCAGCATCAGCACGGGCACGAAGTTCTGCCGCCGCCGCAGCTCGCGCGCGACGGTGAACCCGTCCATGCCCGGCAGCATCACGTCGAGCACGACGAGGTCGTAGTGCTGCGCCGGATCGAGGAGCCGCGCGAGCGCCCGGTCGCCGCTCTCTTCGACCTCTGCTGAGTAGCCTTCGGCCTCGAGGTTGAAGCGCAGCCCCTCTGCCAGGTGATGCTCGTCCTCGACGATCAGGACGCGCTGGGACGTGCGGCCCCTCACGCGGATGCCGGGGCCACCGGAAGCAGCAGCGTGAAGGTGCTGCCGCGTCCCTCGCCGGCGCTTTCGGCGAAGGCGCGGCCGCCGTGCTTGCGCGCGACGGAGCGGACGATGAAGAGACCGAGACCGGTCCCCTTGGTGCGGACCGCGACGCTGGCGGGAATACGATAGAAGCGCTTGAAGATCCGTTTCAGCTCCGCCGGAGAGATGCCGACCCCCTGGTCGGTCACGCGGATCGCGACCCGCTGCTGCGGCAGCTCCTCGAGCTCGACGCGCACCTTCACCGGGGTCGGCGAGTACTTGACCGCGTTGTCGATCAGGTTCCAGACGGCGGCCTTCAACTCGTCGCTGTCGCCGAGCACGGTGGCGTTCGGCGTGCGCTGGACGTACTCGAGGGCGTCCGGCCCGAGGTGAAACCGGGTCCGTGCCAGCTCGACGCATTCGCGCGCGAGCTGCGCGAGATCGAGGCGCGTGCGCGCGCTGCGGCGCAGGATCGACCCGGTCGCGCCGGCGCGCAGCACCTGTTCGATGGTGTGGAGCAGGCGGTCGCTGTCCTCCAGCATGATCTGGTAGAACTCGCGCCGCCGGGCATCGTCCAGGTCGCGCGTCTGCAGCGTCTGCAGGTAGAGCCGGATCGAGGCGACCGGCGTCTTCAGCTCGTGCGTGACGGCGTTGATGAAGGAATCGTGCTGCTCGTTGCGCCGAATCTCGCGAACGAGGAAGATCGTGTTGATGACCATGCCCGCGATGATCACCATGAAGAAGATCGTCCCGAAGACGATCAGCACCCCTTCCCGCCAGTTCAGCACCAGCCAGCTGATGTTGAGCGTCACCGCCGCCGCGACCAGGCAGATGCCGAAGATCGTAAAGAAGATGGTCTTGCGCTGGCGACCGGAGATCATGGCCAAATCAGGATACCGAAACCGGCGGGACCTGAGCTATCTTCCGAATGTTCCGCGCCTTTCGGATTGCCCGGAACCTGCATGACCGCCGCCGTCCGCCTCTCCATCCTCGCCCTCGTGCTGGCGCTGTCCGGGTGCGCCCTCGCCAAGCGGAAAGCCGTGGGCATGGTCGCCGACACCCTCGCCTCGAGCGGCGACGTCTTTACCAGGGACGACGACCTCGAGCTGGTCGGGCAGGCCATCCCGTTCGGCTTGAAGCTCTACGAGTCGCTGCTCGACTCGTCGCCGAAGAACAAGAACCTGCTGATCGCGACGTGCAGCAACTTCACACAGTACGGCGTGGCCTTCGTGGAGACCGAGGCCATGGTGCTCGGCGAAAAAGAGCACCACGACGAGGTGGCGCGCCTGAACGCGCGCGCGCTCAAGCTCTACCTCCGTGCCCGGGGCTACTGCCTGCGCGCGATGGACGTCCGGTTCGCCGGGATCGGGCCGAAGCTGCTGACCGACCCGGTGCCGGCGCTCGCGAAGGCCGGCAAGGCGGACGTGCCGCTCCTCTACTGGACCGCGGCGTCGTGGGGATCGGCGATCGGGCTCGGCATCGACAAGCCGGATCTCGTCATCGACATGCCGGCGGTGCGCGCGCTCGCCGATCGCGCGCTGGCGCTGGACCCGGACTGGGGCAACGGCGCCATCCACGAGATGTTCATCTCGCTCGACAGCCTGCCCGAGGCGCTCGGCGGATCGCCGGCGAAGGCGCGCGAGCACTTCGAGCGCGCGGTGGCGCTCGAGAAGGGCAGCTCCCCCGGGCCCTACGTCGCGCTGGCGCTCGGCGTCTCGGTCCCGGCGCAGGACCGCGCCGAGTTCGAGTCGCTGCTGAAGAAGGCGCTGGCCGTCGATCCCGAACAGGACCCGCACAACCGGCTCGTCACGCTCGTCCAGCAGCGCCGCGCGCGCGCGCTGCTCGATCACATCGACACGATGTTCACCAAGTGAGGCAGATACATGTCCCTGCGACTGCGGCTTTCGATCGTTCTCGTGTTCCTGACCGGCGCGTTCCTGCACGCGGGCGCCGACATCAGGCTCGCGACCCTCGTGCCGGCTGGCACCACGTGGCACAAGGCGCTACTCGACATGGGCAACACCTGGAAGGCCGACACCGGCGGCCGCGTCGGCCTGACGATCTATCCCGGCGGCACGCAGGGTGACGAGACGACGACGCTGAAGAAGATGCAGAACGACATCCTGCAGGCCGCGTTCCTGACCTCGGTCGGGCTGGCGGAAGTGGACGAGGCATTCAACGTCTTCGGCATGCCCTTCTTCATCGAGACGACCGAAGAGGAAACGGCGGTCGAGCAGAAGCTCACGCCCATCCTCGAGCAGCGGCTGCAGGCCAAGGGGCTGCACCTGCTCGCGTGGGGCACCGGCGGATGGGTGCAGGTGTTCTCGAAGAAGCCGCTGCGCACCCTGGGCGACGTCAAGGGGGCGAAGCTGTTCGCGTCGAAAGGCAACGACAAGTGGATCCAGTGGTACGTCGCCAACGGCTTCCACCCGGTCGCGCTGCTGCCGGCCGACATCCCGGCGCAGCTGAAGCTTTCCACCGGCCTCATCGACACCACGCCGAACCCGCCCTACCTCGCGCTGTCGCTGCAGATCTTCCGCGATGCGAAGTACATGCTCGACCTGCACATCGCCCCGCTGACCGCGGCGCTCGTCGTCACCAACAAGGCGTGGAACGCCATCTCGCCCGAGGACCGCGGCAAGCTCACCTCCTCCGCCCAGGCGCTCGAGGCGCGCGTGCGCGCCGAGGCGCCGGTGCAGGATGCCGAGTCGATCAAGCAGATGCAGGCGCGCGGTCTGCAGGTGATCACGCTCGATCCCAAGGCCGCCGCGGAGTTCCGCTCCGCCGCCAGCGAACTGGTGAAGACGATGCGCGGCGGCATGGTGCCGGCGGACATCTACGACGCCGCGCTTCAGGCTCGCGATGCTTATCGAAAGTCCCGCGGGAAGTAGCGAGCCGGCCGCGCCGCCGGGCCTGGCGGCGCGGATCGAAAACATCGTCGCCAGCCTGACGCTGTTCGGGATCATGCTGCTGCCGCTCGCCGAGATCGGCTCGCGGCGGTTCCTGCACGCCGCGATTCCCGGATCGTCGGCGATCGTGTCGGCGCTGACGCTGTGGCTCGGCCTGCTCGGCGCCGCGATTGCCGCGCGCGACGGCAAGCTGCTCACGCTCGCCACCGGCGAGTTCCTGCCGAAAGGGCCGATCGGCGCGGCCGCCCATACCTTCGCCGCCGCGATCGGCGCGCTCGTCGCGACGGTGTTCGGCCTGGCCGGCGTCGCGCTCGTCCGCAGCGATCGCGCCGCCGGCAGCATGCTCACCGAGGCGATTCCCGTCTGGGTCGCCGACCTGGCGCTGCCGATCGGCTTCGCGCTCATCGCGGCGCGGCTGGTCTGGCGCGCGTGGCCTGCCTGGCAGGCGCGCCTCGCGGCCTCGCTCGGCATCGTCGCCGGCATCCTCGTCAACGCGAACCGCGCCGGCCTGGCGGGGCACGCGCTGACACCGTGGCTGCTGCTCGTGCTGCTCGCAGGTGCGTGCGGCGCGCCGATCTTCGCGCTGCTCGGCGGCATCGCGCTCTTCGCCTCGCTCACGCTCGGCAACCCGCCGGTCGTGCTGCCGATGATGGCCTACCAGGAGCTGACGACGTCCACGGGCGTGGCGGCGATCCCGCTGTTCACCCTCGCCGGGTTCCTGCTGGCGGAGGGACGATCGTCGGAGCGGCTGCTGCGCGTCTTCCGCGCGTGGTTCGGGTGGGCGCCGGGCGGCACCGCGATCGCCGCCGCGACACTCTGCGCGTTCTTCACGCTCTTCACGGGCGGGTCGGGCGTCACGATCCTCGTCCTCGGCGGGCTGCTGCTGCCGGCGCTCGTCGCCAGCGGCTATCGCGAGCGCTTCTCGATCGGGCTCCTCACCGCGTCCGGATCGCTCGGCCTGCTCTTCCCGCTGTCGCTGCCGCTGATGCTCTACGGCATCGTCTCGCAGAAGGCGTCGATCGAGGATCTGTTCATCGGCGGGCTCGTTCCCGGCCTGCTGATGCTCAGCCTGCTGGCCGGGCTCGGCGTCCGCGAGGGCATCAGGACCGCCGCGGCGCGCAATCCCTTCCGCATTCAGGACGCGATGCGCGCGATCTGGGAAGCGAAGTGGGAGCTGCTGCTGCCGGTGTTCGTCGTCGGCACCTTCATCGGCGGCATCGCCACGCTGGTCGAGTCGGCGCCGATGGCCGCGCTCTACACCGTCATCGTCCAGCGCTACGTGAACCGCGACCTGCCGTCGTGGGGACGCGTCTTCGCCGTCGCCGCGGACTGCATCGCGCTCGTCGGAGGCGTCCTGCTGATCCTCGCCGTCGCCGCCGGCCTCACCGACTACCTGGTGTTCGCGCAGATCCCGACGAAGCTGGTCGAGTGGACGCAGGCGCACGTGCACTCGCGCCTCGTCTTCCTGCTGTTCCTCAACGTGTTCCTGCTGATGGTCGGCACGCTGATGGACATCTTCTCGGCCATCGTCGTCGTCGTGCCGCTGATCCTGCCGCTGGCCGACGTCTACGGCATCGACTACGTGCACCTCGGGATTATTTTCGTCGCCAATCTCGAGCTGGGCTTCCTGCACCCGCCGCTGGGCCTGAACCTGCTGCTCGCATCGGTGCGCTTCAAAAAGCCTGTCCTGGAAGTGACGTGGGCGACGCTGCCGATGCTCGGCATCCTCGCCATCGGCGTGCTGCTGATCACCTACGTCCCGTGGCTGACGCTGGGCATCCTTCACTGGATGGGGCGACTCTGACGGGTCGGTTCGCGGTATACGGTTAACGGTTTACGGTGCTCGGTGCTCGGTGCTCGGTGCTAGCGATGACTGACGAAGAGCAGATCCGTGCGTTGGTTGACAGGTGGATGAAGGCCACCGCGGCTGGGGACATCGATCGTGTCCTCGAGCTGATGGACGAAGACGTCGTGTTCCTCGGACCGGGGCGACCGTTGATGAGGGGACGTGACACGTTCGCCAAGGCGTCACGGTCGATGGAGGGGAAGGTCCGCTTCGAAGGCGTCTCCGACATCCAGGAGATCAAGGTGTTCGGAGACTGGGCGTATCTCTGGAATCAGTTGACGGTGACGACCTATCCGGTCGACGGCACCACGCCCACGCGTCGAAGCGGACCGGTGTTGTCCGTGCTACGCAAGAAGAATGGCCGCTGGGCGATCTATCGCGACGCGAACATGATCACCTGAGAAGGGCCGTCAACCGTAGACCGTAAACTGTGAACCGCCTCAGCGTGCCTTCGCCAGGCTGGTGACGACTTCCCAGTTGAAGCGGACGAAGCGGTGCAGCTCGCTCTCGAGCAGACGCTCCTGGTCGCTGTGCGCGCCGAAGCCTTTCGGGCCGTCCTCGGTGTCGGTCGCGGGGCCGATGCCGAAGCACTGCACGCCCTTGCCGCGCAGCTGCGCCATGTCGGTGGCGCCGGTGCCCATCGCCGGGATCGTGACCGTGTCGTAGACGCGGGTCATCGCCGCCTCGATCGCCTTGAACGCCTCCGAGTCGAGCCGGGCTTCCATCCCGGGCGGGCGCGTCGCCGCGACGGGATAGCGGACTTCGACCGCCGGGTCCTTCACCACCGCCTTGACCTGCTGCAGGAACGCGTCCTGATCCTCGTCGGGAAGGAGGCGCACGTCCAGGGTGGCCGTCGCCTGTGACGGGATCACGTTGAAGCGATACCCGCCGGTGATGATGTTGGGCGACGCCGACGTGCGCAGCATCGACGAGTGCCGCGGCTCGTTCTCGAACAGCCAGTCGTCGGCGGCGCGCTGCTTCGCCGGGTCCGATGACAGCACGTCGCGGTAGTGCTGCGCGACGTCGGGCGGCGAGATGTCGGCGAGGCGCTTGAAATAGGCGGCGGTCGTCTCGTTCAACCGGATCGGCGGCCGCCAGTCGCCCACTCGCGCCACCGCGCCAGCCAGATGGACGACGGGATTGGTCTTGAGCGGCACCGAGCCGTGCCCGGCGACACCGCCGGCGACGAGCTCGATGCGGCGCGGAATCTTCTCGAGCGTCTGCACCGTGGCGAAGGCGACCTGCCCGCCCTTGCGCGTCACGCCGCCGCCTTCCGCGAGACAGTACTCGGCTTCGACCTCGGGGAAATGCTCCTTGACGAGGAAGTCGATGCCGACGTTGGTGCTGCCTTCCTCGCCGGCCTCGGCGACGAAGATGACGTCGCGATCGAGCGGCACGTTGCCGCGCTTCAGCAGCAGCATCGTCATCAGCGCCGCCGTCAGGTTGTCCTTGTCGTCGACGGCGCCGCGCCCGTAGACGTAGCCGTCGGCACGCGTCGCGCTGAAGGGCGGATGCGTCCACTTCGCGGGATCGACGGTGACGACGTCGGTGTGCCCCATGATCAGCAGCGGCTTCTTGCGGCCGTTGCCCTTCAGGCGGGCGATCACGTTCGACCGGTTCGGGTCGCTGGCGACGATCTGCGCGGGAATGCCCTCGCGATCGAGGACCTCTTTCACGTAGTCCGCCGCCAGGTGTTCGTTGCCCGGCGGGTTGCGCGTGTCGAGCCGCAGCAGCGCCTGGTAGTGGCGGAGGGTCTCCTCTTCGACCGCCTTCCAGTCTGGCGCGGCCTGTGACGACAGCACCAGCGCGACGACCGTGCTCGCAAGAAGCCCACGTCCCATCGCCAGCACTCAGCACTCCGTTCCTTCGTATCCTTCGTCGTCCTTCGTATCCTTATCTTTCCTACTTCGGCTCCTTGACAGTGTCCTTATCGAGGAAGGGTACCCCCTCGGTGAGCCACTTCGGCGCCGGTGCCCCTTTCAGGTAGTGATCGAAGAACTGGAAGAAGCGGATGGTCAGGTCCTTCCGGTTGGCCATGCCGCGCAGGCCGTGCCCTTCGCCGGGATAGGCCAGCAGCACCGCCTTCTTGTTGTTGTAGCGCAGCGCGTTGTACATCGACAGCCCGTTGATGAACGGCACCGTCGGATCGGCCGCGCCGTGCATGATCAGGAACGGCGCCGTCACCTCTGGCACGTGGGTCAGCGCCGACTCGAACATGTACATCTCCGGCTTGTCCCACGGTGAGACGCCCTCGCGGCCCTGCGAATAGAGGTAGTAGTCGAAGGCGTTGTTGCCGCCGCCCGATCCGGGCTGCTGCACGCCGTAGGACCAGCCCCAGTTCTGGGTGAAGTCGAAGTAGAGATCGACGACGCCGGCGCCCATGCCGACGGCGGAGAAGAGGCGCGAGCGGGTGCCGATGAAGGCCGCGCCCTCGCCGCCGTAGCTGTGGCCGTTGACGCCGATGCGTTTCGGATCGGCGTAGCCCATCTCGATGACCTTGCGCGTCGCCGCTTCGACCGCCTCGAGCATGTCGCTGTGCGAGGCGCCGGTACGGAAATAGACGTCGGGCATCATCGTGATGTAGCCCTCGCTCACCGCCTGGATCGGCGACGAGCCCATGCCGGTCAGGTACGACGGCGCGTTGTAGCGGTGCATGTTCTGCGAGTTCTTCTCGTAGAAGGTCACCAGCATCGGCCGCTTCTCGCCCTGCTTGTAGTCGTCGGGAATCGAGAGGATGCCCTGCGCGTGCTGCCCGTCCTTCAACTTGTAGTCGAACAGCATGCGGCGTCCCCACAGAAAGTCCTTCTGCTGCGGGTTGGCGTCGCTGATCTTCTTCCCGTCCTTGAGGCCCGGACCGGAGACGCGCAGATCGGGGAACTCGACGAAGGTCTGCCGAGTGAACAGGAATGTGTCGGCCTTCGCCGCCTTGACGGGATTGCTGAAGGCTGCGTCTTCGTAGACGAGCTCCTTCAGCTGACCGGCGGCGAGCTCGTAGAAGCCCGCCTTCTTGGTCCACTCGCCGTAGGCCGAGAGCAGCACCGGCCTGGTGAGATCGATCGTCGCGCGTGCCGCGGCGTTGTTGCCCCGTCCGCCGCCGCCACCACCGCCGCCGAATCCCCCCTGGCCGCCGCCGCCGGCGATGTTGCCGAGATTCGGCTCGAGCAGTTCGGTGCGCACGTAGCGGAAGCGGATCTCCCCCTTGCTGCCGGCGCCCATCGTCAGGTTGCGCCCGGCCGATCCATCGAGCGGCAGCTCCCACAGATCGAAGCGGTTCTGCACGACGACCGATTTCTTGTCGGCGGTATAGCCGGCGATGCCGTAGGCAGGCCTGGGGCCGGGATGATCGAACTCGAGATCGATGAAGCTCGGAGCGGCCGGGCCGCCAAGCGTCTTCGTGGTTGCCGCGTCGAGGTCGTAGGCCTGGACCTTCGCGTCCTTCCAGTAGAGGAAGAACCGCCCGTCGGCCGAGATGCCGAACGTGTGGCTGCCGGTGGACGTGTTGGTCATCTGGTTCTTGAGCATCAGCGTCCGCTCGCCCGTTGACGTGTTGACGCGATAGATGTCGGCCGCGGGCCGCTTGTAATCGTGGACGTAGCCGCGCGTGTCGCGGCCGACCGCCCAGCGGCCGTCGGGCGCGACATCCACCTCACGCATCGTCTCGTCGGCGAGCTTGACGAATCTGCCGGCAGAGATGTCGAACGCCTGGCGGAAGGTGAAGTTGCGATCCTGCTCGGCGCGGCTCATCTGCAGCGACTGGACGCGCTCGTCTGACGTGTTCCAGACGTCGACGTTGGCGAGCTCGTCGGTGCCCTTGCGCGGGGCGGTGTCGGGCGCGGGCAGCTGCGCCTTGGCGCCGAAGAACACGCGCTTGTCGTCGTCGCTCCACTCGAGCCCGGCGCGATCGCTGACGACCCAGCCTTTCGGGAAGCCTGCGGCCTTCGCCGGATCGAGCACGGCGGGGGCCGCCTCGGGATCGCCCAGCGCCGCTTTGACGTCGGTGAAGGCGATCAGCAGGTTGTCGCGCTCGCGCATCTTGTCGACGTCGGCGCCCTTCACCACGGCGAGCGCCTTGCCGTCCTCGCTCCACGTCAGGCGGTTGTAGCTCTTCGCGTCGTTGTCGAGCGGCTGAACGCGGCCGCTCGCCAGATCGATGACGAAGAGCCCGTTGCCGTCCTTGACCGCGGCGTCGACGGTGTAGGCGAGGAAGTCGCCGGTCTTGTTGAAGGCGATGTCGCCGACGCTGCCGAGCAGTTGATCGCGCCCGGTCGCCAGGTTGTGCAGGATCACGTCGGTGCCGCGCGGACCGGGCGGTGTCGCACTCGCACCGCTGCCCCCGCCGCCTCCCTGCGCGCCGCCGCTCTGGTCACCGCCGCCGCCGGCGCCGCCGCGGCCGCCGCCCGCGGTGGCCGGCTTGCGCTTCAAGGCGAGATAGGTCGAGTTGGGCGAGAAGACGAAACCCTGCATGTCCTGCCACGACTTCACCGTGCCGGTGGACAGGTTGCGCAGCTCGACGCGCGTCGGCGGTTCCGGCGCGGCGCCGCGTCCGGGTTCACCCGGCGTCGCGGATGGCGCGTCACCGGGGACCGGCGTCTGCGGCGGCGTCGCGGGCGGTGTGGCGGCCGGCGGAGTGGCGGGCGGCTGTCCCGGCGCCACGGCCGGTGGCTGCTGCGGAGCCGTCGTCGGCTGCGTGGCCGAGGTGGGCGGATTCTGTCCGGGAGGTGTGGTCGCCTGCGCCGGATTGGCCGGCGGCTGCGCGCTCGGCGAACCCGGAGGCACCGCGGTATCGCCGCCGGCGCCCGGCTGGTTGGCGCCGCCCGGCCCGCCGCCGCGACGTCCGCGTCCGCCGCGACCGCCGGTCGGATCCACCTGGTACGCGATCCACTTCGAGTCCGCCGAGAACGCCGGCGACGTGGCGTTGGCGACCTCGGTCTGCTGTCCCGACTCGAGCCTGACGAGGTGCAGCACCGGCTTGGACTCGGTCTGCACGACGTTGGTCAGCGACAGCACGTAGGCCGCCCAGTTGCCGTCGCCGGAGATCTCCTGGCCGGTGATCGTGCGCCACTTCGTGTAGTCCTCGACGGTGAGCGCATGCTTCGCGGCCGCCGGCGCGGGAGCCTGCGCGCGCGGCAGCGCGTAGGCGCCGGCGAGCGCCAGCATCACGGCGACGATGCGCGCGGCAGGGCGGGCGTCGAGGCGGCGACTGCGAGTCGGAACGGGAACCTGGTATTTCATGGCGGATACAATACCGCAGACGGGCCGTCCCTCTCGCAGGACGGCAAGCACCCGGCGGCTGCGATACATTCGGCGCGGGTCTCGTCCACATCGTCCGACGCGGCAAGGGTATGAACCTCACGCTGGACCGCGCCGTGCTGCGCGGCTGCCTCGGCCATCTCTCCAGCATCTGAGCCGCGGATCCGCGTCGGCGAGACGCTGTTGGTGTCGGGCGGCGTCAGGTGACCGCGGAACGGTCGCGGACCTGCTCCGACGTCAGGCCGAAGAGCGGCGGCGTCGCCACGCCCAGCATGTTGAGCATCAGGTAGATCTGGCCGCGGTGATGGACTTCGTGCTCCACCATCGCGCGCAGCCACTT
>Ga0207708_10003566_pt1 | contig 11477 bp, 11 predicted proteins | sample KBSK5101metaG_FD_184340 | JGI IMG/M metagenome (GOLD analysis project Ga0207708, IMG submission 184340) | Corn, switchgrass and miscanthus rhizosphere microbial communities from Kellogg Biological Station, Michigan, USA - KBS K5-10-1 metaG... | ecosystem: Host-associated > Plants > Roots >...
GCCAGGAGCGCCGCCGCGGCATCGACCGAGTCGAGCGGCACGAGCGCGGCGACCCGGGCGGGCAGGCGCGGCACGAGGCGCCAGCGCACGCGCGTGATGACGCCGAGCGTCCCCTCGCTGCCGATGAGCAGCGCCGGGAGGTCGTAGCCCGCGTTGTCCTTCAGGAGGCCGCCGAGGCGCTCCACGCGCCCGCCGCCGGCGAGCACCGCCTCGAGGCCCGCGACCCGTGCCCGGGCCGTGCCGTGGCGCAGCGCCCGCGCGCCGCCCGCGTTCGTCGCGACGGCCCCGCCGACGGTCGCCGTGTCGCGCGCGCCGAGGTCGAGGCCGGCGTCGAGGCCCGCGGCGCGCGCGTGCTCCTGCAGGCGCGCCAGCGTGACGCCCGCGCCCGCCTCGACCTCGAGCGTCGCGCGGTCGACCTCGCCGAGGCGGTCGAGACGGGTGAGGCTGAGCAGGAGCTCGCCCTCGTGGGGGACGCTCGCGCCGACGAGGCCGGTGTTGCCGCCCTGGGGCACGACGGGCACCCCGTGGGCGGCGCACGCCGCGAGCACGGCGGCCACCTCGTGCGTCGTTCCCGGGCGGGCGACGAGGCGCGCCCGACCCGAGAAGCGTCCGGTCCAATCGGTCGCGTAGGACGCCGTGACCTCGGGATCGGAGAGCACGTGCGCGGGGCCGACCGCATCGGACAGCGCCTCGAGCAACGACCCTGTGGCGTGTGGCATGCTACCGGCCACCTTACCGGCCGCCCGCCGGCCGTCGCCCCGCCCCGCCGCCGGCGAGGGCCTCCGCAACCGACGCGCACGAGGAGAGAGAGCCGTATGGCAGCGTCCGACCACGAGACCGTCTTCACCCTGGAGGCCACGCCGATCAAGTTCGGCCCCGGCGCCGCGGACGACGCGGGCTGGGAGCTCAAGCGGCTCGGCGTGGGACGGGTGATGCTCGTCACCGATCCCGGCGTCCGAGCCCTCGGCCACCCGGACCGGATCAAGGAGATCATCGAGCGCGAGGGCATCGAGGTCGTGCTCTACGACAAGGCCCGCGTGGAGCCGACGGTCGAGTCCTTCCAGGACGCGTGCGACTTCGCGCTCGAGGCGAAGGTCGAGGGGTTCGTGTCGGTCGGCGGCGGGTCGAGCATCGACACCGCGAAGGTGTCGAACCTCATCACGACCCACCCGGCGCCGGTCATGGACTACGTGAACCCGCCGGTCGGCGGGGGGAAGAAGCCGCCGTCGCCGCTGCGGCCCCACCTCGCGATCCCGACCACCTCGGGCACCGGCGCGGAGGCGACGACCGTGGCCGTCCTCGACATCCCCGACCAGCACGTCAAGAGCGGCATCTCGCACCGCTACCTGCGCCCGACGCAGGGCATCGTCGACCCCGAGCTCGTGCGCACGCTCCCGGCCGAGGTGACCTCCTCGACCGGGCTCGACGTGATCTGCCACGCGGCCGAGTCGTACCTGACGCGCCCCTACGACCGCCGCGAGCGGCCGGCCACCCCCGACGACCGCCCGCCCTACCAGGGCGCGAACCCGGTCGCCGACGTGTGGTCGGCGAAGGCGCTCGAGTACGGCGGGCGCTTCCTGCGCCGGGCCGTCGCGGACTCCGACGATCTCGAGGCCCGCGGCATGATGATGCTCGCCGCCTCGATGGCGGGCGTCGGCTTCGGGTCGGCGGGCGTGCACATCCCGCACGCGTGCGCGTATCCGATCGCCAGCCTCAAGCACTCCTACCAGCCCCCCGGCTACCCCGACGACCACAAGTTCGTGCCGCACGGGCACTCGGTGATCGTCACGGCGCCCGCGGCGTTCCGCTTCACCTACGAGGCGATGCCCGACCGCCACCACCAGGTGGCCACGTGGCTCACCGGCGAGCCGATCGCCGACCCCGGGCCGGACACGCTGCCCGACGTCCTGCGGCAGCTCATGCAGGACATCGACGCCCCGCGCGGGATCGCGGAGCTCGGCTACACGGAGGACGACGTGCCCGCGCTGGTGGAGGGGACGATGAAGCAGCAGCGCCTGCTCGTCGGCACGCCGCGCGAGGTGGGCGAGAACGACATCGCCCACATCCTCAACGCATCGATGACCAACTGGTAGATCCCAGACCGAGGAGAGAGAGGAGACAGATGGCCGACGACATCCGCCTGTACATGTTCGAGTGCGGCACGCTGAAGTGCCACGTCGAGAACATCAAGATGAACCAGGGCCTCGGCGAGCCGTTCGAGATCCCCGTCCCGTGGTACCTCGTCACGCACCCGAAGGGCAACGTCGTGATCGACGGCGGCAACGCCGCGGCGTGCGCCGACGACCCGGTCGGGCACTGGGGCGCGACGACCGACGTCTACTACCCCGAGATGACGGCCGAGCAGGCGTGCGTCCCGGCGCTGAAGGCCGCCGGCTTCGATCCCGCCGACGTCGCGTTCATCCTGCAGTCGCATCTGCACCTCGACCACACGGGCGCCGTCGCGGCGCTGGACGACTTCCCGAACGCGCGGGTCGTCGCCACGCGCGAGGAGTACGAGTACGCGCACGCGCCCGACTGGTTCGCGGCCGGCGGCTACATCCAGGCGGACTACAACAAGCCGGGCGTCCCGTGGGACCTCCTCGAGGCGACCGACGACGGCTACGACCTCTACGGCGACGGCGTGATCCGGATGTGGCAGACGCCCGGCCACGCCCCCGGCCATCAGTCGTTCGAGATCACGCTGCCGAACACCGGGTCGGTCCTGCTGACCGTCGACGCGGCGTACACGACCGACCACTGGGAGGAGAAGGCGCTGCCCGGCTTCCTCGCCTCGGTCGTCGACACGGTCCGCTCGGTCCGCAAGCTCCACCGCATCGCGGCGCGCTCGGGATCGACGGTGGTCACGGGCCACGACCCGGACGCGTGGTCGAACTTCAAGCAGGCCCCCGAGTTCTACGATTGAGCACCCCGCCCGCCCTCGAGAGCCTCAGCGGCGATCGCGCCACCCTCACGAGCCGGGCGCTCGATGCGCTCCGGGCGGCGATCGTCGACGGACGGCTCGAGGCGGGCGAGCGCTACTCGGTGGCGCAGCTGGCCGAGCGCTTCGGCGTCTCCCGCACCCCGGTGCGGGAGGCGCTGCTCGTGCTCGAGCGCCAGGGGGTCGTGCGCTTCGAGCGCAACCGCGGCGTGCGGGTGCTGGAGACGACGGCGCACGACCTCGAGGAGGTCTTCGCGCTGCGCCTGCTGCTCGAGGTCCCGGCGACCCGGCGCGCCTGCGCGCTCCTGACCCGCGACGACCTCGCCGCGCTGGAGCGCGAGCTGCGGGCGATGGAGGGGCTGGCGGCGGAGGGCGACGAGGCGGCGTTCATGGCCCACGACAAGGGCTTCCACGAGATCATCCTGCGCGGTTCGGGCAACCGGCGGCTGACGACGATCGTCTCGCAGCTGCGCGATCTCGTCCGCTTCCGGGGCGCCTCGACAGTGGGCCGCAGCCGCGACCTGCAGGCGATCCTCGCCGAGCACGTCGTCATCCTCGACGCGCTCCGCGCGCGAGACTCGCCAGGCGCCGCCCGCGCGATGCGGGCGCATCTGCTCGAGACCGGGCGGCTGCTGCTGGCGCAGGAGAGCGCGCCGGCCGCGGGGCTGCCGTGGGCGGACCTGCTCGAGGGCTGAGCGGCACGACGTAGGCCGGAGCCGTGCTCATGTCGGGACGGACGCGAGGCGCGGCGGCGACCCGGCGTCAGCCCGTGTCGGGCGCGGTCGGGTCGAACCGCTCGACCCACTGCGCGCGCCAGGCCGGCGGCTCCCACGGATCGCCGAAGTAGATCCGCTCGCGCACGACCTTGCCGTCGCGGAACTCCATGATCCCGACGGCCATCACCGGCCGGTCGTCGTAGTGGATCGTGTACTCGTTGACCCAGAGGTCGTCGCAGCCCGTGATCCGGTGCACCTCGAACCGCTGGCGCGCGGGGTAGCCGGAGCGGAACGCGACGATGTTCGCCTTGCCGCGCACGCGCTCGCCGCCCTGCGGCCACTCGACCACGGCGTCGTCGGCGTAGATCTCCGAGGCGCGGGCGATGTCGTCGTCCGGCCCGCCGCCGGGGGCGCCGATGCCCGAGGCGTCGAAATGCGCCCGGATCATCGCCCGCGCCGTCGCTTGGTCCATCCGCCACCTCCCTCCGGCCGCGAGCCTACGCGGACGCCCGGGAGATGCCAAGAGGCCCCGCCGGCGACGCGCCTGGGCCATCCGTTGCGCACCGCAGGAGACCCGTCGCCCGGCCCGAAGCCCGTCCTCGACCGACGTCAGGGAGAGCGGCGCGATGGCCGGACGCTTCAACCGTGGTTCGCATCTGCGGTCGCTTCTGCCGGCCGTGCTCCTGCTCGCCCCGGCGCTCGCGGTGGCGACGATCCTCGTGGGCGCCTTCACCGGGGCGGAACGGCCGGCGGGCGCCGACGGCGTCGCGCCGGCCGATGCCGCGACGCACGGCGACCGGGCCCACGGCCGCGGTGCGAAGACGATCACGATCGGCTGGGTCGGCGACATCACGCCCGGTTCGCAGTACGGCCTGCCGGCGAACGGCGGCGCGTCCCTGTTCGCGAACGTCCAGGACACGCTGCGCGCGCCCGACCTCATGGCGGGCAACCTCGAGGGGACGCTGTCGACCGGCGGCGCGTCGAAGTGCGGCGCGGGCGCGGCGAACTGCTTCGCCTTCCAGGCGCCGCCGGCGAACGCCCGCGCACTGGGCGCGGCGGGCCTCGACGTCGTCAACCTCGCCAACAACCACGCCTTCGACTACGGCGAGGCCGGTCGAACGCAGACGCTGGGGGCGCTCACCGCGGCGAAGGTCGCCTTCACCGGCCTGCCGGGCGACGTGCGCGTCCTCACGCGCCGCGGGGTGCGGGTCGCGTTCGTCGGCTTCTCGACCTACCGCTGGACGACGTCGATGGACGACGAGCAGGCCGTCCGCGCGCTCATCGACCAGGCCGCGGTGCTCGCCGACGTCGTCGTGGTGTTCTTCCACGCGGGCGCCGAGGGGTCCGACCGCACCGGCGTCCCGGTCGGCCGCGAGTGGGCGTTCGGCGAGGACCGCGGCGACTCGCGCGCGTTCGCCCACCTGGCGATCGACGCGGGCGCCGACCTCGTCCTCGGCTCGGGCCCGCACGTCGTCCGCGGCATGGAGACCTACCGCGGGCGGCTCATCGCGTACTCGCTGGGCAACTTCGCCGGCGTGCACAACTTCGCGTCGGGCGGGACGCTGTCGGTGTCGGGTGTGCTGACGGTGCGCGTCGACCGCCGCGGGCGCCTGCGCAACGGGTGGTGGCACGGGATCGCGCTCGACGCGTCCGGCACGCCGCATCCCGACCAGGGCGCGTCCCGGGCGCTCGTCGCGCAGCTCTCCAGGCGGGACTTCGGGGCGGCCGCCCCGCGGGTGCTCCCGACCGGCCGCATCCTGCCGGCGGGCGCGCCGGTGCGCTGAGCGGCGGTCCGGGGCGTTCGCCCCGCTTCCAGGTCCGCGTCAGGACAGACACGGCCCGGAGGCCGCGATCGCCCGCCCACGGCGGGATCCCCGCTGTGGTGCGGTTTTCCGCCGTGAAGCACTGCTGTCAGCCCGATGGATCGGGCCGCTCGGCGGTGGTACCAATCATGGTGCAAATGGTTCCGTCCGTCCGCACCGCCGCCGAGGCCCACCGGCACCTGCAGTCCCTCGCCGCCTGGCGCTGGGGCGCGATCGCGTCCGCGGCCATGTCGCTCGCGCTCGCGGCCGCCGGCCTGCTCGTCCCCGCCGCGGCCGCGATCGGCGTGGCGGCGGCGGTCATCCTCGGCGCGGGCGCCGAGCTGGCCCGCACGGTCGTCCTCGACGAGTGGGCGGTGCGCGAGGACCTCGGCGAGGTTCCCGAGCGCGCCCGCGCGCGCCGCCGGATGGTGACCGACGCCCAGCGCCGCGCGATGGCCCGGTCGCTGCGGGAGATCGCCGTGCAGCGCTCCGTCCCGCGGAGCGCCGTCGCGCCGCCGGTGCTCGCACGCGTCGCGCCCGTGCGCGGCGAGCTGCTCGCGATGGCCGAGGAGCTCGAGCGCGCGCCGCGCCTCGACCCGCGCACGATGGCCGAGCTCACCGGGCTGATCACCGACGGCGCGCGCAGCCCGCTGCTGAACGAGGCCGTGCCCGAGCCCGAGCTCGCGGTGCTCCTGCGCCGGATCCGCTTCCGGCTGGCGAGCGGCTCGGCGGGCGACCAGCTCCGGCCGGCCGCCTGAGCGGCCCGCCCCGCCGCGCCTCAGACGCCGTCGAGCGTGGCGTCGATCGTCAGCGCGCCGCGCGCCCGCGCGACCGACACGCGGTGGTGGCCGTCGCGCACCGCGTACGCGTCCCCGACGCGTGCGACCGAGATCGGCGGCAGCGCCTGGCCGCGCTGCTCGGCGACCCACACGCGCTGCCAGCGCGTCCGCGCCGCGGGCCGCGGGCGGAACGCCTCGTCGAACATCGCCGCGCGGCTCGGCTCCACGGTGCCGCGGATCGCGCACAGCGGGATCTCGCGCGTCCCGTGCGACCCGCCGGAACGGGCCAGGTCGCGGTCGTCGAAGACCGGGAGACGGTCGCTGCCGGCGCCGCGCCGCCGCAGGAGGCGCAGCACGGCCGCCCGCCGCCGCTGCCGGATCGAGCGCGTGAACGCCCGCTCCGCGTCGATGGGATCCGAGCCGGTCATGAGCATGGGATCCATGCTGGACTGCGACGGCGCCGCCCACATCGGGCGAATGCAGGCACCTTCGCGCGGGCGGGCCTTACGCTCCCGGCGAACCCCCTTACCCGGACCCGCACCGCGCCGACACCCGACCCGAGGACCCCGACCCATGGCCACCGACACCGGCCCCGCCACCGGCGGCGCGCCGTCCATCCTGCGCCCGCTCGCCGAGGACCTCGAGGCGCGCCGCGCGCGGGCGCGGCTCGGCGGCGGGCCGGAGCGGATCGCCCGCCAGCACGACGCCGGGAAGCTCACGGCGCGCGAGCGCATCGACCTGCTCGTCGAGCCCGGGACGTTCACGGAGCTCGGGCTGCACGCCGGGATCCACCACTCGGTCCGCGGCCTCGAGGGCCGGGAGGCGCCGGCCGACGGCGTCATCACGGGCTACGGCAAGGTCGACGGCCGGCTGGTCGCGGTCTGCGCCTACGACTTCACCGTCATGGCCGGGTCGATGGGCACGACGGGGGAGGTCAAGGTCTCGCGGCTGCGCGACCTGGCGCTGACCAAGCGCATGCCGTTCGTGTGGCTGCTGGACTCGGCCGGCGCGCGCATCCAGGAGGCCGTCGGCTCGCTCTTCGCCGGCACCGGCCACCTGTTCCGCGAGGAGGTTCTCGCGAGCGGCGTGATCCCGCAGGTCGCCGCGCTGATGGGGCCCTGCGCGGCCGGCACGGCGTACATCCCCGGGCTCGCCGACTTCGTGCCGATGGTGCGCGGGCGCGGGTCGATGGCGCTCGCCGGACCGCACCTCGTCCGCGCCGCGATCGGCGAGGACGTCACGCAGGAGGAGCTCGGCGGCTCGCGCGTGCACTGCCGCAAGTCCGGCGTCGGGGACCTCGAGGTGGCCGACGACCCGGAGTGCATCGCCCGGATCCGCGAGTACCTCTCCTACTTCCCGGCCCACAACGGCGAGCCGCCGCCTCGCCGGCCGACGGCCGACCCGGTCGACCGCCGCGACGAGGCGCTGCTCGACGTGCTGCCCGAGTCCAACCGCAAGCCCTACGACGTCGAGGACGTCATCCGGCGCATCGTCGACGACGGCGAGTTCCTGAGCCTCAAGCCGCAGTGGGCGAAGACGATCGTGACCTGCCTGGCGCGCTTCGGCGGCCGGCCGGCGGGCATCGTCGCCAACCAGCCGCGGCACCTCGGCGGGATCCTCGACAACGACTCGGCCGACAAGGCGGCGCGGTTCGTGAACCTGTGCAACGCCTTCGGCCTGCCGCTCGTCTTCCTCCAGGACGTGCCCGGGTTCATGGTCGGCACGAAGGTCGAGGCGGCGGGGATCATCCGGCACGGCGCGAAGATGCTCCACGCCGTCGCCGCGGCGACGGTCCCGAAGGTCACGGTCGTGCTGCGCAAGGCCTACGGGGCGGGCTACTACGTGATGAACGGGCGCGCCTACGAGCCGGACGTGATCGTCGCGTGGCCCACGGCCGAGATCAGCGTGATGGGGGCCGAGGGCGCCGTCGAGATCGTCATGCGCCGCCAGGTCGAGGAGGCCGAGGACCCGGCGGCCAAGAAGGCCGAGCTCGTCGCCGCGTACCGGCAGGTCATCGACGTCTACGTCGCGGCCCGCAACGGCATGATCGACGACGTGATCGACCCGCGCGAGACGCGGCCCCTGATCTGCCGCGCGCTCGAGATGGCCGAGGGCAAGACGGTGGAGCGCCCGTGGAAGCGCAACGCGGTCGTGCCGGTCTGAATCTGAACACCGGCAACCATCGTCGACAATCGCGGGAAGGATCGTGTGTGCGGCGCGTCATACAGGTTGCACAGCAACCGTCTCTCTTATCGGAGGGGAGTGACATGTCCAAGCGACTGATGAGGGCGATCCTCGCGCTGGCGGTAGTCAGCCTGACGATCGGCGTCGCGATGGCGGGCGCACAGAACTCGAGCAACGAGTTCACCGCCACCATGAAGGGAAGCAGCGAGAGCCCGAAGGGCCCGTCGGCGGCCTCGGGAACGTTCAAGGTCGAGTTCAAGAACGGGCAGGCCTGCTACACGATGTCCGTGAAGGCGCTCGGCGCGAAGCCGGTCGCGGCGCACATCCACAAGGGCAAGGCCGGCGTGAACGGCCCGATCGTCATCGATCTCAAGCCGTCCTTCAAGGGCACCAGCCCGCGCGTCTCGAAGAAGTGCGTCACCGCGAAGGCGAGCGTGGTGAGCGCGATCCGGAAGAGCCCGAGCGGCTACTACGCCAACGTCCACACGACGAAGAACCCCGGCGGGGCCGCGCGCGGCCAGCTCAAGGCCGACACGAGCGGCAACGACGGCTAGCTAGCCCGTACCCCCCCGGCAGCAGCCCCCGTCGTCGGGAGCGGCGGGGGCTACTGACCACCTGCGGCGGCGCGACGGACTCGCGCCGCCGCTGTCGTTCGTGCACGCCCCATGCGGTCGGGTCCGGGCGCTAGCGTTCCGCGCGCCGTGGGCCTCGACGATCCGGTCATCATCACCTGCGCGATCTCGGGCGCGCTGGCCAACCGCGACCAGTGCCCGGCGATCCCCTACACCCCGGCCGAGTACGCCGCCGAGGCGCGCCGGATCGTCGACGAGGGCGGCGTGATGATCCACATCCACGCCCGCCGCCCGGACGGCACGCCGAGCCACGCGGTCGACGACTTCCGCGCGATCACCGAGGCGATCCGCGCCGAGGTCGGCGACGACGTGATCGTCAACTACTCGACCGGCGCGGTGGGCGTGAGCGTCGAGGAGCGCGTCGCGTACCTCGAGGCGCTGCGGCCGGAGGTCGCCGCCCTGAACATGGGGTCGATGAACTACGCGAAGTACTCGCCGCGCCGGCGGGCGTTCGTGTTCCAGGCGGTCTTCGCCAACCCGTTCGACGAGATCGTGGCGCTGCTCGAGGCGATGAACGGCGCGGGGATCAAGCCCGAGCACGAGTGCTTCGACACCGGCCACGTCGGGTCGCTCGCGCCGCTCGTCGACATGGGCCTGCTGTCCGCGCCGCTGCACGCCTCGTTCGTGATGGGCGTGGTCGGCGGCGTGCCGGCGTCCGCGCGCAACCTCGCCGCGATGGCCGACAACCTTCCGGCCGGCTCGCACTGGGGCGTGATCGGGATCTCGCGCGCGCAGTGGATGCTCGTCGCCGCCGCGCTGACGCTGGGCGGGTCGGTGCGCGTCGGTCTCGAGGACAACCTCTACCTCCCGGACGGGACGATGGCGCGCTCGAACGGCGACCTCGTCGCGAAGGCCCGCGACCTGACGCGCGACGTCGGGCGGCGCCCCGCCACCGTCGCCGAGGCGCGCGCGCTGCTCGGCATCCCGGCCCGGCCCGCCGAGGCCGTCGAGGCATGACGCTCCCGCTCGACGGCGTCCGCGTCCTCGACCTCAGCCGCCTGCTGCCGGGGCCGTTCTGCTCGCTGCTGCTCGCCGACTTCGGCGCCGACGTCCTGAAGGTCGAGGACACGGGGATGGGCGACTACATGCGCTGGTCGCCGCCGGTCTACGAGGGCGCCGAGGAGAGCGCGCGCTCGGCGATGTTCCTCGCGCTCAACCGCAACAAGCGCTCGGTGCGCGTGAACCTCAAGGACGCGCGCGGCCGCGAGGTGCTGTTCGCGCTCGTGCGCGAGTCCGACGTCGTGCTCGAGTCCTTCCGCCCCGGCGTGCTCGAGCGCCTCGGGTGCGGCTACGAGGCGCTGCGCGCGGTCAACCCGGCGATCGTCTACTGCGCGATCTCGGGCTACGGCCAGGACTCGCCGCTGCGCGATCGCTCGGGCCACGACCTGAACTACCTCGCGCTGGCGGGGCTGCTCGGCCTGACCGGCGACCGCGACGGCGCGCCGGTCCAGCCCGCGGGCCAGATCGCCGACCTCGGCGGCGGGGCGCTCATGGCCGCGTTCGGGATCCTCGCGGCGCTGCGCGAGCGCGACCGGAGCGGCGAGGGCCAGCTCGTCGACGTCTCGATGACCGACGGCACGCTCTCGTGGCTGGCCATGGTCGCGGCCCGCTTCCTCGCCGACGGCGAGGTCCCGCGCCGCGGCGGCCTGGAGCTCGGCGGCGCGCTGGCCTGCTACCGGCCGTACCGCTGCGCCGACGGCTGGATCACGATCGGCGCGCTCGAGCCGAAGTTCTGGGCGGCGTTCTGCCGCGGCGTCGGCCGGGAGGACCTCGTCGCCGGCCAGTTCGAGCCGCCGGGCTCGGAGACCCACCGCGCCGTCGAGGCCGTCGTCGCCGCCCGCACGCGCGCAGAGTGGACCGCGTTCGCGGCCGACCACGACTGCTGCATCGAGCCCGTCCTCGACCTCGGCGAGGTGCTGGACTCGGAGCACGTGCGCGCGCGAGAGATGGTCGTCGAGCTCGACCAGCCCGGCGCCGAGCGGCCGGTGCGCCAGCTCGGCGTGCCGGTGAAGCTGTCGCGCACGCCGGGCCAGCCGGGCCGCCGCCCGGGGCCGGCGCTCGGCGAGCACACCGAGGAGGTCCTGCTCGAGCTCGGGCTCGGGAGCGAGGAGATCCGCGCGCTGTTCGAGGCGGGGGCGGTGGCGGGGCCGCCGGACGGGGTGCGGGGGTCGTTCCGGGCCTGAAGAGGTCTCTGGTCTCGCGGCGCCTTGCTCGGGCGGTTCCGCGGGCGCTCGACGCCGGGGAACCGACGCGGTGAGGGGGAAGGGCGCGGTCGCGGCCCGCGACCTCACGCCGCCGGAGCCGCCACCGCCCCGAGCTCGTCGTCGCAGTACGCCCACCGCCCGCGCACCATCGTCCCGATCGCGTCGAGGGCCTCGTCGAGGACGACGAGCGAGGCGTCGGCGCCCAGCGCGATCCGGCCGGCG